>Ga0187846_10000881_pt1 | contig 17183 bp, 20 predicted proteins | sample TC_taG_FD_161473 | JGI IMG/M metagenome (GOLD analysis project Ga0187846, IMG submission 161473) | Biofilm microbial communities from the roof of an iron ore cave, State of Minas Gerais, Brazil - TC_06 Biofilm (v2) | ecosystem: Environmental > Terrestrial > Deep subsurface > Cave > Wall biofilm...
GAGCGATGACAGCGCCAGGGGACCGCTTCGGCGCACATGATAACCGTGCGATGCGATCTGCTATGAGCCATCAGCCTATCAAGTGCTCCTCTAAACTCCTCAGTCTGCATGTAATCCGCAAAGCCACGAAAACTGGCATTGCGCCATCCGGTGTTCACAGAATCTTTCTTGGACTTTCGTAGCCCGCCAAGTTGAGCGGAATGCTGATAGCACATACCGGCCCCGGCCAAGCTTTTGGCTAACGCCTCACTATTGAACTGCGGATTAAAACGGGAACGTGGTGCCGTGCGGACATCGACCAAGAGGAGGATCTCATGCGCGCGTAGTAACGCGAGCAATTCATCAATCGGCCGTGTCGAATGGCCGATGGTCCAGAGTGTCAATGCCATAGTCTGCCATTCTGGCACGACAGAGGGAAGATCGCTATAGGAACAACGATGACGAGATATTATTCTGGCGGAACTTTGGCGGGATCAAGCTCCAGGAGGCGATGGCGTCCGTTCGAGACATGCTCGACTTTAAAGAGGCGTTCGCCGATTTGGATTGAGCCAGCCACGACAGTACTGTTGACAACCAGAGTCACCTCTCCGCGAGTTGGACCTTTGAGCACCCCCCGGATGACGGCGGAGTCATTGAATTTTGACAATGTCGATGTCACCTCCAGCTGATACTGGACAGAGTCGAAGAGCTCGATGGTGATTGGGGGATGCGGCCTGGCGGCGGCATCTTTCAGGATAGCGAGTAATTGAGGATCGAACGCGATCGCGCGCTCACGGATGACCCATGGCTTCCGTGGGGGGAACGGCTGGTCCGTCAGTGCGTCGGATGGCATGTCACGCCAGAGGAGTGTTGGTGTGACAGGTTCTCCGCTCCACAAGAGGCCCGCGCATAGGGACTCGACAAGCGCAAGGACAATAAACAAGCGAATCTGTGGGTTGGTCAGGCGAGCCATAGCGCGGTCATTCAAAGTTTGTGAAAGAAGAAGCTCCGGGAGTCATTATAGAGGGCAGACAACGACTGCGCGAGGACAAACAAGTATTTTATCGGGTGCGGTGAGATGAAAAACGGATGTTCTGGAAGGAAACCGCGCGACGGGTCTCGAGTTGACGGGTGGGAATCTGGCTCGCTTGCTCACCCCAGGCTGCAAGTTGCTCGCGGTCTTCGACCACATGAATCGGAACTTCATAGTAGGACTTGAGCGTTTGTCTCGGGTTAGGTCGGAACGGCTTCATGCTATGCTTTTGATAAGTAGGAAGCGTCTTTGGAGACACTTTGAAATACAGCCGACCCTTGTGAATGATGCCGAAAAACTGCGCTTGGTGATAGAGTCCATACCCGCCGAACATGGCTCGACAGGTCACATGGCGCAGCTCTCCCAGCTGATCCAACACGAATTCCTTGAATCCGTCCGCCTTCCCGGCCATAAGACTATTCAGTCGGGTTTGCGCGCCGCGACCATCCGCACTGCGATCGGAAGCGCGACTGCCGGCCCGCGCCGATGCTGTCCGGCTGTCTGTATGATGTGCTGCTTTGCTTCTGCCTGTTGTGAGGGACTCAATGTGGTCCACAGATTCTGAATTGGCGCCGCAATGTCCATCAGACTGGCGAAATACTCATCCGCTGACAAAAACAGCACGTCCCCGAGAAACTCGTCTTCTGCCACGTCGGTGAACCCGGCATCCTTCAATATGGCGGCGAGCTCGCCCGGCTTCGCGAGGCGAAAGATCCCCGGCGCTTCCGGATCGGGCGGCGGCAGCTCGATGAACTCCTTGATGATGTCTATCGGAATGCGGAGGTACGGATTTTTGTCGGGCACTGACCACACCGCCGCGGCAAGGTAAGCGCCAGGCTTGAGCACGCGCGCGATCTCCGCGGCCGCTTTCGGAATCTCTGGCAAGAACATCAGACAGAAGCGGCTGGTCACGGCATCGAAGGAGGACGCCCCGAATGGCAGGGATGTGACTTCGACGGTCTGGAAGGTCACATTGCCGAGGCCGAGACGTTTCGCTTTCCGTTCGGCCACGGCCACCATCTGCTCGGCGAGGTCGAGGCCGACGACGCTGCCGGTCGATCCCACCGTCTGCGCAGCCAGGAGAGCAGGATAGCCGGTCCCGGATCCGAGATCGAGCACCTGCATCCCGGCACGGAGCCTGGCATCGCCAACCAAACGGTGATTCAGGAACGCCATGCTCAGGTCGAAGAATGCGTCCCACTTCTCCCACCCACCAGCGACCCGGTTCCAGTCCTGGCGTTGCCCTTCGATGATCTCTGCGGGTGGTGGTCGTTGCATGCCAAACCTCCGAGAGCTCTGCTTGCAACGCTACTTGATTGTCTGGAGAGTTGCCCGGAGTTCCTGCAGCTCGGCTACCATCAAATCAAGATGTTGGTCGCGCTGCGGCTGGTCGTCCTTGAATTTCCACAGCCGTCTGAAAATGGCGGAGAGCTCTTTCTTGTGGGTGTAGGCCAAGTCATAGGCTGGGGTGTCGGCCTGCTCCTTCGTCACGTCGCAGAATGAATCGTTGAGCGCATGGAACTGATTGTGGAAATCGTCCAACGGATTGTCGAGGCCTTTGCCGCCTTTGGCGGCCTTGGCGCTGGCTTCCATCATATTGGTCAGGTTGACCATCGTTTCGATGCCGGTCGTCCCTTTCGCTTGAGTTCTATAGTCGGCGGCACGGGGCCAGAATAAATAACTGCAGCCGGTTGAACCGACCAACAACAGGACCATCATCAGAATTTGTGTCATGCTTCGCATGTTCACCTCCGTGAGAGTGAGCTTACAAAGCTTTCGGCAGCCGATTCAAACAGCCGCTTCAACCGTCGCGCGAGAGCATAGCATGTTCCATCAGCGAGGTGTGCGAGGATCACGGGGCAAGTTGGATCGGCCAGCGCGGCAAGCGTGCGATCAGGCAAGGCTGAATTGTTCATCATCTCGCTAATAAGGAAGGAATGGATAGGGTATCGGTGTCAAGAGGGACGGGGAGGTTGCGCAACATTTCATGAAAAACGACGGCGGGGCAATCGAGGAACGCCACGAAGAGGCTTGGAACCGAACTTCAAGGCCGTTCACGCATCGATTACCATCGTGAGTCCTTACAACTTGGTAAGGGTAACGAAGTAGAGAGTACTGGGTATTACTGCTAGGGCCATTTGCCTCGATATACAAAAGACCCGGCATCGTATTACATGATCGAGACATTCAGGGCGGCGCTGCGTGATCGACGCTGAGGAAGGCACAGTTTCTCCGTAACGGGGGTCATGAAAGTGTCCGGAGTGTGTGTGGGGACCGCGCCACAACTCAAGTGACTCACCAGGTTGCACTCGCACTGCACGGCGGTTGTTCGGAAGATGCGGCATAAATGGTTGATGAGAGTGCAACCAGCCCGTCGGAGACACATGTACCTGAACGCCGGCGTGACGTCCGAACAGTCCGGATGAGTCCCTGCACGTTTGGCATGATGCACTCGACCGACCGCGGTGTGGCCACGCTCGAAGAGGGCGAGGGCGCCGTCGTCGACGACAGCGCGACGGGCTTCCGACTTCTCTTGGGAATTACTCCGCCTGGGGGACAGGTCCTGGAAATTCAGACGGCGCAATCTGAATTGAGACGCGCGATTTATCTCCTCGAGGTCTGCTGGACCAAACAAGTGCGGGAAGATCTTCAGGGGCGGCTATATCTCGTCGGTTGTCGACTCATGTTTGGTCCTTCCCACTATTGGGTCTCATAGCGACGGCCAGAAACCCCCAAGCCATCGTGCTTCCGTTGCAGGGAAGCCTGTCCTCCCAGGCCACCGGGACAGCACCTGGAGTGGTCACTTGCCTCTCCGATCCAGAGAGAGGTATGATTGACCACCTCGAGGCCGTTCCAGTTACACAGGAGGTGCTATGGCCACGCGCACCACCCCCAAGAAACAACGGGTTTCTCTTGATCGCAGCATCGAGCGTATGCGGAAACAGCTCTCCGAACTGGCCCAGTTTTTGGGGAAGGGCAACCCCGTCCGCAGCTTGGAAGAGTTCGATCTGGAGACGGAACGGTTGATTGGCGAATTGCTTGGGCAGACCTCGGACTTGCTGCATGCGTATGAATATGCAGAGTTGGGCGAGGCGGCTGGACTGGTGAACATGACCGATGAGGCGCCGGAAAGTGCCGGGGTCGATGGCCAACGGCAAAGCCTCTTGCAGCGGAGCCGAGTGTTGGAAAGCTGTGTGGCGGAGTTAGAGGCCCGCCGGGCGGCCGAACCCAAGACAGCCAAGGCCAATCGGCAGTCCCTTATCGGTCCACAGGTGGCCGAACACATGACTGCGGAGGTCCGGAGCCTCTCCCAGGACGCCACCCTCCGGGAGGCGGGGCAGCTCATGCAGAAATGGAAACTCGGCTCGCTCCTCCTCACAGACAACCAGTCGTATGTGGGGTTTATTACGGATTCGGCCCTGGCGCGTGATGTCGTCGCCAATGGGCTCAATCCCAACACCACACCGGTGAAAACCTGCATGCGGAAGCCGGTTGTGGCGATCGAAGGCACTCGCCCGATTATCGACGCGGTGCGCCTGATGAAAGAGCAGGCGACCCGCCACCTGGCCGTGACCCAAGACGGACAGATCATCGGTGTGATTTCCGTGTCGAACATTCTTCGGTACTATTCCGGCATCGTCTAGCAATCGGATTCCCCGCGATTCAGCAGCAATCGGAGGTGGATATGGGCCCAACGAAAGCGATCGTGAAGGGAGATTCGTTGTATGAGGCGGTAGGGGGCAAACTCATCAAGGCCGGGTTCACGAGTCGCCAGGAGATCGAGAACTACGTCAACCATCATTATCTCGTCTTGCCGGTCGTGGACGACGCTGGCAACGCCTGGCTGATCGATGGAAAGCCGGTCTATTGTCTCCGTGGAACGCAATATGAGACCGTGGACGATCAAAGAGTCCACCTCGCGCGGTGCCCGGATTGCGGGGGCATGGGGGTGCGCATTGACGAATTCGTGGTCGAATCGGATTGTATCCGCTGTGCATCCTGTGGACATGAGTTTGATGCGCGGCTGGAAATGATGGAGACGTGAGAGGGGGCCAATATGGTAGTCCCATTCGCTCGTGGAACCCCCACGATCAACCAGTGGTCGTTCGACACACGCGGTGTGGGACCAACCATGTTGCCCCCTTGAGGAAGCCGAGCGAGCAAGCTTGGAAGGAGCCTTTATACCGGTTGACGTGCGTAGTAAGGAACCAAACCGGGCCGTCCCTTTGAAGGGAAGAACGAGCTAGCTTGGAAAGACCGCAATATCGAGAAGTGAAAATATCCCTCTCTTCTGCTACCTAATGTACTAGACATTCGCGCTACCCGCGCGTACCCTTCTCTCAACTTTTTCGTCCCTCTGCACACCGCCGTTGGTTCGCCACACACCTAACTAGGGGGTCCATATGGACTTTTCTTTCATAGTCGCTCTCCTGGTGGCTGTCTTCCTGTTGTTCCTCACCCTCAAGATCGTCCCGGAATATCAACGCATTGTCGTGCTCCGTCTCGGCAAAGTGTTGCCAACGCCCAAGGGGCCGGGCCTGGTCCTGATCATTCCATTCATTGACCGGCCCATACGGGTGGATTTGCGAGAGACGTATCTCGAGGTGCCGCACCAAACCTGCATCACCAAAGACAATGCACCGATCTCGATCGATTTCCTCATCTATTCCCGCGTCCTTGACCCGACTGCCAGTGTCGTGAAGGTGCAGGACTTTGCAGGGGCTTCACAGGGTATCGCCACCACAACCTTGCGGGCTGTTGTGGGTGACATCCCACTTGATGACGTGCTGGCCAAACGCGACCAGATCAATCACGTCTTGCAGGCCAAAATGGATGAAGTCACGCAACGGTGGGGAGTGAAAATCACCACGGTCGAGATTCGAGAGATCACTCCCCCCCAAGAGGTACAAGAGGCGATGACGCGCCAGATGTCGGCCGAACGGAGCCGACGGGCGACCGTCACGGAAGCGGAAGGCAAGAAACAGGCCGCCATTGCGGTCGCAGAGGGGGAGAAGCAGGCAGCGATCCTCAGCGCCGAAGGTGAACGACAGGCCAAAATCCTGCGGGCGGAGGGATTCGCGCTCGCGCTCGGAAAGATCTTTGAGGTAGCCAAGACTGTGGATGCTAAAACGATGAGCCTGCAATATCTGGAGACGTTAAAGGTGATGGGAGCGAGTCCTTCCACCAAGTTCGTCCTGCCAATGGAGTTCAGCTCGCTGCTGACCGGCCTGTTGGCAGACAGCAAGTTGGCCTTCAAGAAAGAGTAAGAGAGCGAAAGGAGAACGAAGTGGCTGTACGCTCAATGACTCCGGATCAGATCCTCCAACTTGGTTTTGGGTTTTGGGGGTCCAAAACCTTGCTCAGCGCCGTTGAACTCGGACTCTTTACGGAGTTGACCAAAGGCTCCCTCGATGCTGAGACCCTGACCAAGCGACTCGAGCTCCATCCCCGAAGCGCCCGGGATTTCTTCGATGCACTCGTCGCCCTGGGCATGCTCAAGCGGACCGGCACACGCTACGCCAACACCGCGGAGACGGCGAAGTTTCTTGACCGGAACAAACCGTCATACCTCGGTGGCATGCTCGAGATGGCCAACGTCCGGCTCTATCGTTTCTGGGGCTCACTGACGGAGGGCCTACGCACCGGCAAACCGCAAAACGAGGCGAAATCCGGCGAAGACTTTTTCGGTACCCTCTACGCCGACCCGCAACGGTTGGAGGGGTTCCTCAAGGCCATGACGCATCTCAGCATTGGAGCGGGGCGGGTCATCTCCAAAAAATTTCCATGGAAGCGATACCACACCTTCGCGGATGTCGGCTGCGCGCAAGGCGGAGCCACTGTCCAAATCGCGCTTGCGCATAGGCATCTCACTGGTCTGGGTATGGATCTGCCCATCGTGCAGCCGTTCTTTGAGGCCTATGTCCGGGCGAAGGGATTGGACAAGCGGCTCCGCTTCCATGCCGGAGATTTCTTCAAAGACCCACTGCCGAATACCGACATCCTAATCATGGGGCACATCCTCCACGACTGGAACCTTGAAGAGAAAATGATGCTCCTGCGGAAAGCTTACGCTGCTCTGCCGACCAACGGCGCCCTCATAGTGTACGAAGCCCTCATCGACGACGCGCGCAAGCAGAACGCCTTCGGCTTGCTCATGAGCCTCAACATGCTCATCGAGACGCACGGCGGGTTTGATTTTACCGGCGCGGACTGCTGCAAGTGGATGAAGGAAGTGGGGTTCAGGCGGACGAAGGTGGAGCGGTTGGCGGGGCCGGATGGGATGGTAATCGGGTTTAAGTAAATATAGAAGGCATGGATGCTGGAAGGTTGAGCGTGCAAGGTCTGTTTGCTCCGATGCTTCAGCACGACCGCACAATCGCTTCGTCTCTGCTCAGCTGCGGAACTGGTTCCGTCCGAAGCTTCGCTGAACGGAACGGCGAACAGTCCTCGCGGTCGCGGTGCGACCGCATCGACTCAACGGGGCGGTACCCGTGCTTCAGCATAAGTCGAAACAGCCCTCCCACTCTGCTCCCCCTGAAGAGAGGAGACGACGAGCAAGCTCGGAGGGAACCATTGAGATTCCTGCTCGTTCGACACGCGCACGTAAGGATTACTGGGGTCACCCCCACCCGTTCTCCCGACTGAAGAAGGGGTGCGAGCAAAGAAGGTCGTTCAAGTGGCGTCGTGGAAAATCACCCCGAGCGTATGACGATGGCCCGAGCGAACGCGGCTGACACCGTGCCGAAGCTTGACCCGGTACACCCCTCGGCTGCCCTGCACCGGACGTTGATTGACGGCGAAAAGGGCCGCGTCGCCTTGCTGAAGCGGCACCACGATTGGCCGTGACTGCATCCGCGGTCGTTGCTCGATCATCACGAACTCGCCGCCCGTAAAATCTTTTTCTGGTTCGGACAACAGGATCGTCAGCTGGAGCGGGAACATCTGCTCGCCGTAGAGGTCCTGATGCAGGCAGTTGTAATCGTCCTTGCCGTACTGAAGCAGCAGCGGCGTGGGCCTGACTTGCCCGGCCCGATGGCAACGCGCAATGTAGTCCGCATGCCGCTCTGGATAGCGAACATGGATGCCCATGGCCGTATTCCACCGGTTCGCAACCGGGACGAGATATGGGTACATAGCCGTCCGGAGGTCCGCGACGATCTGGGGCAACGGGTAGCGGAAGTACTTGTACTCTCCACGCCCGAATCCATGGTGTGCCATCACGATGCGGCTGCGGAAGAGCTCATCCTGAGCGTACAACGAGGCCAACGTGTTGCATTCCGCCGGAGAGAGAAAACGCCCCACGATCGCACTGCCTAGTGCGTCGAGATCATGGGATACCTGCTCCCAATCGATCGCGCCGACTCGTTCCGCCATATTGCTGGGGGATCCCGTGGGGGATTGTTTTTTGGCCAAAGCGTTCATGTTCCTGCCTCCTGTTCGACCAACGCGCGGTTGTGCTACTCTCCCGCGGGAACCCGAAACCGCGCCGTCATGTCGCACCACACGATGACGAGGAATCGCCACCGGCAAGACGTTGGCCCCCCAAGGCCCATTCGACCACACGGACCGATTTCGACGAACTGATTCGCTACGCCCACCAGTCTCACCGCCATAAAAATATCGGTTCGCCTGCTCGTAATAAAAACATTTTAGCCGATTCTTCTGAGACACATCACGAGTGGCGGTCAGTCTCCTCCAGCTCATAGGTAGCCATATTGCCGGACATCGATGCAGATAGCGTGCACCTCCTGTTCCAGAATCGCGCATCTGTGCGATCGATTCGCTAGAAAGCTTTAGATCGCGCACCCTGGACACCTGTCCTGTGTCGCATTAGGCTGCCGCGTCTTATTTCAGTGACCGCCCTTATTGAGGACGACTACATTATGGAAGCGTACTCGAGCGAATCTGCCTCTCCTTCTGACTTGTTGCCCTGCACATCGGATGAAGGCCCAACCTGGTTCACGGTCGATGTGCGCTTTGTCATCGCGACGGTCATGCTCTTTAGCGCGGTGGTCGCCACGGTGATTTGTTTCGGCCATGAAGTATTTGATCCGCTTGCCGATTCGCTTCTGATCCAAGGCTGGGTCGCTGTGATCGCACGGACGAGTCTGCTCTGGTTCACCGTGGGCATGCTGCTCATCGTGATCCGCACCCTCCTCTGGGTCGGCTATCGTCCGTTCGCCGCCGCGAGTGTCACGCAGGCACCCCGGTTGTCCATCGTCATTCCGGCCTACAACGAAGGAGCGATGGTCCGAAAGGTGGTCGATGCCTGTGCGCGGGCCGAGTCTCCTCGCGATCGATTGGAGATCATCGTCGTGAACGACGGCAGCACCGACGATACGGAGGTGCACGTCGACCAGGCCCATCGGGATCGTCCCGGTCTGGTGCAGGCCGTTCATCTTTCAGTCAATGCAGGGAAACGTAAGGAGCTGGCGGCCGGCTTTGCACCCGCCACGGGAGAGATTATTGTGACCGTGGATTCTAAGAGCTTGATCGAACGGGGAGCACTCCTGGCCATCGCCGGTCCCTTTCGTGACCCTCGCGTCGGCGTCGTGGCGGGCAAGGTGACTGTGCTCAATCGGTTCCAATCGATCCTACCCCGCATGCTCCATGTCCGGTTCGTGCTGTCGTTCGATTTTCTTCGGAACGTGCAGTCGTCATACGGGACGGTCTCTTGTTGTCCCGGCGCGCTGTCCGCCTACCGGGCCGCCGTCATCACGCCGCTCATCCCCACGTGGCTGCGTCAACGCGTTCTTGGGAGCGAGTGCACCATTGGAGAGGATCGGGCTCTCACGAACGACGGGCTTGCCTCCGGCTACAAGGCCGTGTATCAGCGTACGGCGGTTGTCCACACCATCGCGCCGGAAAACTATCCGCAACTCTGCAAGATGTTTCTCCGGTAGGATCGCAGCTATATCCGAGAGGAAATCCGTCCGTGGAAGATCATGTGGAAGCTCCCGCTCCCGGCCCTGGTGCTGACGATGCTCGAGACCACCATTACGAATCTCCGGTACCCCGTCGCCTATGCGTCGATCATCCTAATGGTTTACTTGAGCGTACAGGACCCTTGGACGATCCTACGCCTGCTCATCTCGATCGGGCTCGAGTCCATTTTCTCTACGCTCTACTTTCTGCACAGCGAGCGCTCGCGCGAATGTCTCTTCGGCGTCCTGTACGCCTACTTTTACTTCCTCAGCGTCCTCTGGATGTTCCCCTATGCGCTCGTCACCGTGCGTAACCGAGCCTGGCTGACCCGTTAGCGCGAGTTCATCAAGTCGGCGGTTGTCGAAGTTCAACTGATGGAATCGGTCCCGAAAGCACTTATTTCTCTTCGGCCAGCTGCCTGGCTGAATCCAAGGGGGTGAGGTTAAAGACTCAACAGCCGCGTCGGGACGAATAGCGAACTGGACCTGGCTAGGAGTGAAAAAGTAGAATATCCCCACTCTTGCCTCCGAGGAGAACATAATGTCGTTCCTCCCAGGCATGCGTTCTGATCCGGGAGATCCATCATGAAGATGCTCACGCTCATCTGCAGGGAGGGGATCGAAGACGAGATCCAGGTGATGTTGACTGACTTGAAGGTCGAGGGATTCACCGTTATATCCGGCGTGTTGGGCAGCGGCCAAACTGGGACTGTGACCGGAAAAGCCTGGACTGATCGAAACACGTTATACCTGATCGCATTGGACGATGCGCACATGGGTCCACTCGTGAATGCCGTGCGAGAGGTGCATACCAGGTTGGTTCAAGAAAACGATGGCCGCGAGGTCCCACTCAAAGTTTTCCTCCAACCCTGCGATCTGATCGTGTAACAATCTGGTAGCCAGCAGCCCCGCCGCCTTGGGGGTGGCGCCAGGCCTGCTGCGAATGGAAAGGGACAAGCGTTGAAGGTTCTTGGGTTTGGAAGCTCCCCCATGCTGCCTCCGTGTCAGTACTCGACCACGCCGAGTCCCGCCGGTGCACGGAGGATCAAGGCGACCCTGGTGCTCGGAGGGCTCTTAACCGTCCTGCATGCGGTACCGGCTCTGGCTGGCATGGAATTCTCCCCGTCGTCAGTCGGGAAGGGTGTCCTCTTAGTCGCCAGCCCGTCATTGAATGATCCGAACTTCCGCGAAACAGTTGTGCTCGTTGTGGAGCACGGGGCTGAAGGAACACTCGGGCTCATTTTGAATCGTTCCACGAATGTCCTGCTGTCCGAGGCATTACCGGACGTCGCCGTGCTCAAGGGGACCGCCCACCGTCTGTTTCAGGGTGGACCGGTCGAGCCAACCCGTCTTCTCCTACTCTCTCGACTCAAGGAGCCTTCTGCGGACGTGCGATCGGTCTTTGACGGGGTCTATTTCGGTGGCACACCCCGTGTGCTGGAACGCATCATTACGCAGAACAAACCGACCGAAACCTTCCGGGCTTTTGCTGGATTTGCCGGGTGGGCACCAAGGCAGCTGGAATATGAGATGCTCCAGGGGGCATGGGCGACCCTGCCACCAGATTCATTCAGCATCTTTGACAAGGATCCGGCCACTCTCTGGTTGGACTGTCTCAGCCGCCTCCAGGCGCCCAGGGTCATCTCCAATTAGTGATATAGTCTGGCTAAGTCCTTCGATTCGTGTAATGTCATCACTGATAAAAGAAGGGGCAATTCCAATTTTTGTGGGCTCGCTGCAATTGTAAGATGCAAGAGCCGAAAGGTTGCTGCCGACGAGGACGAGAAAATGTGCGTCATAGGAGGAGCCGTCATGAGAAGTGGGGTTGTTCTGATCGGATGGATCGTGCTGCTGACCCTGCCAGCGGCCTGTAGTACGACCGAATCAAGAGACAGCAAAGACCGCCCAAGAGTGGGGGTGATTGGGCACGGCACCACCCCGGGCTACAGTTGGGCTGGCGTGGGTGTCACTGTTCCATTCCCTGGCAAAGGTGCCACTCCTTCCCAGCCAGCGTCTTCAGGGCAGGGCTCCCAAGAATCAGAGAAACCTAAAACTGAAAACTGACTGTGAGAGACAGGACAAGCGTGTCTTGACACCGCTCCAAGCCCAGCCTAGATTTACTGTACAAACTACGGAGGCCATACCTACAGAGGGATGTCCATGAACCCCGCGGTCTGCTTGCTCTCTTGGTAGTCGTGTGCGGAGAATTGAGCGTCCTGCCTTTTCTGTGCGGGGCGCAAACGCTTTCAACCCCCACCACACCGACTCAAGCACTACTTAGTCAGCAAGCAGGAACGCAACTCCCTTTGCCGAACATTGGAGGTGCTGCGACTACCGGTACTGCCGTAACCACCCCGCTGACCCCTATTCCGAGCACCTCGATGACCGCACCTACTCAAGTGGTGCCTGGTAGTGCAGGCCGAGGGCTCCCGGGGGTGCCTGGTGGGCCGCCCGTAAATGCTCCATTGGGTGCCCAGGACCCCTCGGCCAGCTTTATGAGACCGCCACTGATCGGACCGTTGGAGTGCGATCTCATCATTGATCCGACTTGTCTATCGGTTTTCTGATCTCAGGAAAGAGCAAAATGAGTCTGAATCAGCCCCAGCAACAGAACGCGTTACCTACGCCATGTGTAATGACCGCGATGCCAAACGAGAAATCGCCACAATCCCATCGGCACACGACCACTGCCCCACCCAGTCGACCTGGTGTGTACTGGTCTCAAGGTGGAAGCTCGTGTCGTAAAGTTCTGGTGAAGGTCCGCCGGAAGAAAGCTGAACTGGCCGTGTGGCTATTCAACTACGACGTGCCCGTTGCAGACCAGAATGGTCACTGGCGGGGTCCGATCCAACCAGCAACCGGCCTAACAACTTACTCAGCCCTTACAGGCGGTTCCAAGTAAATCGCACACCTCAATCCTCACCGACGACAGGATACCGGTGCCTTGTCACACCGGTATCACGCTATAGAGTAGATTTACATAGTGCGCTTCGAGCAAGATCGCACATTCTGTTACATATCAGCGACATACTCTTAAAGTCGGTCCCTTATGACGTGAGGTTGGATAGAGACCGCATCGCACCATGTGCCGCTTTCCCCTAGGCCTAAGGTAGTGGTTTTCCCCCGTCCGTAGGATAGCGATTCTCCCTGTCTGCTCGTACGATCGCCCTATGATTGCCAGCCCTCGCAGGAAGCGGTTGGCGTGCCTCGCTGCCACCGCTGCGATATTCAATCTCTGGATGCAAACGGCCTGTCGGCCTACGCCGCCCCTTGCCGTCGATCAGACCTCAGCAAATCTCGTGATGATTGGCCTTCCGGTCCCTGAGCATGTCAGGCGGTTAGCTGTGTGGTATCCCAGCACATCGGAACGAGACGAAGCGTACGGCTACAGCCGACTTGAACAAGCGGCCTTCGAGCTCAAGAAGCAGCGGTCGTGGATCAAGATACTCGACCGGCGTAACATGGACACGTTGACCGATGAACAGCGATTTCAGGTCTCCGGACGTGTGGGGGACGATAGCGCGGTCCGAATTGGAAGGTGGATCGGCGCGGATAGCATGGTTCTCTTTCGGATTGACGTGCCGACTTGGAGGGAACGGTTGCTAGCTCGCTTTTATCAGAAGATGCCACCTCTGGTCATATCGAGTAAGATTGTCTCGGTGGAGAGCGGCGAGGTGCTGTACCACGACATCGTCACCACCATGCCGGTTCCCCCGTCGGGTGACTGGAGCGACTACGCAAGCGACTACGAATTGCAGCCCGCACTACGCTCCGCTCTCGATCGTGCGCTGTCGGTCGCGATTGTGCATCTCAACCAGTCGTTTCGGTGAAGCGGGCAATGATTCTCTCGGGAAGGGCTAGCGAGCAGAAGGTCGGTTAACGACCTCGGTCGGCTTCTGGGTGGGTTAACGTGGCGGGAAGCCGATTGGATTGCCTCTTTTCATCCATCTCATGATCAATCAGCTTCAGGGTGTCCAGTTGGGACTCTAACTCCGCAACGCGCTTATCTCGCTCTTTTATTTGCTTCTGCAGCGATTGCACGAGGCCTGAGTCACCGGAAGCTGGATCGCCTTTATGTTCAACCGAAGCGGCAGGCACAGGTCCACATGGATGGTCTACCGAAGCGGCAGGCACTGTTCCACACCCGCTTAGGGCAACGGCCCAGAGCAGACCACACCCCAAGCTGCACCAGGCCCTTGTACGGATACCCCTCATGGTCTAGGTGTGTCATTAGGCGCCAAATACCGCAAGCACATTCATATTTTTGACAATGACTGAATCGGGTTATTGATCAACGGCTGGAAAAGGGGGACTAGCTGGACGATCCATGCAAGACAGGTACGGAGTGGATTCCTAAAGGAAATGGAAGCACCCGATGTGGATCGGGTCACGAGATCACCGACCATTCGCCTCCATCGGATTGTAGGACCACTTGAGTTCTGTCGAACGGATTGTGACAAGTAATTCATAGCTTATTCTACAAACCATTCCTTGTTTACGTCACGGCGGCACGCCAGAATCAGCCGTGAAGTGCTTTCTCTTTGACCACCGAGCGAGGGGGGCGCCACGATGACCAAGCTGAATAGCGTACTGCTAGAGTTTGCAAACTGTGCGCGAGCGCTTGCCGAACTGCTGAGAGAGAACCAACCGTTGAGCGCGGTGGATCAGCTCTTAATCGAAAATCACGTGCAAGCCGTCCACCTGGCCTACAGCGTATGGAACCGCCAGCATGGCTTAAGTGAACAAGACGATTCACGCGCCCAGGACATCCCCGTTGCGTAGCTGACCGGTCACTGGCGGGGTCCGATTTCTCCTTCCATTGGACCAGGCAGTCGAGAGACGATTCGATTCCACCTCGTTTTCACAGGCAAATTCAAAACACACGCGCCCCACACCGGTTCGTGTGAGGATCGTGGGAACGCTCACTCGCTTCTAGCGTCTCAATTTGCAGAGCGCACTGCTCTGCTGCTTGGTGAAGCAAGGCTGAGCACTGGCTGACCAGTCAGCTGGCTGCAACGAAATGCACGTATCCCCGACTTTGAGCGCGCAGCCTCTCTTGCGCGCTTTCCCTACACCTCTTACAATTGGCCACCCTAAGAGGCGTCCGTGCCGTCAGACCTGCCGCATCTGTCAAGCACAAACAACCACAGCAGAATGTTGCACAGCAGTAAACTGCGCGCCAGGCTTTGGATCGCGTGCCTGTTGGCGGTGATCGGAGGATGTCAGATTCTGCCAGGCCACTGGCGACCAGGATGGAATGAGCCGTGGCCCACCGGCACGCCGGTGCCCGACACAGCCGGCTCATGGAAGCTGACCGAGCTCGAATCGAAGGATGGCCGGTTTCTCGCGCTCGCCATCTCCGGCGGTGGGAGTCGAGCAGCCAACTTCGGTGCGGCCGTCATGCTGGAGCTCCAACAGCGAGGCCTGCTCGAGCAAGTGGATGTGATTTCAGGTGTGTCCGGTGGGACGCTCCCGGCCGTCTACTATGGCCTGGGGGACAAGGCCGGTGCCTTTACGGAGCCGGCGGTCCGGGAGGCGCTCGGTTACGATTTTCAGAGCAGTTGGATTCGCCGGTGGTTTCTGCCGCAGAACATCTTCCGTTATTGGCTCTCCGATTTCACTCGCTCCGATATTATGGTCCAGGTCTTCAACAACCAGCTGTACCACAAGGCCACTTTTGCCGACCTTCGGCCTCATCCCAAGATCCTGCTCAATTCGACCATCCATAACGATCACACCCGCTTCACCTTTACGGACGAACGTTTCGCTAGACTCCATTCTGTGCTCGGCTCCTATCACGTCGCCAATGCCGTGAATGCGTCATCCGCGTTTCCGGGTGCCTTTCAGGACGTGACGCTGGAGTGGTATCAACAACAGCCGCCGCAGTACCTTCATCTCTATGACGGCGGTCCCATCGATAATCTGGGCATCCAGGCCATCGTCGAATATGTCAATCGAAACATTTTGAGCACCTCCCTCGATCGGCTGTTTCCCAACGGATGTGTGGTTATCATCATTGATGCCACGCCATCGAGCGAGCATCCTGACCTCAACACGAAGGAGTCCAGTCGTTCATTCATTGACTATTTCATCGACACCAATGCGCTCGATGCGATGGATGCCATGTTGAGCGAATCCCGCCGGTCCCTCTTAGCGAGAATGGGGATTCCGGCCGAGAAACAAGACCAGGAGACACGAGGGCGGCTCCCCGTGAATGATCCCCGTCAATGCACCTGCGAAGTGCGCCATGTCGCGCTCCGGCATTTGCTCTATGCAGGGGAATCCGATGCGGAGCTGGAGTTGGCTGAACGGGTGACGCACATCAAGACGAAATTTTGGATCGGCGAGGAGGAACAGAGTGATCTGTACCAAGCCGCCAAGCTGATCATAAAGTTGCTGGATGCCAAGCGCCTGCTCTCGGAACCATCATTTCAGATTCCGTGTGCAACGGCGCCGGCACAAGAGAGTGTAGGGTAGGGTGGCCTGGTTAGTCCCCATGCTCACGGAACCCCCGCGATACAGCGTGGTCATTCGACGTGCGCACGTGGAGACGAACGCATGTCACCCTCCCGTAGGAAAAACAGTGAGCGAGCTTGGAAGGACCACTTATATTTCGCTGGGAACGCGCCAGTTCACATGGACCAGTCCAGGATTGAAGGCGTAGAATGTCCTTGTGTCATTCCACCAGATGTGTCGAGCAGAAAGGAGGCGGCGATGACCTGGAATATTGCCTCGAAAATCGTCCGCAGGGTTGTGACTATCGACGAGAGTCATTCTGTGCTCGATGCCGCGACGCTGATGGCCGAAGAGTTCGTGGGATCGGTGGTGATCACTAGCTCATCAAAAATCGCCGGCATCTTCACCGAGCGGGATCTGATGATGCGCGTCGTTGGAAAGAAACGAGATCCCGAACGAGTCCGGATTAAGGATGTGATGACCAAAGACGTGGTCATCGTGAGTCCGAAGGATACGGCGAGCTATTGTTTGACCCTGATGAAAGATCATCGCTGCCGCCATCTATTGGTGTTCGATGGCGATGAATTTGTCGGGATGGTCTCGCTCCGTGATATGGTTGCGCTGCTGTTGGAGGAAAAAGAAGCCCTGATCGGCTACCTCCAGCAATACGTCAGCTCATGAACAGAACGAATTTCACGTCAGAGCCTGACTGGCTCTCAACCCTGATCCGTCACAGACTCGACGATGTGCGCCCTGGGTGGTGAGGCGCGTCGGTCGGCTCTTTCCTTGAG
>Ga0187846_10000882_pt1 | contig 17167 bp, 17 predicted proteins | sample TC_taG_FD_161473 | JGI IMG/M metagenome (GOLD analysis project Ga0187846, IMG submission 161473) | Biofilm microbial communities from the roof of an iron ore cave, State of Minas Gerais, Brazil - TC_06 Biofilm (v2) | ecosystem: Environmental > Terrestrial > Deep subsurface > Cave > Wall biofilm...
AAGTACCCGCGCTGGGTGGAGTTCGTGCCCGAGCTGCCCAAGACCGCGACCGGGAAGATCCAGCGCTTCAAGTTGCGCGCCCTGGAGGCCGTGCGGCGCTAGTTGCCCGGAACCCCTGAGCGCCGCCGAAGTCGGCGCGGAACGCCTTGAAAAGCCTGGCAAATACCCGCGCCGGGCACAAAGGTTGACTAAAATAGTCGGTCATTAGTATACTTGACCGAATCCGTCGGCTTTTGGCCGGCAAATGGGGTGTGCGCAATGCAGGCTTCTTTCGCGTAGGAGGCAAGAATGCGGCTGACCACTAAAGGGCGATTCGCCGTCACGGCCATCCTCGACGTCGCGCTGTATCAAGGGGAGGGTCCAGTATCGCTCGCCGGGATCAGCGAGCGCCAGGACATCTCGCTCTCCTATCTCGAGCAGCTCTTCGGCAAGCTCCGGCGGAGCGCGCTCGTGAGCAGCGTGCGCGGACCGGGCGGCGGCTATCTCCTCGCGAAGAGCCTCGACGAGGTGTCGGTCGCGGACATCATCCGGGCGGTGGACGAGCCCATGGATGCGACCCAGTGCCACGGCAAGGAGAACTGCCACGACGACCAGAAGTGCCTCACGCACGATCTGTGGGCCGGCCTGAACGAGCGGATCTTCGAGTACCTGAGCTCGGTGAAGCTCGCGCACCTCGTGGCGCGGCAGAACCGATCGGGGCCGGTCCCGATGCGGGACATGCGCGAGAAGTGCAAGGTCAGCACCGTTCCGGCGTGACCGAAAAAAGCGATTCCTAAGGAGATTTAGCACGTGGCAATCACGCTCACCGAAAACGCCGCGCGGCAAATCCAGCGCTCGGTCGAGAAATTCGGCGGCATCGGCCTGCGTCTCGGCGTCAAGCAGGTCGGCTGCTCCGGGTTGGCGTACACGTTCGAGATGGCGCGCGAGGTCGGCGCGAACGACCGCACCTTCGAGGCGTTCGACGCGAAGCTCGTGGTCGACGCCGTTGCGCTGCCGTACCTCGACGGCTCCGAGCTCGACTACGTGCGCGAGGGGTTCAAGCAGATGTTCGCGGTCAAGAACCCGAACGTCGCGGCGACCTGCGGCTGCGGCGAGAGCTTCAGCATCGCCGCCGACGACCAACCGGCGGTGGCGACCTAAGTCATGAGCGCGGTACTGCAGAACCTGATCGATCAGCCTTACCAGCACGGCTTCGTCACCGATATCGAGTCCGACGTCGCGCCGAAGGGGCTGAACGAGGACACCATCCGGCTCATCTCGCGCAAGAAGCACGAGCCCGAGTGGCTGCTCGAGTTCCGCCTCGAGGCGTTCCGCCACTGGCTCACCATGGCCGAGCCGACGTGGCCGAACGTGAAGTACCCGAAGATCGACTTTCAGGGCATCAGCTACTACTCGGCGCCGAAGTCGAAGCCGAAGCTCAACTCGATGGACGAGGTCGATCCGGAGCTGCGGCGCACGTTCGAGAAGCTCGGCGTGCCGCTGCACGAGCAGAAGGCGCTCGCCGGGGTCGCGGTCGACGTGATCTTCGACAGCGTCTCGGTCACGACCACCTACAAGAAGCGGCTCGCCGAAGTGGGCGTCATCTTCTGCTCGATGTCGGAGGCGGTGCGCGACCATCCGGAGCTCGTCCGCAAGTATCTCGGCAGCGTGGTGCCCCAAGGCGACAACTTCTACGCCGCGCTCAACTCCGCGGTCTTCACCGACGGCTCGTTCTGCTATATCCCGCACGGCGTCAAGTGCCCGATGGAGCTGTCGACCTACTTTCGCATCAACACCGAGCAGTCGGGCCAGTTCGAGCGCACGCTGATCGTGGCCGAGGAGGGCGCGTACGTCTCGTACCTCGAAGGGTGCACGGCGCCGAAGTTCGACACCAACCAGCTGCACGCGGCGGTGGTCGAGCTCGTGGCGCTCGACCGCGCGGAGATCAAGTACTCGACGGTGCAGAACTGGTACGCGGGCGACGAGAGCGGCCGCGGCGGCATCTACAACTTCGTCACCAAGCGCGGCCTGTGCAAGGGCGCCGGCTCGAAGATTTCGTGGACGCAGGTCGAGACCGGCTCGGCGATCACCTGGAAGTACCCGTCTTGTATCTTGCAGGGCGAGGACTCGGTCGGCGAGTTCTACTCGGTCGCGCTCACCAACCACCTGCAGCAGGCCGACACCGGCACGAAGATGATCCACATCGGACGCAACACCCGCAGCCGGATCATCTCGAAGGGCATCTCCGCCGGCGAATCGAACAACAGCTACCGCGGCCTGGTCCAGATCGGGCCGAAGGCCCAGGACGCGCGCAACTTCTCGCAGTGCGACTCGCTGCTGATCGGCAGCCGGTCCGGAGCGAACACGTTCCCGTACATCCGGGTGCAGAACAACACCGCCAAGGTCGAGCACGAGGCGACGACGTCGAAGATCGGCGAGGACCAGCTGTTCTACTTCCAGAGCCGCGGCATCGACATGGAGGCGGCGGTGTCGATGATCATCAACGGCTTCGTGAAGGACGTGTTCACGCAGCTGCCGATGGAGTTCGCGGTCGAGGCCGGTCGGCTGCTCGGCCTCAAGCTCGAAGGGGCCGTAGGGTGATCCGGCGCGGCGCGAAGGTCCTGCTCGACATCCGCAACCTCCGCGCGCGGGTAGCGGGGGTTGAACTGCTCAAGGGCATCGACCTCACCGTGCGCGCGGGCGAGGTGCACGCGATCATGGGGCCGAACGGCTCGGGCAAGAGCACGTTCGCCAAGGTGCTGGTCGGCCATTCGGCGTACCAAGTCACGAGCGGCGAGGCGCTGTTCGACGGCGCGAACCTGTTCGCGCTCCCGGCCGAGGAGCGCGCGCGCCGCGGCTTGTTTCTGGGCTTCCAGTATCCGGTCGAAATCCCCGGTGTCGCGAACGCCCAGTTCCTGCGCCTCGCCTACAACACGGTGCAGAGCGCGCGTGGGCGCGAGGAGCTCGATCCGATCGAGTTCGACGACTTCGTGCGCGAGAAGATGAAGCCGCTCGCGATCGATCCGTCGTTCCTCGGCCGCAGCGTGAACGAGGGCTTCTCGGGCGGCGAGAAGAAGCGGAACGAGATCTTGCAGATGGCGCTGCTCGAGCCGCAGCTCGCGTTCCTCGACGAGACCGACTCGGGGCTCGACATCGATACGCTGCGCGTCGTCGCGAATGGCGTGAACGAGCTCCTCACCGCGGACAACGCCGTGGTGCTGGTGACGCACTACCAGCGCTTGCTCAACTACATCGTGCCCGACTACGTGCACGTGATGGACAGCGGACGGATCGTCAAGACTGGCGACAGGGCGCTCGCGCTCGAGCTCGAGCGGCGCGGCTACGACTGGGTCGGCACCGCGGCCGCGGCCCCCGCATCATGAGCGCGATCGCGACCAACCGCTGGCTCGAAAGCCTGCTCGCGGCGCACTCGGTCGCCCCGCCGCGGCCGCACGCATGGGTGAACCAGATGCGTGCCGCGGCGCTCGAGCGCGCCCACTCGCTCACGCTGCCCACGGCGCGCGAGGAGGACTGGCGATTCACCGATCTTTCGCCGCTGTACCAGCTCGCGTTCAAACCGGTCACCTCGGCGTCGAGCCCGGCCGGCCTCGCGCTCGAGCCGGTGATCGCGCCCGAAGCGCAGCGGCGGCTCGTATTCGTGGACGGCCAGTTCGTTCCGGCCCTCTCGGCCCCAGCCGCCGACGGGCTGGTCGTCACGACCCTCGCCGCCGGGCTCGATACGCACGGCGAGCTCCTGCGCGCGCAGCTCGCGCAGCACGCGAGTTTTCAGGACGACGCATTCCGCGCGATCAACACCGCCTACCTCGCCGACGGCGCGCTCGTGATCGCGCGATCGAACGCCGCCGCCGCGGCACCGGTCCAGCTCATCTTCGCCACCACCCAGGCCGAGGTCGCGATCCATCCGCGCTGCCTGATCGTGGCCGAGCAGGGCGCCGAGCTCACCGTGCTCGAGGACCATGTCGGGCTGCACGCCGGCCCGTACGGGGTGAACGCCGTGGCCGAGATCGTGGTCGGCGCGAACGCGCGCGTGCGCCACATCCGGCGCCAGCAGGAGGGCAGCGGGGCGTTCCATATCGCAACCTGCGCGGTGCGCGTCGAGCGCGACGCCAGCTACGAATCGATTTCGATCGCGCTCGGCGCCCGGATTTCGCGCTACAACCTGAACGTGCGGCAGGCGCAGGAGGGCGTGCGGTTGCGGCTCGACGGCCTCGCCCTGGTGGCGAAGCGGCAACTCGCCGACACCCATAGCTTCATCGACCACGCCGTCGCGCACGGCGCGAGCCGCCAGCTCCACAAGTGCGTGGTCGCAGGCGGCGGGCACGCGGTCTTCAACGGCCGGATCCTCGTGCGCGCGGGCGCGCAGCGCACCGACTCGGCGCAGGAGAGCCGCAATCTCTTGCTCGCGCCGGGGGCGCACGTCGATACGAAGCCACAGCTTGAGATCTTCGCCGACGACGTGAAGTGCTCGCACGGTGCCGCCGTCGGCCAGTTCGAGGAGGAGCAACTGTTCTATCTGCGCAGCCGGGGCTTGAGCGAGGGGGCGGCGCGGGCGCTCCTCACCTACGGCTTCGCCGCCGAGATCGTCGACCGCATCCCGATTGCCTCGGTCGTGACGGCGCTGCGCCGCAAGGCGCTCGAGCAGACCCACGGCGAGGGGCTCGCATGAGCGCCAACCTGCTACGCCGCGCCGCGGCGCAGCCGGCGAGCACCTTGGATGTCGAGCGCATCCGCGGTGAGTTCCCGCTCCTGCACAACGTCCGGGTGCACGGCAAGCGGCTCGTCTACCTCGACAGTGCGGCCTCCAGCCAGATGCCGCAAGCGGTGATCGACCGCCTGGTGCGCTACCGCACCACCGAGCACGCGAACATCCACCGCGGCGTCCACTACCTGTCCGAGACGGCGACCGCCGCCTACGAGGGCGCGCGGAAGATCGCCCGCGCGTTCGTGAACGCCGGCGACGAACGCGAGATCGTCTTCACGTCGAACGCGACCGACGCGATCAATCTGGTCATGCACGGCTACGGCCGGAGGTTCATCGTCGCCGGGGACGAGATCATCCTCACCCAGCTCGAGCACCACGCGAACATCGTGCCGTGGCAGATGCTGTGCGAGGAGCGCGGCGCGCGGCTGCGCGTCGTGCCGATCAACGACGCGGGCGAGCTCCTGCTCGAGGAGTACGAGCGGCTCTTCAACCCGCGCACCAAGTTCGTGGCGCTCGCCCACGTGTCGAATGCGCTCGGGACGATCAACCCGGTGCGGGACATGATCGCGAGCGCGCACCGACGCGGCGTGCCGGTGCTCATCGACGGCGCGCAGGCCGTGCCGCACATGAACGTCGACGTGCGGCACCTCGACTGCGACTTCTACGCTTTTTCCGGACACAAGATGTTCGGACCGACCGGGATCGGCGTGCTGTACGGCAAGGCGGGGCTGCTCGAAAAGATGCAGCCGTTCAAGGGCGGCGGCGACATGATCCTCGCGGTGAGCTTCGAGAAGACCACCTACAACGTCCCGCCGCACAAGTTCGAGGCCGGCACCCCGCCGATCGCCGGGGCGATCGGGCTCGGCGCCGCGATGGAGTACCTGAACGCCGTCGGCCAGGACCGGATCGCCGCCCATGAGCATGCGCTGCTCGAGTACGCGACCGACCTCGTCGGCGGCATCCCCGGGGTGCGGCTGATCGGCACCGCCAAGGAAAAGGCCGCGGTGCTGTCGTTCTACGTCGGCGAGATCCATCCGCACGACGTCGGCACGCTGCTCGATCAGGAAGGCGTCGCGGTCCGCACCGGGCATCACTGCGCGCAGCCGCTGATGCAGCGGTTCGGCGTCCCGGCGACCGTGCGGGCATCGTTCGCCTGCTACAACACCTTCGCCGACGTCGACGCGCTCGCCGCTGCGGTGCGCAAGGTGCAGCAGCTCTTCGCCTAACTTGACTCAGGGCCGCGCCGTGGACCCGAAACAGCTCTACCAGGAGGTGATCCTGGATCACAACAAGAAGCCGCGCAATTGGGGCCGGCTCGACGCGGCCACGCACCGCGCCGAAGGGGTGAATCCGCTGTGCGGTGACCACATCTGGCTCGCGCTCGGACTGGAGGGCGACAAGATCGCGGCGATCGCCTTCGAGGGCGAGGGCTGTGCGATCTGCAAGGCCTCGGCGTCGATGATGACGATGGCCGTGAAGGGCAGAAGCGTCGCCGACGCCGAGACCCTGATCGAGCATTTCCGGGCCATGGCCACCGGGCGCGAGGCGGTGGCGACGAGCGGCGCGGTGCTCGGCCGGCTCACCGTGTTCGCGGGCGTGAAGGACCTGCCCTCGCGCGTGAAGTGCGCGATTCTGCCCTGGCACACGCTGCACGCCGCGTTCCGCCACGAGGCCACTGCGACCACCGAAGGCGCCGCCGACCCGGTGGCGCAAGACGCTTGACCCTTCGCCGCCATGCCGAAAATCGCCGAAATCGAACGCACCCCTAACCCGAACGCGCTGAAGTTCGTGCTCAGGGAGCCGCTCACCTGGGGCGTATCGCGCTCGTTCGACTCGTCCGCGCACGGCGCGGACGATCCGCTCGCGGCGGCGCTCTTCGCGATCCCGCATGTGACCAACGTGTTCTACGTCGATCACTGGATTACGGTGACCCAGGACGGGCTCGCCGATTGGGACGAGCTCACGCGCCAGATCGCGGTCCCGATCCGCGAGGCGCCGGCAGCGGCGGCGCAGTCCCACGCCTATGCCGCCGCCGGGAGCGGCCACCCGGCGCTCGACGACGATCGCCTGACCGAGGCGCAGCGGGAAAAGCTCGCTCTCATCACCGACCTCATCGACGAGCGCGTGCGGCCGTACCTGCAAGGCGACGGCGGCGACCTGTATGTGGTCGAACTCGACGGCAGTCAGCTGAAGGTCCACTACCAGGGCGCCTGCGGGAGCTGCCCGAGCTCGCTCTCGGCCACGCTCGGCGGCATCGAGGGGCTGGTGCGCTCGGTCGATCCCGAGCTCGAGCTGGTGCCGGTTTAGGCCGCGCGTAGCAGCCGCGGTATTCCCCCTCGTCGCCCGCGCTCGTGCGCGCTGCCTTCATCCTCGCACCGGTGGTCGATCAGGCTGATCGAGGCGCTAGACCCGTTCTTCGCGGTGCCCGACGGCAAGCGCGGGCCTTGCTCGATCCGCCCGATCTGAACCTGCCTGGCGCACGCTCGTCGAGTGCCAACCACGGCGGCATGAGACCGTATGCGCCTTTTAATCATGCAGTTGCAAGTGTGTAGTCACGTAAGATTGACATCGGTGACTACATCATCTACGATGCCGGCCTAAGGAGGTTCCCGATGTCCAGACGAACGGCCCAGGAAGAGCTGACCCAGGTCCAACTGACCCGGATCGTGCGCGGGCGCTTTTCCGGACTGGCGGCCGACCTGATGTGCCGCATGGTGAGCGTGCTGCCGGGCCGCAACCCGGTGTGGAACGTGCGCACCGCCAAGGCGAAGTTGGCCGAGGTGCTCGCGCTGGTTCGCCAGGGCGACCCGCAATTCCTGCTGCGGGAGGGCGATGAAGAGCCGGTGATGCTCCTGTCGCTCAAGGCGATGCACAAGCTCGTGGAACGCGGCGTCGTCGGGCGGTCGTTCACCGAAGGCATGGCCCCGTTCATGCGTCACACCAGCACCGAGCTGACCGCCCGCGACTTCGGGCCGCGGGACCGCTTCGCGATTCCCGCCGCCAGCGAGACCTTCCCCGCGCGCGCGTAAGCGTGGACCACGCGGGTGGCGTATCTGCTCTCCACCGAAGCGCTCCTCGATTTCATCGCGAAGTACCCGAACGGCCCGGTGGCCAAGTGGGCGGCAGGCGTTCCCCAGCAGTACGTCAACATCAGCGTGATCTCCGTCGCCCAGGCGCAGATCGCCATCAGCGAGCTGCGGCCCGATGACTCGAACCGCACCCCGCTGACCATCAACCTAGACTTCGTGACGGCGAGCGCAGAGTCCGAGGATCGCTTGCGCGACATCGACCGCCCCGCAGCGGGCCGCTGGGCCACCATCGCGCCGCTGGATCTGCGCCGCAGGGCTGGCGGCGCGCTCGGGACCGATACCCGGCTGGTGGTCGCCACCGCGCTCGCGCACGACCTCACCTTAGTGGTCGCGCGCGACCACTGGACGGACGCCCTCAAAGGCCACGGCCTGCGCATTGTTGACCCGTTCTCCGGGCCGTGAGCGAATACTCGCTGGCAGGCCTGCCCCCGGTCCAGGCGCGCCGCGCCGGGCGAACCAACATCCTTGCCCTGTCCGGCGGTGGCTATCGGGGCTTCTTCTCGGCCGCGGTGCTGGCCAAGCTCGAAAGCGAACTCGGCGGACCGGTCCACCAGTGCTTCGACTTGATCGCCGGCACCTCTATCGGCGGGATCGTCGCCTGCGCGCTCGCCACCGGCCACGGGGCGGAAGTCGTGCTCGACGCGATAGGGGAAAGCGGCGCGGCGATTTTTGGCAAGCCGGGTCGCATCCGGCGCCTCTATCGCGGTGCTCGCTCGTACGTCACGTCGAAGTATTCCGCCGCGCCACTGGAGAGAGTGGTCCGGTCCATTCTCGGTCCCGCGGCCGAAAATCGATTGCTCAGCGACCTCGATTTCCCGCTGCTGCTGCCCACCGTCAGCTACTCGGCTGCCGCGCCGATGCTGCTGCGCTCGCGCGGGCTCGCCGGTGCGCGGGCCAGCAAAGTGACGCTGACCGACGCCGCGATGGCGACGTCGGCGGCGCCGACCTACTTCCCGGCGCGATGGGTAAACAACGAGCTGCTGGTCGACGGCGGGCTCATCGCGAACGCTCCCGATGCGCTGGCCGCTACCAGCGCGATGCACCTGCTCGGGTGCGCCCTGGAGGACATCCACGTCCTCAGCATCGGCACGGCGGGCCCACCGATGGAACGTCCGGTTACGGGGCCGATCAACTGGGGCAAGGCGGCGTGGATGGCCAAACGCGGGCTGATGGAGCTCACGCTAACGGCACTGGAGCGGCTTGCGGTCGATGAGGTGCGCACGCTCCTGAAGACTCGATTCACTCGAATCGATGCGCGGCCCAGCGCCGACGAACAGGCGTATCTCGCGCTCGACCGGGCCGATGACCTGGCCCGCTCCACCCTCGGTACGCTGGCCGATCGCGCGTGCACCGATGTGCTGGCGAGCACGCCGCAGGTCCTGCGGGACTTCTGGGCGCGCGCGCAGCGGGCAACCGAACCCAGCACATGAGCGGCAGTTCTCGGTCGCGGGTTACACGCGGCGATGGGCCGGCTGGCGCGGCTCCGGTGGGGTGAAATGCGGGCTCCGGGCGGCCATTTGGTGGTTCCGGCGCGCCTCTGCTATCCTCGCGCCACGGCATGTGCCGGTTTTGGAAGAAAGGAGGTGATCCAGTGTCTAGTCGATACTTGATGATCGCTGCCGCTCTCGCTATGTTCCTCGCGAGCAGCGTGGCGTCGGCTTGCCCCGGCGCGAATGCGAAGTCGGCGGGTGGATCACAGGGCGCAGCTTCCTCCACAGTGCAGCGGGGTGGCTAGGCCAGGAACTTCCGCACCGGCTTCGTGTCACCGGCGTGGCCACCCGCCACGGCCGACGCAAGAACAAGTACGAACGAAGCTTTGACGATACGGTCGCGGCCGCAGGATTGGGTTCCTGCGGCCGTTTTCTTTGCGGCACGCGCAAAACGGCGAACGGGGGCATCATGCGTCGTTCGTCGTCCCTGCCCTCGACCGTGCTCTCGATCCGCGGCCTGTCGAAGATCTACGCCGGCCCGCGCTCCCGTACCGTTCTCGCCGGGGTCGACCTGGATCTCGGCGCCGGCGAGTACGTCGCGGTCCAGGGCGAGTCGGGGATCGGCAAGTCGACGCTGCTCAACCTCATCGCCGGACTCGACCGCCCGGACGCGGGGACGATCGCGTTCGACGGCGTCGAGCTCACCGCGCTCGATGACGATGCGCTCACCGTCGTGCGCCGCTCGCGCATGGGGTTCGTCTTTCAGGCGTTCCACATCCTGCCCTACCTCAGCGTCGCGCAGAACGTCGCGTTGCCGCTGCTGCTGAACGGCGCGCTCGACGACACCGCCGATGAGCGCGTCGCCGAGATGCTCGCGGCCGTCGGCCTCGGTGCGCGGGGCGAGAGCCGGCCGAGCGAGCTCGCCGGGGGCGAGCTGCAGCGCGTTGCGATCGCGCGCGCGCTGGTGCATCGGCCGCGGCTCGTGCTCGCCGACGAGCCGACCGGAAACCTTGACTCGGACAGCGCGGCGCAGGTGCTCAGCTTGCTGCGCGCGAGCGTCAAGGACGCCGGCGCGGCCGGGATTCTCGTGACCCACTCGGCCGCGGCGGCCGCGACGGCCGATCGCGTGCTCGCGCTCGGCGCGGGCGGCCTGCGGCCGGCATGAGTCCATGACTCGCGGCACGCTCGCGGCGGCGCTCTTCTTCGGGCCCCTGCAGGCGGCCAAGGGTCGCCTTGCGCTTTCGCTCGCGGCGATCGCGTTCGGGGTCGCGCTCGGCTATGCCGTCCAGCTGGTGAACCAATCGGCGATCAACGAATTCTCGCAGGCGGTGCGCACGCTCTCCGGCACCGCGGACGTCGAGGTGCGAGGCCCGCGCGCGGGGTTCGACGAGTCGCTCTATCCGCGCCTCGCGCGCCGGTCCGAGGTCGCGGTGGCGAGCCCGGTCATCGAGGCGGACGTACGCGTGGCGGGACAGCGCGAGACGCTGCGGCTGCTCGGCATCGATGTGTTCCGCGCCGCGCAGCTCCAGCCCGATCTCGCCGCGACCGCGGTTGCCGACTCGCTCGACCGGCTCCGTCCCGACACAATCTTCCTCAGCCCGGCCGCCGCCAGCTCGCTCGGCGTCAAAGTGGGCGACCGCATCAACGTCGAGGTCGCCCTGGGCGAGGTCGAGCTGCGCGTCGCCGGCTTGACGCGCGCCGGCGGGACGCGCTTCGGGCTGATGGACATCGCCGGCGCGCAGGCGGCGCTGCAGCGTCTCGGGCGCATCAACCGGGTCGATCTGCGCCTGCGCCCGGGGATCGACGTCGCGGCGTTCCGTGCGCGGCTGCAGGGCGAGCTGCCCGCGGGACTGGTCGCGGAGCGGCCGGAGGCGAGCATCCAGCGCGCGGCCGCGGTGTCGCGATCCTATCGCGTCAATCTCAACGTGCTGGCCCTGCTCGCGCTCTTCACCGGCGGGCTGCTGGTGTTCTCGACCCAGGCGCTGGCCGTGGTGAGGCGGCGGCCGCAGCTCGCGCTCGTGCGCGCACTCGGCCTCCGGGCGCGCTCGCTCGTCGCGCTCATCCTCGGCGAGGCACTCCTCCTCGGCGGCGCGGGTGCGGCGCTCGGGCTCGCCCTCGGCTATCTCTTGGCGCAGGCGATCCTCGGCGTGTTCGGCGTCGACCTCGGCGCCGGATACTTTCGCGGGCTGCCGCCCGCGCTCCGCTTCGACGGCGGCTCGGCGCTCGTCTTCTTCGCGCTCGGCATCGTCGTTGCGCTCGCCGGCAGTCTCGCGCCGGCGCTCGAGGCCGCGCGCACCCGGCCCGCGGCGGCGCTGAAGGCGGGCGACGAGCAGCGCGCCTTCGAGCGGCTGCAGCCTGTCTGGCCGGGCCTTGCGACGATCGCCGCGGGCGCCGCGCTCACGCTCGCGCCGCCGGTGGACGCGCTGCCGATCTTCGGCTACGCGTCGATCGCGCTCCTGCTGGTGGGCACGATCATGCTGATGCCGCGGCTCGCGGTCGCGGCGTTCCGGGCAATCCCGGCGCGCGGCACGGTCCAGATCGAGCTCGCGGTGCGCCAGCTCCGCGGCGCGCCGGGGCAGTCGATGCTCTCGCTCGCGACCATCGTGGCGAGCGTGAGCCTCCTCGTGTCGATGGCGATCATGGTCGCGTCGTTCCGCAGCTCGCTCGCCGCCTGGCTCGAGCAGGTGCTGCCCGCGGACCTGTATCTGCGTACCAGCGCCGCGGGCGACGCGGCGGCGCTCTCGCCGCGCGACCAGGACGATCTCGCGCGCGTGCCCGGCATCCGGCGCATCGAGTACACGCGCGCGCAGAGCATCATCCTCGCGCCCGAGCGGCCGCCGATCACGCTGCTCGCGCGCCCCGTTGACGCCCGCGATCCGGGGGCTCGGCTCGCGCTCGTGAGCGGGTTCGTCGTGCCGCGCGACGGCGAACCGCCGCCCGCCTGGGTTTCGGAGGCGATGGCGGATCTCTATGGCTTTACGCTCGGGCGGGTGATCGAGTTGCCGATCGCGGGGCGAAACCAACGCTTCACCGTCGCCGGGATCTGGCGCGACTACGTCCGCACCCAAGGCGCGGCGGTGATCGACCGCGACCGGTACATCCGCCTCAGCGCCGATCGCAGCGCGAACGACGCCGCACTCTGGCTCGAGCCCGGGGTGGACCCGGGGGCGCTGATGCCGGCGATCCGCGCCGCCGTGTCCGGCGCCGGGCGGCTCGACCTCGCCGCGCCCGGGGAGATCCGTCGCCTCTCGCTGCAGACCTTCGATCGCACGTTTGCGATTACCTACGTGCTGGAGCTCGCGGCGCTCGTCATCGGGCTCACCGGGCTGTCGTCGAGCTTCGGCGCGCTCGTGCTCGCGCGACGGCGCGAGTTCGGGATGCTGCGCCATGTGGGCATGACCCGGCGCCAGATCGGCGCGATGCTCGCCGCCGAGGGCTTCGCGGTCAGCGCGCTCGGGCTCGCCGTCGGTCTCACGCTCGGCTGGGTCCTGAGCCTCGTCCTGATCCGGGTCGTGAACCGCCAGTCGTTCCACTGGAGCATGGACCTCGCCATTCCGTGGGCCGCGCTCGGCGTCTTCTGCGCGGTGATGCTCGTCGCCGCGTCGCTGACGGCGATCGCGGCCGCACGCGCGGCGATGGCCGACGCCGCGGCGCTCGCGGTGAAGGACGACTGGTAGCCGTTAGGCCCAGATTGAAACGCAGAGCCTTCCTGCTCGGTACGCTCGCGCTCCTCGCCGGGCCAGCGCGCGCGCAAGGGCCCTATCCGGCGGTCCTGCCCGGGCGCGCGCTCGAGTTCCCGCGCGATGACGGAGCGCACCCCGCGTTTCGCAACGAGTGGTGGTACGTGACCGGTTGGCTGCGCGGCGACGCCGATCGCGAGCTGGGATTCCAGGTCACTTTCTTTCGCAATCGGCCGCGCGTCGCCGAGGACAACCCGAGCGCGTTCGCGCCGCGCGAGCTCGTGTTTGCGCATGCCGCGATCGCCGATCCGAGGCGCGGGCGGCTCGTGCACGACCAGCGCGCGGCGCGCGCGGGATTCGGGCTCGCCGCGGCGCGCGAAGGCGAGACCGACGTGCTGCTCGACGATTGGTCGATGACGTTCGCGAACGGCGCCTACCGGGCGCGCGTCAGCGCGCGCGAGTTCGGACTCGATCTCGCATGCGCGCCGACCCAGCCCACGCTCGTGCAGGGCGAGGGCGGCTACAGCCGCAAGGGGCCCGACCCGAAGCAGGCAAGCTACTACTACAGCCGGCCGCATCTCGCGGTCGAGGGCAGCGTGGAGCGCGACGGGAAGCGCGAGGCGGTCCGCGGCACGGCCTGGCTCGATCACGAGTGGTCGAGCGAGTACTTGGCGGCCGCGGCGCAGGGCTGGGACTGGGTGGGCATCAACCTCGACGACGGCGGCGCGCTCATGGCGTTCCGCATCCGGGCCAAGGCGGGCGGCGAGCTCTGGGCTGGCGGCACGCTGCGCGGCGCGGGCGGGCAGGTGCGGACCTTCGGCCCGGGGGAAATCTTCTTCGAGCCGGCGCGACGCTGGCGATCGCCGCGGAGCGCAGTCGACTATCCGGTCGCGATGCGCATTCGCGCGGGCGATCTCGAGCTAGCGGTCGAGCCCCTGATGGACGATCAGGAGCTCGATTCCCGGGCGAGCACCGGCACCATCTACTGGGAGGGCGCCGTGCGCGCGCTGCGCGGGGCGCGCGTCGTCGGCCGCGGCTACCTCGAGTTGACCGGCTACTGGCAGCCGCTGCGGTTGTAGCCGGCCGGTTTCTGCGCTAGGTTCGGTGGCGGTCGCGACCGGGCGACTGGCAGGAGCTCGAGAAGCTTGCGTTCACCCGAAAGCACACCGCTCGTCGTCGTCGGCCGTTGCCTCGAGGCGCAGATCATCGCCGGCCGCGAGCCTGTGCCGGGCACGCTCGTGTTCCTCCACGAAGGGCTCGGCTCGGTCTCGCTGTGGCGCGACTTCCCGGCGCGCGTCGTCGCGGCCACCGGGTGCACGGCGATCGTGTACTCGCGCTACGGTTACGGCAATTCAGACCTCCTGGAAGCGCCGTTCGGGGTCGACTACATGCATCGCGAGGCGCTCGAGTCGCTGCCGGCGCTGCGCGAGCGGCTCGGCATTGCGGCCCCGATCCTGGTCGGGCATTCCGACGGCGCCTCGATCGCGCTCATCCACGCCGGCGGCGGCGGCGCGGTGCGCGGGATCGCCGCCCTCGCGCCGCACGTCTTCGTCGAGGACCTGTCGGTACGGAGCATCGCGCAGGCCAAGGCCGCGTTCGAGTCGACCGATCTCGCGCAGAAGCTCGCGCGGCATCATCGGGATCCGCACCGGACGTTCTACGGCTGGAACGACATCTGGCTCGATCCGGATTTTCGGGGGTGGAATATCGAGGCGTTCCTGCCGCGGATCGATTGCCCGGTGCTAGTGATCCAGGGCGAAGACGACGAGTACGGCACGATGGCGCAGGCCGACGCGATCGCCGCCCAGGTGCGCGGCCCGTGCGAGGTGGTGGCGCTCGCGCGGTGCGGGCACAGTCCGCACCGCGATCAGCCGGAACGAACGCTCGCGGCCGTGGCGGCGTTCGTTCGCCGCGTCGTGGGTGCCGAAGGAGGGGGCTGAGGTGCGCGAGGAGACCCCCGCGATGGATCAACCCGCCGCGCGCTTGCGCATCGACAAGTGGCTGTGGGCGGCGCGCTTCTTTAAGACCCGCAGCCTCGCCGCGCAGGCGGTCGAGGGCGGGCGCGTGCGCCTGAACGGGGAACGGGTGAAGCCGGCGAAGGATCTGCGGCCCGGCGACGAAGTGTCGATTCGCATCGACGAGCTCGAGTGGGTGATTGAGGTGCGGGCGGTCTCGGCGCGGCGCGGGCCGGCGGCCGCGGCCCGGGAGCTCTACGCGGAGCGCCCGCAGAGCAGGGCGCGCCGGCAGTTGATGATCGATGCGCGCAAGAGCCTGCCCGAGCCGGCGTTCGGCCTGCGCGGCCGACCGACCAAGCGCGATCGGCGGATGCTACGCCGATTCACCGGCGACTGACCTGCCGCGACCAACATCGCGCCTAGCCGCCCGTCGACCGCGATCAGCGGGTGCTGAAACCCCGACGCTGCGCCCCAATTGTGTGCGCTTGCTCTTACTTCAGCGGCGGGCACGCGAGGCGACACAATAAAAAACTCGCTTCGCCGACTTCTTCACGCGATCCGTTGGCAGTTTTCCTCAGTTCGACACTGCGTTCACACAGCGGCCCTACCGGTTTCTGCAGAATATGGCGCTTTCGGCCATTGGCTTGCCACTCGCCGACGGGGGACGAAGAACATGAATTCAACCAAGCAGCAGTACCTGCTTTGCGTCGCGCTGACGATCATCGGTTTTGCCGGCGCCGGCGCGTCGGCGCAGGAAAAAGAGATTCTCGTCGGCCACGTCGCCTGCTACAACGGGCCGGTCCAGAAGGACGCCACCGAGATGGGGGCGGGCGCGCAGGTGCTCTTCGACTCGGTCAACGACCACGGCGGCATCGACGGCAAGAAGCTGCGCCTGGTCGTTGCCGATGACGAGTTCAAGCCCGACAATACGGTGAAGCTCATGGCCGAGATGAAGGGCAAGGTCGTTGCGCTGCTGCCCATGACGGGCAGCGCGAACCAGGCGGCCCTGGTCAAGGCGAACGTGCTCGAGATCCCGCTGGTCGGGACGATTCCGAGCACGGACGTGGTGCGGGAGCCGCAGAACCGGAACATCTTCCACATCCGCGCGAGCGACCGGGAGCAGACCGAACGGATCCTGGAGCAGCTGATCACCGTCGGCTACACCAAAATCGCCGTCTTGGTGCCCAACAATCCGTTCGGCGACCAGTCGACGAAGATCGTCGATGCCTACTTGATGAGCCGCAACCTCAAGCTCGCGGCGAACGCCGTGTACCTCCTAGCCGGGCCGAAGGCCGACATCCAACCGGGGCTCAAGGCGCTCGAGGGCAAGTCGTATCAGGCGGTGTTGATGTTCGGGCCGCCGAAGCACCTCGCCGATCTGGTGAAGGAGCTGAAGACCCGCGGCGAGACCGCTCAGCTGTACGCCCTGTCGTACGCGGACGCGGCGTTGATCGTGAATACCGCGGGGTTGAAGCTTGCGCACGGCGTCGTGATCTCGCAAGTAATGCCCAACCTCAACAGTCAGATCACGCCGCTCGTCAGAACGTTCCGGGAGGATTTTGCGAAGTACGCCAAGACGAAAGGCGAGCCCACTTACTTCAATATCGAAGGCTACATCGCCGCCAAGCTGATCGTGGAGGCGATTCGGCGGTCCAAGGACGCCACCCCCGACGGGGTGCGGCGCGGGCTGGAGCAGTTGCACTCGTACGACCTCGGCGGGTACATCGTCGACTTCTCGCCGACGAAGCATCAGGGGTCGAGCTTCGTCGATCTCTCGGTGATCGGATCCACCGGCAGGCTCGTGTACTAGAGCCGGCGGGCGCCCGGAAACGGCGCCGGAAACGCTGTCGGGCGCGCAACGACCGGCCGAGTGCGCTCGGTGGTCCTTGCTGCCGATTCCGGCGACTGATCCGGAGCGCTATCCCCCGCTGCTACCCGCGGCGCGACAGAGCGGTCTCGGGCTTCAACGGGCGGGTGGGCCTTCTTGCCGCCCCCTCGGCGCGTGGCGCGCTGTCCCGCGCTTCTAGGTACGAGAGTATCGCCTGCACGTCGACCTAGCCCAGACGCAGGTGGCGGCAAGCGTGCGTCCTTGTACCTCGCGAATAGTGCGGTGGCCGTGGGATCGCCCTAGTAAGCGGTCAAAGCACCCCGAGCGCAGCTGGATGGCAGCGAAGGCCGCTCGCGTTCACCGAGGCGCTCGGCGTGCAAAAAAAACCCGCCGTGAGGCGGGTTTCACAGTCGAGCGCTGAAGCGTTACTTGAGCTTCACTTCTTTATACAGAACGTGCTTCCGCGCTTTCGGATCGTACTTC
>Ga0187846_10000883_pt1:0-15000 | contig 17160 bp, 13 predicted proteins | sample TC_taG_FD_161473 | JGI IMG/M metagenome (GOLD analysis project Ga0187846, IMG submission 161473) | Biofilm microbial communities from the roof of an iron ore cave, State of Minas Gerais, Brazil - TC_06 Biofilm (v2) | ecosystem: Environmental > Terrestrial > Deep subsurface > Cave > Wall...
CCCTGAATCGGCGTGCCGCCCTCGGCCAGCACTTTGGCCGAATAGCGTTTCAGCTCCTCCTGCAGCCTGAGCGCCGCGTATAACGCCCGTTGCGGATGGTCCTCGTGCGCCACCGGCGCCCCGAACAGCGCGAAGATGCCATCGCCGGTGGATTGCACCACGTAACCGTCGTAGCGCCGCACCGCCTCGATCATCAGCTTCAGCGCCGGATCGATAATCGCGCGCGCCTGCTCCGGGTCGAGGTCTTCCATCAACTCGGTCGAGCCCTTGATATCGGCGAACAGCGCTGTGACCGTCTTGCGCTCACCGTCGACAGCTTCGAATGCCGAGCTGCCGTCGGCTGCAACTTTGATTTGCGATCCATGGGATGGGGAGGCCGCGAGAGCATTTGGTTGCGCAGCGCCGATCGCGGTTCCACACTTCTTGCAGAATAGCGCGCCAGGACTCACCGATGCTTTGCACGCGGGGCAAGCCAGCTCCAGCTTCGCTCCGCATTTCTCGCAAAACGAGGCGTCACCGGGGTTATCGTGGTTGCAGGACGGACAGCGCATCGGGTCTCCTTTTGCTCCCGGTTAAAAGTACAACCCTGCGCGGACGGCGGAAGGAGCTCGGCGCTCTTAGAGCTGCGGAGTGGCCGATCAACGGTGCTCATTTTTTACCACACTCCGTACGAGATTGGCAGCTTGACCCCGGCGGGGTTTGTCACCCAGTTACCAAGTTGCATGGCATAAAAGCGATGCATATTCCTCGACGGGTAGTCGCCATACGCTCTGGCGCGCCTTGTCGCAGGAGGCGGCCAAATGATCCGGCTGACGCGCTCGGACCGTCCGGCGGCAGGATCGGAGGGTGGAAAGAGGGAAATTCAGGCCTCTTCGGGTGTTCACCTGCCGGAGGAAGCTGAAGAGCTTGATACTTGCCAACCGCAACCTCTGGCGCTTTTCATCAGATTACCACTCCGACGCTTGCGCTAACGGTGATCGAATAGCGGCTCCGCTGATGCCGCAGTTCCACTGAAGCGCCGAACGCATGTGACAGTAAGCGGGAGGTCAGCACCCTGCTCTTCGGGCCGGCGGCAAGCACTTCGCCCCTTCGCAGCAGCAACACGTGGGAGAACACCGGTATGATCTCCTCGACGTGGTGAGTTACGAGCACCAGTGTTGGCGTATGGCGTGTCTGCGCCACGCGGCCAAGAAACTGGAGGAAATGTTCCCGCGCAACCGGATCAAGGCCGGCGCATGGCTCGTCTAGAATCAGCAATTCCGGCCGCGCCATCAATGCGCGCCCAATCAACACGCGCTGCCGCTCTCCCTGGGACAGCACTCGCCATGGCCGGTTGCGGATAGCTTCGGCTTCGATCAGCCGCAAAATCTTTTCGGCTTGGCTCCGCTCCGAGGACCGAACCCCACCCCACATCCCGATAATGGCATGCCGGCCACCAATAATCGTATCAAGTGACGTCTGATGGCCTTCGACGAGTTGATGGATACTCGAACTTACTATTCCAACGCGTTTGCGCAACTCGCGCCAGTCGGTTCGTCCGTAAGTCTCTCCGAGCACCGAAATCTCACCGGCGGTGGGCGGCATATACCCGGTGAGTGTGCTGAGCAGCGACGTCTTTCCGGAGCCGTTAGCTCCAAGGATTACCCAATGCTGGCCGCGCTCAACGGCCCAGTCTATCCCTTCGAGGATGACTGCTTCACGTTCGACACGAAGCTTCGAGACAGCAATTATGGCCTGCACATCACGCGCAGTAGCAGCGCGCCCATTTAGCTGAGCGCGAGCGGATACGGAAGAATAGTGGTGCTGTGCCGATTTTCGCACATGAATCGCTGGAGAGTTACTTGATAAACCCGTGCTTGACAAGAAACGCCTCCATCGCCCGGACGCATTCCTGCGGCCGCTCGATTTGCAGAAAGTGGGACGTCCCTGCGATCGGTTCGTATTCGACCGAAGCCTCTGCTGCCAGCGCGCGCCCTATCAGGGCAGGCGGTCCACCGTCAGCGGGATCGGCGCATATCAGCTTAACCGGCACTGGCATGTGACCCAGCCGCCGCCACGTGCTGGTCTCGCGATTGCTGCGAAAGATGTGCGCTTCATATTCGCGCGGACACGCCAGCACCCAGCGTCGAGCGAGGACATCGTAATGAAGCGTTGCTCGCGCCATTAGCTCGTATGCATCAGGGTGCCATTGTGGAAATCGCCGCTGAAATTGCCGCGCCAGGTCCAGCGGGTCGTCGTAGCTGGAAAGTCTCCGCTCGGCGCGCGCAGCTATATCGTCTTCGTTCCCACGTTGTAACTCGCGGATAGGGTGACCGTCGGGAGGATAGAATGGCGGGTCGAACAGCACCAGCGGGTCCCATCGCTTGCCCATACGCTGGGTTTGCATCACCGCAGTAACCGCCGAGAGCGAATGAAAAACGCCGGCCGTCCGTTTGGGGCCGAGATTTTGCTGAACTGATTCGAAGATGCGCTCGAGGTCGTGGATAAATTGCGGCCAGTTATGATGTGTGAAATTGTGCAGCGGGTTGCGACCGTGATTGCGGAAATCAAAGAGGATCAAATCATAACGTTCTTGAAGTTGTCTCCAGAAAGGTAAGTAGCCATCGATCGCCAGCCCATTGCCGTGACTCAAGGCGAGTCGGGGGCCGGCTGGATTGCCATGCTGGCGGATGCGGATGATGGCGCCATCCTCCATCGCGAGTTCAATAACGCGAAGCGGTGCAGGAAACCCGATACTCAACCTCTTACTCCTTCAGCACTAAACCGTGGCGGCTGTATCACGCCGCGCCCGTCCGATGCTAACAGTCGCCAGTGCCAGCGCAAAATTATCCTCTGGCGAGCCCGATAACCTCGGAACTTGCCAATTCACAGCATGCTAACCGGATCGATATCGATACTGACTCGGACACCATCGCGAGCTCGATATGGAGCGGCGGCGGCGAGTGCCGCGCGCAGTTCATGCCGGTCGCGCGACTTGACCAGCACCTGCCAGCGGTAGCGCTGCTTGATGCGTTCGATGGGCGCGGGTGCCGGACCCAGTACCCTCGTGCTTTCCGGCTTCGCCGTATTGGCAAGCAGGTCGGCAATTTTGGAGGCGCAGTCGCTGACGTATGTCGGCTCCTCGCCCTCGATTCGCACCAATGCCATTCGCGCGAATGGCGGATACATCAGTTCCCGGCGCAACTCCATCTCGCGCCGGATGAAGCGCGCATAATCCTGGTCCCGCGCGGCGCGGATGCTGTAGTGATGCGGCGCGTAGGTTTGGATCAGGACGCGGCCTGGCCGCTCCCCGCGGCCAGCGCGGCCGGCGGCCTGCGTCAGCAACTGAAAGGTACGTTCGGCTGAGCGGAAATCCGGCATATTGAGTGAGAGGTCCGCCAGCACAACCGCGACTAGCGTAACATTGTGGAAGTCGAACCCTTTGGTGATCATCTGGGTACCGACCAGGATGTCGATATCGCCAGTGCGAACCCCGCGCATGATCGCGCTGCGCGCCCCGCGCCTTCCGCTCGTATCGCTATCCATACGTTCAATGCGGGCCGACGGGAATAGACGAGCAAGCGCGTGTACCAGCCGTTCAGTGCCATAGCCCTGCCCCTCCAAACCGAATGCGCCGCATTCAAAACATTTGCCGGGAGCCGGCTCGCTCGCCCCGCAGTAATGGCAGCGGAGCATGCGACCGCGTAAGTGGAATGTCATGCTTACGCTGCAACTACTGCAGGTGATGACGCTGCCGCAAAAAGGGCATTGCAAGAAATTGTGATAACCGCGTCGGTTCAGGAACACCAAGGTCTGTCCCGCTGCGGCGAGGTTCTCTCCCAGCGCCTCGATGAGCGGCGCCGACAGCGGAAGCCCGTCCGCCAGAGGACCAGAGCCGGCTCCCTTCACAGCCGTATTGGTTGTCTCAACTCCCTGGCGCGAGAGTTCCGGATGTATCGGCGGGACACGGCTACCAGACCTGAAAATTTCAAGCTTTGCCGGCTTCGTTTCTTCAACTAACAGCGCAACCGCTGGCGCCCGGCCGAGCGCGGTGCGATGCTGCCGAAGGTCGATAATGTCGACGCGGGCGAATTCTCGCTGTTGTATGCGCCGTGTCAGTTGCAGCATCCGATAACGAGAACGACGCCCGTTTTCGTACGACTCCGCCGACGGGGTCGCCGAGCCGAGTACTACCGGGCAACTGGCTAAACGCGCCAAGACCACCGCCAAGTCGCGGGAGTTATAGCGAATCCCTTCTTCTTGTTTGTAGGCGCTATCGTGTTCTTCATCTACGACGATGAGCCCCAGATCATTGATCGGAGCGAAGATGGCGGACCGCGGGCCTATCATTATTCTGGCCTCGCCATTCAGCGCCGCCATCCAGCTCGCCCACCGCTCGCCAATGGTCTGCGCGCTGTGCGCGACGCTGACAAGCGAACCGAAGCATTGCTGAAATGAACCGACCAATTGATCGGCCAATGCTATCTCAGGCACGAGCACCAGGACCTGCCGCTCGGCGCTGAGCGCTTCCGCCGCAAGGCGAATATAGACTTCGCTTTTTCCACTTGCGGTGACTCCCCAGAGCAGAAAGGGCTCGAACTGTCGGCGCCGAATTGCAGGTGTGACTGCCGCAACTGCCGCCGCCTGCTCGGAACTTAGTTCCGGGTTCGATGTTCCCGCCAACTCATGAACCGCTCCCCCATGAGGAGATACGAGGGGCTCCACTGGTCCAGTCTGGTCGGCCATGCTCGTCCCTGGGCTTCCAAGAGTTTGTGCTCGATGTCTGCCTCGTGTGGCATCGCGCGAGATGATCCAGCTATCAGCTACCAACCTCCCGATGGCTGCCTTGACCTCGCTTGACTGGCCCAGACGCTGGAGCTGCCGCAGAGTGAGAGGACGCTTGGTGAGCGCCTCGACGATCTCTCGCTCAAGTGGGGTAAAAGCAACGCGAGCCAATAAGCTGGGCGCGCGGGCGACCCGAAACATCCGGCGCGATTCGACCCGCGCTAGTGACGGCAGCACACTCCGAAACGCGTCTCCTATCGGCGCCATATAGTAGTTGGCGAGAAATTCGATCAATTGCAGGTGGGCAGAGTCGAACAGCGGGCGCGGTTCGAGCAGTTCGATGATTGCTCTGGTAACAACCCCGCCGCTGTCGAGACTATCGCCAACTTCGGTCACGATCGCAGTCACGCGCCGAGAACGAAGGGGCACGAGCACGCGATGACCAGGCGCCAATTGTTGTGCAATCGCTGCGGGTACCCCGTAGGTCAGTCGCTCCAGCGCTCCTACCACCCCGACAATGACCACCCGCGCCATCATGGTTTACAGCCGCAGTCGCTTAGAACATCAGAAATCGCCAAACTGCCTGGAAGTCATACCGAGCTGCATTCAACAGCGCGAATAAACAGCCCAGCACCGCTCCGAAGACCCCACCATTGACACGAATCCAGTCAAGATGAGTTCGCGTGCGGCTCTCAATTTGTTCGCGGATCCTCTCGGTCGGCATTTCGTTGAGATTCTCGCGCACCATCCGTGCAATCTCTCCCTTACTCCGCGAGACAAATTCCCTGACGATCGCGTCCATCCAGTGGTCGGCAGTCTTGCGCAGGACTGAATCCTCTTCGCGCAGGCGCGCACCGATATCATGAATGGCAGAATCCACCATCGCCATGAGCTGCTCATCGTAAGGTAGGTTGCGAATCTTTTCCCGCAAACGCTCACATTCCTTGCGCGCGAAAGCTTTGATCAACGCAAATTTGAGACGGTCCAGAGCCCTGGCCGACCGGACCCGAGCGGTCAACTGCTCGAACAATCCAATTACCGTTTCGGGCTCGAGAAAATTTGCGGTCTCGAGGCAGATTCGTTCCAGTTGCTCGTGGCGAACCAGAGTCTTGAGCGAGGCCGACATTAAATGCTCACTCAGCCGGTCGAGCAGCCTTAATTGATGCAGCTTCTTCTCTATCATGTCGGGCGTGAGCCATTCTCGCTCGATGGTGTTGGCGATCCCGTCGGTGAGTCTCTCACGGCTTCGTTGCAATACCCCTGAATTAGGCAAATACCAGTGGCGTTCGAAGATCATATTGAGCGCAATCAAATCGCACAGTCCGCCCACGAGTGATGCTTCGCCGGCAGCCCGCATGATTTGAGCGGCGGCGCGATCCAGCAAGGCTACAGGCCAACTGACCAGGTAAAGCACCACGGAAAGCGATAATGCTACATTGCCCTTGTGATGCTCGAGGAACCGCACAAAACCGCTTTGTCTCCAGTTCTTCACAGTAAAAGTGTAGCAAGCGCCTGTTGGCAAAGCCGCTGGCACCCCGACCGCAAGCTCTGCGCCGGACTATCGGAGCACTAATCGACATGCTAAAAGGCCCGCTACGTCAAGATCTTTAATGAAAACGAACAGTGTCGCTCCCATCAGCCAGCCACATCCTCAACCCCGGCAGATCCGTGACATGTTTGCGTCGATCGTTCCCCGTTACGACATGGTTAATTCGCTGATGACGCTCGGACTTGACCGTCGATGGCGGCGCCAGACCGTGTCGATGGCCCAAGCGCGCGGCGCCGTTGCGCTCGATATCGCCACCGGCACCGGCGAATTGGCGTTCGAGATGGTGCGGCAGGGGGCACGCACTGTGGTTGGTGCCGATTTCTGCGTCGAGATGCTACGAGCCGCGATGCATAAAGCGGGGCACACAGGGATGGGCCGTCGCGTTACGATTCTCGCTGCAGATGCAATGCGGTTGCCGTTCGCAGACGGGAGTTTCGATTGCGTTGTTAACGGCTTTATGCTGCGCAATGTCGACAATCTCCGCGAGACTTTCGTGGAATTGTGCCGCGTCCTAAGAAATGGTGGACGCCTGGTCTGTCTTGACTTGACCCCTCCGCATGGCCCGCTAAGGCGCTTGTTTGGATTATACATCGCGGCCTTCGTTCCACTCCTGGGAGTGCTCGTCGCCGGCAATTATGGCGCATATCGTTACCTGTTCGATTCCCTGAGCATTCATCCTGATGCCGACCAAGTTGCAGGAATGATGCGCGAGGCTGGTTTTGCCCAAGTCAGCTACCAGCTCAGTGGCCTGGGTACGGTGGCCGTCCATCGAGCCGTTAAATAAATCCGCGCATGGCTATTCAATAAGCGGTCTGGGGTTTGTGCGATGGTTGATAAACACCGCCGGGATTTTCTTGTCGTATTCCGCACGAACATTCGCCCTTGGGTTGCCTACGTCGCGCCTCAAGTAAACAATTGAATCAATGGACACGCAGCTCGTGGAATGGTGCCAACGCCTGCTCACGTGCGCAAGTGTTTCCAGCGAAGGCACCAGCCAGATCATGCAACTCTGCGCGCACGAGTTGCTTCGGCCTCATGGACTTGAGGCGCACTTGCTCCCCTCGCAATTCGAGGGAGCTTCGCAGGTAAATTTAGTCTGTATAGTTCGTGGCCGTGAACATGACTGGCCCCCGCTGCTACTTAATACGCATCTGGACACGGTTCCGCCAGGGGATGCCGAATCATGGACCGAATGTCCGAACGGGCCATTGGTCCCCAGTTTCAAGGGTGAGCGCATTTACGGACTCGGCGCCGCGGACACCAAGCTCGACTTCGTAGCCAAGGCACTCGCGCTAATCGAGTGCGGAGTCCCGCGCCGCGACGTCTACCTGATTGCCACGTTCGGTGAAGAGCATGGGTTGGTCGGCGCCAAGGAGATTGCCGGGGCCGGCATCCTGCCCAGAGGCGCACTTGCGTTCATTGGCGAGCCATCGCACCTGCAGGTTATCACTACCCATAAAGGCCTGTTGGTCTTCCAGTTGGAGATTCAGTTTGATCCGTACCGCGAAGCCCAGCAGAGTTTCCCGCTTTTTGAGTTGATGTTCGAGGGACGTTCCGCGCATTCGAGTACGCCCGCTCTCGGCCTCAATGCGATTCAACTAGCCATCGATTTTTTGAACCAGCGGCCGGACCTGCATATCGCCTGCATCAATGGTGGGGACGCTGTTAACAAAGTCCCGGCCCGATGCGCAATCGGTATTGGCGGCGAATTGATGGAGGCAGTCCAGACCAGGGAGCAATTAGATCGAGGGCAGGGCAGAGTCACGGAATTCTTGCCCAGTGAGATTTTTTCGTTGTTGGCTAAGTTCCTTGCCCGGCTCGCCGATTTCGCCAACCGCGCAGGCAGACCCGAATCGGACTACGCACCGCCGACTCTGACCTTTAACCCCGGTCTGATTCGGTCCAGCCCCAAGTCCATTTTGCTTGACTTCGAATTGAGGCCGCCACCTTCTCTCCCATTTGACGAAATCCGGCAAGGAATTCGCGAGGTAAGCGAGTTCCTATCGCGCTCATACCCGAACCTAAAGATCAAAGTGACGGAACGCCGAGCGAATCCGGGCTTTCGAAGCTCTGCGGCAAGCGAAACCGTGGAATTAGCGATGGCTGCCCTGTCTGCAGCGCAACTACCGCTGGAAACTGGCGTCAAGGCTGGATGTACCGAAGCCGGCGTCTATGCGAGCATCGGAATTTCCCCGGTCGTCTTCGGACCGGGTCCATCGACCGGGGTGATTCACGCTCCTAACGAATACAATCTCGTCGTCGAGGTTGAAGGGGCACTCCGCTTTTATGGCGAGCTGCTGCGCCTCTAACGCGGCCTATGAAGTGCAACGGCGCCAGCCAAACCATTCGCGGGAGGACTGGGACGCGAAGGGCCGGCGGCGCCGTGAGTATTGCTTGCTGCGTTCGGGGGGTCGCAGCCAAGCCAGGAATGTCCAGAGCAAGCTTGGGGCCATGGAGAAAAGCTGAAAATATCTGGGGCCGCAACTATATTAGTGCTACGAAATCCTAGCATTATCAGCATGGGTGCTAAGCTGACTGTGCATACCAGGGGACTCGAAGGAACACTCTCTTAAACGCGGGCATTTTCGCCCGCTGCTGTTCAGGCCTTTGCGGGTAAACGCCTACAGGCAGTCGCTGCCGCCGACCGCCGATCCTCTGTCAATTGGCTCAATTCGCGACAGGCTCAAGCTCCGCGCGATTGTACCTCAGCCCCAGGTGACGATGTGCCGCCGCCGCTAAGACAAGAAGGGGCGCGGCAACACACATCGCAGCGAATGGCGCATACGCGACCAAGCGCTCGACTCCGGAGTGCGGGGTCCGGTGGATCGCGACCGGCACGAAGTCAACCGCGAAGGCGAACAGGATGTAGTTTAACCCCACGATGCGCAATGTGCGCCAACCCCTGGAGCCGAGAACCTTGGACAGGCCGCCAACAGAAAACACTGCCAGAAGATAGGTCCAAACAATGCCAATGGTAAACAAAACGAACGTTTTGCCGGACAGCGGTAGGCGGGACGTAATCTGAAAGAGCCGAATCACCAGCCCAACATGAACTAACTGTGCCGCGGCATATGCCAGGCCAAACTCTCGGCCACGCCCGCCTAAGGCGGCAAGTGCCGGTCCAAACAGCACAGCCATAGCACCGCCCGCATAAGCCAACCAGAAGAGCAGGAACGACCAACGCGCCGTCAATCTCAGTGCTATTACGAGACCCTGCGGATCGCTGCCATTGATGGCCAAAACACCAGTGGCCAAGCCGAGGGCTACCCCAAAGGCCATACCCATCCAGAGTAGGGGAATGGATTTCTGCTCCATTGGCTCAGCGGCCAGGTCTCTCAAGCTTTTCAGCACAAACAAAACTTATGTACCAGCACGTCATCTGCAATGGATCTTATCATTTTGCCCGTTCCAAGCTGGGGAGTAATTGCGTGAAACCCGCTGCGGTACATTCTCGCAGGGACGCTGCCGTTACCCCTAAGGGCAACAGATATTAGACGGGTGATACAGCGTGAGCCCGTAGTAGGCTCCATACCATTGATGCTGTTGCGGACAACCGCAGGCCACCCAATCCGCGGGAGGCTTTGCCAGAATATAGTGCGGCGCGATTAACTTGCCTGCATAATAACGCACGGACGGAAAGTACACTAAGGCACCGGCGCTCGCCGCCGTCGACGCGGCAAGCACCATGGCAGCTACTTTCTCACTCAGCAAAATTCCGACAGGCGGGGCGGCACCGGCCGGCGCGCCCCCCGCTAGATACTCGAAGCCGGTGTTGAGTTTATCCGCGAAATAACGGAGCGCTCTGAAGAGGGCGACTACAGGCACAGCAACAAATCCAAGCAGTATTTTTTCTTCGACGGCTTTCTGACAGCGTTGTAGAAAGGCCGAGAATCGCAAGAGCGCCCTTCGAGCCTTGATCGCATCAAGGCCTTCGAAGATCACGGACGAACCAAACACATAGTCATGGGCGCAACGTCGGCGTGAATCGAACAAGGCGACCAAAAGCCCCAGCCCCAGCAAGTCGGCGCAGAAATACCCGAGCGCACTACGTCCAAGCGCCCACAGCAGAGTGGGGCGTTTGCCGGTGCGCGTCACGCGTAGCCCGAGGATAGCTTTCCCGAGTGAGCAGTGGAATCGCCAAACTAGGACCGTGTGGTATCCGATGAAGAGGGCAAGCGGAATGACGAAGCGAGTGGGCTGTGGCAGCCCAAACATAACCACCAGGGTCACGACCAGCAAGTCAATAATCCATGCCGCCGCCCGCAGGCCATGAGGAGGAAGGTAGCCGGGCCCACTGCTCTTATGTTCCGCCCGAGGCATTCGTACTTGCGTCTCCGATGACTAACGCCCTATAGCACAAGACGCAGAAGATTCCCTTGCGAGCTGTCAAGCGCCTTAAATGTCCACGTATCATTGTGTACGCAGAAGGGCCTACACCGGGCCGTCGATGGTATGCGTGTAGAGCCTGGTATTAGGCTTCGTAGGCGTGCGATCGTCGTCGGCTAGCGTCTTCGCACTAGCATAATCGAATTCCACTCTGGGTTGGATGGTGTGCAATTAGCCGAACTCATATGGTACCTGCGCCATCTACCCTCAAGTGTGGCGTCATCCTTTAGAGTTAGGTCGATTTCGTCGTCCGTATCCCACTGAGCCGGGCAAGCGGCTTTCATGTCCACAGGGTAGTGAAGGTGTATCCTGCCTATGGATAGATCGCTCGGCTTGTCGCGGGCTTCAGCCTGACCTATAAATCAAGTTGAGTAAATTAAAGCGGACCCAAGCGCGGTCAAGGGACTCGCCGTCAGGCGCAGCGTTCGGTGGAGCGGAGGGTCAGCAATGTGAGCGCTGCGAAACGTGTGGGGCACTTAGACCAGGAGGATCAAAACTATGGCGGGATTCACGATATGCGTAGGAACGGTAGGCGCCGGGGTGTGGTTTAGCCCCGACAACGGTGATCATTGGCGTCGCAGCAAAATGGCGCTGCCATTTCATCATGAACCCGGCGAAATCCAGATTCGCTCACTCTCGGTTTCACCCCATAATCCACATCACCTCCTCGCCGGCTCCGAGGCGGGGCTGTATCGAAGCAATGATAACGGCGCAACCTGGGAACTCGTTGATTCACCGATGGACGGGATGCAAATCTGGTCCACCTCGTGGCATCCGGGCAGTCCTGAGATTCTGCTCGCGGGAACCAAGCCACCCAACGTTTTCCGTTCTAAAGATGCGGGTAAGAGTTGGGAAAAACTCGCGGTTCCGATGGCCAAAGAATGCTTTGCCGGTGCCCCCAAAGTTACCAATATCATTGTCGATCCTGACGATTCGCGAACAATGTGGGTGGGTGTGGAAATCGACGGCGTTTTCGTCAGCCGTGACGATGGCGGGACCTGGACTCATTTACCACCGCTCGGCGACAAGCCGATTAATCAGGATATTCACGGACTTGCGGTAGGCTCAAATGGCACGCGCAAGATCATCGCGACCACGCCAGACGGTATCTGGACCAGCACCGATGAAGGCCAGCATTGGTCGCTGCACGGCTTTCCGCGGTTCGCCGAACGAGACACGATTTCGTATTGCCGGGGCGTAACGCCAACAATCCCGATGTGATGTTCGTCGGGAATGGCGATTTCATACCGGGCAAGCGCGGGTCGATCCAGCGAACCGTGGACGGCGGCAGGACTTGGAGCGCGTGCAAACTGCCAGTCGAACCCAACTCGGTGATCTACTGGATCGCAACCAACCGAGCGGACCCGAATGTGGTCGTTGCCGCTAGTCTTCACGGCTACCTCTACACCAGCACCGATGGTGGCGAGAGCTGGCAAAAGAACCGGCGCGAGTTTGGTGAGATCCGCGCAATTGCCTGGGTGCCGAATTAGGAAGGAAACAGAACTGGGGAGTGAGAAACGAGAGTAGAAATTCACGAGAAGAAAAGCGTTCAGCGGTCAGCGAAAAGGGTTAAGCGCAATCGGGGAACCTGCAGGGCTGAATGCTGACCGCTGATCGCTGAAAGCTCTGACTTCAAGGCAAAGGCACCGCATTGATTTTGGCGGGGGGCTTAACCGCCAAGGCGCGGAGCACTCCCGGCCGGACAATCAGCCGGCCCGGCTCAGGCGTTTCGGCATCAGCGCGTACTGCATAAAATCCATGGTGCTCGTGGGCGAGCAGATATTGGCGCGTCCTTTCTCGCGTGGGCTCGCCCACGCTCGCCGCGTACACGCTTGCTTGCCGCACTGGTAACAACTGGCTCGTCTCTGCGCCGTAGTAAGGTCCGGCATCAAAGGGATCAATATGTCTGAGGAACTTCATCCCAGCCTGCTCCAGCAGCCGCACCGCCCCACGGCTGTTTTCACCAACCGCCCCTAGCGACGCCCGTACTTCCTCTGGCAGCAGAAAGGTATACAGCGGCGTGTCCGGGAATAGCGCGCGAATAAATTCCTTGTCGCGCGCTGACAGGATATCCGCCTCTCGGAACGATAGGCCGGTCACCGACCGTCCATAGTGATCCCAAAAAATATTGCCATGCTCAGGCAACATCGGCGCGAGCATCTCCGCTAGAACCTTGTCCTCGAACCGTTTGCGATGCATGCCGATATAGAGAAACCGGACCCACGAAATCTGCTTGCCGACTCGCTCCGCGTGTCCGCGCATCGCCGCGGTCACGATCAGTCCACCGATTTCGGTCGGCCCGTCCATCGAATATCGCAGCCTTAAAAAAGGGTGGCGAAATGATTTGCGCAGAGTGTGCGAATAGCGCTCGTCGCTGTCCATCTCCAAGTAATAGTGCGGCGCTGCAGGCGTGCCGTGCTTGCCAATGATCATAGACGCAGCAACGAGCCGGCGCGTCGACCGCTCTTGAGCGCAGAAGATAAATACGGCGCGCGAGCGGTCGCGAATGCGCCCGCGAAAAGCCTGCACTGAAGTGTCGATCGCTTCGCCCATGGCACGCGAATCAGTTGGCAGATTGACAGAGTCAAGTTCGCGCGCCAGTTCGAGCAACTGATGACAGTCGCTGGTACGTGCCTCTCGAATCACGAAAGCGGGGTCAAAACCGTCCATCGATCCGAGTCTACCATCAAGCTGATCTGCCGAAAATTCAGCGAACGGCGGCAGCCGGTCAAGCTCATCAGGCAAGAAGACTGAGCATAGGAAACGTTATCAAATGCGCATTACGGGGCAATCATCCAGAGACTTACCCACGCAAGCAGCGAAAATTAAATTCGCGATCCATTCATGCAGAACGATGGAAGATTGGTCTTTGATAGGCATCTCTCAGGGGCAACTATGAATGGAGCACAATTCGCATTTGCTTTAAGAAATCTCGTTCGATACGTTTGCCTTAGGTACCGACACCTGGTCGGTTGAGGAGGCGCGGTGATGGAGCTGCCGAAGTGCCAAAAGTGCAACAATGGCACTCTGATTCCACTGTCTGATTATGGTCAGGAAGGCGCTTCAGTGATCTTTAAGGCGTGGGCGTGCACCAACCCTGATTGCGGGTTCAGTTTACGAGTGGACAAGGGCGAAGTAACTTACGGAAAACGTATCGAGCCAAAGCATTGAATCAGCAATCAGTTGCGATAGGCGGCCATTGGCCGCCTTTTTCATCAAATCGGGCCGTCGCGGAGATCTATTGATGGGCACTGCGATTTACCGTGCGCAAACAATCGGCTCAATGTTGCGCCCCGCTTCTCTGCGCGAGGCCCGTCAGGCACTGCGCCAAGGCGCGATCTCCCGCGCCGCCTTTAAGGAAATCGAAGATCGGGCGGTTGACCATGCTCTGGCCCTCCAGGCGCGCGCCGGCATTGAGCTGGTGACTGACGGTGAGCAGCGCCGCGCGAGCTTTCTCGGCTCCCTGCTGGAGACTACCGAGGGGCTTAGCCGGAACCTGAGTATCACCAAGCGATGGCACGAAGATGACGAGCGGGTCGCTGAGCTGTCACTGGGGTTGGCGGTAACCGGCAAGCTTCGGCGCGTGAGCTCGATGGTTTGCGAGGAATATGCGTACGCGCGCGCCCGATCAACGCCAATCAAGGTCACGCTGCCGAGCCCGATGATGTTGCTGATGTTTTGGGCCCCCGAATTCGCCCGGGGCAGCTACAACCACGTGTTCGAGCTATTCGTCGACGGCGCTGAAGTAATTCGTGCCGAGATTGCTGAATTGGCGCGGATGGGCTGCGAACATATTCAGATTGACGCACCCGAACTCGCAATCCTTATTGACCCGGCTGCGCGAAGAGAAGTTTTTGAGCGCAACGACATCGATCCAGCTCGTGTACTGGGAGAGGGCGTCGAGTTGCTCAATTCGTTGGCTGATGCACCCGGCGCGAGCTTTGGACTGCATCTATGCCGCGGTAACAACGACGGCCGCTGGTTAAGCAAAGGCGGCTACGAGGCGATCTCGAAGCAGGTCTTCCGCCGCGCCAATCGCTTCGCAACATTTCTGCTCGAATACGATGATGCACGGTCAGGCGGTTTCGAGCCGTTGGCCGACATTCCGCGTGACAAGCTGGTCGTGCTCGGCCTGGTTTCGACCAAGCATCCAGAGTTGGAATCGGAGGAAATGCTAATCGATCGGATCGAGCAAGCCGCGCGCTATTTTCCCCGCGATCAACTGGCTCTATCGCCGCAATGCGGTTTCGCATCGGGAATAAAGGGCAATCCGCTCGACGAAACAAGCGAGGAGGCCAAAC
>Ga0187846_10000884_pt1 | contig 17157 bp, 18 predicted proteins | sample TC_taG_FD_161473 | JGI IMG/M metagenome (GOLD analysis project Ga0187846, IMG submission 161473) | Biofilm microbial communities from the roof of an iron ore cave, State of Minas Gerais, Brazil - TC_06 Biofilm (v2) | ecosystem: Environmental > Terrestrial > Deep subsurface > Cave > Wall biofilm...
GACCGCTCGTTCATCACGCGAGACAATCTCTTGTATTTCAGTCGAATACCCGTGACAGTTGCCACGGGCTTGCATTATGTAACTTGCCAACAGCATTGCGCAAGTTATTTATTCACGGACCCTTAGCGTGGCCGCTGTGCGGTTTGGTCCCCAACCGAGTCGAACCACGCGGATCGGCGCTTATTCCTCAGCAGTGCCGGCGTGGATCGATACCGCGGGCGCTCGCCGCCTGCGCTAACCTACCGAGGAGCGCGCGGCAATGGCTCGCGGCGCCGCCGGGGCAACGTGGCGGGTCAAGGTCGGCGACGCGGAGACCACCGCGACATTCGAGCCCGCCCTCACCCCGACCGGCACACTCTTCGTCTGCGCCCACGGCGCCGGCGGCCATATGGCCGACCACGGCCTGCTCACCCTCGCCGAGCACTTGCGCCGCCGCGGGCTTGACGTCCTTCGTTTCAATTTCCTCTACCGGGAGCAGGGGTCCCGCCGTCCGGACCCGATGCCCCGCCTCAAGGAATGCATCGTCGCCGTGGCCGCCCGCGCGCGCGAGGAAATCGCGCCCGCAACCCTCATCCTAGGTGGGCGATCAATGGGTGGCCGGGCGGCCTCGATGCTCGCCGCCGATCCGTTTCGGTGCGACGGCCTGATCCTCCTCGCCTACCCGCTTCATCCGGCAGGCGAGCCGGAGAAGCTGCGCGCCGCGCATCTCGCGCAAATCGACGTCCCGGTGTTATGCATCAACGGCACCCGTGACGCGCTTTGCCGTCGCGATCTCATGGAGCGCGCGACAAGCCCCCTCGCTGACCGGTGGACGATGCACTGGGTGGAGGGCGCCGACCATGGTTTTCATGTCCCCAAGGGAGCGGGAAGATCGGACCGCGACGTGCTGAACGAGATCGGCGATGCCTGCGGTGCTTGGGTCGCTCGCCTGCAGCCCCGCACCAAGGGATCCGAGACGATGGACTAGATCGGCCGCGCCGCGCCGTGGTCGCGCCCCGCTGGCGCGCCGATGTCCTTGCGTGCAAACTTGCCGTCGCCAAGGGTGAAGGCAAGGTGCACCGGGCGTGCTATGAACTCGAGCGCTGGGGCCTTGGCGGTATCGTTGGGAGGCCGCCGCCCGTTCCCGACTAGCCGCCAGGTTTCGGACAGGAGACTCGATGGCCGGGATGAACACTGACGGGCCGCCTGCGGCCGCGAAACCCTCGGCTCCAGCACCGGCGCTCGCCGCGGCGACGCAGCGGGTCGTGAAGCCGGCCGCGCCGACGCGGCGGTTCCTGCGCGGCTATGCATTCGATCCCCAACTGTCGACCGAGCTCGAGTCGGTCGCGATCAACGAAATCGTGTACGACCTCCGCTGGGAGCCGGCGCTCGAGCCCGGTCCGTGCGGCGACTACCTCGAGGTGATCGACTACGACCCGGCGAGCGAGAGCTTCTATCAGCCCGTCGACCTGAACGATCAGAGCCTGCTCGCGCAGGACGGCCTCGCGCCCTCCGAAGGCAACCCGCAGTTTCACCAGCAGATGGTCTATGCGGTGGCGATGACCACCATCGAACGCTTCGAACACGCGCTCGGGCGCCGCGTGCTGTGGTCGCCGCGCGCGGACGGGCACGACGACAGCGCGTACGTCGGCCAGCTGCGCATCTACCCGCACGCATTGCGGCAGCAGAACGCCTACTACGACCCGCAGCGCAAGGCGCTGCTCTTCGGGTACTTCCCGGCCGGCGACTCCGATCCGGGACGCATCTATCCGGCGGGCACGGTCTTCACCTGCCTCTCGCAAGATATCGTCGCGCACGAGACCTCGCACGCCATCCTGGACGGCCTGCATCGGTCCCTCCTCGCAGCGAGCAACCCCGACACGCTCGCCTTCCACGAAGGCTTCGCCGATTTGGTCGCCCTCTTCCAGCACTTCTCGCTGCCGGGGGCGCTCGCGGAGCAGATCGCCAAAGCCCGCGGTGACCTGCGCACGCGGAACCTGCTCGCCGAGCTCGCGTTCCAGTTCGGCCAGGCGACCGGCCGCTACGGGGCGCTGCGGAGCGCCATCGGCGAGGTCGATCCGGCGACCAGGGTGTGGCGGCGCCTGGAGCCCGACCCGACGGCGCTCCTGCGCACCCAGGAGCCGCACGCGCGCGGCGCGATCCTCGTCGCCGCCGTGTTCGATGCGTTCCTCAAGATCTACGAGCGCCGCAGCGCCGATCTCCTGCGCATCGCCACCGGCGGCAGCGGGGTGCTGCCTGCGGGCGCGCTGCATCCGGATCTCGTGGCGCGCCTCGCGCAGGAAGCGGCGAAGAGCGCCGGCCACATGCTCACCCTGTGCGTGCGGGCGCTCGACTACTGTCCGCCGGTTGACCTCACGTTCGGCGACTATCTGCGGGCGCTCATCACGGCCGACGTGCAGGTGGTCCCGCGGGACGCGCTCGGCTACCGGGTCGCCGTGGTCGAGTCGTTCCGCGCGCGCGGCATCTATCCGAAGGGGCTGCGCTCGCTCGGCCCCGACACCCTAGTCTGGGAGCGTCCCGACGACACGGTCCAGGACCTACTCAAGCGGCAGCTCAAACGGCTGCGTCCATTCGCGAATCAATTCGCGTACCTGGATGGCCGCACCGCTCCCGATGCGCGCCGCGACATTTTTACGAAGCTGCGCGCCTGGCGCGCGGCGCTGCACGGCGCGATCACGAAATTCCTGTTCGCCCTGGCCGACCGCGACCGCGACGCGCTCGCCGCGAGCATGGGCTTGGACCTGCGCTCGGGCGATGCCCCGTTCGAGGTGCGTGGGCTCCAGTTCACGCGCAAGGCCTCGCCCGAGGGGGCCGGCGTGCCGCAGGCGCTCATCTCGATTGTGCAAGAGCGCCTCGAACCCGTCGATCAGGCCGCTTCGGGATCGTTCACCTTCCGCGGCGGGTGCACCATCGTCGTCGATCTGCGCTCGGGCGAAATCGACTTTGTGATCCAGAAGAACGTGCGCAGCGCTGCGCGCCTCGCGGCGGAGCGCGCCTTCCATTTCGAATCCCGCCGGGGCCTGGCCGGCCTGTATTTCGGCGCAGTGAACGACGCCGATCCCTCCCGAGCGCTCGCGCAGCTCCACGGGCTCGACCCGGAGCTCAATCATGGCTGACGCCGCGCCGGACGCGTCCGCGCGCGCCGCCGCGCCGGCGCCGCCCGCCGCGGCCCGCGCGCATCGGGTGCGGATCCGGATGTTCCGACAGGGCATCGGGGATGCCTTCCTCCTCTCGTTCAACCTGCCCCCGAAGCCCTGCCACATCCTGATCGACTGCGGCGTGCTGACGGGCACGCCGGACGCGAAGGGGTGGGCGCAGCGCATCGCCCAGAACGTGGAGCAGGAGACCGGCGGCCACCTGAACGCCATCGTCGGCACCCACCCGCACTGGGACCACTTGTCCGGTTTTCATGACGCGCAGGACGTGTTCAAGCGGCTGCAGGTCGACGAGGTCTGGCTCTCCTGGGCGGAGAACCCGCGCGATGCCGGGGCAAGCGAGCAAAAGCGCGCGCGCGGCCTGCAGCTCGACGCCGTGCGCCGCGCGGTCGCGCAGCTTGCCGCCGCGCCGGACGACGCGGTGCGCGCGCGCGCCGCCGCCATCGAGGAGACGCTCGCCTTCCACGGCCCGGCGACCCTAGGCGCCGCCGGATCGAGCGGGACCGAGGCGGCGCTGGAGGCCCTGCGACAGCTCACCCCGAGCCCGCACTACTGGGAGCCCGGCGATCTCATCACACCGGATTGGCTGCCCGGGGTGCGCGTCTATGTCCTCGCCCCGCCGCGGGACGAGACGCTGCTGAGCAAGCTGCTCGGCAAGAAGGGTTCCGAAATGTACGGCTTGGGCAGCGACGGCGGCCTGTACGCCGCGCTCCTCGGTCAGGCCGCCGGAGCGAACCCCCTCGACCCCGAAGCGCAGGCCGCCGTCGAGTCAATGCGGCCATTCGACGCGAGCTGGTGTTGGAGCCTCGCGTCGGCTCGCGCGGAGCACGCCCTGTCATCCATCGTGCAGCGCTACGAGGCCGCGCCGAACGCGTGGCGCGCCATCGACCACGACTGGCTGCTGTCGGCGGAGCAGCTCGCGCTCTCGCTCGACAACGTCGTGAATAACCTGAGCCTCGTGCTCGCGTTCGAGTTCACGCAGACGAAGGACGTCCTCCTGTTTGCGGCCGATGCGCAGATCGGCAACTGGCTGTCTTGGCAGAAGCTCAGCTGGACCATCAAAGAGGACGGCGGGGAGAGGACGATCCGGTCGAAGGATTTGCTGCAGCGAACCGTCTTCTACAAGGTCGGCCATCACGGCAGCCACAATGCCACGCTGATGGATGACGGCCTGGAGGCCATGATCCACCCGGATCTGGTGGCGGCGATTCCAGTCAATCAGGAGTTCGCGAACAAGACCAAGAAGTGGGATATGCCCGCGCAGCCGCTGTACCCGCACCTCATCGAAAAGACGCGCGGGCGCCTGCTGCGTGCCGACGGCGCCGGGCCAACGGCGACCGACTCCAACCAGCCGAGCATCGACCCAGCCCTATGGGCCGCCTTCGTTAGCCGCGTCGTCGCCGATCCCGGGACGCCGTCGCTCCACGTCGACTACTTTTTGCCCTAGGCCGCGAGCGTCTGGTCGCGCCGGCCGAGTCGCTCGCGCGCCACGCCCCCGCAGGAGGGGCTCGGTGACGATGCCGACGTCCATCACGGATCTCTCTCCGTTTGGTTGGGCGGGGAAGCGCCGGTCGCCGTGCAGCACGCTCGGTTGACGTGGCGGCGGCCGGCGGCGCCCCTGGGCGCCGGAGGCCGGGTGCCACTCGAGGCTAGCGGGCGGCTGAGCTACTCCTGGACGCCTGCTTGCCGCAGGAGCGCGGCGATGTCCCCGTGCCCGTACTTCAGCGACCATCGGAGCGCTGTGGCACCAGCGTCGGTCTGCAGGGTCGGATTCGCCTTCGCTTCGATCAAGAGCTTCACCACGGCATAGTGGCCGTTGCGTGCGGCGAGCATGAGGGGCGTCGCGCCGTTCGGCGCGGGCGCGTCGATCGCCGCTTGGCTCTGCAACAGATAGCGGCAGATGTCGACGTGCCCCTGGAAAGCGGCGTAGTGCAGCGAGGTCCAGCCGCCCTTGTTGAGGTCCGCCCCGCGCGCATGCAGGAGCTTGACCGTTTCGAGATGTCCTTGGTATGCGGCGAGCATCACGGCGCTCTCGGCAATGGCATCGTACTGATTGACTTTCGCCTTGCGATCGAGCAGCAGCCGCACCATCTCAATCTGGCCGTCGCGCGCGGCATACATGAGTACCGAATAGCCCTGTCGATCGGTGGAGCTCGGGTCCATGCCGCGGTCGAGCAAGCTCTTGACCTCCTCGACGTCGTTCGTGCGCACCGCGCTGAACAGGTCGTCCAGGCCCGGCGCGGCAACGGCAACCGCACTGGCAGTCGCCAAGAATAGTGAATGCATAAACAGTAAGTTACGCATCACATTTGCGGTTATTTCTTAGCTTTGTGACTGGCGCAAAGGCGCCGGAAACCTCGCGCCCAGCTCGCGGGGGCTCGTCGCACGGTGAGTCCTCTCGCGTTCCCCAAAGCCGCGCGCCACGGCGCCCGCCACGCCTAGGGCATCTTAAGCATGCCACGCACGAACGTCACCTGCTCTGACTGCTTGCGCTCGGTGATGTCCGCCGATCGCCTTGCCCTGGGCATCGCGGATCACCGACGCGGAGAGGTGCGCAAAAAAGACTTCGCCCCCTTTGCGCTTGCTTCTGATTTCCCCTGAGAACCTTCCGCGGCCCCGCATCAGGGTGTCGACCTGCGAGCTCTTGGATGAATCGGCGTACAGGAGCTCGATCGGTCTGCCTACGACCTCCGCTTTGCTGTATCCGAAGGCCGGTGTTTGCTCGACGACCAGATTCCCCCCGATCCGGTCTAGCATACACCGCAAAAATCAAGCAGTTCCATCCACGTAAATGGTTCACACTTCCGCGGTGTGGCGCACCGCAGAGCCCACCTCTCGATCTCCGTACAGTGGTCCCACTGCCCACAGCCAGTCGCCGTGGGGGCAGGGAGACGGAACCACTAACCCTGGAGGAGGTTGAAATGTTGGATCGTTCCAAATTGATCGCTGTGGCAATCCCCCTGGTCGCGCTTGCAGCGGGCGGCGCGGCCGCCTGCGGAACGGGGGTCAAAGACCAGGCCAGCTCGTACGAACAGACGGCGCAGGCGGACGGGGCCGGCGGCTGGCTGCACACGCTTTACCTCGACGCCCCCGCCGGACAACCGCTGCGGCTCGTTCATGTTCCCGGCGTGGGTTGGAAGTACGCGGCGGGCTGGAAATCCACCGCACCGACGGACGATTCCATGCGCCTGAAGACGGCGGTATCCTCGCTGACGACCGCACTATCCACCGACGCGCCGGTGCCGGTCGAGGAGCCGCTTACGGTGTTCATCGATGGACCGACTGGGTACACCTACGCGTGGATCCACGACCAGGGCTGGAAATTCGTCGGGCGCCTCACCGACAGGAATCCGTAGATGGGGCGCGCGTCATGTACCGGTTTCGCGACCACACGATTGGCAGCCCTGCGCGGCAGTCCTGCGGTCCTGGACCGCGCGCCGCGCAGCGCGCCCTCCCGGACCGGGAGGGCGTAGGCTGAAACGGCTGATGGCGCGCTTTCCGGGTCTGCTCGCCGTCGCAGCAGCCTGCGTTGCGGCCACCGCACTCGCCGAGGTCGGTGCAGGCGGTGCCGCGGACGACCCGCGCATCGCCAGCGCGTGGCGCGTGCTGCGCAGCGTCGACTGCGCCCGCTGCCACGGCAAGACTTACGATGGTCTCGCTGCGCCGTCGATCGTCAATTACGCCGCCACGCAGAATCGAGAGACGTTCGTGCGGATGGTCCTCGACGGTGATCCGCCACGCGGCATGCCGGGCTATCGCAGCAACCCCTACGTGGTCGAACGCATCGACGACATCTATCGCTATTTCATCGCCCGGGCGAAGGGCGAACTCGGCCCCGACTATCGAGCACCGACGCCGGTCGAGCGCCAATGAACCCGCTGCAAGGTTCGGGTTCGCCTCAGCCTATACAGCTCATTATGTTATTATAAACATAATGTTAAGCGCTAAACTTGAGGTGACTACTTAGCTTGCGCGTGCCGAAAGAGGCGGAAGAAGTTTTGCGTCGTGGCGCGGGCCACCTCATCGAGCGCGGTGCCCCGCACCCGCGCCACTTCCTCGGCCACGTGGCGCACGAAAGCGGGCTCGTTCACTTTCCCGCGATGCGGGACGGGCGCGAGGTAGGGCGCATCGGTCTCGACCAGCAAGCGGTCCGCGGGTACCGCCTTCGCCACCTCGCGCAGCCCTTGGGCGTTCTTGAAGGTCACGATACCCGAGAACGAGATGAGGAAGTTCAGCGCGAGCGCGGCCCGGGCCACCTCCAGCGTCTCGGTAAAGCAGTGCATCACCCCGCCCACTTCGCCCGCGCCCTCCTCCTGCATGATCCGCAGGGTGTCGGCGGCAGCCGAACGGGTGTGAACGACCAGCGGCTTGCCGCACGCGCGCGCGGCCCGGATGTGGGTGCGGAAGCGCTCGCGCTGCCACTCGAGATCCCCGGTGAGGCGATAGTAGTCGAGCCCGGTCTCGCCGATCGCGACCACCTTCGGATGCGCGGCGAGCGCGACGAGCTCGTCGATGCTGACTGCGCCGGCCTCCGGGTAGTCCGGATGAACGCCGACGCTCGCGAACAGATTCTCGTGGGCGGCGGCGAGCGCGCGGACCCGCGGAAACTCGCTCAGCGTGACGCTGATGCACAGGGCGTGGGTGACGCCCGCCTGCGCCATCGCGTCCAGGATCTCCGGCATCCGCCCGCGGAAATCATCGAAGTCGAGATGGCAATGCGAATCGACCAGCATGCCTCTAGTAGGTGTGCGTCGAGCGCGTCGACTGCAGCAGGCCGCCGAGCAGCGTCTCGATCCGCCGCTTCGCCGCATAGCCGCTCTCGTCGTCGGAGAAGTGGACGCCGATGCCTTGCGCTTTGTTGCCCTGGCAGTTGGCGGGCGTGACCCAGGCGACGTGGCCCGCCACGGGCAGTTTGTTCGGGTCGTCCATCAGGCTGAGCAGCATGAAGACATCGTCCCCCAAGCGATAGGGACGGGTGGTCGGAATGAAAATGCCGCCGCGCTTGAGATGCGGAATGTAGGCGGCGTACAGCGCCGATTTCTGCGAAATCGTGAGCGACAGCACGCTCGGACGGGTCCCGCCGGTGGTCGCCGGGTCAGCCATGTCGAGGCTCCCAAAGTTGCGCGTAGCGGAGGAACACGCTTTCTAGGAACAGTCGCGGGTTGAGCGGGTGCTCCGCGACCGCGAGGTCCCCCGCCAGCGATTGCTCGAATCTTAGCAGCGCCCCGGTGGGCAGCCTATCGGCAACGGCCCGCACGGCGGGCGCTTGTCTCACGTGGAAGCGTACAGTCCCCGCGAGCCGCGCCCGGGCGAGGTCGTAGGCCCACCGCTGCAGCCACCCGATCACGGTCCCGGGCGCGATGCCTTGGCAGGCATCGGCGAGCTCGAGCGGCGCCGGCGCCCCTTCCGCGAGCCGCGCGAGCAGCGCTTCGCGCGCGCTACGGTCTTCCTCGGCGTCGAGCGCTGCGAGCGGCGCGTTGCCGCTGTAGGCGAGCGCGGCGCGAGGCTCCCGCACGCTTTGCTGCGCGAGCCAGCCCTCGGCCTCGGCCGGCGACGCAGCCGGGACCGCGAGCTGCTGGCAGCGGCTTCTAATGGTCGCCGCCAGGCGCTCGGGGGAGCTCGATACGAGCAAAAAGAGCGTTCCCGGCGGCGGCTCCTCCAGGCTCTTCAGCAGCGCATTCGCGGTGGCCGGATTCATCGCCTCCGCGGGTCGGATCAGCACCACGCGCCACCCGCGGCGGTGGGTGCCGATCGCGAGGAAGTCCTGGACCTCCCGGATCTGGTCGATCCGGATCTGGCGGCTCGCCGACTCCTTGTCGCCGCGCGGGCGCTCATCGTCGGCGGCCGGCGGCGCGAGCGCCGCCGGCTCTACGAGTCGGAAGTCCGGGTGGTTACCTTGGCCGAACCACCGGCAGCTTGCGCACTGGCCGCACGGCAACTCGCCCGCGGGATCGCCTTCGCAGAGCACGCGCTGGGCGTAGCGGCGCGCGAGGACGGTCTTCCCGAGCCCGGACCGGCCATGGATCAGCAGCGCGTGCGGCAGCTGGCGCCACTGCGCGCTGAGGCGATTCCAGGCCGGCGCTAGCCATGGATAAATATCGTTATTCATAGTCTTGCGATTATAACCTCGAGCGCTTCCTTAACTCCATCCAGGCTCAGTGTCGCATCGATGATCCGGAACCGCTCGGGAAACGTCCGGGCACGTTCTAGATAGACCGCGCGGACGCGCTCGTAAAAGGCGACTCCCGCCTGTTCGAACCGGTCCGGGGCGTTCTGGGCCGCCTGCAGGCGCGCCTGCCCCACCGCCACCGGCACGTCGAAGAACAGCGTCAGATCCGGTTGCAGGCCCTCCTGCACCCACGCCTCAAGCGCCTCAAGCCGATCCGCGGGCAACCCGCGGCCGCCGCCTTGGTAGGCAAAGGTCGCGTCGGTGAACCGGTCCGACACGACCCACGCCCCGCGCGCGAGCGCCGGCCGGATCACCTGTGCGAGGTGCTCCCGCCGCGCGGCGAAAACGAGCAGCGTCTCGGTCGTGACCTCCATCGCCTCGTGCAGCAGGAGCGCGCGCACGCGCTCGCCGAGCGGGGTGCCGCCCGGCTCGCGCGTGACGACCACCTCCCGCCCCGTCCGGCGCAGCCGCTCGGCGAGCCAGCCGAGGTGGCTGCTCTTGCCGGCGCCATCGATGCCTTCGAGCGTGATGAACTTCCCCGGCATGGATCCTCGCCCCTCGCGCTACGGTCCCCCGCGCTGGTATTTCGCGACGGCGCGATTGTGCTCGTCGAGCGTGCGCGAGAACTCGCTCGTGCCGTTGCCGCGCGCGACGAAGTAGAGCGCGTCGCTCGCCGGGGGATTCATCACCGCCTCGAGCGACGCGAGTCCCGGCATCGCGATCGGCGTCGGGGGCAGGCCGTCCCGCGTGTATGTGTTGTACGGCGAGTCGGCGGTGAGATCGCGCTTGCGCAGGTTGCCGTCGAAACGATCGCCCAGGCCGTAGATCACGGTCGGATCGGTTTGGAGCTTCATGCCGGCGCGCAGCCGATTGACGAACACGGCGGCGACCAGCGGCCGATCGTCGGGCCGTCCGGTCTCCTTCTCGACGATCGAGGCGAGGATCAGCGCTTCGTAGGGCGAGGTGAACGGGAGATCGGACTGCCGCTCGCGCCACGCGGTATCGAGATGCCGTTCCATCGCCCGATACGCGCCGCGCAGCACATCCAAGTCGCTCGCGTCCTTGGGGAAACGATACGTGTCCGGAAAAAAAAGGCCCTCCGCGTGCTCGAGCGGGACGCCGAGCCGCGCGAGCACTTCGGCCTCGGCGAGCCCCTTCGTATCGTGCCGCACGCGCGGGTGCGCATCGAGCGCATCGCGCAGTTGCTGGAACGTCCAGCCCTCGGTGAACTTGATCTCGGCGAGCGCGAACTCACCGCGCATGAGCTTGCCGAGCAGCTCGAGGGGCGTCGTGCCGGGCGCCACCTCGTAGCTGCCCGCTTTGATTTCGGCCGGATCGCCGGCGGCGCGTGCCACGGCTTCGAACGCGAGCGGTCGCATGTCGACCCCGCCGCGGACGATTTCGCGCGTGGCGCGCCGCAAAGAGCTGCCCGCAGGGATAGTGAATTCCACGTTCGCCGCCCCCAACTTAAGCGGTGTGTGGGCGAACCGCCAGAGCCAGCCTGCGCTGGCGAGGGCGGCAAGAAACCCGAGGAAGAATAAATACTTGAGCGCCTTGAGCACGTTTCGCACTGCGGGTCGACCGCGATCTAGCCGATATAATACCGGCCCGCCCCGCTGCGCCCGCCCCTCTAAAGTCTCTTTTCCGTGAACAACAGCTGGTTGAGCTTTCTCACCACCGCCGGGGCCACCCTGGAAGCGGGCATCGTGCGCGATTTCGGCGATCCGCGCCGGGAGCTCGCCGCCACCGATGGCGGCGACCTCGCCGCGCCGCTGGCCCAATTCGGTCTCCTCGCGATCGCCGGCGATGATGCCCGATCTTTCCTGCACAGCCAACTGAGCTGCGACGTGCAGGGGCTCACGGAGGCGCGCGCCACTTACGGCTGCTACTGCTCGCCGCGCGGACGGGTGCTCGCCAATTTCCTGCTGTGGCAGGAGCCCGATGGGTTCCGCATGCTGCTGCCCCGATCGGTCGTTCCCGGGGTGCGGGAGCGGCTGCAGCGGTTTGTGCTGCGCGCCGCCGTCACGCTCGCCGAGCGCAACGACGACGAGCTCGTGCTCGGGCTCGCCGGTCCGAGCGCGTTCGAAGCGGCGACCGGCATGGCGGGCCCGGTGCCGCACGGGCTCCTGCACCTCGCGCGGCTGGACGGGATCACGGCGATCGCGGTGCCCGGGCAGCGCCTGCTGTGGGTGGCGCCGCTCCGCTGGGGACCGGCGCTGTGGGAGCACCTCGCGCGCGCGCTCCGGCCGGTCGGCGCGGGGTGCTGGGCGTGGCTCGATATTGTCGCCGGCCTGCCGTGGATCGAGGCCGCCGCGCAGGACGAGTTCGTGCCGCAGATGGCGAACCTCGAACTGATGGGGGCGGTGAATTTCCAGAAGGGCTGCTACCCCGGCCAGGAGATCGTCGCGCGCACGCAGCACCTCGGCCGGCCGAAGCGCCGGCTCAGGCTCGCGCATGTCGCCGCCGAGCGCCCGCCGGCCGCGGGCGACAAGTTGGTCGCCGATCAAGGCGACCAAGCGGTCGGCATGGTAGTGAACGCCGCGCTCGCACCAAGCGGCGGCGTCGATCTGCTCGCGGTCGTGCAAACGGCGAGCGCGACGGGCGCGACCGTGCACCTCGCGTCGGCGAGCGGCCCCGCGCTCGAGTTCCGCCCCCTGCCCTACGCCGTGCCGTGAGCGAGAGCTACTACATCTACTACCGCGCCGGCGCCGCCGCGAGCGAGGTCCGTGCGGCCGTGACCGCGATGCAGGCCGCGCTCGCGCGCGACACCGGCGTCCGCGGGCGCCTGCTGCACCGGCGCGACGACGCCACCACCTGGATGGAGGTGTACGAGGGCGTCACCGACGGGCCGCGCTTCGAACGCGCGCTCGCCGCGGCGCTCGACGAGTTCGGCGTGCCGGCGCTCCTCGCGCCCGGCACCGATCGGCACGTCGAGCACTTCGTCGAGGATTGACCGGGGCGTGTGCCTGATCCTGTTTGCGTACCGAGCGCACCCGGACTATCGGCTGGTCGTCGCCGCGAACCGGGACGAGTGGTTCCGTCGCCCGACCGCGGCCGCGGCATTCTGGCCGGACGCCCCGCAGCTCCTCGCCGGGCGCGACCTGGAGCAGCGGGGAACCTGGCTCGGGATCACCGGCGCGGGTCGGTTCGCGGCGGTGACCAACTTTCGCGACCCGACCAGTCACCGCGCGGCGGCGCCGTCGCGCGGTGAGCTCGTCAGCCGTTTCCTGCTGTCGAGCGCATCACCCGGGGACTACCTCGCGGGCCTGCGCACCGAGGCACCGCACTACAACGGCTTCAGCCTGCTCGTCGCCGACCGCGAGTCGCTTTACTACTGCTCGAATCGGGAAGGCGTGATCCGGGCGCTCGCGCCGGGAATCTACGGACTCTCCAACCACCTGCTCGACGTGCCATGGCCGAAGGTGCGGCACGGCAAGGCGCGCCTCGCCGAGCTGCTCGCGCGCGGCCCGACCGCCGACGCGCTGCTCGAGCTGCTCGCCGATACCGGCGTTGCGCCCGACGCCGAGCTGCCGCGCACCGGCGTCGAACTCGAGTGGGAACGCAAGCTCTCCGCCCGCCGCATCGTCGCCGACGGCTACGGCACGCGCTCCTCGACGGCGGTGCTGGTGAGCGCCGACGGCGAAGTGAGCTTCGTCGAGCGTACGTTCGACGAACGAGGCGCCGCGACCGGGATCGTGCGCGAGCGCCTCGCGCTCGCCCGCTAGAGTGTCCGCACCATCGCGACGTGCCGGATCCCGGCCTCCATGAATTCTCGACCGAACGCCTTGAACCCGTGCCGCCGATAGAAGGGCACGGCGTGGGTCTGCGCGTTCAGGACGACGCGCTTCATCCCGCACGCGCGCGCCTGCTCGACCAGCGCTTGGAGCAGCGCGGTGCCGACGCCCGTCCCGCGCGCTTCCTGCAGCACCGCCATCCGGCCGACGTGCCCGTCAGGCAGCAGCCGGCCGGTCCCGACCGCGTGGCCGGCGGCGTCGTACGCGAGCGCGTGCGCGCAGCGCCGGTCCCACTCGTCGAGCTCGATCGCGCGCGGCACGCCCTGCTCGACCACGAACACCGCCTCGCGGATCGCCGTCGCCGCCGGCGCGGCCTCCGCCCACGAGAGGATTCGAACCGAGGTCGCCGCTTTCATTCGGAGTCGCGTGTTAGGCGGCCGCTATAATACGCGGCTCGCCCGGAGCGCAATGCAACCGATGGAGAGTCTCTGGCAAGACGCCGAAGCGGCCGCATTCCAGGGCGATCTCGCCCAGCGCGTCTACACGTCCCGTCTGCTCGGCCGGGACAAATCGCTCGTGCTGCACGGCGGCGGCAACACGTCGGTCAAGATCGTCGAGCGCAACCGTTTCGGCGACAGCGAGACGATCCTCTACGTCAAAGGCAGCGGCTGGGACCTGGAGTCGATCGCGGCCGAGGGCTTCTCGCCGGTGCGGCTCGACCACGTGCTCAAGCTCGCCCAGCTCGAGCGGCTGTCCGACCCGGAGATGGTGAACGAGCTCCTCACGCACCTCGTGCTCGCGGCGGCGCCAGCGCCGTCGATCGAGACCATCTTGCACGGCTGCATACCGTTCAAATTCGTCGATCACACCCACGCCGACGCGGTACTCGCCCTCACCAACACGCCGGGCGGGGAGGCGCGGATCCGCGCGCTCTACGGCGCCGCGGTCATCGTCATCCCGTACCTGATGCCGGGGTTCGACCTCGCGCAGGCCGTCGCGCGCGAGTTTGCGCGCTCGGCGACGCCGCGCACGGTCGGCGTAGTGCTCATGAAGCACGGCGTGTTTTCGTTCGGGAACACGGCCCGCGAATCCTACGAGCGGATGATCGAGCTCGTTCGCCGGGCCGAGTCCCATCTCGCCGCGCGCGCGGCCTGGGCGGTCGTGCCGCCGAGCGCCCCGCAGCCGGCCGAGATCGACGGCGTCGAGCTGGCGGAGCTGCGCCGCCGGATCGCCGAGGCCGCCGGATTCCCGCTCGTCATGCGCACGTGCACCACCGCGCAGACGCTCGCGTTCGCGCGCCATCCCGAGGTGGCGCGGATCTCGCAGCTGGGGCCGGCGACCCCCGACCACGTGATCCGCACCAAGCGCCTGCCGCTGCTCGGCGGCGATGTCGCGGGCTACGCCGCGGCCTACCGCGACTACTTCGCGCACCACGCCCCGCAAGCGAAAGAGCGCAAGCTCATGCTCGACCCGGCGCCGCGGCTCGTGCTCGATCCGCGCTTCGGCCTGGCGAGCCTCGGCCGCAGCGCGCGCGAGGCGGCCGTCGTCGAGGAGCTCTACCAGCATACGATCGACGTGATCCTGCGGGCCGAGGCGCTCGAGTGCTACGAGCCGCTGCCGCCGCGGGCGCTGTTCGACGTCGAGTACTGGGACCTCGAGCAGAACAAGCTCAAGCGCGGCGGCAAGCCGCCGCCGTTTGCGGGCGAAGTGGCGTGGGTGACCGGCGCCGCGTCCGGCATCGGCAAGGCAACGGTGGCGTCGCTCCTCGCGCGCGGCGCGGCGGTCGTCGGCCTCGATCTGAACCCGGCGGTCGAGACCGCGCCGGCGCGCGGCGACTTCCTCGGCCTGCAGTGCGATGTGACCGACGAGGCCGCGATCGGCCGGGCGCTGGAGCGAACCGCGCGCGCCTTCGGCGGCCTCGACATGCTGATCCTCAACGCCGGGATCTTCGCCGCGAGCCGGAGCATCCAGGACCTCCCGACCGACGAGTGGCACCAGGTGATGCGCGTCAACCTCGACGCCAATCTGCTGCTCCTCCGCGCCTGTCATCGCTATCTCCGGCGCGCGCCGCAGGGCGGGCGCGTGGTGGTCATCGGGTCGAAGAACGTGCCGGCCCCGGGGCCGGGGGCGGCGGCGTACTCGGCCTCGAAGGCGGCGCTGAACCAGCTCGCGCGAGTCGCCGCGCTCGAGTGGGGTCGGGACCGGATCCGGATCAACACGCTGCACCCGAACGCGGTGTTCGATACCGGCCTGTGGACCGACGCGGTGCTCGCGGAGCGCGCCCGGCGCTACGGCCTCACGGTCGAGCAGTACAAGACGAACAATGTCCTGCAGACCGAGGTGACGAGCCGCGACGTGGCGGAGCTCGCAGCCGAAATGTGCGGCGCGCTGTTCGCCAAGACCACCGGCGCGCAAGTGCCGGTCGACGGCGGCAACGAGCGCGTGATCTGATGCCGCCGCTCATGCCCCGCAACGGACCCTGGGGTCGCGCCCCGTGGCTCGCTAGCACATGACCCAAGCGGTCGAAACCCTGCGCTGGCTGGGAGCGAGGCTCGAGCTGATCGATCAGCGCGCGCTGCCGCAGCGCATCGCATACGTTTCCTGCGACAGCGCCGCCGCCGTCGCCGCGGCGATCCGCGACATGGTGGTGCGCGGCGCGCCGGCGATCGGCTGCGCGGCGGCCTATGGGATCGCGCTCGAAGCGGCGCGGCCGGCCACCGACCCGCAGGGCGCGCTGGAAGCCGCGTTCGCGGCGCTGGCCGCCAGCCGGCCCACGGCGGTGAATCTCTTCTGGGCGCTCGATCGGATGCGCCACGCGTTCGCTGCGGTGCGCGGCCGCCCCGCGGCCGAGATCGCGGCGCGGCTCGCCGCCGAGGCGACCGCGATCGAGCGCGAGGACCTCGAGGTGAACCGTGCCATCGGGCGCCACGGCGCAGCGCTCGTGCCCGACGGCGCGCGGATCCTCACCCACTGCAACGCCGGGGCGCTCGCCACGGCCGGACACGGCACCGCGCTCGGCGTGGTGCGGTCGGCCCGCGACCAAGGCAAGCGCGTGTCGGTCATTGCGACCGAGACCCGCCCGTACCTGCAGGGTGCGCGGCTCACGGCGTGGGAGATGGTGCAGGAGGCGATCCCGGTCACGCTGGTGGTCGATAGCATGGCCGGCCACCTGATGCAGCGCGGCGCGGTGGATCTGGTGGTGGTCGGCGCCGACCGGGTCGCGGGGAACGGCGATGTCGCCAACAAGATCGGCACCTACGCGCTCGCGGTGCTCGCCGCGCGGCACCGGATCCCGTTCTACGTCGCCGCGCCGCTGTCGACCGTCGACCTCGCGGTGCCCGACGGCGCCGCGATTCCGATCGAGGAACGCGGCGCCGCCGAAGTCACGGGTTTTCGCGGCGAGCGCTGGGCGGCCGACGGGGTCGCGGTCCTCAATCCGGCGTTCGATGTCACGCCGGCCGAGCTCGTGACCGCCCTCGTCACAGAGCGCGGCGTGGTCGCGCCGGTGACGCGCGAAGGGGTGCGGCTAGCGGCCGGCTGAAGGCGCGGCGGCGGCGATGTCCACCGGCGTCCCGACCGGGACCAGCTCGAAGAGCTCGACCAGATCGGCGTTGCGCATGCGGATGCAGCCGATCGACCCGGGCTGCCCGACCTCGACCGCGTCCGGGATGCCGTGGATATAGATGTAGCGGCGCATCGTGTCGACCTCGCCGAGGCGGTTGAACCCGACCTCGCAGCCCGATAGCCAGAGAATGCGGGTGAGGATCCAGTCGCGCTGCGGGAACTTCGCGCCGAGCTCGGGCGTCCAGATCTCGCCCGTCGGCCGGCGGCCGACGAACACCGTGTTCGGCGGCTCGCCCGCGCCGATCTTGGCCCGGACGATGTGGCGCCCGCGCGGCGTGCAGTGGCTGCCGCGCTGCTCGCCGGCGCCGTTGCGGGCGGTCGAGACGCGGTAGCGGCGTAGCGCGCCGCCGCCACCGTCGAGCAGGGTGAGCACCTGATCGGGGATCGAGACCCTAATCTCCAAGAGCCTGCTCCACCCCGGCGGGGCTGTGGCCGCCGCGGCGCTCGGCAAAGAACTGCTTCAGGAGCGCGCCGC
>Ga0187846_10000885_pt1 | contig 17144 bp, 19 predicted proteins | sample TC_taG_FD_161473 | JGI IMG/M metagenome (GOLD analysis project Ga0187846, IMG submission 161473) | Biofilm microbial communities from the roof of an iron ore cave, State of Minas Gerais, Brazil - TC_06 Biofilm (v2) | ecosystem: Environmental > Terrestrial > Deep subsurface > Cave > Wall biofilm...
GACCTGGGGGCAGGAGACCTTCTCAGGGCCGTATTCCATCTTTATATCCCATGTTCCTGAACACCTCACAATTGGTGTACAGGATCGTTACTCGAGGCGTCTGGGTCGTAGCGTGACGCGGCTGCTTCCGCAGGATACTCCCCTGCTCGAGGAGAGTTGGAACCGGCGAATACCATTGAGCGAAGCTGCCCCGGATGGCCTTTTGACCCAGGCGGTGGATTTTGTAGCCCGCCATATCGCCCGTTTGACCGCCGGTATTGCTTTTGGAGGTGGCGGTGCGCGGGGCTTTGCCCATCTTGGCGTGTTCGAGCAGTTGCTGCACTACGATATTCCGGCCGATTACCTGGCAGGCTGTAGTATCGGCGTCCTTCCTCCCGCTCTGTACCTCATTGGAAAGTCTTTTGCCGAGAGCGAAGCGTTGTTTTTGGACATACAGCGCCACATCATACGCTGGGGGGTGCCCCGCCTGTCCATCTTCTCCAATAGAGCACTCAAGCGCGAAATTCGTAACCGTTGCGGGGATTTGTGCTTCGAGGACCTCTCGACACCTTTTGCAACGATAGCACTTGACCTGGCAACGCGAACGGAAGCAATACTGGACCGTGGTCCCCTCTGGTTAGCCGTGCTGGCAAGCGTCTCATTACCAGCGATTTTTCCTCCAATAACCATCGGGAACCATCTGCTGATAGATGCTGGCATGCACGATCCGGTGCCCACTCGAGCGGTCCGCAAAATGGGCGCTGATATCCTGCTGGGCATAGACGTGGACGACCGCGAGCCACTCTCACTCGAGAGCGCGGCCCCCTGGATGGAGGAGGCAAAGTATACTCCAGCCCGGAAATCCCTTTCGCCGCACTTTGTCGATGTGCTCATGCGCGCTTACGAAATAAGCAACTCTACCATCAATATGCTCAGTGATCTTGAGGCTGACGTGGTGATTCGCCCGCAGACGCGGAGTGTCTCGTTGCTCCAGTTTGCCAAAGGCCCTCAACTTGTCCCGGCGGGACGCGAAGCGGTCGAGCAATCGCTGCCAAAGCTGCAAGAGTTATTTCCCTGGTTGCAGGTCACCTGAATGGATAAAACGATTCACATCGAGGGTTCCCATTTCAAAGATGAACTGGGGCGGACACGTATCCTGCGCGGCATCAATCTCGGTGGCAGTTCGAAAGTGCCCAAGAGGCCCAACGGTGCTACCCACCTGCACGAGGGTTTCTTCGAACACCGTACGGTTTCGTTCGTTGGACGCCCTTTACCTTTGGAGGAAGCAGATGAGCATTTCGCGCGCTTGAGGGAATGGGGCCTGACCTGCCTGCGTTTCCTGGTGACCTGGGAGGCAATTGAGCATGCAGGACCAGGCATCTACGACCAGGCTTATCTGGACTATGTCTACACAATCATCAAGAAAGCTGATACGTATGGCATGCAGGTGCTCATCGATCCGCATCAGGATGTCTGGAGTCGTTTCTCCGGGGGTGATGGCGCGCCTGGTTGGACCTTTGAGGCTGTTGGGATGGACATCACAAAATTTCAGGAAGCCGGTGCGGCGCTGGTCCATCAGCTTTACGGCGGTCCTCTCCCATGCATGATCTGGCCCACCAACGGAGCGAAGCTGGCCGCAGCGACGATGTTCACGCTCTTTTTTGGCGGCAATGATTTCGCGCCCGCACTACGTGTAGACGGGGAACCGGTACAGGATTATCTCCAGCGACACTACACCGGTGCGATCAAACAGGTTGCACTGCGAGTCCGCGACTTGCCGAACGTCATTGGATACGGCACCATGAACGAGCCGCTGAGCGGCTTTATCGGATGTACAGATGTCAACATGTATAAGGGGATTCTCAAAAGCGGTGAATGTCCAACGGTGTTCCAGTCGATGTTGCTCGGCGCAGGATACCAGCAAGTGGTCGAGGTCTGGGAACAGCGCGTAACAGGCCCGAAACTCACTGATCGCCGCGTGGTCAACCTAAAAGGGGTACGTGCCTGGCGCGACGGGACTGATTGCGTGTGGCGGCAGCATGGCGTATGGGACGTGGCAGCAGACGGGACGCCCCGCCTGCTTTGCCCCAATTACTTCAGCATAGTGAACGGACGACAGGTCAATTTCAGTCAGGACTATTACCGCCCTTTCGCCAATCACTTCGCTCGCGAGATTCGCTCGGTCGATCCCGATGCACCCATCTTTCTCGAAACCGAAGTTGGCCACACTCCTCCCCGTTGGGGAGCAGAGGATGTATCACAGGTTGTCTACGCGCCGCACTGGTACGATGGGTTCGTACTCTACCTGAAACGGTACTCCCCCTTCCTCGCCTTTGACATGCTGGCGGGTAAGCTAGTTATCGGCCCGGGCCGCATTCGTACCTCCTTTACCAAACAATTAGCCGCCTACAAGCAGCAGGCATTCCAGTTCCTCGGTGGCACAGCGGTGCTGCTCGGTGAGTTTGGCATTCCCTTCGATCTTCAGCACAAGAAGGCCTACCGCACTGGCGATTTTGGCAAGCAGATCAAAGCGATGGATCGCAGCTTGCGGGCACTGGAGGATACTCTGCTGAGCGGCACAATTTGGAACTATACCCCCGACAACACGAACCTACACGGTGATCAGTGGAATGGCGAAGATCTTTCGATCTTTAGCCGCGATCAGCAAACAGAGCCTCAAGACATCCATTCAGGTGGGCGGGCGCTCCAGGCGGTCATACGGCCTTATGCTCGCGCAGTGGCAGGGGAGCCGCTGCGCATGACGTTTGATCCCAACCGCAAAGTCTTTACGTTTGCGTTCCAGCACGACGCATCGATCACAGCGCCAACCGAGCTATTCGTGCCCAATTACCAGTATCCGCGAGGGTATGCTGTAGAGGTCTCGGATGGCACTGTTGAAATTGATCGCGAGCAACAGGTGCTCCGCTATCATCACACCACCACGCGTGACATCCACACGATCAGCATCGGCCAGGAGCGGAGGTATCATGAGAATTATCAAAATTAGCAGGGCCCGCACGGCTCTAAGCCAGGTGATATGGCTGGTGATGCGCGCCGGCAGCCAGGTCCTCTTCAGAAGGAAGTTGATCCCGCACGCAGAAGGATTGGAACATCTTCCAAGCGCTGGCCCAGTGTTGATCGTAGCACGCCATTTCCATTTCTTCTACGATGGCTATGTCCTGGTGCGCACCATCCCGCGTCGCTTGCACACTATAGTCGCATTGGACTGGCTCCAATCGAGAGCATTGCGCCTCTTGATCGAGTTTGCCTGTGCATTGGCAGACTGGCCTATTATCCTGCGCAGCGAACAGTTTCGCAAGCACAAGGAAGACAAGCCATGGGTCTACAGGCACATCGAAGCCCGCCGTTATCTCCGGCAGTTGATCCAGGCTGCCATTCGGATTCTCCGTTCCGGGGCAATTCTCGTCATGTTTCCAGAGGGCTATCCCAATATCGATCCTCACCCCACGCCTAAGCCCGACCTCGACGCCTATCTACCTTTCCAGCCTGGCTTCATCAAACTAGCAGAGCTGGTGGAGCGGGATGGGAAGACGTGCGTAGCCATTATCCCCGCAGGATTCACCTATACACTTGATCCTGACAAACCCTGGCACGCCACTGTGCGCTTCGGGCCTCCGCTTTTCCGCAGCGATTTTGCCAGCACAGAGCAGTTACTACAAGCCGTAGAGGAACGCGTGCATGCCCTCTCTAATATCGGCTCTGCCTGGTAGGCTCGATACTGAGGCCTTCGTCAGATCGTGGCTGCCTGCTTAAGTTCCTACTCCATAGGCTTGCTTCTCCTCACAGGTTCTATGGAAACAAAGGCGGCGCTGGTGGTCACGATTCCTCAATGCGCCGGCGCGGCCACAACGCGATCAGAAGCGCCAGGGCAAAGCCTAAAAAGCTCACCAGTGCAAGCCAGCTGAGAGGGCTCGGATGCTTGCCGTGAAGTTAATACTGCTCTTTTGGTTTTTCAAGCTCTTGTTTTTCAAGCTCTGCTTGTAGCAGTTCCATCATATTCTTTTTTGCCTGCAGGACTCCTGCTTTGCCAATCGCAGCGGTTTGACCCGCTTCCTCAAAAAACTTTTCCACAATGTTTTTTGGGTCTCCCATCGTATCGTAGGGCCTTCTGCATCCACAGGTGTAACACATCGTTCAGATCTCCTTTCGCTTGTTGTCAATACACTCAAACAGCTTGCGGAAGGAGTCGATGAACTTTTGCACTCCCTCCTCTTGCAGTTGCCGGGTGACCTGGTTGTAGTCGATCCCGGCGCCCGCGAGTGCGGCAAGCTGCTCCTTCGCCTCTGGGAGGTGGTCCTCGATGGAGAGCTGCACCCGGCCATGATCGTGGAAGCTCTCGATCGTTGTCAGGGACATGGTGTTCACGGTGTCGGGACCGACAGGCGCCCAAAGAGGCCAGAGTGTAGTTGCCCCCGGTCGATGTCATCGAGCCAGACACTTTGTCCCAGTGTCTTGAGTCTCAGTAATGGATTGGTCACGTTGTTGTCTCCTTAGACCCCGTTGTCCTGAAGGAGAGGACGCTATGATGAACCCAGTTCCTGCAGGTGCCAGCAGGAAGATCGCTGCCTCGATGATCTGTTCGAGGCTCACACGCTTATAACGAATCTCCTCCAGCGAAGGTTGCAGCGAGCCCACATTCGATAGGGTGATTCGACCTGGAATCTTTGCCAGTCTAAGCAAATCCCGGGTGTTTAGCGCACGATCGCGCACCCAAAGGACTTCGTCTCGGAGACCCTTACTGTTCTGTGTGCCAGGATATCTTCCAAGGCATGCTCCAGGTCACTATAGGTTGCCTTCGAAGGGTCGCGCGAATCGTCTATCCTCCCTTTGTAGCGCAGCACGCGCCCGCCGTCCAGCACAAAAATGTGGGGGGTACTCACCGCACCAAAGGCGTCAGCCACGCTCCCGTCTTCGTCCTTGAGGTAGGGGAAATTGAAGCGCTTCTCCTTCGCTCTTTTCACCATCTCAGGGAAGGTATCAGCCGGGGATAAATAGGCGTTATTGGAGTTGATCGCGACGAGCTGCACCCCTTTGTGCGCATACTCCTCCTGAATCGCGATCATCCTGTCCTCCTCTGCCTTGACGGTTGGGCATCCGTTGCAGGAGAAAATGAGCACGAGCACTGGCCTGTCAGCGAAAGAAGAGAGCGAGTAGCGGTCTCCATCGACACCAGGCAAGTTCCGAAAGCCTGGCGCTCTTTGCCCTATTGCGAGCATGAGAATCACACTTTCATTTTCGATATGCGTTCACTGTTTGCTGCATACACATGGATGGTACTTCTGTCCTCAGAACCTGCCGGGGAATTGCTTGATGATTCCCTCGGAAAGGGTGTCCGACACCGTCATAATCTCGGTGAAGATATCGTCAAAGGCCGCGATATCCTCTTCCCATTTTTCTGTTAATCGTGCCACCGCCTCCTTCTTTGTGAGCTCGAGGTGCAAGTTTAACAGGTCCGCGACATCCTGCGCAGGCCAGTTGGGATTCGCTCCAGCCAGGAAGGCAGCAATGTCCTGCGCATTTTGGGTCCATCGCTGGTCGTGTTCCTGGAACTTTTCCTGGTGACCGGCTTTGGCCGCTGCTATCAGGTCAACAGCAATCAGGATATGCTGCTTCAAAAGATCGGCGAGTGCATTCCCAGCAGCTTGTCCATAGTAGGGGACGATGGCATTGCCAATATGCTCCTGGTTCTTCAGCAAGCGTCCAGCAGCAGCTTGCGCATCTTGAGTCGCGGCCACCGCCGCAACCAGGTACTCACGCGTCCAAATGACGTGGTCTGCCCAAAGTTTGCGCATGTTTGTTCTGAGGGACCATGCAGCTTCACTCGTTACCATGTTTTTTTCCTTTCTGATCGTAATTGCGAAAGGCTCCGCTCCTCTTTTCAGTAGAGAAGCGTCTCCCTCGCTAAGCGAACTACAGTGAGAGCCTGTACATGTGGCAATCACATTTCCGAGAGCCAACGTAAAGGATGGTCTTATAGAGATAAGAATACTATATTTATCTCATAAAATCAATGATTTATTTGAATTACTTTACAAAGCCAGCGCTATCCAGTATAATGGGAAAAGCATGAGAGGCGACGAAAGTCATGCTTGCAGATAAGTGGTATTCCGGGATACGGGAGCAATGGGAAAATGAAAGGACGAGAAGGAGCCGTATGTCACTCTGGCAAAAGAATCAACGGTTTTTAACAAGCACACGCGGCCAGATCATCACGCTGCTGCGCCGCTCCAGCCGCACGGTGGACGAACTGGCCCAGGAGCTCGGCCTCACGGACAACGCCGTACGCGCACACCTGGCGACCCTTGAACGCGATGGAATTGTCCAACAGCGCGGTGTGCGCAGGGGCAGCAGCAAACCCGCCTCTGTTTACGCTCTGGCACCAGCAGCCGAGCAGATGTTCCCGAAGGCATACGATCCGGTGCTTCAGCAATTACTGGACATCATCGATGAGCGCGTGCCCCCCGACGAGGTAGAAACACTCCTGCGTGAGGTCGGGCGACGCATGGCTGCACAGTGGAAGAGCCCACGTGGAGAGCTGCGCGTGCGACTTGGTGCGGCTGTCGAGGTCTTTAATGAACTCGGCGGTATGGCAGAACTCGAAACATGTGACGGTCATTTCTGTATCCGCAGCTATAGCTGCCCGCTTTCGGCCGTAGTACCGGGACATCCAGCGGTCTGCTGCCTCTCCGAGGCGTTGCTCACGGAGCTCAGTGGTGTGCCCGTGGAGCACCACTGTGACACTGGTGAGACCCCACGCTGTTGCTTCACCGTACAAAGTGCTTAATGGCCGCACAGAATCTGTTATCGCTCGGTCGAAGTTTTATAACGATCGAACTACTTTCTCCTTGACAGATTGAAACCATTATATGAAACTGAACGCACCTCATGACGGGCATCAGACACAACAGAATGGGAATCTGGTCATGTTTGGGAGCGGCACTAAGTGACTTCTAACTTCTAACAGGTAGCCTTTTATGCGGCTCTGTACTTGCGAACGTCCGTAAGCACACCACTCCTTTCCGCCTCCTCTACAATCTGAAGCAAACGCTCGGTTGTCTCCTCATCTGTATATTCCTCGCCGCAGTTGGGGCAGATTAGTTTGGGAATCTCTTTAATCACAAGTGTCATCCCATCACGCTCAAAAATGGAGGTCCCTGTCCCCTCCTCCAACTCAGCTTGTTGACAAATAACACAGATCATTAAGGCCTCCTATGCTTAAAATCCGGCTCCCATTGGTTTGGGTCTGGGTCATATACAGTAATAATAAACGAATCCTGAGAATCTAAGTTTCCTCCGCTTTTTAACACATGTAAAGAGCCAGTAGCAGTATTGTACTACCACTGGCTTCTTGCTTTCAGCTTTTCTGTTTCTATCAATGACTGAAGCTCGACCCATGCAACCACTGCTTCGCCGCTCGCAGGTTGTCATGCTCCCGCTCCAACCACACTGTTTGCTGGAGGCCTTCGAGCTTCGTCTCCGCCTCCTCTGCCAGCGCCAGGTAGTACAGAGCGTGAGCCTGCCGTGTTGCCTCCAGCTCTCCACTGGCTGCAAGGCACGCCAGTCCATACTCGCGGACTGTCTCCAACATCAGCAGGCGTAGCTCCTCATCCTCCTGTTCCACTTTTTGAAGTAAGCTTTTGTCGATGAGTGACGCTACTCCGTCTAATACTGGTGCCGCCATGTCGCCAAGTGTAGTGTACATAGCTTCTACCGCCTCCAGAGTGCAGCCACCTGCGAAGACCGAGAGCCGCCGGAAGAGCCGTTGCTCACCGGCATCCAACAGGTTATAGCTCCACGCAAGCGTATTGCGCATCGTCTGCTGGCGTGCCGGGACATCCTGCGCTCCGCTCGTCAACACTTCTAGCCGGTGTGTGAGCCGCGCGAGCAGCGCCTGTGGCGAAAACAGCTTGACGCGAGCGGCTGCCAGTTCGATAGCCAGGGGGAGCCCGTCCAGGCGAGCACAGATCGACGCAATGGCATGGGCATTGGCAGGAGTCATCTGGAAGCCGGGCTTGACTGCTTGCGCGTGTTGGAGAAAGAGTGCGATCGCAGCATACTGCGCAAGAGCTTCGCCCTCTGGCAGATGCGAGAGATCAGGTACTGGGAACGGGAGAACATGAAACTCGTGCTCGCCATATACGTGGAGCACTGCCCGGCTGGTCACCAGCAACTTCAGTCCAGGACAACCCTGTAACAGCTCAGAGAGCAGTGGCGCTGCCATCAGCACCTGCTCGAAGTTGTCGAGGAACAACAAGAGCTGCTGGTTATGCAAGTATGCTTTCAGGCGCTCCATCAGCGGCCAGCCTCCGACTTCTCTTACTTCCAGCGCCTGGGCGATGGTAGGAACGACCAGGTCAGGATCGCTGATAGTGGCCAGTGGGACGAGACAGACGCCCTCGGCAAACTCATCGAACAACCTGGCGGCTATCTCCAGACCCAGGCGTGTTTTGCCAACTCCACCTGTGCCCGTGAGAGTGAGCAGGCGCACGTCCGCGCAGCGCAAGAGCTGACAGATCCTGGCCATTTCCTGCTCTCGATCGATCAGCGGCATGGACTGGGCGGGCAGATTGTTGAGGCGAGCGTCGAGCGTCTGGAGGGGTGGAAAGCCGGCAGGCAAGCCTGCGATGTCCAACTGGAAGAGGTGGCCAGGGCGCTCTACATCCTTGAGGCGATGCTCGCCCAGATTCCGCAGGCTCACGCCTTCCGGCGGGTCGTACTCCAGCAGATCACGGGTCGTCTGAGAGAGCAGCACCTGTCCACCATGCCCGGCTTTCATGATCCGCGCAGCGTAGTGCACATCCAACCCGACATAGCCTTCGGAGGACACTTGCGGTTCACCTGTGTGCAAGCCCATGCGGACACGTACGGTCACCCCTTCTGGCCATCCATGACTCGCCAGGGCGCGCTGAATAGTCACCGCCGCCGAGACAGCATCACTCGCGCGCGCAAAGGCCACAAAGAAGGCATCTCCCTGAGAGTCAACTTCGTAGCCTTTCCACTGTTGGAAGGCAGCACGCAGCAGGCGCCGGCAGTCTGCCAGCAGATGAGCGTACTTGTCCCCCATCTGCTGGAGAAGGCATGTGGATCCCTCGATGTCGGTGAACAACAACGTCACGGTCCCTGCCGGGAGGTCAGCATACATAACTTCATCGCTCCTCGTAGTGCTTCCTGTCGATACGGCCTTGCCTTCTTCCTCCTGCCTCACCCCTTCCCTCTCCACTGCGCTGAGAGGGAGCAGCGGGTGAGGCAAGGCGAGTTGTGCGTGCAGGTTGCGCCTGGACACCGGGCCTGGTTCGCTTGCTTGACTCGATAGGAGAAAGTATAGCCTGTCCTGCATCGCGGCTTGCCTTTTCCGCCTCGTTGTGAGGCGACGATGGATTCTCACACCAGTACTATCAATTCCGGTTAATCACTATTAAAACGATGAGGACCTAAAATTTTGAGCTATGGATTTTATCAATCTAATCCACCTCTCAACCCTTCTTTCGGAGGAAGCACTTGCCTTTCCTTCTCTGCTATATTTAATACAGGTACATAAGACGTTTTTATCTTGACCTACGCAAAGGAGCTATAGCGATGGACCAATTAACGCAGATGAAATGTGTTCCTTGTAGGGGAGGTGAGCCGACGGTTACAGATGCAGAGATAGGCGAATTGCGTTCGCAGGTGCCTGGATGGAATATTGTGGAAGTCAATGGCATCAAGCGCTTAGAGAAAGCGTTCGCGTTTGATAATTTTGTACATGCCCTGGCTTTTACGAACAAAGTAGGAGAACTGGCTGAGGAGGAGGGCCACCATCCCGCGCTCCTGACCGAATGGGGCAAAGCTACGGTGACATGGTGGACGCATAAGATCAGGGGCCTGCATCGCAATGATTTTATTATGGCGGCCAAATCTGACCAGGCGTATGCTTCAGCCGAAGGAAGAAAAGCGTAGGAGAGACATGGAAATCGGGGAGACGCTGCTCGTCAACTCCCGGCAGGAGTGGCGCGAGTGGCTGGCCCAACATCATGCTGACCGCCAGGAAATCTGGCTGATCTATTACAAGAAGGCTTCTGGAAAAACGGGCATTACGTACGAGGAGTCGGTGGAAGAGGCATTGTGCTTTGGCTGGATCGATGGCACAAACAAGGGCATCGACCAGGAGACCTATGCAGGACGCTTTACGCCTCGCAGACCGAAAAGCCCGTGGTCGGATTCTAACCGCGAGCGAATAGCGCGATTGCTGCGTGAGGGTCGTATGACCGGGGCAGGGTTAGCGGTTCTCCCAGCTGATTTGCGCCCGGCTTCTTCATAAGTGCTACTGGTACATCACCATCAACGGCGCAGGATTCATTTGCAGCACATTTGATGGCGACATCAAGGGCTTATCCAGCTTGTAGAAGAGCTTGAAGCCCGGATACTGGATCAACTGCTGTTTGTCGAAGATGCGGTAATCGCCGATCTTCGCCTCTGGAGTACCAAAGCCATCGACGCTGGTGACGATCTCTACTCCTGGCTTTATCCTGATATTTTTCCAGTCTGGTAACATCGATTCGCGAAACTGGTGAATGATGAGGATCTTCGGCGGCAGGTGCTGTGTGAGAACGAGGTTGGAGAGTTTATCGATCACCCAGTTGATCTCGGCTGCTGTCATGCGCCCAAACTCAACACCCGGTGTGGTACCGGGGGGCATATCGAACTCAGGGTCGAGCGCCAGGTCTACACCAGGCATCTGGAGGAAAGACCAGACGTTATTGACTTCGCTCTGGATGGTGCTATGGCCAATCTGCATATCCATGAAAAATAGCATGTGATTACTGTTCGCCAGGTAGCGGTAATGCTCGATGGAGTCGTCCGGCATGCGGGCTCTCCACGTGTCATCGGACATCGGCGAGGCTTGAGCGACGGGCGTTACGTAATCAAACGCGGGTATGATTGGATGTGTGGGATCGAGGTCAGCATATGCCTGGGCCTGCTGTTGAAGCCTGGCAAGAAGCTCATCATCAGAATATGCCCCGAGAGGACCCATAGCTGCGGAGAAAGGGTTCCCATAGTAGACTACAAGGCGATTGGTGGGTAGATCAACCTTCCACATCCAGCCATCGGGACCTAGAAGCCTGTGCAAGAGCGCCATTTGATCAAAAAAGTTCCAAGGTGATTGGCCAGTGTCATTGGACGAGGTTTTAGCAGGTGAGGGCGTGATTTTAGTCGCTGGTGTGCTTTGCACCGGTGTAGATGGTAAGGCAAAAGCACAACTCGATAGAACCAACAGGGCGCCTATGAGCGCTATACATAGCCAGAGAACATCTACGCGCATGGCCCCACAAGGAAGTCCAGGCCGGGTCTCTCTCTGCAAACTCATCAATGCCTCCTTAGAGGGTGCCCTTTTTACTACACCGGCGGGAGACGATAGCCGTAAAGGTTTTCATTGTTGTTTACTTACAGAACAGATACTTCTGGTGAGCCCTAAGGGTCCCTGCTCAACACCAGTCCTCTGAACCGCGAGGGCGACCGCTAGGGTCCCTGCTCAACACCACTGCTCTGAACTACAAGGGCGACCACAAGGGTCCCCGCTCCACACCACTCCTCTCCCGCCCTTACAAACGAACAAAAGAGAAAGCTGGCGAATCCTGTTGTAGTTTTATACCAGCGTTACATGTATCATAAGGTGTATTGTTGTGTCAATTATTTGGTACATCAGGTTTACAAGCTCATTATTACTAACGTACCTGTCTCTATGTTTTTCGGAAGGAAAGGCTTGATGTGTTAAGTAGAGATGGACGATTCTTCAGGGAGTTCAGGTCTGCAAGCAGGAGGAGAGGGCAACCGCTAGGAATCACTATGCCAGTGATCTGGCGGTTGCCCGCCATATTGTATGATCGTATAGAAATTCAACTTGTTGAAAAAAGGGGAAAACTTGGTCAATTTGCGTCTACTGGCAAAAATCTGAGCGTGAGTGAAGGTCTTATTAAAGATTTAGGCGCATTTTTTGAAGAGTTTTTCAACAAGTTGAGAAATTCTGCGACACTCTGACTCACTAATCTAAAGCTTACTACTATGGTATCAAGAGGAAGGGATAGGTTCCTTAACGTAAGCGCCATTAGCAGGGGAGAAATCGACATAAGTAACCTGCACCCTGATACCATCGGCCTACCTATTCTCGTAATGTTCGGAACGTTCTAAATGGCCCTGTGCAGCCTTTTATGCTCTATGCGTTCGACGACAGGATCATAGGCTCTCAGCAGAATGGGTAGCAGGATAAGGCCTGGAAGAGTAACAACAAAAAGGAGCACTTGCTGCCATGCGAGGCCATCTTGCAGCACAATAAAGTCAAAGGTGATAAGTATGAGGCTTACACCTATCATCACCCCAACCAAACTGAACAGATATGCGATAAGGAGATTGTGGAGGGTATTATACCTTCTCTGTGTCCTAGATGCTGCAAGACCAGCAATAAAGCCAATTAGTGCCATATACAGGATTAGGTACCAGAGACCATTTTGATTGAGGAAATCAAAATAACTAGCACTACCATGCTGACTAAACCAGTATGCATAGTAAATACTAAAACTTCCATAGGTACCGACAAAGCAACCAATTCCTCCGGTCAATAAGCCAACAATAGAACCAAAAGCAGCTCCAAAAAAAAGAGGAACTACATTCACCAGTCCAAATATAGCTAACAATCCTAGTACCTCAAAAAGCCTTTGATAGGTATCATAATAAACCCCAGAATAATAAGTTCCACGCCCAACAGATAGATAAAAGAAGGGAACAAAAACATGTAGGTCAACAAGAGAGATGAGTAGTCCACAGAGGATAATACCGATAAGTGAGGGTAGCAAAGACACCATTCGGGGTTTGCCAATGCTGATTGTCCATACTATTCTATCGGTGTTTACTGTGGTAACGTGTTTACCATTGGACTCATCATCTTCGGGACTTGTCTCAGCCACTTTACCTGGAGAACCAGCCTTTTCCGCTTCTTTTGGACGTATCTCATTCACAGGATTCGTAGGAATAAGCTGTGGTGATGGTTGTGCGCCTGGTTTTACTGAGAATACCGTTTCCAGCCCTTCCTTGCTAGCCTGCTCCAACGCCGTTGCGAACGCCTGCACATTGGCAAAACGTTTTTGTGGATCTTTGGCGAGTGCCGTCATCACCACATGCTCCACATCGGGGGAAAGCTTTGGCATCTTTTCACGCAAAGATGGAGGAGGAGCAGTAGCATGTTTCGCTGCTATCTCCGTGAATGAGCCGTGAAAGGGACGGTCACCACAAAGCCATTCATAGACGACGATACCCAATGCATATTGGTCGCTGGAAGGAAGCGGATGTGCTTGAATTTGCTCTGGGGCCATATAACCAATCGTCCCTGCCAGGTCTTGTGTCCCCTGATAGCGGGAGCTCTGAACAATTAACGCAATGCCAAAATCACTGAGCAAGAGTTCATTATGACGCCCTATCAACATATTCTCTGGTTTCACATCACGGTGAATCAGTTTATTATCATGGGCGTACTGTAGAGCTTCAGCAATTTGTTGAACATAGCTAACGATTGTAGTGAGTGGCAACTGTGAGCCTTTGGGATGCAGTTGGCGTAGTGTTCCATTGGGAGCGTAGTCCATCACGAGAAAAGGGGTACTGCCATCAACGCCATATTCTAGAATGCGCACGATGTGCGGATGTATAAGACGAGCAATCATGCGAGCTTCGGTGCGAAACTGTCCAACATCTTCATGGACGATTTGTGTGTTGAGCACTTTGATAGCAGCTTGCGTCCCCAAATGAATATGTTCACCCAGGTAGACGTCACCGAAGCCACCTTGTGCGATCAGACGTTCAAGGCGATAGTTGCCAAGCTGTTGTTCCAGGCGGTCTACCATTTTCCCACCTCTGCTTGAAAGCATTTTCCGATTAAAATTGAAACGAGGCAAAAAAAGCTTAGTTGGAAAAGTACCGCAATTATTCCAGAGATAAGTAGACAATATTGGCTATGTGTAATCATACTTACTATACTCTACAGTAGGCAAAACTTCAACCCCTCGTATTCCCTCATGTAAAATGTTACCGAGGAAAGCATGCCGACAGAGGAACACATGACGGTGAATGAACGACGCAAGTATCTGAAGCAGATGAAACCGCAGTACGAGGCAGCAGCGAGAGCGGAGAAGAAGCGGATGCTGAGCGACATGCAAGCGGTCACCGGCTTGCATCGCAAGAGCCTGCTCCGGCTGCTGAATGCCAGCAGCCTGGAGCGCAAGAACCGGAAGACGCCGCGCCAACGCACGTATGGGCTCCAGGTGGAGCAGGTGATCCTGCAAGTGTGGGAAAGCCTGGACTATGTGTGTGCGGAACGACTGACGCCCGTCTTGCTGAGAACAGCGCAGCGCGGGGAGCTTCTTACACAAACGTCCCCGGGCCAACTCTGCCAGCGTGTCCGCATCGCTGATGCCCGCCACGAGTGCCACGAGCATGTCGCGTCCGCTCGTGCCCAGCACATCGCTGGCCACCGAAGCGAGCTTGATATTGGCCGTCTCCAAGACCTTCTGCACGCGGTCGGTCGCCTGACCATCGCCAACGCCGCGCTTGCCCTGGTATATGCAATACATATGGCAGCGCCCATCGCCATCATCGAGCCATAGACGGCGACTGGCGAGCATCGTGCAACGCCAATCGCCACCATCACTCATAGCTGGCGAGCGGCGATATAAAAGCCCGATCTGCTGAGCTAGAGCCACTAGCCTCCCTGCCGCCTGCCTTCAGACACTAAACATAAGCTTGTAGTTATTGATAATCAATAATTTTCTGTTTATGCATGCCATCTCCTGCTGCCTGGGAAGGCATGTCTGAGCACTTGCGTTTCAAAAGCGCCCCCGCACACCTAACGGGAAGCGCCGCCGCGCTTGCCCATGCACAAAGCTGGTGCACGGCCATCTCAGGCCTCTAACACGGCCATGCGCCAGCCTGTAGCTATTCCAGTGCAGAAACAAGGCACCATTTCGGGGATGTATTCACCTATTGCAGATGTGACAAGATCGTGAGGAATGACTGTCCATTCATGAGTCTGTTGTGATATGCCCGCGATATGCTAAAAATGGAAACCTATGTTTGCAAACGTATACGTTGCCTCAAGAAAGGGGGGAACGATCATGATCACTCAGCAGCATGAAAATGAGATACAGCAGAAAGCCCAGGCACCATCTCCTGTGAAGGAACTTCGATGGTTAGTGGTGCTTATGTCCATCCTTGGCGTCGCATTGCCACTGGTCTCATAGGCCATCTTGATGATGGTCATCGCAAACTCATCAGATCCGGTTTTGACCCATGCTCCATGTCCAGGGCTGGCGATTGTTGTTGCGCCTACGTCATCCTGCTGGGCCTCCATCAGCGTACCCCTTTGATCGAAGGTGACCAGGGATTTAGTCATCGAACCATCGTTGGTGGTTACAGTGAAAAGCCAAGAGCCCACTATTCCGTGTGATGCAATTGTCGTCTTGGCGAGTGCTGCGGTAGCAGCCACGGCTCCTGCCCCTTTGAGTACCTGGCGACGATTAGGTCGTTGATTGGTCATGTTCTGTCCCTCCTTCAGAAGACGACCTCCATATGGCCGTCTCTTGTAGCTGTCATTACGAAACAAACGAGCAGAGGCAGCTCATATCACAACTGCGGGCAAATTTGCCTGGTGGAACATATACCATATTGCCCTCACGAAACGGTCACATTCAGCTCATAGAGCATCACAATCTTCAATGCGCTGTTTGCTAGCTGGATTGGCTCAATGGATCTCAGTACCGCAGTATGCAGGGTCAGTCTCATGATCGTCTTCGGGCCTGTAAAGGTTGCCGCCCAGGATAGCGCAGTTTCCGCTCTCTCGCACGTGCTGCTTTGTTGATGGCACGTTGCAAGTCACGCATGACAGTCGAATAGCGCAGAATGATGTCAAGACGCTCGCTGTCCGTGCTGGCGTTCTCGTACATGCTGACAAGGAAGCTCAACATGTCGCCTGCAAGCACCGCCGCCGTGCCAATGATAGGGAGGGTCATAACTATGGGTGTATTGTGCCATCGGGCATGGTTGCGCCGCGAAGGTTTAGGATTTGTGCTAATTGGTAAGGACTAAGTATAGCGCCAGTGAGATTGGCAAGGCTGAGGTCAGCATCGTAAAGGATGGCACCAGTGAAATCGGCCCCTTGGAGGTCGGCCCGGTCGAGTTGATCTTTACGAAGGCTGGCCACACGCAGGCTAGCTCCCTTGAGGTTAGCTTCCGAGAGGATGGCTCTGTCGAGGTTGGCCCCACTCAGGTCAGCCTGGTAGAAGTTGGCTTCGCTGAGATAGGCTCCACTCAGGTCGACTCCTATGAGGGTCATTCCGCTGAGATTGACTCCACTCAGGTCAGCTCCACTCAGATTAATCACGCTTTTACCTGCGGTGATGAGATTCGTCTCGTACAAAAATTGTATAACAACTCGTTTCCGTCCCGCATCTAAGCTGGACAGTGCTATCAAGGTTCGTACCCGCGCTAGTTCTCGGCCCCCTTGATCTGGATTAGACGCCTGTAGCTTATTGGCGAGCAGGAGTTCTCCCATCTTGTCGAGATAGGTCTGGAGGATCACCTGTCCCTGTTGGTCAGCTGCAATTTGCAGGTCAGTCTGATGTTGTCTCTCACTCGCCGCCTGGCTATTCAGGGTTTGTTGATGCGAAAACCAGATTGTCGCAAAAGCCACAGCAACCGGAATAGTCAGCACGCCAATCAACATCAACCAGTCCCAGAGGGCCTTTTCAGTGAACCCTGTTCCCTTAATAAACGGTTTTCTCTCGTTCTTCCGATGACTCTTTGGCCTCTCTTCATCTTTGGAGGACTTGGGAGGTGACACCATACCGAGTTTTGTGTAAGGGTTTTGTCGAAGCAAGAGCCAAAGATGTCCCCTTTCAGAGAGGTTTACGTATGCATTGGTAAGAAAAAAACTTTCCTGGACAATGCACACAGGAGAAAAAAGATGCTGACACTTTTCTATTCCCCCCATATGACCAGCGTCGAAAACGAGACGGGACATGCTTCTGGTCATGCCGATGTGCCGCTCTCCGCGCTCGGTCGGCAGCAGGCGCAGGATCTTGGGAAGCACTATGCGACGGAGCCACTGGATGCCGTCTTCTTCTCCG
>Ga0187846_10000886_pt1 | contig 17144 bp, 15 predicted proteins | sample TC_taG_FD_161473 | JGI IMG/M metagenome (GOLD analysis project Ga0187846, IMG submission 161473) | Biofilm microbial communities from the roof of an iron ore cave, State of Minas Gerais, Brazil - TC_06 Biofilm (v2) | ecosystem: Environmental > Terrestrial > Deep subsurface > Cave > Wall biofilm...
AATCAGCGAGCGCAGGGCATCTTCCGTGGCGATTCCGCCGGCATTGCGGATCATGTGCGCGTCTCCGGGGTGCAGGCCCAGGCAGTGCTCGAACAGAATGCGGGAATCCATGCAGGCGAGAATCGCGACACGACGCCTGGGGCGGACCGAAAGCTCGCCCAGCGTGAACTTGCGCGCGAAGACTTCGTTGGCGGCTAAGAGTTCGTCGGCTACGGACACAGTGGCTCCTGGCAGTCGCGATTCCCAGGTCTCGCAAATGCGGCGAGACATGGGGCACCCCATTTTCAGAACTTCCCTGCGTTGGTCCCGTTTAGTTTACCCGTTACAATCGGCGCGTGAACCTTGACGACACCATCGTCGCGATCGCCACGCCCTCGGGGCGAGGCGGCATCGGCATCGTGCGGCTCTCCGGTCCACAGGCGCGCCAGATTGCGTTGCCCATGCTCCGCCTGAAGCATGAACTGGAGCCGGGGCGAGCCGTGTTCGGGGAGTTGGTGGAACCGAACTCATCTTTGGCGGAAGTCAGAATCCCCACCCTAGCCGCAAACGACGCGGCTGGGATTGGACACCCGGACGCCTTGCATCCCTCGGCCGGACCGCCGAAGGCGGCTCTCCCTGCATGTTCTGTGCAGCAACCCATCGACGAAGTCGTCGTCACCTGGTTCGCCGGGCCGCACTCCTACACCACCGACGACGTGATTGAAATCTCCGCTCACGGCTCGCCCGTGGTGCTGCGTCACATCGTGGAACTATGCGTGGCGGCAGGCGCACGGCTGGCCGAGCCGGGCGAATTCACCATGCGGGCGTTTCTCAACGGACGCATCGATCTCACGCAGGCCGAAGCCGTCCGCGATTTGATCGAATCGCAGACGCTCTACCAGGCAAAGGTCGCCGCCCAGCAACTCGAAGGCGCTCTCTCCCGGCGGCTGCAGCCGATCAAACAAAAGCTCGTGGAATTGATCGCCCTGCTCGAAGCCGGCATCGATTTCGCGGAAGATGACGTCTCGGTCCTGCCCGATGCCGGCATCCTCGAACACCTCGCGGCGGTGCGATCGCCGCTTGAACAGCTTGCCGCCAGCTTCACTTACGGCAAGATCGTGCACGAAGGATTGACTCTCGCCATTGTCGGCCGCCCCAACACAGGCAAGTCGAGCCTGTTCAATCGACTGGTGGAGCGCGAGCGCGCGATTGTCACTGCAACCCCCGGCACGACGCGCGATCTCGTGACTGAGACCGTCGCCATCGAAGGCATTCCCGTGAAACTGGTCGACACCGCCGGCATCCGCCAGGCGCTCGATGAGGCCGAGGCGATCGGTATCCGCAAATCGATGGAAGCGCTGGCCGACGCCGACCTGGTGCTGGTCGTGCTTGACGCCTCGCTGCCCGTCACCACGGAAGATGAGGGACTGGTCAGTCATGCGCAGGGCCGCACCGCAATCGTGGTCGCGAACAAGTGCGATCTGGGCGTCAGCGATCCGCGGTCCGTGGTCGGTTCTCAGCCGTCCGCGATTCGCACTTCCGCTCTGACCGGCGAGGGTATCTCTCAGTTGCGCGGGGAAATCCTGCGTCACGTGGGCGGAGAGGCCGGATTGCAGGCAGAAGCCGGGTTCCTGACCAGCGTGCGTCATCAAGGCCTGGTGCGGGATGCGCTGGCCGCGCTTCAGGCCGCGGCCAAAGCGGTCGCGAGCAAGATTCCGCACGAGATGCTCTTGCTGGACCTCTACAACGCGCTCCGCCCGCTGGACGCGATCACCGGCGCCACCACCACCGACGATATTTTGAACCTGATCTTCAGCACCTTCTGCATCGGAAAGTAGCTGAGAATACCTTCACACAATCACACAAATTGTCTGGCAAGCCCCCGGCGTTTTCGCCAACTCGTAAAATTCCGGCATACGAAAGTGCGGTACAATGGCTGGCGCGCCCGGCTGGCACCTAACCCGTCAAAAGACGCGTCCACAGGCCGATTCAGGGAGGTTCTCTTGAAATTCAGCTCCGCTCTCGTCACCCTTACCAGCCTTTTCTCCTCGTTGCTCGTGTCGGCCGCAACCATCAATGTTCCCGCGCAGCAGCCCACGATTCAGGATGGAATCAACGCGGCGGTGAATGGAGACACGGTGCTGGTCGCGCCCGGCACCTACAAGGAGAACATCAACTTCATGGGCAAGGCCATCACCGTGACCAGTTCCGGCGGCTCGAAGGTCACAACCATCAACGGTGGACTGGCTGGATCCGTGGTGACCTTCACCAGCGGGGAAACAACCAAGTCTGTCCTGCGCGGATTCACCATCACCAATGGGAAGGCTTCGTTTGGCGGCGGAGGGATCGAGATTGCCTCGTCTTCGCCAACCATTGTCAACAATGTGATCGCCAAGAATCAGGCCTGCGACGGGGACGGCATCGAGGTGAGCTTCGGATCGCCGGTGATCCGCGGGAATCGCATCGTGGGTAACTTTCAATCGGGCTGCAGCGGCGGCACGGGCGGTGGCGGCATCGAAATCGGTGGCGCGGCCAGCGCGCAGGTGATCGGCAATTTCATCGCCAACAACAATGCTGGCGACGGGATCGGCGGTGGCGGCATCTCGCTGTTTGCCGCGGGTACGCCCACGATCATGAACAACACTTTCAAGAGCAATACCAACGTTTCGACCGGCGGCGCCATCTCGATGTACAACCAGTCGGACGCTATCGTGGTGCAGAACCTGTTCATCAGCAACAGCTCCCCGCAAGGCGGAGGCGTGTACTACCTGGTGCCTTCGGGGGCGAACGGGCCGACCTTCGTCAACAACACGTTTTACAACAACACAGCCAGCTCGGGACAAGGCTCGGCGGTCTACGCCAACGATTTCGACGTGCCGAGCCATCTCTACAACAACATCATTTTTGAAGTGGCAGGGCAGACCGCGGTCTACTGCGGAAACCTGAACAGCACCACTCCTCCGCTATTCTTCAACAACGACGTAATCGCGACCGGGGGCACGAACTATGGGGGCATCTGCACCGATCAGACGGGCAGCAACGGCAACATTTCCGCCGATCCATTGTTCGTCAAGGCGCCCACCGACCTGCAGCTGCAGGCCGGTTCTCCGGTCATTGATGCCGGGACGAACTCGGCTCCCGACATCCCGAAAAAGGATCTGGCGGGCAAGCCGCGGATTGTCGACGGGGACAACGACGGCGATCTGATCATCGACATCGGCGCGTACGAGTTTCAGTAACCGCTCGCGCAGCCTCCTCCCAGGACTCTCGCGGGAAGAGAACTCACTTCGACAGCGCCGCCAGCGCCTCGCGAAACAGCGCATCGAACGATCCGCCTTTGCCATTTTTCGCGGCCAGGCCGAGCGCCTTTTCCGCCGCCGCCCGCTGATATCCCAGATTCATCAGCGCCGACAGCACATCCTCTTCGGTCGCACTCCGCGATGAAACGGCAGGCGCCATCGGCGTTCCAGCTTCCGGCAGCTTGTCGCGCAGTTCCAGCACCATGCGCTCGGCGGTCTTCTTGCCGATGCCTGGGATGCGGGTCAGGCGGGCAACGTCATTGCCCCGGATCGCGCCCACGATCTCATCCGCCGCCATTCCGCTCAGAATGGTGATGGCCAGCTTCGGTCCGATGCCGCTGACGCTGATCAGTTTCTCGAACAACCGCTTCTCTGCCGCCCGCAGGAATCCGTAGAGGGCGATTACATCTTCGCGGACATGGGTATAAACGTGAAGCGCGACCTCGCTGCCCACGGCAGGCAGATCGGAGAACGTCGGCACGCTGATCGCGACGTCGTAGCCGACGCCGCCGGTCTCGACCACAGCCTGATTGGGATGTTTGACCAGCAGCTTTCCGCGCAGATGGGCAATCATGCTCGAGACATTGTAGAGGCCGGAGCCGCAATTGTGCTCCACAAAGCGAAACGGCAGGGCCGACCCCCTGCCGTTCCTCACTGAAAATTGTCCCGCCTCCGTTTACTTCTTGTTGACCGCCTTCTTGAGCTCGGCCCCAGGGGTAAACTTCGCAACTTTCCGGGCAGCGATCTTAATAGTGGCGCCGGTCTGAGGATTGCGCCCGTTCCGGGCTTTTCTCTGTGAAATCGAGAAAGTGCCGAAACCTATCAGAGCCACCCGATCTCCTTTTCGTAACGCACCCGTGATGCTGTCGACGGCAGTGTCAATCGCAGTTGTTGCCGACGCCTTGCTGATCTCGCAGGCGCTTGCGATCTTGTCAACCAGATGGGCTTTATTCATGGTTTCTCCTTGCAGGTTTCTTTCCCCACCCAGCCAACGCCGGGAGGAATAAAGCTTGTGTCTGAGTTGGGAAACCTGATGGCTCGTATTCTCCTCTGTTCCGAAAGAATGTCAACTGTGGAAATCCGCGCCGGAAGCCTGATTTGCACTCCTGCGTCCCGGATTGGGGCGGCGGAAGCGGGTTTTCAGGATGAGGTGGGGGCGTTTGGGCGTCGGGACTCGAATTCGCCGCTTCGGGTGATGGATTTCCTCGGTCCTCCACAGCCCCGACCCCCGGTTCACAGGATGTACACAGGCAGGCGACGCTTCGCACTTGCGGGAATGTGCCGCTTCGGTGCAAAGTCGAAAGTGAAGGGTCATTCGCAGAAAGGTCATAGTGATCAAGGCAGTCGCGGAAGTTTGTCCTCTTTGTGAAGGTACGGGCTGGAAGACGCTTCCGGCCACGCCCGGTGCCCCAAAGGATCGTCGGGTCGCCCGCTGCGACTGCCAGTTGCGGACGCGGGCGCAGGCTTTGCTGGCGGCCGCGCGCATCCCCAGGCGGTACGAGCATTGCGAACTCGCCAGCTTCGAGCCGGACTTTCCTGGCGCGCATCCTTCGCTTGGACTGGCCCACGTCTCCGCTTCCCGATTCGCCCAGGAATACGATCCTCGGGACGGCACCGGCTTGCTGATCATCGGTAAGATCGGCACCGGCAAGACTCATCTGGCTGTGGGCATCGTCAAGGAACTCATCCGCGCCAGGGGTGTCTCCTGCCTGTTCTACGACTACCGGGAATTGCTCAAGGAGATCCAGAATTCCTACAACTCCACCGTTCAGGTGACCGAATTGGACGTGCTCCGGCCTGTGTTCGAGAGCGAAGTGTTGGTACTGGACGAACTGGGCGCGGTAAAGCCGACCGAATGGGTGTGGGACACGGTCAGCCTGATTCTCAACACGCGCTACAACGACAGTCGCACGACCATCATCACCACGAACTTCGAAGACCAGCCTGCGGCGGGTGCGGCCGGCTCAATCTCGCCGGTCAGGGCCGCGACGCGCGGCGAGACGCTCGGCGACCGCATCGGCGAACGCATGCGCTCGCGGTTGCACGAGATGTGCCGCGTCGTTACCCTGGAAGGCGCCGACTTTCGCCAGAAATTCCGCAGCGCCAGCTTTAGATAGCGCGGTTCGAGTGCTACCCGCGATGTCATCTCGACGAGAGCGCCCGCTCTCGGAGAGACCTTGCGATGCGCGTGCAGCGGTTGTGTCGCGGGCGGGGTTGTGAGCGCTGCCTGCGCCGTAGTAGTTCCCGTCAACCACCCGCGATTAACACTCGCGATGTCATCTCGACGAGAGCGCCCGCTCTCGGAGAGACCTTACGATGCGCGTGCAGCGGTTGTGTCGCGGGCGGGGCTGTGAGCGCTGCCTGCGCCGTAGTGACCCCCCCAACCGCATCCGAGCTGCTTTCAGACCTAAGGTCCCTCCCGCGGCTTCGCCCCGCTCGGGATGAACATCTCATATAACCGCGCCTCCACCTACCACCCGCTCGCAGTAAGATCTCATGCAGCCGCCCATCCACTTACCACCCTCGATTACCACCCGCGATGTCATCTCGACGAGAGCGCCCGCTCTCGGAGAGACCCTACGATGCGCGTGCAGCGGTTGTGTCGCGGGCGGGGTTGCACCCGCTGCAGGCGCTGTGGCAACTCCCGCCAACCGCATCCCGCGGCTTCGCCCCGCTCGGCATGACATCTCAGATAACCGCCCTCCACTTACCACCCGCTCGCAGTAACATCTCATGCAGCCGCCCATCCACTAAACTAGACCCCATGCTGACGGAGCGTCTGGATTTCTCGCCGGAGCGGGATGGGGAGACCTTCGCCGTCGTCCCGTCGGCCCCAGCCGTGTTCCTGCTGCGCGGCGATGCTCAGGCCGAACCCTACGTCAGCAAGACGGCCAACCTTCGCCGTCGCCTGCAGCGCCTGCTTGGTCCGGTAGCGGAGCGCACGAAGAAGCTCAACCTGCGCGGTCGCGTCCGCTCGATCGAATACACGCCGACGGGCTCTGATTTTGAATCCGGTTTTCTCTTGTACCAGGTGTTGCGCGCGACCTTCCCCAAGACTTACGCCCGGCGGCTGCGCTTTCGTTTCGCGCCCCTGGTGAAGCTGCATCTGGAAAATGAATATCCCCGCGCGTCGATCACCACGCGCCTGGGCCGGCTGAACGGGAAATCCTTGTACTACGGGCCGTTCCTTTCTCGGGTCGCGGCGGAGAAGTTCATGAACGATTCGCTGGACTTCTTCAAAATGCGGCGCTGCGTCGACGATCTGCATCCCGATCCCAGGTTTCCCGGCTGCATTTATTCTGAAATGAAGATGTGCCTCGCGCCGTGTTTCAAAGGCTGCACCGACCACCAATATTCTGCCGAGGTCGCGCGGGTGCAGGCATACTTCGATTCGGGCGGCGAGTCTGTGATACGCGAAATCTCGGCGCAGCGCGAGCAGGCGTCGGCAAAGCTCGAGTTCGAAGACGCCGCCGCGATCCATGCGCGGCTGGAAAAGCTGAAGCCCGTCCTCGCCCAGCTTCCTGAAATTGTTCGGCGCCTCGACCGGTTTCTGGCCCTCATGGTTCAGCCGAGTCACGCCGCCGACACGGTGAGGTTGTTCCGCATCGAGCGCGGCAGCATTGCAGAGCCGATGACCTTTTCCATTCAGCCCGCTGAGCATGCGAAGTCGCAGTCGATGGAATCCCGGATTGAAGAGGCGCTGCAGGCTTCCGCGCCCGCGAAGGCAAGGTCCGCTCTGGAAACCATGGAGCACCTCGCTCTGCTCAAACGCTGGTATTATCGCGGCAGCCGGATGGGGGAAATCTTTTTTGCCGGCGAAAAGGGATCGTTGCCTTTGCGCCGCATCGTGCGCGGCATCGGGCGCGTGTTGAAGGGCGAACGAGCCGAAGATGTTCCCGCCCCCGGAGCACAGAGTCATAGAGAAGGCCTGACACAAATCCGGATGTAAGTCTGCGGCCGTTCGCATTTTCCGGGGAGAGATCATGAAAGATCCGCACGACAAGGCGCTGCGCGAGCACCTGCTCTATCTGCTTTCCGGTGGAGGCGCGCACGCAAAATTTGACGACATTGTTAAAGACATGCCCGAGCACTTGCGCGGCGTAAAGCCGCCCGGACTCCCGCACACGGCGTGGACGCTGCTCGAGCATCTGCGCATCGCGCAGTGGGACATCTTGGAGTTCAGCCGCAATGCGAAGCATAAGTCTCCGAAATGGCCGCAGGGCTACTGGCCGAGAATGGAGGCTCCCGCGAGCCCCAAAGCCTGGGATAAGAGCATCCAGCAGTTCCAGGAAGATCTGAAGGCGATGCAGGACCTGGTGGCGAGCGCGGAAACGGATCTTTTCGCGCGCATTCCCTGGGGCGACGGACAGACGATCCTGCGGGAAGCTCTGCTGGTGGCCGACCACAACGCGTATCATCTCGGGCAGTTGGTGGACCTGCGGCGGCTGCTGCAGGCGTGGCCAGGGTGAGTGCTCTTCGGCACCGCAACAGGCGTTTGCATTGCGAGGAAGATTTCTAAGACACGGCGGGCAGCTCACATCCGCGTCTCCTCCCTCGCTCGGGCCGCTTGCGGAACACGACTCTTACTCCTTCCCGCCAGCGCTCGTCGATGCCGGCGAATTCCCAATCGATCTCCGGCGCGATGTAACGCAGCAGCGTGTCGGTAGCGGGATGGACATGCAACGCCGGCGCAACCAGGAACAGCAACGGCTTTTCAGACGAGAGTTCTCGCCCGGCGAAATAGCCGAAGCGCGGAAACTCGCCCCGCGCGTGATGCCAGGCTACGCGCGACCAGTAATCCAGCCCCTGCAGCGGCAGGTGGATGTCTTCATCGGCTTTCAGTTCGACGACCGCCAGACGTCCGGCGCGTGTGGTGGTGAGCACGTCGATCATGGCGCGGTCCGAGGCGGAGAACGCCGGCACCTGCGAATAGAGGCACGATGAATCCAGGCTCTCCTCAACTACGCTCACATCGCCGACCACGAGCGACTCGAGCCAGCTCTCGGGGTGCATCCGCCAAAGCCGATGCGGACGCGGTCCATAGGGATGGCGAACATCGCGCAGGCAGTTGACCAGTTCCTCGAAGCTGCGCTGGTTGCGCTGATCCAGCACGCGCTCTTCCGCGCCCACGCCGAACACGATTTCCTGCGTGCTGCGAAACGATCCGGGCTCGGCGCCCGGGCGGGCGCGGGCAAACTCCAGGCCGCGCCAGCGGAACGAGATCTCCGCCGCCGACAGGACCGCGACTTCGCAGTTCGCGATCAGCTTGTGAACGCGGGCGATCGCATCCGCAAAGCGCTCGCGGGTCGCGGCTTCATTCGCGCAGTGAACCAGCCGCGTCGCCACATTTCCGCGATCGCCGCAATCGATCGCGACCAAAGCGTCGTCACCCTCACCCAGTTCGTACAGGCTCCACTTGCCGGCATCGCGGTTCAGGTTCGCCATCCGCTCGCGCACCAGCGCCGACGTTCCGTCTGGGGCAAACAGCTTCAATCCCTCCACCACAACTTTGCCCGCCTGCGACTGGCGGCAGGCATCGAGCCAGAGAATCCCGAAGGTGAGCGACGCGTCAATGGAAGATTGCGTCTCCTGCGCGTTCACTCCCAGGACCGCAAACGCCGAGCGGCCTTGCCGCAGCAGCCCGCGCGCATAGATCGGCCCAAAGGATTTTTCCAGGTCCACGCCCGTAGTGAGCCGCGCAATCGTGAATCCGGGGAAGTGCCGCTCCAGCGCGCGCCTCAGCTTTTGCTCATAGGCGGCTCGGGCCGCGCGTTTGGCGGGGGGAGAGCGGCGGTCGCGCTCGCGGCAGATTTCCAGCTTCGACGGCCGCGATTGCCCCAGGCGTTGCACCGCGAGCCGCAACGCCCCGCTCTTCATGTCTGCGTCGAGCACGCGCCGCACGGCGTTGCGCTCCGCCGACCACAAATGCAGCAGGCACTTGTTGTATTCGCCGGAAATCGAGTACTTCGCCTCGGCCAGGTCGAAGACTACCGCGCCGTCTTCCAGCACGACCGCTCCCGCCGCATCGCTGAGAAAATCCTGCACTGTGCGCGTCAGGGCTTCCGGGGTCACGGGGAGATTGTGGCCCGTTGCCCAATTCGCTGTCTGTGACGAATGACCATCGTCATCTTCCTGCTGTGGATGTTGCCTGCATCCGTCTTTCCAGTCGCCAGTCGTATGGGATAATGAATATCCGCCCCACTGAGTCTCAATCAGCCTGGGGGCATCTAAATCCTGTGGACAAGCAACGGTTTTTCTTCGAGCACTATGGCCTGACCGAGCGCGATCTGGAGCGCTACCTGGGGGCCGCGCTTTCGGCCGGCGGCGACTACGCCGACCTTTATTTTGAATATCTTTCCTCCACCTCGCTGATGGTGGACGAATCCATGGTCAAGTCCGCCTCGCAGGGCATTTCCGCCGGTTGTGGCGTGCGTGTCGTCTCCGGCGAGCGTACGGGCTATGCCTACACCGACGATCTCTCGGCTGAAAGGATTGTGCACGCGGCCCGCACTGCCGCGCTGATCGCCAGCGCGCCCGCCAAGGCACCAGTCGCCGGTTTCCAGCAGAAAGCGGCGCGGAGTTTATATCCCGTGACCCTGCCCTCTGTGGATGCCGAAATCACCGCGAAGGTAGAACTGGTGACGCGAGCCGACAAAGCCGCTCGCGCCTACGATCCCCGCATCAGGGAAGTTCGCGCCAGCTACGCCGACGAACTGCGCAACATCCTGGTCGTGGCTTCGGACGGCACATTTGCCGAAGATTCGCAGCCCCTGGCCCGCATCAACGTTTCCTGCATCGCCAAGACCGAGGGCAACTCCGCTCGCGGCAGTGCGGGCGGCGGCGGGCGTGTTGCGCTCGACTTTTTCTTCGGCGACAAGAACCCGGAGTTCTTCGCGAAGGAAGCCGCGCGGCAGGCGATCCTGCAACTCGACGCGCGAGAGGCTCCGGCCGGCGAAATGGAAGTTGTCCTCGGTCCCGGATGGCCGGGAGTGTTGCTGCACGAAGCGGTCGGTCACGGACTGGAGGCTGATTTCAACCGCAAGAAGACGTCCGCCTTCGCCGGCCTGGTCGGCAAGCGCGTGGCCAGCGAAAAGTGCACCGTCGTCGATAACGGCACCATGCCCTGGCGGCGCGGCTCGCTCAACGTGGACGACGAAGGCGAGCCCACGCAGGAAACCGTGCTCATCGAAAAGGGAATCCTGAAGGGCTATCTCAGCGACAAGCTTTCGGCGCGCCTGATGGGCATCGCCGACACCGGCAATGGACGCCGCGAGAGCTACGAGCACATCCCCATGCCGCGGATGACCAACACCTACATGCTGGCCGGGCAGGATCAACCCGAAGACATCATTCGTTCGGTAAAACATGGCATTTACGCAGTGAATTTCGGCGGCGGGCAGGTCGATATCACGAACGGCAAGTTCGTGTTTTCGGCGTCGGAGGCCTACATGATCGAAAACGGCCAGATCACCGCGCCCATCAAAGGCGCAACCCTGATCGGCAACGGCCCCGACGTGCTGACCCGCGTCTCGATGGTCGGCAACGACCTGAAGCTCGACGAAGGCGTGGGCACGTGCGGCAAAGACGGCCAGGCCGTGCCCGTGGGCGTGGGGATTCCTACGATCAAGGTGGACCGGCTGATTGTCGGCGGCACCGCCCGCAAAGACCCCGGCGGATTTATGCAGTGAAATCCAGGCGGGAACCAGATGGCGATCAACGCGAATGTCGTCGGTTGGTTTCGGTTAGTGTTTTTCGCGTTTGGCGCGGGATATCTATGGCGCTCGGGTGTGTTTCCCCAAAAAGATGAGCCGAAAGGGCGCCATGTTGCTCTCGGCGGTCGTGGTTTATTTTATGGGGTTTGGACTCGGGCTATACGGAACTCACTGACGAGTTCCGTCACTGGTCATCCTGAGCGAAGCGAAGGACCTATGTATTTCCTCCGCGTACTCTGCGCCCTCTGCGGTTAAAGATTTTTCTTATGCCCTCAACTCAACTCGAAAACCCCAAACTCGAAAACGACCTCAAAGACATCGCCCAAGACATCGTTTCCCGCGCCATGAAAGCCGGCGCCACGGCCGCCGAATGCGTCGTGCGCGAAGGCGACGAATTCTCCACCCTGGTCCGCCTCGGCCAGGTCGAAACGCTGAAAGAGGCCGGCTCGAAGTCGATCGGGGTGCGCGTTTTCTTCGGCCAGCGCGCGGCCAGCACCTACTCCAGCGATTTTTCCCGCGAAGGCCTCGACCGCATGCTGAACTCCGCGCTCGAGCTCGCCAGGATCACCTCCGAGGATCCCTTTGGCGGCATTCCCGAAGCCTCGCTGCTCGGCCAGCTTGCCGGCGCACTCGACCTTTACCACGAAGATGTTTATTCGTTGCCCGGCGACGCCCGCATCGATTACGCGCGCCGCGCCGAAAAGGCCGCGCTCGACTTCGATCCGCGCATCAAGAACTCCGAAGGGGGAAGCTTCGATGCCGCCACCGGCCACAAAGTTCTTGCCAATTCTCACGGTTTCGTCGGCCAATACCGCCGGTCGTACTGCTCAGTGGCCGCGATTCCCATCGCACAGAGCGACGACGGCGCCATGCAGCGCGACTACTGGTTTTCGGTCGCGCGCACGCTGAAAAAGCTCGACTCCCCCGAGCATGTCGGCAAAATCGCGGCCGAGCGCACGCTGCGCCGCCTGGGCGCGCGCAAGGTGAAGACGGCGCACGTGCCGGTAGTGCTCGATCCCATGGTCGCCACCTCGATGCTCGAGCACATTTTCGAGGGCGTGAACGGAGACTCGGTGTACCGCGGCGCGTCGTTCCTCGCCGGAAAGCTGGGGCAGAAGATCGCCGGCGACAACATCACCGTGATCGACGACGGCACCATGCCCGGCGGCTTCGGCACCAGCCCGTTTGACGGCGAGGGCGTTCCCACGCGGCGCACCGTCGTGATCGAGAACGGCGTATTGAAGTCGTATTTGCTGAACGCCTACACGGCGAAGAAGCTCAACCTGCAAACCACCGGCAACGCGGCGCGCGGGCTGGCCGGGACACCCGGCATCGGTCCGGGCAATTATTTTCTTCAGCCGGGACCGAAAACGCCCCAGGAGCTGCTCGGAGAAATCAAGGAGGGCCTGTACGTCACCGAGTTCCTCGGTTCCGGCGCGAACCTGGTGACCGGAGACTACTCGCGGGGCGCCTCCGGCTTGTGGATCTCCGGCGGCGAGCTCGCTTATCCGGTGGAAGAGATCACCGTGGCCGGGAACCTGAAAGATATCTTCTTTAACATCTCTGACATAGCCAGCGATCTGGAGTTTCGAGGGTCGGTCGCTTGTCCGACCATCCGGATCGACGGCCTGACCGTGGGTGGCGAATAAGCCCGACTTCGCCGCTAGAGGCCCCTGGGGCGCGTCCTGCCCGGCGGATGGCTCCCAGGCCCACCTCGCCCCCGGTACGCGCCCCTGGGGGCATTTCCGGCTCCGCAATGGCCCTTTTAAACGACGAGTGCAACCCCGAATGAGGCCTTGCCGGTCGTATGGCTCACTTTGTATGTACGAGTCTATATGCATATGTCTCTTTTCGAGACACTCCGACGGCAGTTCTCGTCCTCGCGGGCAAATCGACAATCCGGAAGCAATCGATCTACAATCGGCACATGGGCGGCCTGATGCAGCCATCGCCGGTGGCGGAAGAGCGCGATTCCAGCAGGCTGATCATTCTTATCGCGGTCGCGGTAGTCATGGTCGCGATGGGAGTGGCCGCGTTGCTGCTTCGCAGCAGTCCGACGAACGCTTCCGGTCCTCCGCCTTACGCCGCGAACCTTAGGCTTTCCAATCTGAAGATGAGCGCGGCCGAAAACTTCGTTGGCGCCACCGTGAGCTATGTCGATGGGACCGTCACCAACACCGGCGACAAAACTGTGACCCATGCCGTGGTCGAAGTGAAATTCCGGGACGACCTGGGACAGTTGGCGCAGCGCGAGGAGGTGCCGCTGAAAGTCCTGAAGACCAGCGGTCCATATCCGGAGGCTGTCGACTTCCGCATGTCCCCGCTCGCTCCGGGTCAAAGCGCGCCCTTCCGGCTCACGTTCGAGACCATCTCGGCGCAGTGGAATCACCAGTACCCGGACATTCGATTCATTGACGTGGCGCTGAAGTAGGCCCGCCTGCCGCAATCCACTCCGCTACAATGTTCCCGTGGTTTCGACAAAAGCATTTCGCCTGACCGAGTCGGTGAAAGCTGCGGGTTGAGCGTCCAAGCTGAGTCCGGCGGCGCTGGACAAGGTGCTTGGGAAATTAGCCCGGCAACAGGACCCGAACGTGCTGGTCGGCTTCGATCACGCCGACGACGCGGGCGTGTATCAAATCGCTCCCCACCAGGCCCTGGTGCAGACTGTCGACTTCTTCACGCCGGTCGTCGACGACCCTTATGTTTTTGGGCAGATTGCCGCCACGAATTCGCTGAGCGATGTCTACGCCATGGGCGGCCGCCCGCTCACCGCACTGGCGCTCGTCTGCTTCCCGGAGAAAGCCGACCTCGAAATCCTGGAGCGCATTCTCGCCGGCGGCCTGGCGAAGATGATCGAAGCCGGTTGCACGGTGATTGGCGGCCACAGCATCCGCGACGAGGAAACGAAGTTCGGGTATTCGGTCACGGGCCTGATTCATCCCAGGAAGGTGCTCGCCAACAAGGGCGCGCTGCCCGGCGACCGGCTGCTGCTCACCAAGGCGCTGGGCACAAGCGTGATTTCAACCGCGATCAAGAAAGGGATCGCCCGGCCGTCGTGGATCGACGGCGCCGTGAAGTCGATGACCACGCTGAACCAGCGTGCGGCGGAGGTGATCACAGGTCAGGCGGGGACAGCCGCCCTCGGCTCTCCGCCGGAGCCAAGCGCCGCGGGATTTCGAGTGAACGCGATGACCGACGTCACCGGCTTTGGTCTGATCGGACATGCCCGCGAGATGGCTCTGGCTTCCGATGTGTCATTTCGCCTGTTCGCTGGCCGTGTCCCTCTTCTGGAAGGAGCGCTGGAGTGCGTTCGCGCCGGCTGCATTTCCGGCGGGCTGAAGAACAACCGCGACTTCGCCGAGTGTGTGGTTGATTACGACCAGGGCATTTCTGACGAGGTGAAAGCTCTTTTGTTTGATCCGCAGACGGCTGGAGGGCTGCTGGTCGCGGTGGCAGGTGACGATGCGGCGCGGCTGGCGAACGATCTGCTTGTTGCGGGCGTACCGGTAGTTGAGTTTGGCGAAGTGACCGATCGCGTCACGCCTCTGATCCGGATCGAAGCCTGACCGGCGAGCGACTACTCCTTCCTGCTGACCAGTTCCCAGATGTGCGCCAGGTGGTGATCGTCGTGCTCGGCGACAAAAAACAGATGGTCCACCATGCGCATGGGCGTGCGCAGGCGCGGATGCAGCATCGTGCGCGCATACAGGACCGGTTCAATCTGCTGTAGCCGTGCCATCAGATCACCGCGCGCCTGGCGGAAAGCGCTTAGAATGCTCTCCAGAGCCTGAGCGTTGTGATTGGCCTCGTGCGTCTTGCGATTCTTCAGGTCTGCTACCGTGAGTTCGGCGCCGCCGGCCTGAAAGTCAGAAACCCGCGCGGCCCACAAAGGCTCCAGGTCGAGCAGGTGGCCGGCGTGCTCCTGCGCGGACCACTTCTCTCCCGGTTTCCTAGCCAGAATCCCGCGCGCTCGTCCGCGGACGAGCTCCTCCAGCCGCGCCGGAGTCCCGCGCAGACGCGCGCACAGATTAGGATACTGCTCCACCGGGAACGAAAACTCGAACTTGCGTTCAAACCACACTGGAACCGCGCTCATGGCCATGCCTTTCGAGAGTCCGCTGTATATTGATGTCGGCAGGACGGAATCGAACCGGGGAATTGTTGCAGCGCCCGCTGCCCCGCATGCCTGTAGTGGGGCGCGCACTTAAGGAGGCGACCTTGCAATTTCGCAAGCTTGGACGCAGTGGAGTCAGCGTTTCCGCCCTCGGCCTGGGCTGCATGGGCATGTCGGAGTTCTATGGCCCTCGCGACGATGCCGAGTCCCTGGCCACGATTCACCGCGCCCTGGAACTTGGAATCACGTTCCTCGATACGGCCGACGTTTATGGGCCATACATCAACGAAGAACTTGTGGGCAGAGCGATCCAGGGCAAGCGGGAGTTGGTATTCCTGGCCACGAAGTTCGGCATCGTAAGAGATCCTGCGAACCCGGCAAGCCGCGGCGTCAGCGGCCAGCCCGATTACGTGCGCCGCTCGTGCGAAGGCAGCCTGAAGCGGTTGGGCGTCGAGACCATCGATCTTTATTACCAGCATCGCGTCGATCGCAACACGCCGATCGAAGACACCGTCGGCGCGATGGCGCGGCTGGTGAAGGAAGGGAAGGTCCGCTATCTGGGTCTCTCCGAGGCTTCGCCGCAGACGCTGCGCCGCGCCGCGAAGATCCATCCCATTGCGGCGCTGCAGACGGAGTATTCGCTCTGGAGCCGCGATCCGGAAGACGAAATCCTCGCCACCTGCCGCGAACTGGGAGTCGGATTCGTCGCCTACAGCCCGCTCGGCCGGGGGTTTCTCACCGGGCAATTCCGCACGTTTGACGACTTGCCCGCCGACGATTACCGGCGCTTGACGCCGCGCTTCCAGGGAGAGAATTTTCAGAAGAATCTTGACCTCGTGCGGCGGGTCGAAGAGATTGCCGGCGAAAAGGGGTGTACCGCTTCGCAACTGGCGCTGGCCTGGGTTCTCGCGCAGGGAGACGGCGTTGTGCCTATCCCTGGCACCAAGCGCAGGAAGTATCTGGAGCAGAATGCGGCGGCGGTTGAGGTGAAGCTGACGAAAGCAGACCTGCGGCGGATTGAGGAAGTGGTCCCGAAGGCAGCCGTTTCCGGGGAGCGCTACCCGGAGCACATGATGAAGATCGTGAACGGATGAAGACGTTGGCGGGCCGGGAGCTAAAGTCTTCAGCATCAGCAGATTACATTGTCCACAACTCAACTCTTAACGACCCGGCCACTGTCCCAAGGTCATCTAGGATGGCCTGCCGCTGACCGCTAGCATTCCCGGAGTCCACACCGACCGACCTCCCCATGGACAAATTCATTCGAAGGAGTCTCTATGGCGAGCGCGGGTACAGCCCCAGCACCAATTAACAATTCGGCGGCGAATACCGCTGCCAACCCGGGCACGAGTGCGGTCAACGCGGCCCGAACGGCCGCCGCGGCCCGCGTGCTGATGAGCGCGCGGTGGTTTTACTGGATCGCCGGCCTCTCCCTGATCAATTCGATGGTCGTGATTTTCGGGGGCACGTTCCATTTCGTGATCGGCCTGGGAATCACCAGCGCAGTCGACGAACTGGCCAAGCAGGCCGGCAGCGCGGGCGTTCTCCTCGAGCTGCTGATCAATGGCATGGTGGCGGGAATGTTCGTCCTGTTCGGCAGTTTCGCCGGCAAGCGGCAGAAATGGGCGTTCTTTGTGGGCATGGGCTTGTATGTGCTCGACGGACTGCTGCTGCTGATGGCCGGGGACATCCTCAGCGTTGCCTTCCACGCCTACGCGCTGTTCTGCATCTATCGCGGCCTGGCCGTGGTGGACGCGGCGGCGCAAGCGTAAGACGGTTTGCGACCGGGAAAGACTGAGGGCGGCCGCAAGGCCGCCCTTCTGGTTGTCAGCAAATGTTTGTATTCATAGCCAGCCTAGTGGTTGAGGGGCCGGCAATTTGCGACAAAGGCGGCCGCTTGGGCCGCCTTGACTGAGAACTGAGACCTGAGAACTGAGAACTGAGAACTTCTTATGCCCTTGCCGGACTCTCCCCGCCCTTCACGATCCCCGGCCGTCCCGGCTCCGGCTTCAGCACCTGCTGCACGCCATCGTCGGGCTT
>Ga0187846_10000887_pt1 | contig 17134 bp, 14 predicted proteins | sample TC_taG_FD_161473 | JGI IMG/M metagenome (GOLD analysis project Ga0187846, IMG submission 161473) | Biofilm microbial communities from the roof of an iron ore cave, State of Minas Gerais, Brazil - TC_06 Biofilm (v2) | ecosystem: Environmental > Terrestrial > Deep subsurface > Cave > Wall biofilm...
CTCGCTGCCCCTTGATGTCGCGGCTGAAGCCGCGACCTACAAAGCCCTCAAATGTACGGAGGCGACGCACATAACAAGAAGGGCGAGAAAATCGCCGGCGAGGCGCCGGTGCTGCAAGAACATGGTGTATTTTAGGCGGGCCGTGAAGATTGTGAGCGCGAGCGATTCGTCGTTGCTGGTCGAGTTGGGCGATGCGATTTCGCTCGAAGTGCACGGGCGCGTGATGGCGCTCTTCGAGGCGCTGCAACAGGCCCGAGACGCGCGGATACGAAATATTCATCCGGCGTATGCGTCGGTGCTGGTGGACTTCGACCCGCGGCGCACGAGCCACGCGGAGATGAAGGCGCTGCTGAAGAAGTTGGGCGAGCGCCGGCGGAAGCGAAAGCGCGCGGAAAACGCCGTGACGATTCCGGTGTGCTACGACGAAGAACTTGCGCCGGACCTCGCGGAAGTCGCCAAGCAAGCAAAGATTTCAACCGAGGAAGCCATCCGGCTGCATGCGGCGGCGACGTATCGCGTGTACTTCCTCGGGTTCTCACCGGGATTCGCGTACATGGGCGGGCTGCCGGAGCGGCTGCGCGTGGCGCGGCTCGAAACCCCGAGAAAGCTGGTGAAGGCGGGGACGGTGGGGATTGCGGGCGAGCAAACGGCGGTGTATCCGGTGGACTCGCCCGGGGGATGGCGGCTGATCGGCCGAACCCCGGTGCGGATGTTCGATGCGGAGGCGACGCCCCCGGCGCGGCTGCAGCCGGGCGACGTCGTGCAGTTTCGGGCGATTGGGCGCGAGGAGTTCGAAGGGATGGCGAGGGGCGCGGTGATGGGAAAAAGGCTTTAACGCAGAGGACACGGAGGGTCGCAGGGCGCAGAGAAGGCGCTGTACTTCAGCGGCTAAAGCCGATTCGACTTGGGGCAAATATGTCGTGGCTGAAGCTACGACCTACAAGGCGCAGGAAGAGGGCGTTGGGTGCGAGATGGCGTGATGGCGATTCGGGTAAGGAATCCGGGGATGCTGACGACCGTGCAGGACGCTGGGCGCTACGGCTATGCGCACCTGGGCATTTCGCCGGCGGGCGCGGCGGATGGCGTGGCGCTGCGCATCGTGAACCTCCTGGTGGGCAACGACGCCAACGCCGCCGCGCTCGAAATGACGCTGCTCGGGGCGACCCTCGAGTTTGATGAGGGCGCGTTGATTGCGCTAGCCGGTACGGAATGTGATTGCAAGTTGAACGGCGCCGTTGTGCCGATGTGGCAAGCCTTGCCAGTACCGCCCGGAGGAGTGCTCGCGTGCGGGCGAATTACGAAAGGTGCGCGAGTCTATCTGGGGGTCGCGGGCGGGCTCGACGTGCCAAGGGTGATGGGCAGCTCTTCGACGTTGCTGGCGGGAGGCTTCGGCGGCTTGCAGGGACGCAAACTCGAAAAAGGCGACGTGCTTCGTCTCGGAAAGCAGCGCAGGGGTAGCGCGCGAGGCGAGAGGTGGCTCGCGCCGGGCGCGATCGCGCGCATCTACGCGCCCGGACCCATTCGAGTGACGCGCGGGGCACAGCAGGATCGCTTCCGCCGCGAGGCGTATGACACATTCTTGTCGTGGGCGTACACGGTGAGCGAGGATTCCAACCGCGCCGGGCTGAGGTTGAAGGGCCCGCCGCTGAAGGCGCGGAAAGAATCGCCATCGCTCACCGGCGGCATTCCGCTGGGCGCGATTCAAGTGCCGCGCGACGGCCAGCCGATCATCCTTTTTGTGGACCAGCAGACGACCGGCGGTTACCCGAAGATCGCCAACGTGATCGCCGCCGATATGCACCGCATCGGACAGTTGCGGCCGCGCGACGATGTGCGATTTAAAGAAGTGACCATGAAACAGGCCGCGCGGCTGGTGCGGGAGCAGGAACAGTGGCTAGCAAAGGCGGTTGCACGGCAGAGACCGCCCCATAAGCTGGCGGGCAGCCGCAGAGGACACTGAGAGAATGAGATGAACGGGATTGTGATCGACATCAACGCGGATCTGGGGGAGTCGGCGGTGCGGCTCGCGAACGGCGCGGATTTCGAGCTGATGCGCCACACCACCTCGGCGAATGTGGCCTGCGGCGGCCACGCGGGCGACGCCGAAACGATGAAAAGGACGATCGAGTTCGCGAAGGAGTTGGGGGTCGCGGTGGGAGCGCACCCGAGCTACCCGGATCGCGTGAACTTCGGACGCGTGACCATGTCGATGAATGCGAACGATCTCGAGACGGCTGTGCGCCGGCAAATCGAGGAGCTAGCGCGAGTCGCCCGAGGGCTGGGCGTGGAGTTGAGGCAAGTGAAGCCGCACGGGGCTCTCTATTACGCCGCGAGTCAAGACCGGGAGGTTGCGCGGGCGGTGGGCCGAGCCGCGCAAGCCATTCATCCCCGACTGGTGATGATCGGGCAGGCGGAATCGGCGTCGCTCGAGGTGTGGCGCGAAATGGGACTGCGATGCGCGGGCGAAGCGTTCGCGGATCGCACCTACGAACGCGACGGCGCCTTGCGGAGTCGTACGCTCGCGGGCGCTGTGCTTGAGGAGCCGGCGCGAGCGGCGCGGCAAGCGGTGGATATCGCCATGCGGCATGTGGTGGCGACAGCGGATGGCACCGAGGCGCCGCTTGCGGCCGAGACGATTTGCATCCATTCCGACACTCGGAACGCGGCGGTGATCGCGCGGGCAGTGCGCGAAGGGTTAAAGGCCGCGGGCGTCGAGGTGCAGGCGCTTGAGTACTTCAGGGGCTAAAGCCCGAAGCTTCCGCGGCGGTAAATGTCGCGGCTAAAGCCGCAACCTACAAAGCTATCGCCGCAAGGCTGCGCGGTAAATGTCGCGGCTGAAGCCGCGACCTACAAGGCTATCGCCGCAGGGCTGCAACGAGCCGACAAGGGCACGCGAGCGGCCGAAGCCAACCGGGGCGCAGCAAGCAGGCGCCCCTACGAACATCCTGGGAGGAGACGAGTTCTAGGAGTTTTTCCAAAGCTGCGTCTGGCGCTCGCGCGAAAATCGTGCGACCAGGAACTCCTTCAGCGCTTCGACGGAAGGAAAAACCTGGTCGGAACAACCCAGCATCCAGCCGCTGACCTGATCGATTGGGAGCGAGGTCACAAGGTAAACGGGAATCCCCTTGCGATGCGCGACGGTAAGCTCGGCGGGAGTGCCGGCGCTCGGCGCGCCGGGAGAGTCCCAGTAACAGATGAGGTAGTCCGCCTTGTTTTCGATCAAATCGAGATCGAAGGCGATGATCTTGCGGACCACGCGGCGGAAGCGCTCCAGGTCCGTGGCCTTCCATTCGCGGAAGTGTGCGGCTTCTTCTTCGGTAAGGTTCTTGCGCTCGTCCTCGGCGGGATCGTAAACGCGATGGCCGAGCTGCTGGCGCAGGAAGGGGGTCAGCTTGCGGCGCCAGAGCTTGCCGCCATCGCTCGCGAATTCGATGGGACCGCAGAGATAGGCGAGCATGCGGGTCGGGGCCGAAACTCTAGCACGCCGTAAGCAAACAGGGCCATAGAAATGAGGGTCCGGCGAGATGAACCTCGAGAAACTGGAGCGGGATAAGGGAATCGAACCCTCGCCTCGACCTTGGCAAGGTCGCGTACTACCACTATACGAATCCCGCGAAGGAATTGCGGCTACGAGACAGTTATAACATGCGCCCTCGGGCCGGACAACACTTCGAAGATGCGCATGAGCGACACCCGCGCCGCAGCGCGGGGAAGACCCGTGCGCGCGCAGGCGGCGTTCAATCCACTTCCAAAATGCGCGTTGCTTTGACCACCGGAGATTTCTTCTGGCGCTCGGCGAAGCGGGTGGCGCGGTCGCGATCGATGTACACCCGGGCGAACTTCTCGCCGTCGTGGTAATAGACGGTGACCTGCCAGTGGCGGTGCTTGCGGCGGCGGTCGCGGCGGAAACCGCTGGACTTTCCTTGTCGGCTTTTCTTCACTCTGGACACCTCTCGAGGTCAGTGACTATCGCAACTCCCGAAGGCGGGCGCAAGTGACTACTTGGGGGTTAACGCCGTGATACTCGGTGCGACAATCTTGCGACTTTTGAGACGCTCGCGCGTCTAATTTGGGTACAACAAAAAGCGGCCGGCCGGTGGAACTTTTCCCCCGCGCCAGGCGTATTAGCAGGTGAACGGCAAAAGGGAGGGCTGGAGGGGCCCATGGTCATGCGGTACGCGAAGGAACTCGAAATCGAAGATATCCGCCATCATCCCGCGGAGATGATCGCCATGCTCCGCACACTGCTGGAAGAGGGGACGCCGGTGACGCCGGACCCCAAGCGCTCGGACTTCTATGAGATCGAGAGCGACTCTGTGGTGTACTACGTCCATATTTCGCCGGTGACCGGCAAAATCCTGCTGCTTGCCACGTGGCCCACGGAAACCGCGCTCGAGGGAGCGCACGCCGCCGCGTAAGCGCGGCTATCCCCTAACGCTCAAAAACAGCATCCGCAGGCTTGAAGTCCAAATCGGCGGCGATCCCAGAGGAGAGTTTGTAGGTCTCCGGGCTGGCCGTGGAGCGCGCGTACACGAAGCCGCCGGATGGCTTGGAGAAACTCAGCGTGAGCTTTCGTGAGTCTCCCGTGGTGAGAACCACGCGGATGGCCGGCGCTCGGAGCAGGGCCGAGACTTCGGCCGGCGGGCGGTCTAGGATCTCCTCGGCGCGCGCATTCACAATGGGACTGAAGAATCTCCAAGATGCGGCTTGCTTGCCCTTCTGCGCTTCGGGCGAGTCGATCAGCCATTGTTCCGACTTATCGTCTTTGCGGCGGAGGAAGGCGATGTCGCCGTTGGAGTTGTGAATCTCGATGCGCGCGATGTCGCCTGACTCGAAGTGCACGAGCTTTTTGTCGCGCAGGTCCTTGCGCGTCTGATTGAGCTCCTTGTACAGAGTTTCATTGACGCGGAAAATGGTGGGGCGCGAAGTGTCGCGCGCGAAATACTCCTTGCCGTCCTTCTTCCCTACTTCGAGCCTCAGAGTCTGGCCTTTGTTGTCGCGAGCCGTGAACGTGACCGCCGGATTGGTAAAACCGTACTTGGCCGGATTGTCCGATTTCTCGCTGGCAATCGATTGCATCCTGGAAGTCACCACGGCGCCCACAACGGCGTTTACCTTCGTGCTGTCGGCCGGAGCGCCTGCCGGCCCGGCGAAATTCCATTCATCCTTGTTCCGGGCCACGGCCCACTCGCCGGAGGCGTTCTTCACCTCGACGGATTGCACCGTATCGCCGCCAATGTGCAGCACGGCGCGGTCGCGCAGATCGTCGAGCGAAGCCCCGGCGGCAACCAGTAGGCTGTCGGGAAGCAGCGCCACATCCTTGCCGCCATCGATGACGGCATAGACAGAAATGCCGGTGAAATCCTTGTTGCCCAGCTTGATGGTGTGCTTCGCGCCATTCTGCAACTGGAAATCGAGCAGCTTCTGAGGCGGATCGAGTCCATAGACTTTCAACCGATCCGGCGCGCCGGGCTCGGTCTGCGAGATGCGGGCGCTGGCGATGCCGTCCAGAATGCGCCCAATCGAGGTTTTGTCCGCCTCGGTCTGGAGCGGCGCAGTGATTTGCCAGGCGTCGCCGCGCTTGGCCAGCTCCACGGCAGGTCGTGCGCTATCCCCGGGATGAGAAACAGCCACGGAAGAAATGTCTTTGGCCTGAAAAGAGAATGCCAGCTTGGAAGTGTCCGCGTCCGGCTTTTCCTTCTCGCCTCGCTTCCAATCGAGGTAGTAAACGGCGGCGCCGAGAACCAAGGCCGAGAGAAGCGCGAGTAGGGTACTCTTCTTGACCATAACTCGCTAACGCCGCTTCCACCAGATGTACACGCCCGACAGGATCACCACTCCCGGCAAGGCGATCAGGTCAACCCAGCCCAGCGCTTTCTGCTGGCCTTCGGTCAGGTTGACGCGGCGGTTGGTGGCCGACTTCGGCCGGATCGAAATCAGATTCTCATCCTGCGCCAGCCAATTGATGGTGTTGTAGAAGAGGTCGCCGTTGCGCGCCTGCCCCAGGGCCTGGTTGGAGGCGAAATCGGAGTCGCCGATGACCACCAGCCGCGCGCCCTTGCCGGCGCTGCTGCGACTGGCAGCCACACCGAGCGACAGCGGGCCGGCGGTGTCCGTTTTCGGATCGTAAGCGGCCCGGCTCTCCAGCTTCGGCTTGGTGAAGCTTCGGGGCGAGGTCTTCAGCAGCTCTACGACGTCGGGATCCGTTTTCGACTTGTCGGCCGGCGAAACCGTGCGCGCCAAGGGGAAGAAGGTCATGCTGCCTGTAAAATTGCTGGTGATAGGACTTGTGCCATAGTCCGTAACGAGGGGGATGGCCGGACCCGTGCCAAACAAGCGGCCGATCCCGCTGGCGTCGATCACCACGTTCTTGCCGACGTTCACGTTCCACGCCTGAAAAATAGAGTCGAGCTTGGGGTCCTGTTGCTTGGCATCGACCTCCGGATCGACTTCGATGAGTGCCTTTCCCCCGTCGTCCAGGTACTTGCCGATCATCGCCGTCTCCTGGGGAAAGTAGGCCTGCGTGGGACCGGCGACGACCAGAACGCTGCAATCGGAAGGGACGCTGTTTTCCGAGACCAGGTTGACCGACCGCGTCTCGTAGTTCTCTTTCTTCAGCCCCGCGTCCACGGCGCTGTAGCCCTCCTCGGCCGTGCTGGCCACAGACTTCTCGCCGTGCCCGGTGACAAAGCAGACCGTCTTCACGGTCTCGCGCGTCACTTTCAGAATCGCGCTGGTGATGTCTTCCTCGGAGGTTTTCGCCTGCATGCCGGCTTCGATGTGCTCGGTGTGCGGGCCGGAGGCCACCATCACCTCACCCATGCGCTTGGCGCCATACTGCTGGGCGATCTCGGGCTTTTCCTGCGGATCCACGTTCTGAAACTTGAAGTGCGGACTCAGGTTCTTGTATTCGGCCATCAAATCGTCGAGTTCCTGGTCCGGGCGCTTGTCGAAACGCACGACGGTGACGTCTTTTTGCAGCCCGCGGACGATTTTCTGGGTCTGGTCGGAAAGCGTAAACATCTTCTCCGTGGTCAAGTCGAAACGCTTGTGATGGCGCAGACCCACGAAATTGAGCAGCCCGAGAATGCCGAGAACGGCGACCGCGAGAATCGTGGTGTTGGTTCCCAGCCGCGAGGAGCGCTTCGTGAAATAGGCGATGATATCCCGGAAGCCGAGAACGATGGCGGCGGCCACGAGCGCTCCGCCGGAAATCAACAGCGCCTTGCTCATCAGAAGCAGAGAGCCCTGGTACGAATAGCGATAATAGCCGGCGATCAGACACGCCAGCCCAATCGTGGCGCTGGACTTCGCGATCTCCGCCCTATTCCACTTCGTCATTCGATGAGTCCCTCCCCCAGGGATGGCGGGAAGCCATGTTCCTCATGCGCGCCGCCAGCGCAACGAATCGAGCGATCGAACGGTAAGAAACACGAAAAAGATGATGAAACTCGCGTAGTAGATCAGCCCGGAAGTGTCCACGACGCCGCGCGTAAAGTCCTCGTACTGCCGGATTACCGAGAGATACTGCAGGACGCTGCTGTTCTCGGCGTTGCGAATGAAGATGTTGATCACCCACAAAACCAGATCGGCGCTGAAGGCCAACGCGGCGGCGATGAGCTGGCTCTCTGTGAGCGACGACATAAAGGAACCCAGCGCCAGCAGCGACCCGCCCAGCAGAATCGCGCCGCCGTAGCCCGCCAGCAGCATCGGCCACGGCGGCCGAGGCTCGCTGCGAAAATACATGAAGACCAAGTAGCCCGCGGTGGGAAGCAGCATGATGGCGAAAAGAGTCAGAGAGGCGAAGAACTTGCCGAGCACGATCTGCAGGTCGGTGATCGGCGAAGTCATCAGCAGCTCGGCCGTGCCGCGCCTGCGCTCCTCGGCATACACCCCCATCGTAAGCATGGGCGTGAAGAACAGGATGAACGTCGAGAGCAGCTGGAAGAACGCCCGCATCACCTGACTCGGAACGTCGAACTCGCGCGCCATGCCGAAGCGCATGGACTGCATCTCCATCTGAAACGAGTCTCGGATAATAACGCTCAGGAAATAGTTGAAGAAGGCCGCGCACAAAATCAGAAACAGGGCGATGACCACGTAAGCGATGGGCGATACGAAATAGTTGCCCATCTCCTTGCGATAGACCGCGTACATGCTCCGCATCGTCGGGGCGCTCCTCAGGCGGCCGGTTGCGCGTGGGCCGCGTCGTCGGTCGTGAGTTCGAGGAAGATTTCCTCGAGGCTCATGCCCACGCCGCGCAATTCATAGAGCGGCCAGCCCCTCTCCACAATCTTGGTGGCCACGTGGCTGCGCAGGTCCTTGCCGGGCGCCGCTTCCAGAGTCGCCAGCAGATGTCCGTCCGAGCGCGGCGCCTCGATCTGGACCTTTCCGGCGCCGGCAATCTGCGTCAATGCTTCCTCCAGAGACTTCACCGGAGCTTGCACTTCCACGCGAATTCTCTGGCCGCCCTTGAGCTGGGAGGTGAGATTCTGGGGCGTATCCACGGCAGCGACTTTGCCTTTGTTGATGATCACCACGCGGTCGCACGTCATGCTCACTTCCGGCAGGATGTGCGTCGAAAGGATGATCGTGTGCGTTCCCGCCAGGTCCTTGATGAGCTTGCGGACTTCGATGATTTGTTTCGGATCCAGGCCCACCGTGGGCTCGTCGAGGATAATGACGTCCGGATCGTGCACCAGCGCCTGCGCCAGCCCGACGCGCTGCTTGTAGCCGCGCGAAAGCCGTTTGATCAGTTCGCCGCGCTTTTCCGCCAGGTTCGTTTTTTCCAGCGCGTCGGCGATGCGATCCTTGCGCTTGTCGGCGGCCACTGCTTTGATGCGCGCCACGAAATCCAGGTACGCCTCGACGGTCATTTCCTGATACAGAGGAGGATTCTCCGGCAGATAGCCGATGCGGCGGCGCACTTCGAGCGAATTGTCGAACACGTCGAACCCTGCCACCCGCGCCGTCCCGGAAGTCGCCGGCATGTACGCCGTGAGGATCCGCATGGTGGTGGTCTTGCCGGCGCCGTTAGGGCCGAGAAAGCCGAGAATTTCTCCTTTCTTGACCGTAAACGAAACGTGGTCCACAGCGGTGACGGAGCCAAACGCCTTCGTCAGATCCTGGACTTCGATCAACGGTTTCCTCCGAGTAAGAGGGAGTCAGCGGGTTTGACGGACTCAGCCGAACTAACGTTTATACTAAAAATCTCGAAAAAAAACAAAAACGAGCTCTGTGGCAAAACATCAGCGCAACCAGGACTTCGCCGCGAAAACGCGCTGGAGTTTGCTCCAGGGACCGCTGGCAGCGGCAAACCGTGCTGCTTGCCGCCTCACCGACCTAGTGTCGCGTCTCGGAAATACGTGAAACAAGTCCGATCCAGTAGGTCCTTGTAGGGGCGCAGCAAGCTGCGCCCGCTTGATGCGAGTTACTTGCCAGACACAACACTAGCGGGGGTAGGATGCCCGCTGGGCTTCGCCGGGCCGCACAGCCGGAGCGGGGCGCACTTGCCGCCCCGCTCAGTCGATCAAGTTGCGGCGAGTCCGGAATCCGTCTGCTCCGGTCACGTCCCCAGGTAGGTGACGTGCACATAGACTCCGGTATGAATGTTGTAGAGCAAGTACCAGCCTATGTGGTCCGTGTCTTCGTAAACGATGAAATCATTGGCGCAGTCCCAGCACCAGTCCGCGCAGGTCGGCCAGTCCCACACGGCCACTTCGAAGAAGAACCCGCCCGGCAGCCAGAACCGGCGATGGTCGCGATCGATGCGCACGATGTTGTAGCGGAAGGTGGGGCCGAAGTGCTCGAAGTGACCGTGCTCGAAGGCGCGATCGATGTGATAGCGCCGGTCGTCCGGGCGGTCGTGGCCGTACCAGTGATCGTTGCTCACGTGGGGAGTGTTGTTGACCCGCCCGCCTTCGCCGCGCTCCTCTTCGGGCCGCGCGTGTTCTTCCCGATGAGCCGGCGCCGGGGGAATGTGTCCTTGATTCGCCCGAGGCGCGTCGCGGCGCTCGTCGTCTTTGTGTTGCTCCCCTCCGTGCTGGGGCTCCCCGCTGCGCTGTGCGAACACCGGCGCAGCAATGGAAAATGCCAGAGCGATGGAAAAGATCAAAGCTTTCTTCATTCATCCCTCCTGGAAGTGGGTCTTAGGCAGCTCGATTCAATCGGATAGAAGTCTTGGTCGGACTCTTGGCGCAGCACCGCCGGCGCGAATCCGTTGCGAGGGTACATCCTTTTGGGGGCTTTAGGGGAGAGCAAATGGGCGACCTGCCCGCGGCAAGTTGCGTGCGCGCCGCGGAATCTCTACCATGAACCGCGTGAAAGAATTCGTTCCTCTCGGCATTCTTCGCAACAGGCACGCCATGACCATGGCGGCCAACTTCTGGCCGCGGCGGTTCAAGCGGCTCGGACGAAGTGTGGCGCGGTTTTTCGAGACTGAGCCGGGCACGCAGGTCCGCGGCGATTGCCACTGGCACGAGAACCCGTGCGGCCATCCGGCGCTCGTGCTGCTGCATGGTTTGGAAGGATCGAGCGCGTCCGGGTACATGCTCGGCACTGCGGAGAAGGCCTGGGCCGCGGGCTTCCACGTGGTGCGCCTCAACCAGCGGAACTGCGGCGGCACCGAGAACCTCACGCCAACCCTTTACCATTCCGGCCGTAGCGGCGACATTCGCGCGGTGATCACCGAGTTGATCGAGCGCGACCGTTTGCCCGAGGTTTTTGCCGCCGGGTTCTCCATGGGCGGCAACCTGGTGTTGAAAATGGCGGGCGAATGGAGCACCGCAGCGCCGCCGCAACTCCGCGCCGCGGCTGCCGTGGCGCCGGCGCTCGATTTGGCGGCTTGCGCCGATGCGCTCGGCCAACCGCAGAATTTCCTCTACCAGCGTCGTTTTGTGACGCGGCTGAAGCGGCGCATGAGGCACAAAGCCCGCCTTTTCCCCGGCAAATTCCCCATCGACGGAATGCGCCCCATCCGCAGCGTACGCGCCTTCGACGAAGTCATCACCGCGCGCTTCTGCGGCTTCCGCGGCGCGGACGACTACTACGCGCGCTCCAGCGCCACGCGCGTCGTCGCCGCCATCGCTCGGCCCACTCTGATTCTCGCGGCGCAAGATGACCCTTTCGTTCCCTTCGCGTCGTTTAAGCAGCCGGCCCTTCACGCCAACCCGAACATCACATTGGAAGCGCCAAGCCACGGCGGCCACTGCGCGTTCATTTCGCGCGAGCGCGGCGAGGCGCGCTTTTGGGCGGAGGCCCGTGTAGTTGAGTTTTGCCTCCAGAAATCGCAGATGGCCGGCCGGCGCTAGTGTCGCGTCCCGGAAATACGTGAAACAAGTCCGATCCAGTAAGTCCTTGTAGGGGCGCAGCATGCTGCGCCCGCTTGATGCGAGTTATTTGCCGGACGCAACACTAGGTGACAGGTTTCTCGAGGGAAGGCTGAAAGCCTGGCGTGAGCAGGTGCGCCGCGCCGGATTCGGCGATCACCATGTCGTCTTCGCAGCGCAAGCCGTAGTCGCCGACAACGTAAATCCCGGGCTCGTTCGAGAACGTCATGCCGGGCTTGAGAATCGTCTTATTCCTCCGCACCAGATAAGGCGATTCGTGGCCGTCCATGCCGATGCCGTGACCCAGGCGATGGGTGAAATACTTGTAGTCCGGACCGAATCCGGCCGCCGTGATGACCCCACGAGCGGCGGCATCCACGGATCCGCATTCGTGGCCGGCGACCGCTGCCGCGAGTGCAGCGTCTTGCGCGCGCCGCACAATCTCGAAAGCACTAGTGAGTTTCTCCGATGACTTGCCCAGGGCTCCCGTACGCGACACGTCGGACTCGTATCCTTCGACCGCCGTTCCCCCGTCGATCAGCACGCCCATGCCTTCGCGAAGCGTTTGCTCTTCGCGAGTGCCGTGGGGCAGCGCCGCGGAGGGGCCGAAAAGCACCAGCGCGCCGCCAGCAAGTCCCATCTTGGCGAAGCCTTGCGTCACCCATCCGGCTACTTCGCGCTGCGTCACGCCCTCGTGCAAGGACGCAAACACCGCCCTGTACACGTCGAACGTGGCGGCGCAGGCCAGCCGCATCAATTCGAGCTCATGTTCGCTCTTCTGTGCGCGGCAGCCTACCGTGATGGGATCACCGCTCGCAAATTCAAGCCGGCCGGCGGCTCGGTGTAGGCCGTCGTAGAAGACGTAGCCCGTCGTTTCTTCGACTCCGATACGTCCGCTGCCGATGCCGCGCTCGGCCAGCCACTTGGCCGCGAGCGCGTACGGGCTTTCGTCCTCCTGCCACACCCGCACTTCCATCAGCCAGCGAAGGCGCTCGCGCAAACGGCCCTCCTCGAAGGCCGGGCAAATCAGCACGGGTTCGCCTTGCCTGGCGACAACGAGAGCCAAGAGCCGCTCACTCGGCCACCAGCGAATCCCCGTGTAGTACGCCAGACTTGTCCCCGGCGCGACGTAGAGCGCATCGAACCGCGGCTTCACGCCGGTCATCAACTGCTGCGCTCGCGCGATGCGCGCCTGAAGTTCCTCGGCGCGAATCGGCTTCACGCGGTCGCCCAGCGGTTGCAGGCTGTCGAAGGCATGCGGCAACGTTCGCGACGCTTCCTGCGATTCGGGGCTCCGCGCTCGCCGCCCCGCGCCGGAAATCGCTCCGGCCCCGGCGCCGGCAGCAAGCGCGACGCTCTTGAGCAAATGCCTTCTTGAAATGTTCATTGGGCTCCGCTGCGATGCAGGGTTAGTGGAAATGGGTGATCAACACCGCGTCGGTCGAATCCCGCCCGCTCGCATACACGAACTGCTTGCCGTCGGGAGACACTGCGCCCGCCCAAACGCGGCTTTCCGGCGGGAAAGTCGCGATGCGCTTCGGACTCGCTGCTGCTCCAGGAGGGCCGATCGGCTGCGCCCACAGGCTCGCGACCTCGTCCTTGTACACCGCATACAGCACGTTCCGTCCGTCCTTGGTCCACGCCAGCTTGTGGCCGCCGTCGCCTCCCGTGATCACTTCCGGCGGCAGGTCGTACACGCTGCGAATCTCGCCTCCCTGCAAGCCGACGATCGCGAGTTTCGGAGGCTTCGAAGGATCCGGGCGATAGAATGCTGCAACAACGTGATCGTCGGGGGAGATTACGACCGACTCCAGGGGTTCGTTGCTCACCACTTTGGTCTCGCCGCCGTCGATGCTCACCCGCATCGTCCTCTCAGGCCCTGCCCCGGTGCCGCGCGCTGCGCTGGCATCCTCGTAAATCACAGTTTTCCCGTCCGCGGAGCAGTCGGGGTAGATATCGAACGTTCCCGTCGTGATCTGCTTCAGGTTGCTGCCCTCTAGATCGCCTCGCCAGACGGAGATGGTTTGCGATCCGGTGCGTCCGGCGACCACAAAGTGCTGGCCGTCGCCGCAAGCGGCGGGCCAGAGCGGCGTAACGCCGCCCATCGAAAGGTCGCGAAGGTTGCTGCCATCCGGCGCAATGGTCGCCAGGCGAACGGCGCCCGCGGAATAGTACGCGTACAGAATCCTGTCGCTCGACGCCCAGGCCAACCCGCCCATGCCGTCGGCCCGCCCCACTCCGCTGGTGATCTGGCGCGGCGAAGAAAACGCTCCGCTGCTTCCGAAGTTCGTCACAAACAGGCTGGCCACGAACGAAACCTGAACCGTCGCCAGCGCCGATCCGTCGGCCGCGACGGTGGCGCCCGCATAGAAGTTCAAATCGTTCGTAATGCGCCGCCCTTCCCCGCCCGGATAGCCCACTTCCCAGATTTGCGCGTTTAGGCTCATCTTGTCCGCCTGCGCCGGAAAAACGATTCCTGAGCCGTCGGGCAGCCAGGCAATCTGCCGCGGGTAACCCCACTCGCGCGAGCCGATGCGCTTCTTGGCGCCGGAGCCGGCGGCCACCGCTTCCATCACGTACTTCTCGAAGTTGCCGTCCGGCGTTTCCCCCACCGCAATGTTCTTGCCGTCGGGGGACCACGCGGGACCCTCCGATGAGAAATAGCCCGGATTTTGTACCACGGCCAGATCCCGTTCACCCGTCCCGTCCGCGCCGGCCACCATCAAATGCGAAGTCTTGGTCTTCGATGCCTGCCGCACGAAGACGAAGCGCTTGCCGTCGGGCGCAAAGCTGATGGGGCTGTCCACATCCATGATCAGTTGCCGCGGCGCGCCGCCCAGCGAAGGAACCTGAAAAAGCGTGCCGAGGTGCTGGGATTCGTCGACCTTCACGTAATACAGGTAGTTCCCGTCAAGCGAAAAAGTGAGCCCCTGAACTTCGCCGGGCGACCCGGGAACCACCTGCGCCGTGCTGCCCGTCACCAATTGCCGCACCCAGATCGCATGGCCCGTCTTGTCGTCCTGCACGTAGGCCAGCCATTTGGCGTCGCTGGATAGGGCGTCCGAATGGATGTTTCCGGTCGATGTCACCGGTGAAATCACCATCTGCGCGAACGAAGAGGATTCTTCGCGATGTCCGATGCGCGAGTGCAACACGAGCGAGAGAATCGCCGCCGCCGCGGCGAGAACCACTCCCCCGCCCGCCCACACCGCCCAGTGAACGCGGCGCCGCGCTCGAGTGGCCTGTGTGGCGGGCGTTGCCGCGACGCCTTGCGCCCCTGTGCCCGGCAGCGAGGCTGCCGCGGCTGCGGGCCACGCGCTGCTGCTGGCCGCCGCCACGCGCGAAGAATCCGTGTCGCGCTTCAGCCGCTTCAAATCCGCCCGCAGCTCGGCTGCCGCCTGATAGCGCAGCTCGCGATCTTTCTCCAGCGTCTTGCCGATAATCTCTTCGAGCTTCGCCGGCACTCCCGGATTCAGCGCCGACGGCGCCGCCGGAGCGCGGTTCAGGATGGCGTCGAAAATCACCGCCGACGTGTTGCCCGCAAAGGCCGTTTGCCCGGTCGCCATTTCATACAGCACCACGCCGAGGCTGAAGAGGTCCGTGCGCGCGTCGAGTGTTTCTCCGCGCGCTTGCTCCGGCGACATATACGAGACGGTTCCCATGGCCGAGCCCGGGCTGGTGAGCATGAGATTGTCCGTCGTGGTCTGCGCCGACGCGGTGCCCGCGCCGCTCGCTTCCGCCACGCGTTGCGGCGCCGCCTGCTTGGCCAGCCCGAAGTCGAGAATCTTCGCCTGTCCGCGCGTGGTGATGAAAATGTTGGCGGGCTTAATGTCGCGGTGCACGATCCCGCGGGCGTGCGCCGCATCCAGCGCGTCGGCAACGTGGATTCCCACATCCATCAGCAGGTCCATCGGCATCGGCCGCCCGGCGATGCGCTCCCGCAGCGTCTGCCCCTCGAGCAGCTCCATCACCAGAAACGGCCGGCCTTCGTGGTTGCCCACGTCGTAGATCGTGCAGATCGCGGGATGATTCAAGGCCGACGCGGCGCGCGCCTCCCGCTGGAAGCGCTCCAGCGCCTGGGAATCTCGCGCCAGTTCCGCGGAGAGAAACTTCAAAGCGACCGCGCGTCCGAGTCGCGTGTCTTCGGCGCGGAACACTTGCCCCATCCCGCCGCTGCCAATCGGCTCGAGGATGCGGTAGTGCGAAATGGTTTCGCCAATCATTGGTCTGAAGGCCGCCTAGCGACGCCGCGTTCCATCGTATGCAACTCGCGCCGTGCGCGCAAGCGGCCAATGGAAACGGCAGTGCGTGAGTTCCGGGTCACTCACGCTAGTCCGTCGCTTTGCGCGCCAATGTTTCCTTGCGCCGTTCGCGGCGCCCTCTTTGCTTGACTGCATCGCCAGTCGGCGATAGCCTCCCGCGCAACGCACCGGCGCTCGAGTTGACAGTTTGAGGAGGCGCAACATGGTTCCTCTCACCGCTCTTTGGCTCCCGATTCTGCTTTCGGCCGTCATCGTGTTCATCGCCAGTTCCATCATGCATATGCTGCTGCCCTACCACCGCGGCGACTACCGCCAACTCCCCGAAGAGGACAACGTGCTCGCCGCGCTGCGCGCCGGCGGCTTGAAACAGGGCCTCTACCATTTCCCCTATACGACGCACAAGGAAATGAAATCGCCCGCCGTGCAGGAAAAATTCAGACGGGGACCTGTCGGCTTCCTCACCATCCTCCCGAGCGGCCCCATCAACATGGGGAAGTTTCTGGGACTGTGGTTCGGCTATTGCTTCCTCATCAGCCTCTTCGTTGCCTACCTCGGTTCTCACGTCATCGCACCGTACCCGCCTTATCGCCACGTGTTTCGCGTCGCCGGGACCGCGGCGTTCATGTCCTACGGTCTCGGAAACCTGAGCAACGGCATCTGGAAGGGCCAGCCCTGGGCCATGACCATCAAGGAAGCGATCGATGGGCTGGTGTACGGCTTGCTCACCGCCGGCACGTTCGGCTGGCTGTGGCCGCGTTAGCAAACTTCCGTTCCTGGCTCGCGCGGCTCAATCTTCGCGTGGGATGCTTCGCTTGATGTTCTCCGGCCGCCGTGGGCCGCCGAAACTTTTCCCGCGACCCTGTGTTCTACTCCCAGCAGCCGAACCAGCGTTTCGGCTTCGCAATTCGCGATCTTGTGACATAGGAGAAAAATGATGCGGAATTCAAGGGCTACGGGTGTGTTCGTTCTGCTTCTTTCCGTTCTGATGCTCTCCAGTTGCGGCGGAGGCATGTCCTCTTCAGGCGGCTCCGGCGGGCAGCAAATGGCTTCTGTCTTTACCGTGGGCACCGACGCGCCGCTGCCGAGCGTCGTGTCCTGCCAGGTTCTGGTCAGCGGAGTCACGCTCAATAACGGCGCGACCAACGTTTCCGTTCTCAGCACTCCGCAGACCGTCGATTTCGCTCAGCTCAGCGGCCTGCACCAGCTTCTCGATTTAACCGCGGTTCCGACCGGAACCTATACCTCGGCTACCATCACGATTTCGAATCCCGTGCTCGGGTTCATCGACACCGGCAAGAACCCTCCCGTCGTCAACACCATCAACGGGACCTTGCAGCAGAACGGCATGAGCGTCGCGCAGGCCAACGTCACCGTGAACTTCGCGTCACCGTTTGTGCTGAACGACGCCGACCTCGTCGGGCTGCGCATGGAGTTCGACTTGCGTCAGTCGCTGCAAACCGATGCGAACGGCCAGGTGACCGGCGTCATCAACCCCACCTTTGAAATGGTTCTGCTGGATGCCGCCGACGCGCAAGTCTCGATCGA
>Ga0187846_10000888_pt1 | contig 17130 bp, 14 predicted proteins | sample TC_taG_FD_161473 | JGI IMG/M metagenome (GOLD analysis project Ga0187846, IMG submission 161473) | Biofilm microbial communities from the roof of an iron ore cave, State of Minas Gerais, Brazil - TC_06 Biofilm (v2) | ecosystem: Environmental > Terrestrial > Deep subsurface > Cave > Wall biofilm...
AGGCCCACTGCAGTCTTCGCCATCAGGATCCGCGTGTGGTAGTACGCGATATAGTTGGCGAAGTTGTTCATCTCCTCCGTGTAGGTGCAGGTGGGAGCCGCCGCGCAGTCGATCCGAGCTGCGGTTCGCGTGTAGGTCGGGGTCGACGGGATGATGTCGTTGCGCTTGAAGTAGCCGTAGCGCGGAAGCGTATAGCCGAGCGCCAGGTTGTACTTCTTCTGGCAGCGAGGCGCTGCCGGGGAACCGGTCGTACCACTCACCGCCGTCAGACTGTTCTGGTCAGCCGGCGAAGTGCAGAAGCGCACCGGCGCGGGCGTCTGATAGACGCCAGTCGGCACCTTCGACAGCGTGCAGTTCACCAGCTGCGAATCGGAGCAGTATTCCGCAGGCGTGATGTCGAAATAAAACGGGTTGGCGTTCAGCGGCACCGCGTATTCGTACGTGCCCAGATGCACGGTCACCGTCGATCCGACGACCGTCTGGTAGGCATCCGGATAGCCGTCTGCCGCGGCGCCGAGGGTGTACAGGAAGGGCTGAGCCGTGTTGAACCAGTTGCGCTTGCACGAAGCTGCGGTATATGACGCAGGCAGGCCGCCGGTAATCGTGGCCGTTGCCGTCGCGGTGGTGGTGGGTGCCGACAGCTTCACCGTCGGCACTTTGGTGTAGCCGGCGCCAGCGTTCGTGATCGTGATCGATGTGACGACGCCGCCGACGATCGTCGCGGTCGCGGTCGCCTGGGTACCGCCCGAGCTGGGGGAGGAAATCGTCACGGTCGGCGCGCTGGTGTACCCGCTGCCGCCGTTGGTAAGAGTGATTTTGCTGATGTTGGCACCGGTCAACGTCGCGGTGGCGGCCGCGTTGACTCCCCCGGCTACCGTCAGCTGTACGTTGGGAGCGCTCGGGTAGCCGGACCCAGGGTTGGTAACCGTGATCGCAGTAACGACGCCGCCGGAGATTGTCGCGGTGCCCGTCGCCGTCGTGCCGCTGCCGCCGGGAGCAGAGATCGTCACGGTGGGCGGACTGATAAGACCGCTGCCTCCGTTGGTCACCTTGATGCTCGTTACGGTGCCGTTGGCGACGCAGTACGTAGCCTCCAGATAGCCGGTCGTCAGGCTCATCGTTCCGCTGGTAGCCTGGTTGCCGCCAAAGGCTCCACCGCCGCCGCCACCGCCGCCACCGCCGCCACCACCACCGCCACCGCATGGTGTGGCCTGGTAGCCGTTGACGGGAATCTTCGACCAGTTTGCGCCAGCGCAGGAGGTTGCGTTGTAGCTTGGCAGCGGCGTGCCGGTGTAGTCGACTCCGGGCTGGTAGTACACATTGGGGTTGTAGTAGATGAGGTTCATCTGATAGGCGTAGTACGGCGGGTCGCCCTGCAGGCCGATCGTGCTGGAGCCGTTGGGCGTCGAGCATCCCGATCCACCGCTGCCGCCGCCACCGCCGCCGCCACCGCCGCCGCCGGTAGTGAGGTACGGCTTATCGACGCAAGGCGTCGAGAACATGCCCGAAAGCCAGTCCGGCATGAAGTCCCACGCCATACTTCCCGAATCGTCGAACAGCAGCATCACGTTCGGCTTGACGACCGAGGTGGCGCCGACCTCCATCGGAGTGGTCGAGATGTCGGTGGGCGCAGCGCCGGCGAGCGTGGCCAGGCCGAGGCCGAAACTGACGAGGGTGAAACCGAGGCGGATCACGTTTTTCATGGTGGATCCAATCACATCGTGATGAAAGCTTGACTGAGCGTGGAAGAGTTGCGGGAATTCACCACTTGCACGGTGACCCGATAGAAATACTTCGAGGACCCGATGTACGTCACGCCGTCGCTCGACATGCTGTCGTTGTTCGCTGTGCCACCCGTCGTCGACGCGCAGAAGTTGCCGATGCCGCCGGGGCTGCCGGTCAACTTGCACATCCGGCTGATCGTCCACGAGACCTGGTTGCCGGCGTTGTCGGTGGTCGTGCAGTTGGTGCAGGTGTTCCAGAACGCCGTCGAGGTCCACGCCTGATCGGTTCCGTAGGAGTAGTAGCCGTTGGTCGGTGCATCGGTGTTCAAGGCGCCGAGGGCGGAGTTGGCCTGCAGCCACGCGACCGCGGTCTGAACCCCGGCATCGGCGCTGTTGACGGTCGCGTTGCGCGCGGCCAGGTTTCCCGCGACCAGCTGACCGGTGTCCATTGAATGGAGCATCGCCACGCCGGAGATCATCATCGCGACCAGCGCGACGAGCACCATCAAAAGCATGTATCCGCGTTGCGCCGTTTGCGACGCGCTTCGATTCGATTTCATGACGGTGTCCAGATCAGATTGCGCAGACTGCTGGTGGCGTGGAAGACGCGGTAGCGGTAGCACTGCCAGGCGGGACCGGTCGGCGCGGTGGCCGAAACGTCGAGGATCGTCGCCGTTCCATCGTCCCCCCAGGTAATCGAGGGAGCGACGGTGGTCGTGGTGCATTGACCCGCCGCGTTGGGTTTCTCGGGCTTGGCGCTGCGCGCCACCAGCGCGACGCGGATCGCGAGCACGTTGGCCCAGTCGGTCGACGTCACCGGAGCGACCGTGTTCCAGGTGTCGACGATGCCGTTGCCGGTACTGCTCTTGCCGTACTGCGCCTTCATCTGCACGATATTGGCGGCCACCGGTTGGGAGAATTGATCGGCGATCAGCTGATCGACCATCAGCGTGTTGAAGTTCGGAGCTCCCGCGACGTTCTGGATCCAATAGCGGTTCGCCGTAGGCGTCGGACCCATGTCCATCACCACAGCGTTGGAGCTGTAGTTCGGGCCCATGCCTCCGAGCGGGTTATAGCGAGCGGTGGCATGCTTGATCGTGTTCTGGTTGCTGGCACCGTTGGTCGGCGTATTGGTCGCCTCGGCCAGCGTGCATGGCTGCCCGGCCTCGGCCAGCAGCAGCACGTCGCCCTGGTTCACGCCGTATGCGTCGGAGACGACGTAGTTGCTTGTTGCGGCCACCATACTGGTCGTCAGGTTGATCGCTCCCGGCATCATGTCGGTGCTGCTGGAGATCACCGTGATCGAATCGGGCGCCTGCGCGTTCGCGCCGAAAGTGATCTGAACAGGAGCGAGCGTGATGGGGCCCATCGCTGCCGTCGGAGTCACACCCGAGTCGGAGCCGCTCACTGCGCATCCGAGGTAGGTGGCGGAATTGATGCCGTAGCCGGCGATGCGCAGGTCGCGATCCAATACGTATATTCCAAGGGTGCCGCTGAAGGAAGCGTCACCGCCGCTGGTCGCCGTTCGCCGGTAACCCTCCGATACCGCGAACGCCTGCATGATTACGAGGGTGGCGAACATCGCCACGACCGTCGAAATCAATACCTCGATCAGCGAAAAGCCGGTTTGATGGGTGCGCGACTTCATGGCAGCTCTCATGGGTTCTGGATCGTCGCGATCTCGGTGTGCGTGTGCGCAACGGTGGCGTTGGGCGGCTGCCACGTGATCGTCACCTGCACCGTTCCGCTCGCTGGCGTCACTGCGACGGTGGCGGCGCCTTTCGGCAGCGTCGCCTGCAGCTCGGTCACCCAGTTCTGCATCACCAGCGGAGCTGCGCCGCCGCCGTACGTGTACGAGGCCATGTTGGCCCGGTTCACCCAGATGTCGTTGATCAGGGCTTCCGACAGCAGCACGGCGTCGGTGCGATTCTTCGCGTCGGAGTAGTAGGAGATCGCGCGCGCCTGCATCCCCAGCATTCCGAGAATTCCGAAACTGAAGATCGTCAGTGCAACCAGCACCTCGATCAGCGTCATCCCGCGCATCGCGGCCCCCATCGTTGACCTCCTCATTGGCACCCCCGTGGATCGTTCGCCAGAGTCAGGGCCGGATCGCACATCCGGATCTCGCCGCTGCTCACAAGCACGCGCAACGGGCGCGCAGTCGCGACCGGCATCGTCGGAATGGCAATATCGATCTGCGTGATGGGAGCGCTGCCGTCGGGGTTCGCGACCATGCCGAGTGAATTGAAAGTCACGTAGGTCGCTCCGGGCGGCGTGATGGTCAACTGCGGCTGCGTCGTCTGCTGGTCGCTCGCAAGCTGGCGCTGGATCCAATTGAAGGCGACGGGTGTTCCGGCCGGCGGGCTTCCCGGGCCCGGGCAATCGCCGGGCGCCTCCGGCTGAACCCCGGCTCCGACCGGGCTCCAGCAGCCGACCAGCCAGTCGGCCTGCGGCGGTGTCGCCGGTGAGCTGAGCCAGAACATCACGCTGCGGTTGCGCCGCAGCGCCTCCGCGCGCGCGAGCTGCAGGGCATCCTGGATCGATTCGGTCGCAGTGCGGATCTGCACGTTCGAGCTCCACGCAGTGAACATCGGCACTGCCTGTGACAGCAGGATCGCAGTAATGGCCAGCACCACCGCCAGTTCGATCAGCGTGAAGCCGCGGATGAGGGAGAAGGATTTCATCGTCGGTCGCCTCCGGATCTATCGGACCACCCAGCTCGTGCCGGACGTCGAGAACCCTGGCGCCGCCGTCGGCGTCGCCTGGTTGTTGTTCTGGTCGATCGTGTACGAGAAGCCCGCGACCGGCCCGCCCGCGTTTGCGGTCGCCGTCGCCAGATACGACTGCCCAGCCCCGCCCAGCGCACAGGCCACCGTGAAGTTCTTCAGGCCCGCTGGAGCCGCCACTCCACACGCCGCTGCATTGGCGTACGAGTTGTTGTCCTGGTACCACTGTTCCATCTGTACTCTGTATGCAGCCAGCGCGTTCGTGGCCTCGACCAGATCGCCACGCTGGACGTAGCGCGAATACTGGGGAAGAGCGACCGCGGCCAAGATCGAGACGATCACCATCGCGATCAACAGTTCGATCAGAGTGAAACCTTCGGCACGTTGCATCGTTTGACTCCGCCGTTGTCCTGTACACGGATTTCGCCGTGCTCGTTACCGCTTTCGGATTCGGCGGCGTACGTCTTGAACCGGTGCGGGCGCAGCGGCCGTTTCCGGACGACGAGCGGTCCGCTGGGGCATTTCGAGCGCAGGGATGGGGCGCCGGGCCCCGCGAGAAACGCGGAACTGGCGTGCACTTTCGACCTTAGCGAAACAGCAGAGCTAAGGTTCAAGCGCCTTTTGTCTTTGACACGATGGTCGTGCGCGGCAGTTCGGGAGCGACGATCCGCGCTTCGGCCGATGCGGCTCGCAGCGCTTCCAGAATGGGAGGCACCGCCGCGTGCGGCTGCTCGGCGACGGCGCGCAGCATGCATATGTAGCGCGCGCCGCAGCGCGCGGCCGCGCGGGCCTGCTCGGCGGTCAGGATTCCGCCGATAGCCGCAACCGGACCTGGTGCGATCGCGCACCACCAGGCGAGGTTCCCGAGTCCCTGCTCGCGCCACGGCATCGCTTTGGTCGCTGTCGGCCACACCGGCCCGCACGCGATGTACTCCGGCGCCAGCGCCGCTGCGCGCGCAAGCTCCCATAAGCAGTGCGAACTGACTCCGAGCGCAAGCCCGCTGTCGGCGATCGCCTGCCGCTCGCCCGCGCCCAGCGCCGCCAGGTCCTGCTGACCGAGGTGGACGCCGTCGGCGCCCGCTTCAATCGCAAGCCGCCAGTGATCGTTGACGAACAGGCGCGCGCCGGCGGCGCGGCACGCCTCCACGCCGGCCCGTACCTGCTCGCGCAACCGCGCCTCTTCGGCCTGCTTGATTCGCAGCTGCACCATTTGCACCCCGGCCGACACAACCGCGCGCACCAGCGCAGCACTGTCGACGATCGCGTACAGCTGCGCTTGCGCGGGCGGGATCGTCCGCGGTCCCGGCCGGCGCGGCGGAATTGCGTCGAACGACATCGAAGGGAGCAGTTCCGGCTTCGTAGCGAATCCGGCGCGCGCCCGCACCGGCCCCGCACCGTCTCCCGCCGAATATCCGTGCCGCAAGGCGTTGGCCGTCGCCATCTTCGCCAGCACCAGTGCGTCCGCCGCCGCAAAGTCGAGCGCGAGCGCCGCTGCGGCAGAGGTTGCGAAGGTGCAACCGGTCCCGTGCGTGTGCGCGGTGTCGATCCGCGGCAGCGCGAGCCAGCCGCAGGCGTCGTCGCTATCGACCCAGTCCAGCGCCAGCGCGCCCGCCCCGTCTCCGTCCGTCACATCGCCGCCGGTCACGCACACCGCGCCGGCGCCGAGCGCGCGCAACGCTTTGGCGATCACGGGTGCACCCTGCGACTTGCCGGTCAATGCTTCGGCTTCCCGCAGATTCGGCGTCACCACGTCCGCATGCGGCAGCAGCAGCGCCCGGTATGCATTCAGCGTCGCCTCGTCCGCGAACGATGTACCGGTGCTCGAGGCGAGCACCGGGTCCACTACCAGCGCAACCGGCCTGCGCGTGCGCAGGCGCTCGACCCAATGCGCAACGATCTCGACCAGCGCCACACTCGTCAGAAGGCCCGTCTTAATGGCCCGCGGCGGCAGATCGAGCTCCAGCGCGGCGAGCTGGGCTTCGAGAATCTCGGGGTACACCGGTTTGACGCTCGCGACCGCGCGTGAGTTCTGCGCGGTGATCGCCGCCACCACCGGGCACAGGTGCACACCGAAAGCTTCGGCGGCGCGCTGGTCGGCGCTTAACCCCGCGCCTCCGCCGCTGTCGTTGCCGGCGATGCTCCAGACGATCGGCCTGTTACCCACCTGCGCGTGCGAGGCACCGCTATTGTTTCGGTTCGCGTCCTCCACCGCCGCTCAGCGATCCGCAGGCTGATCCGTGGGACCGAGCAGTACGCGCTCTCCGCCGACCGGAGTGGTCGCAACCGCGAAATCCTGTGCTGGAATGAGGCCGGCACGCCAGCCCTCGCGCCCGGCGGCGACCGCCTGCCGGAACGCGTGCGCCATTTTCACCGGGTCACCGGACAACGCCACCGCCGAATTCGACAGCACGGCGTCAAATCCCATCTCCATCACGCGAGCCGCGTGCGACGGCGCGCCGATGCCGGCGTCGACGATCAGGATCGCATCGGGCAGGCGCGCACGCAGCGTTCGCAGCGCCAGTGGATTGGCGAGCCCCTGCGCGGAGCCGATCGGCGCGCCCCACGGCATCACCAGCGCACAACCCACGTCCAGCAGACGGCGGCAGGTCACGAGATCATCGGTGCAGTACGGCCACACGACGAAACCCTCGCGCACCAGCACGCGCGCAGCTTCCACCAGCTCGATCGGATCGGGCTGCAGCGTGTAGTCGTCCCCGACCACTTCCAGCTTGACCCAGGTGGTCTCGTACAGTTCACGCGCCATCATCGCCAGCTCGACGGCCTCGCGCGCACTGCGGCAGCCGGCGGTATTCGGCAGCAGCCGCGCGCCCTGCTCGGCCAGAGCGGCACGGACGATCGCGACGAAACCGTTGTCGCCTGCCCGGGCGAGCGTGCGCTTCAAGCCGACCGTCACGACCTGCGTATCCGATGCGCGGATCGCCTCTCGCAGCGTCTGGGGCGAGGGGTATCCGGCCGATCCGAGCAGGAGGCGGCTGCGCAGCGTGACGCCGTCGACTTGCCAGCCGTCGGTCTCTACTTGCGGTTCCCGATGCATCGTTCGCGTCTGTCCAGATTGCGGATTGCGTACCGCGGGCGGTGCTCAGCCTCCGGCGATCGGCTGGAACAACAGCACCGAATCGCCGTCGTGCAGCTCGAAGCGTTCGCGCAGCGAGCGCGCGACAAAGCGTCCGTTGACGGCAGTGGCGACGGCGCACGGCTCGTAGCGCAGATTGGCGAGCAACAACGCCAATGTGGTCCCGGCAGCGACCTGGCGGGGACGCCCATCGAGCGCGACTGCGATCGTCGAATCCATTCGCTTACGCGGCGGCGGTTTCGCGGCGCGCCTCCAGCGGTTGCGCCAGACCCATTGTCGCGAGCGCATCGTCCACCAGCGCCGGCGCGAGCAGCCATCCATGCCGGAACAGGCCATTGATCCGCACCAGCCCCTCAGCAACTTGCATGCAAGGCTCATGATCGGGCAGCGCCGGTCGCAGGTTGCGATCGAGCCTGAGGATCCGCGCTTCGGCAAGCTGCGGCAACACGCTGTGCGCCGCGCTCATCAACTCGACGGCAGATCGCAGCGAAACGGGAGAGCGGTCTTCGCTCTCGATCTGGCTGGCCCCAACGATCAGGATGTCGCCGGGCCGGGGCACTACGTACACGCGGTGACGCGGATGCAGCAGGCGCAGCGGCCGCTGCAGCCCGAGGCCCGGAGCGTGCAGCCATGCCGTTTCGCCTCGCACCCCGCGCACCGGCAGATCCGGACGCGCACCGGTGCCGCGCACGTCGAATGCGACGTCGAAGCGATGCCAGCCCTGCCCGGTCACCCGTATCCTGCCGGGTTCGATCTGGTCGGCGCTCGAGGCGAAACACCAACGCGCCGTGCGTGCGCCCTCGTGCAGCGCCGCCATTACTGCCACCGCATCCAGATGCGCCTCACCCGCCAGCAGCCACGCGTGGCGCACCCTGGTCACCGCCGGTTCCAGCTCTTGCAGGCGCCTGTGGTCGAGCGACTCGGCGCTCAGGCGCGGATCGGCCGCCTGCCGCAGACGCGCCAGGATCCGTTCCGCAGCGCCCAGATCCGTTCGGTGTGCCAGCAACAAGCTGCCCCGCTCGGCGAAGAAAGGCTGGCCGGGCAGGTCCGCCACAATTTGCCGCCACAGCACGACCGAGCGCAAGCCCAGGCGCGCCACCCCCGCGGAAGCACTCTCGAGCTCGGCAACCGGACTGAGCATTCCCGCGGCGGTGAAAGCCGCTGCGCCCTGGCCGTCGAATGCCGGTTCCGCTCCACCCGCCGGATCGAACACGGTCACGCAGTGGCCGGCCTGCACGAGGCGCCAGGCCAGCAGGCGGCCCAGCAGCCCTGCCCCGGCGATGCCGACCGCGGCCATGCCCATCCTTATCCGTCGGAACGCAGGCGCACGTACAACTCGCCGCCGGAGGCCCGAAACTGATCCGACTTCGCATCCATCGCGTGGCGGATCGCCTCGGCGTCGCTCAGGCCTTCGCTCGCCGCCAGCTCGCGCAGCTCCTGCGTGATCTTCATCGAGCAGAACTTGGGCCCGCACATCGAGCAGAAGTGAGCAACCTTGCCGCTTTCCTTCGGCAGCGTCTCGTCATGAAACTCGCGTGCGGTGTCCGGGTCGAGCGAGAGGTTGAACTGGTCGTGCCAGCGGAACTCGAAGCGCGCGGCCGACAGCGCGTCGTCGCGGGCTCGTGCCCCCGGGTGCCCTTTGGCGACGTCGGCCGCGTGGGCCGCGATCTTGTAGGCGATGATGCCCTGCTTGACATCGTCGCGATCCGGCAGCCCCAGGTGCTCCTTGGGCGTCACGTAGCACAGCATCGCCGTGCCGAACCAGCCGATCATCGCGGCCCCGATCGCCGAGGCGATGTGATCGTAGCCGGGCGAGATGTCGATCGTCAGTGGCCCCAGCGTATAAAAGGGCGCTTCGTGGCAATGCCGCAGCTGCTCCTCCATATTGACACGCACCAGGTGCATCGGCACGTGCCCCGGACCCTCGATCATCGTCTGCACGTCGTGCTTCCATGCGATTCGCGTCAACTCGCCCAGCGTACGCAGCTCGGCGAACTGCGCTTCGTCGTTGGCATCGGCGGTCGACCCGGGGCGCAAGCCGTCGCCCAATGAAAAGCTGACGTCGTACGCGCGCAGGATCTCGCAGATCTCCTCGAAGTGCGTGTACAAAAAGTTCTCCTGATGGTGCGATATGCACCATTTGGCCAGGATCGAGCCGCCGCGCGACACGATTCCCGTACGGCGGTTCACCGTCAGCGGGATATACGGCAGTCGCACGCCGGCGTGGATCGTGAAGTAGTCGACGCCCTGCTCGGCCTGCTCGATCAACGTGTCGCGGAAGATCGGCCAGGTCAGATCCTCGGCCACCCCTCCGGCCTTTTCCAGCGCCTGGTAGATCGGAACCGTGCCGATCGGCACTGGCGAGTTGCGCACGATCCAATCGCGCGTCGTATGAATGAATCGGCCGGTGGACAGGTCCATGACCGTATCGGCTCCCCAGCGGATCGCCCACACCAGTTTTTCGACCTCCTCCTCGATGCCGGACGTGACGGCCGAGTTGCCGATGTTGGCGTTGATTTTGACCAGGAAGTTGCGGCCGATCGCCATCGGCTCCAGCTCGGTGTGGTTGACGTTGGCCGGGATAATGGCGCGGCCGCGCGCCACTTCATCGCGGACAAACTCCGCAGTGATCGGGCCGGCCGGAAGCTGCGCCCCCATCGGATCGCCGGCCAGCCGCCGCTCGCGGTCAGCATCGCCCAGATACTCGGCCATCCACTCGCGCCGGCCATTTTCACGCAGCGCCACGTACTCCATCTCCGGGGTCACGATGCCGCGTTTGGCATAGTGCATCTGTGTGACGGCACGCCCGGGCAACGCCCGGCGCGGGCGGCGCTGCAGCGCGACGGCTTCGGCGCGCAATTGCCCCAGGCGGCCGGAGCCGGCGCCGTCGCCCATTGCCCCGGCTGCCCCGCCGTCTTTCATCCCATCATCCAACGCAAGCTGCGCGCGCCCTTCGTACTGCTCCGTGTCGCCGCGCTCGCGAACCCAGGCGCCGCGTACGTCAGGCAGTCCCTTGCGCACGTCGATCGCTGCATGCGGATCGGTGTAGGGGCCAGAGGTGTCGTACAGCACAACCGTCTCGCCGCTGGTCAGTCGAACCTCGCGCACTGGAACGCGCAGATCGGCGCGTGAACCGCGCAGCCAGGTCTTGGAGGACGCGGGAAACGGCTCGCGCGCGCCCGCGAGCGATTGAATCATCGGATCCTGTGCATTCATCGTCGAGACTCCCTCGCGCCAGTTGCTCCGAAGGCGTCCCTTTGCGGTCGGCTCGCGCGCGAGCGCCGTCTGGGTGAGCGGCTCTTCTTCCGCCGGTACGAACCGGATCAAGTTTGCGGGTTCGGATCCACCGTCTCAGCACGCGCGGCGTGCACCCCGGAGCACGGTCATTCTGGAGCGCACCGGCCCCGTCTGTCAAACTGGAGAAATGGAACGGCGCAAGCTCAGGGTCGGTCGACCCGTTACGCCAGAGGAATTCGACGAGCTAACGGATGAGGAGCTCGCACGCCTCGTTCCACGCGCGCTGCGCGGTTTCTTTCCCGGCAAGGACTGCTGTGCGGGCGGCTTCTTCTACCTGCACGACGGCACCGCTTGGTCGTTCTTCAAGGGCGGCTTCGTCGACGAGTAAGCGATGGGAACGAGCGGACTGCAACAGTCCACTACGTTCCCTGGGTCCACGGCTCGGACGACGACGACAGGCGATGGGCCTTCCACCCGTTCCAGGCGAGCAGCACGGTGGTCAGCGCAAGCACTGCGGCAGTTCCGAAACGCAGGGCCACGAAAGCCCCTGCGGCAGCGCCGACGCACATTGTTGCGGTGGCCGCGAGGCGCCTTCTTGGACTCGGACCGCTTCCACCGGCCAGAGGCGAATCGGCGGCAACGCCGGTCAGGGTGAGGGTCAAAACCGTGGTCGTCAGATCCGGAACGCCTAGCCGGCGCGCCACGGCGTTTTGCAGACCCATCGCGAGGCCAAGCAGAACAATCAGCGCAAAGGACGGCACCGTATTTGCAATCGACTCGCCTGCTGCGATCGCGACAACGAGGGCAGCGCCGACGAATGCAAACTGGACGTACATCGCCGACGCAACGAAGCGTCCGCGGTGGCGCCCAAGCCGCGCGCCGAGGCGGCCGCCCACCACCGCTCCCGCGAGAAACGATCCGGTCGCAAGCAGCGACGCCGCAACCGAAAAGCCCGCCGCTCCCGCGGCGGCGAAGCCCACAAAGACGACATTGCCCGTCATGTTCGCGACGAACACATGCCCGAGCTGCAGGTAGCTGACAGCGTCGACCAGCCCGGTCACCGCCGTAAGCACGAACAGCAGCGAAGGCAGCGGCCCGTGCCGATCGCCCTGCGTTTTTGCGGGTTCAACCGCCCGCGCCGGATCGGACATCTGGATCTGCCGCAGAACTCATCGGACGCTCATCGGAGCGCCTCGCGCGATCGCTTGCGTCTATCGGGGCGTGGCGGTCTCGGCCGGTCGGGTCGCCTCGGACAAGAACCACGCACGCCGCTCCGCCTCGTCGATCCAGACCTCGATCAGGCTCGCCGTTGCAACGTCGCCGTGCTCGTCGCAGACGCCGTGGGTCTCGCGCATCCGCTGCGCGAGCCGGGTGTTGTCCTCCCTCAGTTCCGCAAGCATGTCCAGCGGCGTGACGTATTCGGCATCGTTGTCCGAAACCCGCTGCAGGCGCCCGATGTGACCGATCGACCGAAGCGTCGTGCCGCCGACCTTTCGTACGCGCTCGGCGATCACATCCGTCGTGGCGAACAGCTGATCGCCATGCTCATCCAGCAGCAGGTGATAGTCGCGGAAATGCGGACCGCTGACGTGCCAATGGAAGTTCTTGGTTTTCAGGTACAGGGCGAAGAAATCAGCAACCAGCGCGTTCAGCGCGCCGGAAATGTCGCGGATCGCGTCCGGTCCGAACCCCCCCGGGCTCCGGTGCTCGGCGAAGGCGGTTCGCTTGTGCGTGTTCATCGCAACTCCTCCTCGTGGGACCGCGGAACTGCGGTTTGCGCAACATCTTAGCCTCCGCACCGAACGATTGCCTCCCCGGATGGTCCATACCACCGGTCCTCGCCAGGACTATGCTGCCCGACCCGGCTGAATTGCATCCTCCATGGAGTGACCATGCGAGACCGACTCGATGCCGCGCTCGTCGCGCGTGCCGCAAGTCTTCTGCTGGCGTTCGCATCGTGGAATGCGCTGGCCGATGCCGCCCCCGCCCCACCCGTTACCGAAGTCCTTCGCACAAGCCTGGACAACGGACTGCGCGTGATCATCGTTCGCAACACTCTGGCGCCCGTGGTGTCGACCTCGCTCAACTATCTGGTCGGCGCCGACGAGACTCCGGAAGGAATGCCCGGAATGGCCCACGCACAGGAGCACATGATGTTTCGCGGCGCTCCGGGGCTTTCGGCAGATCAGCTCGCCTACCTCGGCAGCATCATGGGCGGCAACTTCAATGCGGATACCCGGCAGACCGTCACGCAGTACCTGTACACCGTTCCTGCCGAGGATCTGGACGTCGCGCTGAACATCGAAGCCATCCGGATGCGGGCGATCGACGACAGCGCGAAGGACTGGCAGAACGAACGAGGCGCCATCGAGCAGGAGGTCGCTCAGGATCTGTCGAATCCGACCTACGTCCTGTTCTCCCGGCTTCGCGCAGCCCTGTTCGAGGGAACGACGTACGCGCACGATGCGCTCGGAACACGGCCGTCTTTCGATCGGACCACCGCCGCGATGCTGAAGGATTTCTACAACCACTGGTACGCACCGAACAATGCGATCCTCGTCATCGTCGGCGACATCGACCCGGCGGCGACGCTGACCACCGTCACAAGGCTGTTCGGCAAGATCCCCCGAAAGACTTTGCCCGCACGCCCGAGCATCCGGTTGAAGCCGGTTCGTGCGCAGTCGCTGCAGCTCAAAAGCGACCTGCCCTACGGCTTGCAAGTCATCTCGATGCGGATGCCGGGACTCGACAGCGCCGATTTCGCCGCCTGCGAGGTCCTCGCCGATGTGCTGAACAGTCCGCGGGGCGCCCTGTACGAGCTCGTCCCGCAGGGCAAGGCGCTCGCCGCGGGTTTCGACTTCGAGCCCCTGGCCAAGGCCGGTCTCGGTAGCGCTAGTGCCGCCTTTCCTGCAGGCGGCGATGCCAAAACGCTGGAGAAGGAGGTTCGCGCGGTTCTTCGAAAAATTGCCGAGGGTGGGATACCGCCGGACCTTGTCGCGGCGGCCAAGCTCCAGGAGCGGCGCAGCGCAGAGGCCGAGAAGACTTCGATCCAGGGGCTGGCCGGTGCTTGGGCGGAGGCGGTGGCCGTGGATGGACTGGACTCTCCGGATCAGGATCTGGCTCGCATCGAGAAGGTCACAGTCGATGACGTCAACCGCGTTGCCCGCAAATACCTCGATCTGGACCACGCGGTGTTTGCCGTCCTGACGCCGCAAGGGGCGGGCAAACCGGTGACGGGCCGTGGGTTTGGCGGCCAGGAGAGCATCGAACTGGGCGAGGCCAAGCCTACCGCGCTGCCCGACTGGGCGCAGCAGGCCGTTGGCCGCCTGACCGTGCCGCCATCGACAGTGCACCCGGTAGTCAGCAGGTTGCCGAACGGCATTGAGCTGATCGTCCAGCCGGAAACGGTCGCCGATACCGTCAGTGTCTACGGCCATATCCGCAACCGACCGGAGCTCGAGGTTCCCAAGGGGCAGGAGGGGTTGTCGATGGTGCTCGGCGGCCTGTTTCCATATGGCTCCGAACACCTCGACCGTGTTGCCTTCCAGCGAGCACTCGATGAGATCGGCGCCGACGAGCAGGCCGGAACCGATTTCGAGGTCAGCGTGCTGAAGGAGAATTTCGACCGCGCCCTGCAGCTGCTGGCCGACAACGAGCTGCATCCGGCCCTTCCGCAGAAGGCCTTCCAGACCGTGCGGCGACAGGTTTCCGACTCGGTCGCCGGTCGTCTGCGCAGCCCCGGTTACCTCGTCGGACGCGCGATCGACGGTGCACTGTTTCCGAAGGATGACCCGACGCAGCGCGAAGCGCTTCCAAAGACAGTGGAATCGCTGACGCTGGACGACGTGCAGCGCTACTACCGCGCCGCGTTCCGTCCCGATCTGACCGTCATCGTCGTCATCGGCAACGTCGCCCCCGAGCAAGCCCGCGCGGTGATCCAGAAGTATTTCGGCAACTGGGCGGCCGAGGGTCCACGGCCTGAAACGGCCCTGCCAGCAGTGCCTCCGAACGGCGCGACCCAGGTCGAGGTCGCCGACGCCAGCCGGGTACAGGATCGCGTCACTCTCGCCGAAACCGTCGGACTGACCCGCTCCCACCCGGACTACTACACGATCAAGCTCGGCAATACGGTCCTGGGCGGCGGCTTCTACTCGGCACGCTTGAGCCGGCACCTGCGCAAGGACGCCGGGCTCGTTTATTCGATCGGCTCCATGCTGGAAGCAGGCAAGAACCGGAGCGTGTATGTCGTCCAGTACGCCTGCGATCCGCCAAACGTGACTAAGGTCCACGCCGCTGTGGCGCGCGAAATCGAGGACATGCGCCGCACGGATGTCACCGACGACGAACTGCAGCGTGCGAAAGCGATGCTGCTGCGCCAGATCCCGCTGTCGGAGGGCAGCATGGGTGCGATCGCACAGGCATTGATCGGCCGCTGGGAGCTCGACCTGCCGCTGGACGAGCCGACCCTTGCGGCGCGCCGCTATATTGATCTGCGCGCCGGCGACATCACTGCGGCGTTCGCGAAATGGTTCCGACCCGACGATCTGGTACAGGTGACGCAGGGGCCCGCGGGAAAGTAATGCGCCAGACGCCGGCTCATTCGGCGCTCATTCGGGAATCATTCGGCGAACAGGTAGCCGCAGCGGCGATCGTTCGGATCGTGCGTCAGGATGCGGTCGTACAAGCCGACGTTCTCGGACACGGCGCGCTCCAGGTCTTCCGTCAGCAAGAAGCCGTCCGCAACCTGCTGGCTGGCCGCTTTGCGCACCTTGGCGATGAAGTCGTCGCGCCTCGGATAGCGGTCCTCCAGGCTCGGGCGCGGGTCGCCAGCGGCGCTGCGCTCGGCCTCGGTGCGCGCAAAGGGCTGGAAGCTGCCGTCCCAGCGCGCCGTGGCCCATGCGAAGCCCGTTTCTGGCGCGCGTCCGTTCCAGCCTGTGTGGGTCCCGAGCGGAACCTGCAACTCCACCAGTCGCACGCCGCCGCGATCGTTGCCATCGGCATCGGGGGCCGGCACGCGCGTCTCATAGGGCGGACCATGCCGCGGCGGGACCCGATTGGGAATGCCGTCCCTCTGAAAGCTGGGGCCGAAATCCAGGCGCGGCTCGCGCAGGTTCTGCTCCGGCGGGAAAAGCCCGATGTTGTGAGGAAACGCGGCCCCGTAGGAGGCTACGGTGATCAGCCCGCCGTCGCGCAGCAGCGGGTAGGCGCTCGCTGGGGGTGCTTCGCCGGAGCCTGCCCAGCGGTCCAGCGCCAGAATCAGCGCACGCATCGGCAGATAATGGTCCGTCGTCGAGACGCAGTTCACATACGGTTCGCGCGAGCGCGAGCGCCCCACGTAGTGCTGCGCGCCCATGAAGGCATAGATGCGCACGTTCGCCGCCGGCGCGACGTCGTCCTTGCCATCGGGACTCGTCGTGATCAGCGACGCGTCGCGGTTCCAATACTCGGTCGATGTATTGGCGATCATCACCTTCGGCAGGCGCCCGCGCGCGTCCGCGGCGCGATCCAGCGTGGATGCCGTCTCCTTGCTGACCGGATCGCGGCTTGGCGTGCTCGTGAAAGGAAATTCGTCGGAGGGGTAGTCGTGTTCCTCGAGCATCGACGGATGGCGCGTGGGTTGGACGAACCGGCTGTTGAAACCGGCCGATCCACCGCCTCCGGGAACCTGCAGAAACGCAGCGTCGAAAGCAAGGCGGCCGTTTTCATCCACGTCGAGCCCGTCGTGCAGCATGCGGCCGATCAACCTGGCTGACTGGCTGATGCCGAAGATCAGCACACGTTGCGGCGGCTGCGCGTCCTCGAACGGGTGGTCGCGGAACCAGGCCAGCAGATCGCGAATTCCCGCCAGGCCGGCGCCGGTCACATAGGGGTCTTTCGCGATATAGGTGAGCTCGTAAATCGTTCCCGGTTGGAATCCCTCTTCGAGCCGAACTCGGCCGGGCCCGCCGCCGTGTTCGGTGCCGACGAAACGCCAGTGATCGCGCGCTACCGGGCGCCGCGCATCGTCCGGACGCGCCCGCTCGGTCAGCACGGCCGACGGATCGTCCGGCGTGGCAGGCTCGTACGTCAGGCCACGCAGTCCGGCATAGGTGGCAATCTGGACAGGCTCGTTGACGATGAACTCGTTCTGAACGGGACCGATGATGTCGGCCCCGCGCGGCCCTTTCGCGATGGGCGGAGCGAAGATCAGCGGCCTCGCAAACGACGATTGCGGGCCGACGTCCCAGGTCCAGGCGGAAAACAGCAAGGTAAAGCCGTGGCGCATCAGGAAACCGTCGCCGGCATCGGCCACGGTCGTCGGGTCGTTGTTGGCGGGGCTGCGCCCGTTGATCTGGCCGAGTATCGCGAT
>Ga0187846_10000889_pt1 | contig 17120 bp, 23 predicted proteins | sample TC_taG_FD_161473 | JGI IMG/M metagenome (GOLD analysis project Ga0187846, IMG submission 161473) | Biofilm microbial communities from the roof of an iron ore cave, State of Minas Gerais, Brazil - TC_06 Biofilm (v2) | ecosystem: Environmental > Terrestrial > Deep subsurface > Cave > Wall biofilm...
GTCAGCACTCCCTCCCCCGCGCGTCGGGACTGCCTGGACGGCACCCGCGATGTCGCCCGCAATGGTGCCGGCGCCCTCAAGGGCGGTCAGTGCATTCGCCGCTGGCGTCCCGCCGGTCGCCGGGCCTGCAGCGCCTCCACCGCTAGGACCGGCACTCGGGGCCGCCGCCCCGGTGCCACCTGGCGACGAAGGCCCCGGCGCCCCGATCCCCGGAATCGGCGACAACGGGCCCCGGGGAGCCAAGTTCACCAAACTCCGGGCGCCAAGATAGTCCAGGACGGTTTCGATGCTCTGATCTAGGTCGGTGGCCACGTATCTCTCCGCAGCATCTCGGCGAGTTCCTGGTAACGTGCACTGTTGAGTGCGGCAGCCTGACTATTGAGCAATTCCGTCGCCGCGCGGTCGAAATCGCCATCGGCGATCGCCGTCAGCATCATCCGGAACCCCACCAGGCCGTGGACGCCGCAGTTAAACGCGACATCCGTCAGCACGGCCTGGCGCACGTCGGACAATCGGCTCCAGAACGGCAAAATCCCGCCGATTAGCTTGATCGTCGCCACGGCATCGTCCTTGAAGATCAAATCGGCCGCCGCCTGTGAGATCGGCGTCGTTTCGCAGTTGTGACCCCAACCGACACTCCAGAACCCGAGCGAATCCCGATAGGGCGTCAACCGGCAGGCCTCATGTCGCTGAATCAGGTCAAACACGTTCATCGGATCTCGGCACACGCGCGCTGCTGGTCGTAAGTCTTCGCGCCCTGCAAGCACAGGAGCCGCAATCCGACGGCTTGCGTCTCGTGGTTGCGATCGATCGACTCTTTCAATGCCCGCAAGGTTTCATGGTTGGCCTTGAGCTCTTCGACGGCTTCGCGGGTATCCTGGACATGCTGCTTCAGTAATTCATGCTGTCCGGCCTGTTCTGGCGTGGGCTTCCCGCTGCCCCAGACATAACCAAGCGGCCCGGGCGAGTTGCGCAAGTTCTGGACCACGAGCAACAGGACCACGACGCCCAGAATCCAGACCAGGGGCTTGCGCACCAGCAGCTTGAGCAGCTCGAACACTCAGTCTCCTCCATTGGGCACCTTGAAGCTCACGACCCCGGCCGTGAGCGAGCCACCGCTCTTCGCCCAATAATAATAGAACTGCTGCGAGACGTTTGGGAACTCCGCGCGGTATACCAGAAACGGCCCGCCGCCCACGAACGCGCCCGTCGTGTTCGGATAGGCGGGGAGCGCCTGACCCCACTGCGTGCCAGCCACGAGCTCGAAAAATACGGTGTTGTCCGTCACGTTGCCGCTGGGATAGGCCGGCAACATGTGCACGCCATAGCTGAGCGCGTTCGCGGAGACGAAGCTCGCCACCGACACGGCGGTCCCGCCCGTCGCCGAACCCCCGTTGACCACGTTTTGCGAGGCTCGGTAGTACATCTGCGAGCCCCGGAAGTCTATTTGGATGAGCGCTTCGCCGTTGGCGATCGGCTGCGCGCCCAAATAGGCCCACGAGACCCAGCCGGTGGGCAGCGAGGGCCCCGTGGGCGGCGCAGTCGCCGAGCAGATCACCTGCGGGTTCGTCGACGCACTGGATGCCGTAAAATACCAGTGGACGAAGGTCCCCGACGTGGGTTCGGCCGCCTGGTCGCATCCGACCACGGCGCCTCCAGTGAACTGCTGGTCAATGCGTCCGGCCGTGACGGGAACGCTGGTGAAAACCGTAACGCCGCCAGTTGTCGGATTCCGCAGGATGGCCAGATCAGCCGAAAAACTCGTCTGCGTCGTGGAGGCAGCCGAATTCGGCACACCCACGAGATTCCGCACGGTGTAGGTGCCCGGCGCGGTGGCCGCCGTGACGCCCGGCGACACCTGAACCCAAGCGGTGCCGGTGTCGACAAAGAACGTGCCGCCGCCTACGTCCGTTTCGAGGTAATACCGGCCTGACGTGCCCGCCGAGGGCCGCGCGCCGGAGAGCCCGATGGTGATCTCGCGGTTGTTGATGTATGAGGCGATCGTCGACAGGTTCGTGTCGAGCTGAGAGACCGGAATATTCCCGCTTTGCGTGGCGAACGTATTAGGAATGCTCAGTGAGCCCGTCGCATCGGCCTTGCTGACCAGCAGGATCAGCAGCAGAAGATAGAACAGCCGCCGCCAGGTCATCATGCTGCCGTATCCCATTCGCGCCGCATCGCGTACTCCTGCTGGACCGCCTGAAGCGTCCACGGCGTGTCCGACCCGCTGATCGTCCAGCCTAGGAAGAACCCAAAGGCCTGCACCGTCGCCTTGGCGAGGATCAATCCCGTGGAAATCCACACAATCGGCTGATTCCCGAGCCCCAGGAAGGTAATCTGCTGGTTCGCGTTGTTAACCCATTGCAGAATGTTCTGCAGCGACAGATTGACGATGGAATTCGACGCTTCGGTATCCACCGTGACCGTCGGATTGATGCTCGCGGGCGCCTGAATCTCCACACCCATTTTAAAACACTCCTTCGAGGTCGTCGACAGCCCGAAATCATAGAGTTTCGATTGGATTTTGTACTTCACGGCCGCTGTGTTGCTCGCGACGAAGAGCTGGAAGATGTTGGTGCCGTCCGTTCCCCACGCTTGCGGATTTCCGGCATTCAGCAGCGAGGTAATCCAGATCAGACCGCTCGTCGCCATGTTCGGCGAGGCGAAAAACCATTTCCCTTGGCTGAAACCGATCATCAAGGGACGATTCCCGAGCACGGGGTCAGTGTAGGTCGTGAGAATCAGGAGAACCAAGAGGTCATAGATCACACAGATGGCGGCCGGGTTGTCCCCGCTCATCGTCGACAGCATCGGAAAGAGCCCATCGAGCTTATCCGAGAGTTTCTGCGGCGTCACGCCGACTAGCGCATACTCGCCAAAGGGGGACCGGAAGGCCAAGGACCGGAAATAACCGAGAACCGAGGCCGGCGCACTCGATCCGATGTTGGCGACCACGTTCGTATTCGAGAAGGAGGTCGTGCTCCCGCTGATCGTCACATTGGAAATCGAATTGACCGCGCCCTGGCCGACGACCCAGAGCGTCTCGAGGGACGAGTTGAGCTGCTGGATCGCGCCCTGGAAGTTGGAATCGGTGATTCCGGCCGACCCGCCGCCATCCGCGGCCGTGAAATCAGTGTAGGACGCTGGAGCGGAAAAAGTAATCGTCCGGTTGTTGGTCCCGCCCACGATCCAGACCCGTCCCTCGAAGACGGCGATCGCCACGCCCGAGCTCGGCGCGCTGGTTGTTCCGCCGAGACTCTTGAACGTCGTGCCGTCCCACGAGAAATACCCGTTGGCGTCGATAATCAGGATCGGGGTCGACTGCCAGAGGATGAGCCGCGCCTTGGTCGTGACCGTTGCCGCCCCACATACCTGCGTGAGCGCGCCAGTCGTCGTGAACTGCTGGATGCTGCCATCGGTGCCGACCGCATAGATGTACGGGGTCGTCCCGAGCACGAGGCCCCAGATCGAGGCGATGCCGCCGGCGTACGTCCCGATGGCCGCGCTCTGCGCCGGGGTGACCCGGATCTGGCCAAACCCGATCGGCATGGCGTTCTCGAGCCACGCGAACTCGTCGTCCTCGATGCCTGTCCGGGAATCCGTCTGATTCACCGCCTTGAAGCGCCGGAGCTGCTGCGTGCGGTGGCTCTGGTCGATCGCCCCCGCGCCCCCAGAAGCGCCGCCGCCCCCGGCCCCGCCCTGCAACTTCATATGAATAAGTTCCGCACCGGCCGCGGCGCAACCTTCGGCTCAGGCTTAGCCTTCGCCGGGCCGAACATCTTCTCGTAGTCCTTCAGCATCTTGGTATAACAAATGTCGCAGTCCTTCACGATCTCGCCCACCGAGTTGATGAGGGTCTTATTGTGCTCACAAATAAACAATGCTATACCTCTGGCGCATGTACGAACTGCCGCCGAGGTTGGATGCCCGCATTGTGCCGGAACCAACAAGCGGATGCTGGATTTGGATCGGTAGCCGGAGTATCTATCGTTATGGGGTCTTGCGGAATCGCTTGGCCCATCGTCTTGTGTTTGAGTGTGTTAAGGGACCGATTCCGCCGAACACTGAACTTGACCATCTCTGTCGGATGCGAGCCTGTGCCAATCCCAGCCATCTCGAAGCCGTCTCGCATCGAGAGAACTTGCGCCGCGGCGTCGGATTCCCCGCTCGATACGCCGCGCAAACGCATTGCAAACACGGACATGCCTTCACCGAAGCCAACACCTATCTGAGTTTGAGACAAACCGGCACATACAGCCGACACTGCCGGGCGTGCCGCGCGGCCACCGAGCGAAGATATTATCGGCGCGCTCATCCTCTGACCCAGCCCCACGGCAGTTCGCCATCTGTGCCGTAGATATCACTCAGGATATCGGGCTTCGACTGGATCGCCTCCAGCAGCCGCTCCTGGTAGAGCCCCATCTTTTGCGGGTCGCGGTTGTAGAACATCATTGCTTCCTGATACTGCTGCTGCTGGATCTTCGCGAGATAGGCCATGTAGTACGGCACCGGCTGGTCGAAGGGATACGACGCCGGATCGGCATCGGTCAGATTCACGAGCGGATTCGGGATAAGCTTGCACCCGAATTCGATGTAGTAACTCAGCGACGGCATCGGCCCGAGGCTAAACTGCGTGGCGCCGAGATACTGCCACGCCTCGGGAATGCCGATGGCCGTCGTCCACTGGTTGGTGAAGGCTTGGAGCGCTTGCCAACCCGGCTGACGCAGACGCATCCGCGTCCCGGATGGCCCGCCCGTCGCGATGACCCACATGTCGTAGAACCCGATGATCTGCTGGAAGCCGACGGTGCCGGCGACCGTCGGAAGCGGCGTGGGAAACGTGACCGGGTAGTCGCGCTGGCTCGCGACGACCTGAGAGACGATCAAGAAGCGGTGATGGCCGGCGTCGACGGCGACCTTCTGCATCGCCTCTGAGGCCCAAGCCGTCAGGTCCGCGTTACTCCAGTACGCGCCGTTGGCGTCCTTCAGCAGTCGGCGGGCGGCGTTGATGTAGGTCTGGAGTGTCGTCGCCATCGCGCCTTATTCGCCTCGTAGTAGGCATGCTTTTGCGCGCGAATCCGGTCGCGATGCACGAATTGATACGTACGCTGGTATTCCTCGCTGCAAATCGAGCAGCGCCGACGACGCCCGTTCTCCTGCACAACGTCCTTCGGATGACCAAGTTTGCATGTGGTCTGATACCGATAGTGCGGCGCACGACAAGATGATTTGAATAGTGCGCGTCGGATTTGGTCGCGTCGCTTCGGCGACATCAGCGTGTACAACGTCAGCATCAGCCCCACGGCACGCGGTCCGCCCAGTTGCCAGGCCGTTGCACGATTCCAGCGCGGATTGCGCACTTGCCGCAGGTGCAGCGAGCCGCCATAGAGCCCAACAAGTCGGTTGAGCGGGGCGCGCTGTACCTGGACAGCGACCACTGTCGCGCCCGTCTTCTGGTGAAACCCGAACGAGCCTTCGCCTTCTAAAAACCCGGCTGTCCAGTGCAGATCGTGTGTCGTGACCACGCATGGAGCATTTCACCAAGCAATCCATGCGTCAATAGCATTTATCTCCAGTGAAATCAGACAGTTACGTTGACACTGCCGAATCCGCTCACGACAGTCGCGGCCTTCGCCTTGACAAGAATCGTCTGCAGCACCGCGACGAGCGCGCCGATGTAGCCGAGCTGCATGTTCGTCAAGGTCGACGCGAAGCCGGTGAAGGCGAACGCCGCGTCCTCGTGCATGAAGATCGAGAAGTAGCGGTCGTTGATGAAGTAGAACGTGCCTTCTGCGGCGTAGGGGTCCATGTAGATGGGAACGCCGGCGACCACGAGGGCGGTGAAGAGCGCGCGCACGCCACCCGCCGCCTGGTCAAACCCTTCCCCGGGGGAGAGCGCGTACACTTCCTGCGCGACGAAATCCTGGGCGAGCCCGGTCCACGTGCCCGGGCCACAGACCCCGAAGGTCGGCATCTCCCCGCCGTTCTTCTTCGTGGCGGCGACGATGTACTGCAGCATGATGGCGCGGGTCGGGTTGGGCGAGCCGCCGACCGAACCCACGCCCGAGGTCCACCAGGTGTTGGTGGTCCGCGAAAGGTTGCCGTAGGTGCCCGTGTTGTTCACGGTGTCGCCGAGCGAGGTGATGTCGATGGCCGCGTTCACGCCGGCCGCGTTCCAGAGCTTCGTCGCCAGCAGGTCGGCCGAGGCGTTCCCCGAATCGTTCATCCGCGCGTCGATCAGCGGGATCACCGCCGCGTTGATCTGCACCGCGCCCTCCATCCCGAGGAACGGGATGGGGCAGATCATCAGCGCGAGGTTGAAGTCGGCCTCAAATGCGCCCTGCTGCACCGAGGGCTGCGAGAAACTGCCCGAGTAGTCCGACATCTGCGCGTTGACGAAGGACTGACCCTGGACCGGCACCGTCACGCTCGACACACCGCCCGAGGCCATCTGCGCGTTCATCAGCAGCGCCGCCAGCAGCGGTGAGGCTTGGTAGATCTGGACGATGAAGCGCGGGATGAAGGCTCTTCTCGTGACTGCGGTTAATTCCGTTCCGATCGCGCCTGACGGCATCAAACCCGTTCCGAGCAAAGTCACAATGGCCTCCCTATCTCACCGCGAAGAAGGTGTAGGTGCCTGCCGCCGGCGTACAGGTGTTGGAGGCCACCACGAAGTCGATCTGCAGCGTGTTGGTCGACGAGGGCCGCCAGGCCACCATCGGACAGCCCGAGGTCGGCGCGGGGCTGTTCCCCAGGAAGAGCGTATCCGTCGTTTGCACGCCGGTGAACGTAAAGGTCTGCGACTGGGTGCAGAGCACGCCGTTCCCGGACGCCGCGCAGGCGGTGCCGATGGCTGTCGGGGTCAGCGACGCCGAATACTTGACGATCCCGTTCGTGAGCTGGGTGCCGCCCGAGCCGAGCTGGATAGTGCCGCCCAGCGTGTAGGGGCCGCCGGTGAAGGAGCTGCCCGAGGGCATCGTGATCGTCTGGGCGGCAAGGGGCGCCGCGAGCGCCAAGAGTGCAACAAGCGCAAGGCTCAGGATTGTAATTCGACGCATACGCCCTCCGTCAGCAGAGCGATCTTAGGGAATGCGACGCGAAGATGCGTGCCATCTTCGAGTTCCACATGCAGTGTCACGAGACGCTGGCAGTTCTTCAGGTCTGGCCCCGGTAGGATGCCGTGGAAGCGTGCGGGAATAATCACGCTGTCTTTGTCAGACATGAATCGCTCTCCCATTCGCGGGAGTGGCCAGGCCGACGAGCATCACACCCATCAGAGCCATGCCGACGATGTGGAACGGGTGCCAGGACAGAGAGTCGACGCCGAGGGCGACGAGCGAAGGTCCCCAGAGCGCATGCGTGAACATGGCGCGATGCTCGACCAACCACAGCCCCAGGAGGACGAGGCCGACGAGCCCGGTTTCGCAGAGCCACTGCAGGGGCTCGTTGTGGGCCTCGGCCCAGACCTCGCGGGTCGGGAAAAACTGTTGCTGGATCTGCAGCGTCGGGATGCGATGCGCCCAGCCGCCGAGGCCGTAGCCCAGCACCGGATCAGTCTGCGCCCAGTCCTTGAGCGCGAACCCCCAGATCTGCACGCGGACAACCTGCGTGTACTTGTGGTAGTGCCAGGCGGCGGCGGCGATTCCGGCGACTGAGAGCACCCACGTCACGGGGCGTTGACGGTACCGCCAGGCGATCCCGGCGGCGAAGGCGGCCATGGCGCCCAATGAGTGGGTGCCCAGGATGATCGCGCCGATCACGGGGAGGGCGAGCCAGGGCATGAGCGGGGCCGCGACCGCGAGATAGCCGGCCGTGGCGTTCACGCTGCCGAAGGTGCCATAGGGCTGCACCGCGCCCACGTGCCACCAGCCGGCGTGGCGCGGCAGGCCGATCCAGAGCAGATCCCAGCCGGCGAGCTGCTGGACGACGTAAGCCGCCTCGAAGGCGGCCACACCAAGAATTGCTCGACGCGCCCACGCGGGGATACCCGCCACCCGCACCATGAGCAGGCTGAGCGCGCCGAGGATGAACATGAGGCTATGCGTGGGGTCCAGCGCAGCCCCGCGCCAGAACACGGTGAAGCCAGCGAGGCCCACGGCTGCCGCAAGCCACCGATCCGACGAGCCGATCATCAGCGCGATCAGGATCGCGATCGTGAAGTAAAGCGTCTGCATCTCCCAGAGATCGATCCCCTGCGCCGGCGGATACAGCGGCAAGGGGAGGCGCGGGTGGGCGAGCTTGAGCATCGGCAGCCATGTCACCACCGGCGCCGCGATCAGGCCGCCCAAGATCGCCCACCACGCGCGCGCCATCGCTTACTGCCCGTACCCCACGTAGCCGTTGGTGATGATGACGTCGTTCGTCGTCGCGGCCGTGCCCCAGTGCCAGGTGCAGATGATGTTCGCGGCCGTCGTGCTGGTCATGTCGAGCATGCCGCTCGAGGAGCCGTTCGTCGGGGCCAACCCGGCGCCGACGAGGTTGACCGTGTTCGTCTGCGACGCGATGGACACCGTGGCATACGCGGCCTCGCCGATGTTGACGTTGGCCGGCCACACGGGCTGCGGGCGGACCCAGAAGTCGATCACGAGGGGACTGGACGCCGCTTGGGGCAGCGTATATGTCGCGCCGTTACCGATGGACACCGAGGCGTTCGGCGTCAGCACCGACGAGGACGACTGGTAGGCACAGCCCAGCATCGCCGTGGTGACGCCCGAGCCGGTGGTAATCGACCCCTCCAGCCGGAGATGCAACGGCGCCGCCGCGACGCCGACCGGGAGCGTGTTCGTCCAGAGCGGCGTATCGGCCGTGACCGAGTTGTTGGCGGTGACCGACGTGCGCGACGCTTGGAGAATGAACGTCGATTGCAGGCCTTGCGGCAGCGCCGGGGTTGGACACCACGTCAGGATCAGCGCGAGGAGAGCGAGAATCTGCAGGGTCCGTCGCATGGGGCGCCTCCTACACCGAGCCGACCATCGGCGTCAGGCGGGTGAACACGCCGCCCGTATCCGCGACGCCCGTGTTGAGGAGCGAGAAGTTGAACCCGTCGGAATCGACGTACCCCGCGCCGCCCGCCGGAATGAAGTCGCGGAAGGTGGTGCCGCCGTCAAGGGTGTACTGCACCTTGTCGTTGGGCGAGCAGATCACCATGAAGCGACCCGCGCCGCCCGTGAACGTGCTGACCCCGGCGCCGATCGTCTTGGCGATGGTCAGGCGCTGGTTGGCGGTGAGCTGCAGCGCCTGCTCGGCGGCATAGAGCGATCCGGCCGCCCCGAACGCCAGCTGCGACCCCAGAATGACTGTCAGCGGCATGGCTCAGCTCCTAGCGTTGCGGGTTGGCGTCGCGCTCACGGAGCCAAGCGAAGGCTTCATTGCGCGCCCATGAATCACGGTTCTCGAACAGGCCCTTGAATTGGTCCAATCCGGCCTTCCACGGCAGTTGCAGCGTGGTCGGGCCGCCGGGACCGCCCCGGGGCGTCGCGAGCTTCTGACCCTGCATGTAGAACTCGGCCGCGGTCTGGGGCGAGGCGATCAGCTTCTCCTGCATGATCTGGTGGATCTTCGGCAGATCCTCCGCAGTTACGCCCGTGCTCCGCATCACGCCCGCCCAGACCTTCTCGACCTTGGTCTCGGTCTCGAGCTTGTCGAGACGCTCTCTGAGCGTCGCGTTCTCCTTGCGGAGCGGCTCGACGAATGTTTTCTCGAAGGCCGCGGGCTCGTCGATCTCGGCGATAGCCGTGGTCGGCGCGATTTCCTTGATCAGTTGCAGATAGCGCTTGCGCGTGGCGGGGTTGTTCGCGATGGCCTGCTGGACCGTCAGCATCGCCTCGCGTTGCCGCTCGCCGATCTCGATCTCGGCCATCGCTCAGGCCCTCCTACTCGTGGCCGCGGCCCTTCGGAGCCGCACCGCGCTCGGGCTTCTCGACTCCATGCAGGAACCGCCCCATGCCCTTCAAGATCCGGCGGCCGCCCCCGATGCCAGTCACGGCCTCCGCGCCAGATTCCTCCTGCACCCGGGCCGGATTCCAGATCAGCCCGTTTTTCTGCGACGTGTCCTTCGGCAGCCGGATGTTGGCGTTCTTCGGCGGGAAGAGAGACATGTGATCCTCCTACGCGGCCGCCGGCATGCCAGCCGGGGGCTTGAAATTGCCAATGGCAGACTGCAGGCCTAGGCTGGCGCCGGGCGTGGCCGGGCCGGGGCCCGACACCGTCCGCTTGAGCGCATCGATCCCGGCCGTATCCAACTCGGCCGTGCCTTTCCGGAACCGCTTCGACAGGTCCTGATAGGCTTTCAAGAAGGCCTCGGCATCCTCGGTGCCCGCGCCGGCGTCTGCGGCGGCCTTGATCAGCGCGCTCATGACAATGCCGGCGATGACCGCAGCCTTGGCCTGCTTGCCGGGCCCGCCGCCCGGGGGCTGGACGGGCGCGCCGGTCGGGCCTGTCGGCGCCGGAGGCGCGAGCTGAGGACGGCCGGGCATCTGGCGCGGCATTCCTGCACCCGCCATCGGCTGCATTGTCCCCAGCGGTCCCATCAACGGTGGCGCCATCTACCGCGATCCTTTCCGCCGCCGGCGAGCCCGCGCGGCGCGCTCGGCCATCCGTACATTGCGGCGCGACGCTTGACGCGCGCGCGGGCTCGCCCTCCTGTACTTACCTGCGCTGGTGTTTCCGTCCGGCACGTCGCCCGAGCTTGTGCCTCATGTTGGCTGTTATCCCGCCGGTCATGATCCGGGGATCATCCTTCACCGCCCATACCTCCGAGTGGGGCGTTTGGTGCTGCCATGGCCACGAAAGCGCATCGCTAGCTCCGCTGATGCCGCCGTCCAGCGCGCGCGTGCGAGGCACCCTTGTGGCGTAGGTTCTGCACGGGCCTACCGCCTCTTGTGACGTCGATTGCGGGCGAAGAGCTGAGTCATTGCGACTCTCCTTTCCTCGGCAGATCGATCAGGCGACGCATCACGCCTAAAGGCTACGCCAGGTCCGTGAAGTAGTGCGGGAAGTAGTGTAAAAACTACGTGAGATAGCGGCAGGAGGGGCGGTGGAACCCGCCCCACTTCAGACAGCTCGCGCACTGACCCTTCTTGCGGCAGGTCGGGCAGATGCGGACTTTTCGATTCTTGAGCGCGAAGATTTGATCGCACGCCAGGCAGCGCCGGCCGCGCGGTAGGTAGACCTCAGACAGGCGGATTCCGGCCCGGGACTTGGGTTTCTCAGCGGGCGGCTCGTAATAGAGCGTATGACCCACCAGACAACGGAACATACGACGCCCCGAGTTCACATGCGCCGCGTCGCGGCGGTACTCCAGGTCCTCGACGAGAGGTAACCCGCAGCGACACCGCTCAAGGTCGGGACCGGGGCGCATGCGCGTCGCCGCTCCCACCGCGTTCATCGCGCCCGCGGCCGGATCGCCTTCAGCCGGTCGGTTTCGAGCTTCGTCCTCTCGACGGCCTCGAGCTTGGCGGCCTTTTGCTCCTGCATGCGCTTCGCCTTCGGCCCGAGGAGCTCGTGGAGCGGGATGTCGAGCATGTTGAGATAATCCTCGGCGTCGAGCAAGCCTTCCTTGTGGAGCGCCGCCGCCTTCGCCTCCAAGCGCTCAGCGTAAAGCGGCGACGAGGTATGGGCGGCGACCTTCACGACGGTATCGCCGGGCAGATGCGCAAGCAAGAAGCGCTCGGCGGGCTGCTCGCCCTCGGCCTCCTGATAGACGTATTCGCCCTGATCCGTGATCTGCAGAATCCGGAAGAACTTCGTCGCGATTTCCTCGATCTGATCCTCGATGATGAGCGACTGCGTGCGAATGCCCGCCGAGGCGAGTGACGCCATGACACCGGCCTGACCCGTGTTGCGCACGCTCGGGTCCGCCTGGCCCTCGAGCAATCCCTTCAGCCCGAGGCGCTCGGAGAACATCCGGTCGATTTCTTTGATCTCGGCGAACGCATCCGGGGGCATCTCGGGCGAGAACGTCTCGACCTTGCCGCTCAGATTCGGATTGTTGAGAAATCCGTTCGGGCGATTCAACAGGGCGACGCGGTCCTCGTTCAGGCCGCCCCAGCCGGTGAAGGTCCGCGGCGGTTTCAGTTGCAGCTCGATGCGCTGGCCGATCTTGTTCATCAGGTCCTCACGCCATTGTTGCAGGGGCATAAGCGGCTCGACTTTGCTCCGCCCCCAGATGTAGCCGAGATCGGTCTCGGGCGTGAGGAACACGTAGGGGTGCGACTCCTTCCAGTCCTGCGGCGCCTCGCGGTCCCACATGACGAGATCCGTGCCGACGTGCATATCGACGACGCGATAATTCCCCTTCCGACGTGGCGGATCGTGCGTCTCATCGTGATCGCCCAGTTCGTCATCCCACACCCAGAGTTCGGCGCAGTCGACCGTGGGCTCGTCCTCCATCGGTTCGGGGCCGATGGGGAAGCCGATTCCGGCGGTGCCGACCATCGTCGGCGAGATTGAGGAAAACTGCAGGCGGCCCTGCGCCGAGGTGAGCGCCTGCGCGGGCGCCAGCGGCGCGCCCGTCGTGGCTTGTGAGGCGATCCGTCGGAAGAGATCCTTGCCGTCTGGATGATAGGCAAGGCTGCGCTCGAGTTCCGAGACGCCCATGCGATACCACTCGACGAAGGCTTCTTGCCGGTCGAGATAGGGGACCCCCTCGCGGAGCACTCCGAAGTTGCCCGGATGGATCAGGTAGAGATCCGGGCCCTTCGCCGTTTTCATGACTTTGACGACGATCGTGTCGTAGACGGAGGCCCACTCCAGTCCGGTATTGATCGCCGCGGCGCAGTCGGCGTCGTGCCAGGCTTCGCCGAACACGTTGGAGGCGACCATCGCCTGCGCGATCACGGTGCGATCTGAGGAATATTGCCGTGGCGGCTTGATGCCATAGCGGGTCATCTCGGCCGCGAAGACGAATCCGACGTAGTCGCGGATGGCGCCGGCGAGTTTGTTGTAGCGGCACATGTTCGGGCCCTCGGTGCCGCGCAGATACCATGCGCGGCGGGCCGCATAGCGCGCGCTCCGATCGCCCCGCGAGATCTCGCAGGAGTTGCGCAGACCGATGTAGACCAGTTCGCGCTCCTCCTGCTTCGCGGGGAACTTCATTTCCCCTCCACCCGTCGGGCGTAGGCCGCGCGCATTGCGGCCCCGCGCGCGGCCGAGGCCTTGTCCACCATGGTGTCGCCGGCCGGACGAATGGGCCCGCGCGCCTTGGCCGCGGCGAGAATCGATTCGGCGAAGCCGCTTCCGGTCGCGTCCACCTCGCGCGGGCGCCCGCCCGTGTCGCTCACCGGCCGCGCCGTCGCGGCCGACAACTCCACCGCGAAGCCGCGCGAGATCTGGGCGAAGTGCGGAGCGAGCATCTGCCCCGGCTGGGGCCCGACCGGCACGAAGCCGGGGCGCCGGTCCCGTTCGGCCAGGGCCATGTCCCGACGCATCTCGTGCGAGATCGTCGGGCGTTGCGCATGCTGACCGTGGTCGAGCAGATTGGTCACGCGCCGGAACTGTGCGGCCGCGATCCGCGGGCTGCCGGCTGCGTCCCAGATGCGGTGCAGAAGGCCGGGGCAGTCCTCATCAGGACAGGTCTTCGCCGTCAGCGGGAGCTCCCAGCGTTCTTCACAGACATCGCACCGATAGTCGGCGCGAGGGCTAGGCATACTCAGCGTCCTCGCGAAGGGGCCGATACTTGCGCTTCACGCGTTCCTTGGCCCCGTTGGCCTTATGGCGTTTGCACAGCAGGCAGCCGCTGCGTCGATTCTTCGGGCGGCGTCGCTTATGCCACGCCATTCAAGACTCCGTTTCAGCATCGTGCAGGCTCCGGCGATAGCGGTCGGCGTACAACGTCCGCCGCCGCTCGGCCTCGTAGGCGGCGTGCGAGACTTCCGTCATGCCGCGCGCCGCCATCTCACCCGCCGTCGGCTCGGGGTAGGCCACACTCTCCGGGACCGGCCCTTCGGCGAGCTTGCGCTCGGTGTGCCCCTCGCAATTGGTCGACCCACAAATGCCGCAGCGGAACCAGCGGCGCCCCTGCGTGCGGTTCAGGGCGTGGAGCTCGTCGCCGACCTGCCGAATCGCGCCGGCGATGTCGCGCAGGATCTCCGTGACCGCGTCGAGCCATTGGGGCGGCAGATCGCGAGCGGCCTGACTCGTGAACACGGCGCTGTCCGCGGTACACCCGCAGAGCGAGCACGGGAACCCCCAGTGGAGATGATTCTCACAGGTGCAGTCCGCGCTCATGCGAAAAGTCCCTGCCGGCGTCCCAGCCCCTGCATGAAGCCCTTGAGGGTCTCGCCTAGCACCGTGGGCGGCGGCTGGGCCTCGATCATCTCCACCGGGACGCCCTCAGTGTCCTCGGACAGCTCGGGCACGATGTGCGTGTAGAACCCTTCGCAGGCGAGGGCCGCCGCGATGCACGTGTCATCGTGCGCGCGCCCGTGCCCCTCGATCGTCGTGCCGCTCTGACGCAGGCTCCGCAGTTCCTGAACCAGGGCCGGAGAGCGGACCCCGAGGGCGCCGCGCTCAAGCATGTCGCGCAGGTTGTTCATCACGCGCTCTTTCTTCGACCCCGTGCTCTTCCAGTGCATCGTGTTGGTGATCCCGGTGGCGGCATCCGCCCGTCGGTAGAGGTAGTGGCGGATGTTCGCGACGGCGTCCTGGATCGCGCGCCCTGGCACGCGTTGACCCCACCCGTAACTCGCCATGCGCTGCAGCTCGAGGTACACGGCCTCGCCCGGTCCCGTGATCTCCAGCGTGAGGACCGGCGGATGCTCATAATTCGTGTAGTAGTACCCGCAGAGATGTGCGAGCACCCACGCGAATTCATACGCGACGGGCGACGGCGACAGGAATTCGGCCACCTGGATCAGCCCGTGGCCCGCGACGCGCCAGACCGAGGCGCAACTGCGATCCGCCTTCTGTGAGGAGCCATACGCGGGATCGGCGCCGACGACGTAGCGCGCCCCATCGCGCGGCGGCTCCCAGATCGTGAGCGTCGCGGCCTCGGGGTCGCAGTCCACAACGTCCAGATCCTCGATCACGCTCGAGCCGAAGCGGTAGGTGTACCAGCCGCAGGCCGTCGCCTTCCGGCTCCGAACCCGCAGCTCGAGCTCGTTCATCGTCTTCGGCGTGATGAACATGCTGCCCGTGGCCTGCCAACCGAGCTCCACGATCGGCGGATACTGCTCGTACATCGAGGCTTCCGTGCGGATCTCCTCCTCAAGCATGTAGCGCCACCAGGCGAGTTGCTCGCGATCGATGGTGACGCCGTACTCTTGCTTCACCCGTCCCGTCCAAAACCGCTCTTCCTCGGACAGCGCGGGGTCGCCGTAGGCCGCATATTGCAGGGTCCCGGCGCGGAAGCGCCGGTGCTCGTTGCGCCACCAGCCGATGAAGTGCGCGCGCAGGAATCGCGATTTCGCGAAGTCGTGGTAGAGATCGTAGAGGTGATTGTAGCCGCGTGGCGTGCCTTCGTAGACGTAGAGCCGCATCGGGAAGCCCTGCGAGAGGGACGCGCGAAAGTTCGCCAGCGCCGGCGCCACGTCGTCGCCGCCCCAGCCGCCGACCTCGGTCCCGTGAAAGTAATTCAACCCGCGCCCCGTGCCGAGTGAGGCCGCCGCCGACTTGCCCTTGCCGTAGACCTGATACATGAGCCGCGAGACCGCATAGGGCGTCGCCGACGGGCCCTCGAAGATCAGCCCCGCGCGGTTGTCCATGCGCACCTTGCGGCGAAGATTCTTCGGAATCGAGTTGACGATCTGGGTGATGATGTCGCGGAAGTACGTTTTGTTATCGTCCGCGTCGAAGATCATCTCGCCTTGCAGGCCCGGGACGTGGTTCATCCAGTGCACGTCGAGCGTCACGCCGATTGTCGTGATGCCGTCCTGACGGCCCTTGATGAAACAGTGCGAGCGGATATCATCTTCGAGCCCGCGGCCGATGCAGTCGAGGTAATACTGCTGCGTGCCCCACAGCGGCCAGAGCGGCGTGACGCCGGTCTCTTTCGACGTGATGCGCACGGCCTTGCAGGTCCGCTCGATCGTGTCGAGCGGCGAGCGCGTCATGACCGACTCGCGCCAAAGGCGATCTGCATCACAGCACCGCCGCCTTCAACAGCTCTAGGATCGCCCCGTCCGCTTGCTTGCGGGTAAGGACCCACACCCCCGCCGCCATCCCCACGGGGTCGATGCCGCCTTGGTCCGTGGCGACTGGGATGATGTTCGGACACGCCGCGACGGGCAAGCCGGCCAGACGAAAGGGCTCGAAGAGATGCGCCCAGCCACAGGGACAGGCAAAGACGGGGACGCTGCCCTCCGGTTCCTCGCTCACAGCCCTAACCGCTCCGGATGATCGTGGATGAAGGCCTTCAGCGCCTTGGCCCACTGGTCGACGAGGCTCGCCATTTCGCGGATCTGATTCGGCCGGTCGCGACTGCCCACGACGAGCGGCGTGACCGTCGCCTCGCCCCCTTCCCCGACGATGTAGCAGGCGAAGATCTTCGTGTCCGGCTGGTCGCCGGGGTCGCGAATCACCCGCGACTGCATCGGCGGGTCCAGATGGGCCACGGCTAGAGCTGGACCTCGGCCACACCCTCCGTGCCATCCTCTCCGACCGCCGGAACGGGCTCCGGGTCGGCGACTCCCTTCACGCGCTGCTGCACCGCCGAGGCCGGCGCCACGACCGAGGGCACCGGGGCCACCTGCCGCGGCTCCCGCGCCATCTCCACCGCCGGATCGTAGCTGTGCGCGAGCGCCGTCTGGCCATCCCACGGCTCGGGCATGCGGATGGCGCTGATCTCGCCGTTCACATTGCGCAGATGCACCAGCGTGCCCTGATGGCCCTGCTGCACGACGTGGTCGACGATGAACCGCGACGCTGGATCGGCTGGATCGCCCAGGTGAATGACCTTGCCGACCGCGTCCTGCAGCCGCCGCAGCAGGGTCCGTGGGTCTTCCCGTCCATCGGGCAGGTACTGCGGCGTAAGCAGCACGACCCGCCCACCCTCCGTCACCCCGCACCGCAGACTCAGCGCCTGCGTCACGTCCTCGTAGGGCCCCTCGAGCCGGCGCGCCGCCTCGACCCGCTGCGCATAGCTCACGAGCCCGCATTCATTGCACTGCATGCGCCCGCTGGTA
>Ga0187846_10000890_pt1 | contig 17119 bp, 19 predicted proteins | sample TC_taG_FD_161473 | JGI IMG/M metagenome (GOLD analysis project Ga0187846, IMG submission 161473) | Biofilm microbial communities from the roof of an iron ore cave, State of Minas Gerais, Brazil - TC_06 Biofilm (v2) | ecosystem: Environmental > Terrestrial > Deep subsurface > Cave > Wall biofilm...
CGCGAGATCTGCGACCGCCATGAGGTCCTGCTGATCGCCGACGAGGTGATCACCGGGTTCGGCCGCACCGGAAGGTGGTTCGCGCTCGGCCATTGGGGGATCGAGCCCGATCTTGTCTCGTTTGCTAAAGGGGTCACCAGCGGGTATCTGCCGCTCGGCGGCGTGATCGCCTCCAAACGCGTGCACGAAGCGATCGAGAGCGCGCCGGCCGACCGCAAATTCATGCATGCCGCCACCTATTCCGGCCATCCCGTGTGCTGCGCGGTCGGGCTGCGCAATGTCGAAATCATCGAGGGCGAGGGATTGGTTGAGCGCGCCGCAGTGATGGGGCGTCGTCTCTTGGCTGGCCTCGAACAGCTGCGCGATTTGCCGGTGGTCGGCGACGTGCGCGGCCTCGGCATGATGTGCGGCATCGAACTCGTGAGCGATCGTGATACCAAGGCGCCGGCACTGGGCCTCGGCGCCCGCATCACTCGCGAGGCGCTGGCGCGCGGGTTGCTGCCGCGCATACGCCCCGGCAGCGCCGACCCGCCGGTCGGCGACACGATCTGCCTGTCGCCGCCTTTGATGACCCCGACCGAGACGCTCGACCGCATCCCGGAGATCCTGCGCGCGGCAATCGTCGCCGAGACGCGCTGAGCGGCGATGGCCGCACGCGCGATTGGCATCGTCATCGAAGGCGCCACGGGACGCCTCGGCACGACCCAGCATCTACGTTCGTTGATGGCGATCCGCAGCGAAGGCGGTCTGGCGCTGGGCCGATGGCGACCGCCTCGTTCCGGAGCCGGTATTGCTCGGCCGCAATCCCGAAAGGCTCGCCGCGCTGGCGGCGGCTAATGGCGACTTGCGATGGAGCACCGACCGCGACACGAGCCTCTCCAATCCCGGCATCACGATTTATTTCGATGCCAGCGCTACCGGCGGCCGGCTGGAGCGCGCCGGTGCCGCGATCGAGGCCGGCAAGCACGTCTATCTCGAAAAGCCGATTGCCGAGAGCCTATCCGCGGCTCTGGCTCTCGCACGGCGAGCGCAGTGTGCCGGTCTCAAGAACGGCGTCGTGCAGGATAAATTGTTCCTGCCGGGGTTGCGCAAGCTCAAGAAGCTTTACGATGCCAACTTTTTTGGCCGGATTCTCTCGGTCCGGCTGGATTTCGGCTGGTGGGTGTTCGACGGCGAGCTTCATCCCGCCCAGCGGCCGAGCTGGAACTACCGCAAGGCCTCGGGGGGCGGCCTTGTCCTCGATATGTTCGCCCATTGGCGTTACATCTTCGACCGCCTGCTGGGCGAGATCAAAGCCGTGTCGTGCCGACATATGACTTCGATCCCCGAGCGTCGTGACGAGAGCGGCAAAAATTACGATGTCGACGTCGAAGATTCGGCTTTCGCGATTTTCGAGCTCGCGGGCGGGGTTTTGGCGCAGGTCAGCTCGTCCTGGGCGAGTCGGGTCAAGCGCGACGACCTGTTGCAGATCCAGATCGACGGCACCCTCGGCTCGACGGTGTGCGGTCTCCACCGTTGCTTCGTGCAGCCGCTGGTAGCCACGCCGAAGCCATTCTTCGACCCGGAACGGCCGCAGCCGATGGTCTTTGACGAGCAATGGCAGGAACTGCCAGATATCGAGCCGTTGCGCAATGGCTACCGGGCCGGGTGGGAATTATTCCTTAGTCACATCGTGGAGGGCACGGCCTTTCCGTCGCCCCTGCTCGAAGGAGCGAAGGGCGTCCAACTCGCCGAGGCCTGCCATCAAAGCCATCGCGAGCGACGTTGGATCGATTTGCCGGCACTGGCGTTGTAAAATAGCTAAGCTGCCGCGGCCTTCGCGTGCTCCACGTTCTCGGGTGGCTGTTGAGCTCCGAGGTCGATGGGGATGGCTCGGCGAAAATAGAGATGGACGGCGGTACCGATCCCTTCGGCGCTTTCGACGCGGGCAAAGCCGCCGAGGCGTCGGGCCAATTCTCCGGCGGAAACGACGGCCGGTCTGGCCGTTGTCGCCGGATCAAAGATCTGATCGAGCCGTTCCGAGGATAGGCCGAGCCCGTTGTCCTTGACGGTCAGCCGGACATAATCTACGGGAGTACTGTCGGCGAGTTCAGCAACCGCCGCGTCGTCGATCGCGTGTTGACGGGTTCCGACGATCAAATCCCCACCGGCTGGCATGTCAGCCACCGCCGCTGCAACGAGATCGAGTGTCGTCGACGCGACCGCATCTGCGTCGATGTGACAAAGCCACAGCTCCGGCAGCAACGAAAGACGGCATTTGACAGTGTCCGGGATCCGTTGCCGGATTGAACGCTCGAACGTGGTCAACATGCCATTGAGATCGGTCGGGCGCGTGCCCGGCGCGTTACCCCAGGTTAATGCAGGGCTTCGGCGCGTTGCACTCGCCAGGCGGCTCAGCACTGTGGCCATCGCGGCGCCTAGGCGCGCGGGGTCGGACGGCAAGCGGACACCGCGCATTCGCGTCTTCATACGCTTCAGCCCATCCGATACCGCCGTAGATAGCCGCGCAAAGTGAGGTGATATGCTTATTCGTCTTCTGAGCGCTCTCAGACGATTTCGCGTATTTGGCCCAATTTCAGTCAATTCCAGGCGACGAGGCGGGAAACGGACGGGCTCCGAGAACCGGCCGAGCAGCGGTGCGCTCCGCCCCTGCCCCCACCGCCACAAAAAGCCCGCGCCGGCAAGTAGAGCGCCGGCAGCGGCTGCTGCAATGATGGCCGCTTGCCCATTGGTACTCTTCCGGGCCACCGCGTCGGGATTGTAGAGAAATGCGTCGAGATCGACCGGGTGTGTAATCTCTCCGATCTCGATCAAGCCCTGCTGGATCCGACTCCAGCGCTCCGGGTTCGAATGGCCAAGCGGTACCTCGGGATAGCGGGCGAGCTTGCGCGCAACCTCGGTCTGATAGCGTGCAAAACCGGCCGGATCGGACACCGCTACCTGCACCGGCAGTTCGGCGAGGATGCGCGCGGCGATCTCGTCGGGATGCTGCAAGGCATACCCCCAGCCTTTGAACGAGGCGTCGCGAAAGCGCTGAATCATCACTGGGTCGGTCTTCGCGAGACGCTGCAGCGTGAATAGGCTATCGCCGTAATACTCGACACGATAGCCCGCCGGGTTGAAAGATTTCAACGCGACGCCGCGCTCTCGTGCCTGCCAGGGCAGCTCCCAGGTAGAACCAACGGCTGTATCGACCCGGTGGCTAGCAAGGTCGCCGAGGGCCTGGCCCGGCTCGATCGACAGAGATCTCAGCTTATCCGGATCGATCGCTTCGGCATAAAGCGCCGTGCGCAGCTCGAGATCGAAAACGTTGCTCGGCGGCAGCCGCCCGATCCTGCCGTTGAGCAGGGCCCCCGGGGAGGAGAAGTCGCCATCCGCGCGGTAATACACTCTCGCATCGCTCTGTTGAAAAATCGGTGCGAGCAGCAGCGACTGTCCCTGGGCTGCCCGAATCAGCAATTGAACGGTTCCGGTCCCGAATTGGGCGCGACCCTCGGCTATTTCACGGACCGGGTCGATCGGCGAATCTCCCGGAGGAGCACCCGGTTTGATCTCGACCTCGAGCCCGGCCTCTCGATAAAAGCCCTGCCATAATGCCGCATAGTACCCGGCAAACTCGAACTGTGCTGCGCGGTGAAGTTGGATAACGAGTTTGTCGGCGGCACTCGCAACACAGGGCGACGCCGTCAAGGCGAGCGCGAGCCAGGAAGCGCGAATTGCCGATGGCCCGAGCGCGCTCAGCGCCGCGGAGATAGGATTCCGTCTCGACATTCGCCCTCCCAACGTGGGCGGCGGGCACGCCATCTGACGGCCGAACGCTAGTTATCGAGCCATTTTCGATGGCGGTTCCCCGCGTCTCGATATCGGCGCCAACAGAGGCAGACACGCGCCGCTCACCCCAGAGGCAACATATTTCAAGTTTGTGACCCCCAGCAAGTGAAGGGTCCGACGGCAACGTATTGCTCGATTCGCGCGGGTCGGCGTAGCTTGACCCCCGCGTCATAAAGAGACGGCTGGCAATGAAAGTTTTCGTGACGGGTGGAGCCGGTTTTATCGGCTCGGCGGTGTGTCGGTTGTTCGTCGGCGAGCTGAATGCCACGGTTCTCAACGTCGATAAGCTGACCTACGCGGCAAATCTGAGCTCGTTGCGAGCGGTCGAATCGAGCCCACGCTATGCGTTTTGTCAGGCCGACATCTGCGATCGGGAAGCGATCGGCCGGCTGCTGTGCGAGTTCGACCCCGATGCTGTTCTGCATCTCGCGGCGGAATCCCATGTCGATCGATCAATCGATGGTCCGGCCGATTTCATTAAGACCAACGTCGAGGGGACCTGCGTATTGCTCGAAGCGACGCTGGCCCATTGGCAGAGACTTCCGGCGGAGCGCGCCGCCCGCTTCCGGTTTCACCATGTTTCGACCGATGAGGTTTTCGGCTCGCTGGGTGCTACGGGCAGGTTTACCGAAACCACGCGTTATCGACCGAACTCCCCCTACTCGGCATCAAAGGCCGCCGCCGATCATCTGGTCCGCGCCTGGCAGGAGACGTTCGGGTTGCCGACGGTTATCAGCAATTGCTCGAACAATTACGGGCCCTACCATTTCCCGGAAAAGCTGATACCGCTCGCGATTTTGAAGGCGCTGCATGGAGAGTCGATTCCGATATACGGGAAAGGAGACAATATCCGCGACTGGCTCTACGTCGAGGATCACGTCCGTGCGCTTTTTTCAATTCTAAAGGAAGCGCCGGCTGGCGAGAGCTACAATATCGGGGGAAACGCCGAGCGGACCAACCTCGATGTCGTGCGATCGATCTGCCTGTTGCTCGACGAGATGCTGCCAGATTCGCCGCATCGGCCGCATCAGCGCCTGATCACCTTCGTTACCGATCGACCGGGCCACGACCGGCGCTATGCCATGGATATCGCCAAAATTGGGCGCGAGCTGAGTTGGGAGCCCGGCGAGAACTTTGAGAGCGGGCTACGCAAAACGGTCTCATGGTATCTCACTAACCGTTGGTGGTGGGAGCCAATCTGGTGCCAAAGGTATCGGGGCGGGCGACTTGGGACCGGTAGCAACCGCCCTACGGAGCGGTCGTCCCCCACCACTCGCCGGTAGGTGGTTGGCCCTGGGGGGTCTCGGGACTGACAATTCGATAATTGACATTTCAATATTTAATATGATAATAAGATGGATATTATGTTAATGGTAATGAGAAACCAACAATGCCGAATTCAGCACCATATTTGCCGGCAGTCGTGTCCGATGTCGTGGTCGATATCTCGCATTACGAGAAAGTTAGCCAGGATTTCGTCGCCACAGCTGAGGCCGGGATCACGGCAGTGATCCTCAAGGCGACGCAAGGGACGGGTTTTGTCGACCCGACGTTTCTGTCACGCGTCACCGAGGCGCGGGCGGCCGGGCTGGCGGTCGGCGCCTACCATTTCCTCGACGGCAGCAGCCCGGCCGAACAGGTCGCGCATTTCCTGACGGTCGCGGTCTCCGAGGCGATGGTTAATTGGCTGGCGCTCGATTGGGAGCCTTATCCGGCATCGCAGGCGAGCGTCATGCAGGCCGCGACAGCGGTCGCGAGCGTTAAGGCTGCCACCGGGAAATGGCCGGTCCTATACACGATCCGAAGCATGTTGTCCGCACCGAACCAAACGCTCTCGAATTGCCCGCTGTGGCTGGCCGAATACGGCACGCGACCGATCTGTCCGCCGGGTTTCAACGGATGGCAGCTGTGGCAGCACACCGACGGTCAGGTCGGGAGCGCCGGTGTGCCGGTGCCGGGTATTGGACCTTGCGACCGCAGCAAGTTTGCCGGCACGGTCGATCAGCTCAAGGCGTGGTGGTCCGTTGCTGGAGCCTAGCACGGGAACGCTGGGAGCAAAGGCAGCTCGCTCGGTGCCATGGTCAAATAGAACGTGCGCGGCTCCGAATGATCCGAGCGTGACGAGTCGCGTCCACAGCCAAGTGGCCGGGTCTCGGGCGACTCCCGGCCACTCGTTCCCTTCTGTAGTACTTAAAGTTGAGTAGATGATAAGGCAATCGACTGCCGGCGTACTTGGCGATGACTGGTGTTGGCGACCACCGCCTTCGTGGACCCGTACAATCCCGCTGAGCGCGCGGCCGGCAGCGGCCTGATCGGCGCCGGCACCGGAGCAGTAATCGGCGCGATTGCCGTCGGCGGGCGTGGAATGCGTCCGGGGGCTGCGGCACATCGAGACTCAGACCCTCTCGCGCAGCAGGAGGGTTCGGCGATGGAAGATCGGATGCGTTCTGCTTCGCCGCGGGAGCTACCGGCGAAGCCGCGGCCGTTGCACCGGCGCTTTCAACGAAGTAATGTCAGCCGAAGCCAATTCCTGCGCCGAGGAGCGCAGACACAACTGCACTAAGGGCGTAGGTCATCAGCTCCGGCCGATACACGCGTTACATCCTTTCGCACTGGAAAACGGATCAACTGCGGCTTAACTAGCTCGGGTTCCTCCAGCAGCCGCATCCGTCCTTGCCGAGCGGCATCGGCCCGCCGAAGGGTAAAGCGGCCGCGATCATTGGCGAGGTTGCGCTTACGCCGATCATTACACCGTTAGTTAATGCCTGATTTACACCAAGCGCACACGGGCTCCGCCTGACGGCGACCCGGACGCTTCGTTGACTTTCTTTTGCCAGCTACCGCGAGCGCCAAGGATCAAGAGGAGCTGTTCGCTTGACTACGACCAACCTGGTTTGTTTGGACGAGACAGCGCGACAACGGGCGGCCATGTGGAGTGCTGACGTCTCAGCGGTCGACAACGTGCTCAGCGTGCGCACATATCATATTTCTCATTGATTATGGAGCGACGGCGTGACACGGAAATCTGAGCAGCATACGCGAAAACGCGGTACGAGCGAGCGGAAGGCTGGTGCTGCCGGTGGGTATCGAACCTACGACCTCTCCCTTACCAAGGGAGTGCTCTGCCACTGAGCTACGGCAGCAAAACCGAGAGATTCCACCACTTCGGCCTAATCCTACCAGACGAAATATCACCCAGACACCCAGAACAGACGTGAACGGAAGGCTTGCTCGAGCCACCGCGGCCCCAGCGCGTCGGGGATGATGATGAAATATCGCCCCAGCACCAAGAGCCGGTCGCCCTTGGATCGCTCGTCGGCCAAGGTCGGTCGCAACCGATCGGCGCCCGTGCGGTATTGCCCTGCAACAGCGATACGCCGCTGACAATCTCGCCGGCTGTGTTGCGCTCCGCAGAACCGAGGGTGCGGTAGTGCAGTTTCACCTGAGGTAGTGCCTGGCCGTTGGCAAATTTGTAGACCGTGATGATGAAATCGCCTTCCTTGTGGTTGGCCAGTGGGTGTTTTCCGGCTCGGCAAGGACGGGGCGGCGATGCTGACAGGGGCGGCGGCGTTAACGGCGCGCAGCAACATGTCAAAGGCTCCTTCGGGTTAATCCAGCGGCTCCAACGCGAAGACCGGGTAACGCGGCGCCAGATCGTTGAATGCTACCACCGCCGACCCCTTTGGGACCGGAAAGAAGCGTTGGACCTCGGCGGTAAAGCGGTCGAGATAAGCCTTGAGGATCGGTGGACGCATGTCAGGCGGAAGCTCGCGCGCGGCGTAGCGGTGGCGCCGCATCGCGCGGACGAGCACGATCTCGCCCGCCGTCCGAGCGTTGCGCACCCAGTTGGAGTTGCCGCGGGCGCAGACCAGATAGCGCTGCCCGTCGAGATCGAGCGGATCGACCGGCAGCGATATCCTCCTGCCGCTCTTTCGGCCGCGGACTTCGAGAACGTAGAAGTGGCCGCGAACCAGGCCGATCCGAACGAGAAAAACGAGCATACGACCCAAGATCCGCTCGAACGCCCCCGGCTTCAGATAGCCTGCAGCACTCCCCGGCATCGTTAGTGGCACCTGCTCACTTGGTGCTCGCGATGTCGTATAGCCGATGCAATCGTTCAGAAAACCAAACGGTTAGACGGTTCGCCGGCACTTCCTGGGCGAGCTCGCTCGATGCCACCAGCTGACCCGCGGCTTGACGCTGCGCCAATGCGCGGCATAGCCCTTGAGAGACTTCCGGTTGTGCTTCCACGATCGGCGATAGATCATCTTTTGCCAGCTCGTAGACCGTGGAAGGGATCAGCGCGGTGATCTTTGCGGAGGCCGGAGCGCCCGTCAGCATCCCGAGCTCGCCAAAATGGTCACCCGGTCCGATCCGCAGCTGCTCGATCTCGCCTTCGCTTTCCTCGCGCGTGAACGACAAGACGCCGTTGCCGACAATGAACAGCGAATGCAGCACCGTTCCCGCTTCGACCACTGTCTCGCCCTTATCATAGGATTTTTGCTTCAACTTCGCCGCGATCGCCCTGCGCTCTTCAGCCGTCAAGCTCGCAAAGATCGCGACTAGCTCCAGCAGCCTTTCGGGACCTTTGGTCAACTTCGAGGAGACTTGGTCCGCGATAGACCGCTCCAGCTGATTCTGAGCTGTTGCCATGTCGATGCCCGCCGCGGCAAGGTGGCGGAAAATCAGATCGAATAATTGGTTCTGCGCCCGTGTCGACGAGGCGAGCTCCTCGACGAAGAAGGTGATTTCGAATTCCGTGAAGGTGGCGTTGATCGACTTGACGGTGACAGTCGGAGCAGGTGTAGCGACGATCAGACGACAGTTTAAGATGGCATGCTCGAGGATCTCGGTGCCGCTCGCGGGTGGCGTCTTGGCGTCGAGCTGAACGGTAACTGTCACGCCATGAATGCCGGAGGGAGAGCTGACGTTGACGATCTTCGACTTGGCGATCGTGCTGTTCGGCACGATCGCCAGATCGCGCCGCCCGGTCAGAACGTGCGTCGCACGCCAGTTCATTTCAATGACCCGGCCATCGGTCCCGCCTTCGAGACTGATCCAGTCGCCTGGACGATAGGGCCGACTGAAACTCAGCACGACGCCGGAAAAGACGTCGCCCAGCGTGCTCTGCAGTGCGAGGCCAAGGATAATCGCGACCGCCCCCGAAGTCGCGAGCAACCCTTGAATAGGAAGATCGAAGACATACGCTATGATGGCGAAGCCAGCGAAAAGATAAATCAAGCCAGCGAGCAAATCCTGGATCAGCTTGCCTTCGCGCGGTCGATGTTCGACGATGACAAAGGCGCGCAGGAAGCCGACCACGAACCAGGCTGCGAATAGCCACCACGCGACCTTCAGGGCGCCATGGACCGCGTCAAGAAATGGCGTTCCGGTGAACCGCAGCGGCCGATAGGGGACGATATCCGCGCTCACCAAAACAATGGTCAGAAGAATCAGGAATATGACGCGGATGATCGCCCGCGCGAACGGATGGTTCTTCAACAAAAAGTGTGTGGTCGCCCCGCCCAGCACCATCAGACCAAACGCAACAAAAAGGGAGTCTTGGGCAGCTTTCTGTATTACAGCCGATAAATCGATCATCCGATGTTTCCCTGCCCGTGGTTCGCGGGTTTACGGCGCCTGCTACGGATTTATATCAGTGACCAGTCCTCGACCTACAACGCAAAGCCCGCGGCGGGCGCGGGCGCGTTAGGGCGCTCCCGGGTCGGGAGTCGATGAGGAATCGGCCAGCAACGGGCCGAACCGGTAGGTCAGGCTTGCCACAAAGTTGTTCGTGTTGGCGCCAGTACGATAGTGCCGGGTCGTATTGGGAATGCTGAATGTCGATTCGGTCGTCGCGAGATAACGATAGTCGAGGTCGAGGGCAAGAACAGGGTTGATGTCATAGCGCAAGCCGGCGATCGCCTGATAACCAAATTGCCAGCTGCTGTCGTTGAAGAACACTCCACGGCTAGGGATTTTGAGGCCGTCGACGACGTCCATCGCGCCGATCCCAACGCCAATATGCGGGGTTATCGGCCAGCCGGTGGTGAAGTCGTAGAGGACGTTGGTCATGATCGAATGGGTGTGCCGATTGCCGCTGACTCCATTCGTGCTGTCGCTCACCTCGTCGTATTGGGCCACGTTATTATGGCGATAGCTGTACTCTTCTTCGAAGCGCCACGGTCCCAACTGGTAGCCACCGTGCGCTCCGACCTTATAGCCGGCATTGAACTGCACGGGCATCGCGCCCAAACCTTCAATCGTGTCGGTCTGATAGGGGAGGCCCGTCCAGCCGGCCTGAGCGCCAATATAATACTGCGCCGAAGCGCCCGAACTGAGCGGTCCCAGAACGAATGCGAAGCTCGCCCCCGTGACCAACGAGATCCGCATCACCATGGCTTCTCCAGTCGTCTAAAACGGCCGCATGTGACGGGGTCGCCGTGCTCGGCGCACTGGTTCAACGACTAAGAACGGTGGACGCCAATTACCCATGACCGCTGTTCCTGATCGAAGATGCTCGACACTGCACCCTGGGGAATCGGGAAATGAAGCTCGATCCTCAGACCGGGAGAGTTGTCGGCCATCACAATGCGGGCGTTATGCAGATTGGCGACGGCGGCAACCAGGCTAAGACCGAGACCGTTTCCGGGCCGCTTGCGGCTGCGCTCGAGCCGATAAAACCGTCGCATCACGTGATTGCGTTCTTCGACCGGAATTCCAGGGCCCCTATCGCTGATCGAGAGAACCGGCCCATCGGCGCACCGCGCAACAGCAATCCTGACCTCGCGGTGATCGCCGCCATGCTTGATCGCGTTGTCGACAAGGTTAGAGATCGCGTCGAACAACAGATCGCGATCACCAACCACGGACACTGTCTCGCCTGCAGAAAGCTGGAGCCGAACCGACATTTCCTCCGCTGTGGGTTCGAACAGCTCTACCACTTCGCGGACGATCACGCTCAGATCGCTGTCGCGGAAAGCAGCCGTCCGGTCGCGCGCCTCGATTTGCGAGATCCGCAACAGGGACGAAAAGGTCGTCAGGATCTCGTCCAGGTCACTGATCGTGTCGTTGACCAAAGATCGGTAATGGCTGAGATCAAGCTGTTGATTGCAGGCTCTCTCCAATCGTCCCCTCATTCGGGTCAGCGGCGTGCGTAGATCATGGGCTACGTTGTCGGATACTTGTCGGTTCGTTTCCACCAATTCTCCAATGCGATCGAGCATCGAGTTGAGATTTTCCGCGAGCCCATCCCATTCGTCACCGGTGCCGCGCAATGGTATGCGCTCTCCGAGCCCGCTTCGCATGATTTTTTGGCTCGTCGCATTGATGGCTTCGATCCGCGCCACCGAGCGCCGCGACGTGGATATTCCGGCCGCGGCGGCGAGGATCAAAAATAGCACAGCGGCCGAGGCGAGGCCGATAGTGACGTTCTCGCCAAATCGGTCGAGATCTTTGATGTCGCGGCCGACAAGCATGTGATGGCCGTCGGGCAGGACTTGGTAGGTCACACGCAACGGCGGCCGTTTTGCCTCACCAGACTGCCAATCTGTGGGAGCCAGCGTTCTCCACCCTTCCCGGTCGGGCAACGACGCGGGCCAGCTTTTCACATTGCCGGCGACATAGTCAAACGAGCGGTCCACCAAGAGGTATACCCAATCGCCGAAGTATCCATCTGTCAATCGCCGGTTGATGAGTGCGACCAGTCCGCCGCGACCGCCGGCCTCGTAGGCCCTTGTCAGCAGGGTGCCTTCTGCGGAGATGGCGCGGTCGGATATCTCGTAAAGGTAAGTGACGGTTGACCAGTAAACAAAGCCCAACAACCCGAATATCGCTGCGCAAAAGGCGATGACATAGATGAATGCCAGTTTTAGGGTCGAGGAGGACCGAACAGTCTTATTCAGGAGCACGGAGACAAAATCCGATGCCGCGAATGGTATGGATCAGCGGATAGTCCTGACCGCTATCGATCTTGCGACGAACTCGGCCCACGTAGACATCGATGACATTGGTAGTAGGATCGAAATGCAGGTCCCATACATGCTGCAGGAGCATGGTACGCGAGACCGCCTGACCGGCATTACGCGCCAGATATGCCAGTAGTCGAAACTCGCGCGGAAGTAATTCGATTTCTCGACCGCGGCGCCGGGCGATCCGAGCGAGCAGATCGACCTCGAGATCGCCGATGCGCAGTATCGTCTCCTTGACCATCGTTCGGCTGCGACGGGCGAGCGCATCGACCCGCGCCAGCATCTCGCGGAATGCAAACGGCTTGACGAGATAATCATCGCCGCCGGCACGCAAGCCGCGTACGCGATCGTCGACTTCACCAAGGGCGCTGAGGATCAGCGCCGGTGTGACAATTCCCGCTTCCCTCAGGCGGCGAATAATCTCGATCCCGTCGATGTGCGGCAGCATTCGGTCCACCGTCATCACGACATAATCGGCCGCCAGAGCACGGCGCAATCCATCCTCGCCGTCAAGCGAGAGATCGACTTCATAGCCGCTCGATTTCAGGCAATCCACCAGTTGATCGGCCGTTTCGGCGTCGTCCTCGATCACAAGTACGTGACGGGCAGAGCCTAGCATACCATTCGAACTCCGGATTCCTTCATAAAAGCCTTGATATACCATCTGCTGTTGCACGAAAAGTAACATTTAAGTCAGAAATTAACGCTAAATTCATTTGAGGGGCAAAGGCGGTATGCTTACTTCTCGGGCCGTTGATCTGTCGTTGCTTGAGAACACTTTGCGATGCCTCTGGCAGGTTCGCGGTTCGAGATCGTCCAATGAAAGGCAGTCCTTCGCCTTCGCCTACGGCGGGCGCACCCGGACACGCGGCCGAACTGCTCGAAGCGCACATCCCCGGGTTGCGCCGATATGCATACGCGTTGTTGCGCGGTGACCGCGAGGGTGCCGACGATCTTGTTCAAGACAGCCTCGAACGCGCGCTCTCTTGCTGGCATCAACGCCGCACCGATGGGGATCTGCGGGGTTGGATCTACACGATTTTGTACCACCGGTTCGTGACCGACCGACGTCGCCAGCGGCGTGATCTCGGCCGCAGGTCGTTGACGGAAATCTTGGAAACCGAGCAACCAGGTGTCGAAGGCGGGCAGGAAGGAGCCCTCGCCCACCGTGACCTTCTGCGCGGCTTTGCGGAATTGCCCGAGGAGCAACGCTCGGTGCTGCTACTCGTCGCCGTAGAAGATTTCTCGTATCGGGAAACGGCGCGCGTTCTCGGCCTGCCAATCGGCACAGTGATGTCGCGCCTATCACGCGGTCGGGAGCACCTACGCCAATATATGAACGGGGATCGGATCCACGCTCGACAACGTGCCATGACAGTCACCTGACCGTCCTTCTTTGACCTTTTGTCAAGATTGGCCGCGCTTACTCAAAATTTTTGATTTACCGTATCAAGGCGATCACCAGGGACCTCCGAGGGTTGCCGGCCATGGGCTCACTGACCGACCTGCTGCAGGCGGGCGCCGCAGCCGCGCTGATCCCATGCTCGGCTGCGATCGCTGTGCTAGTGACGTGTCGTCAAGTAGCCAGATCCGGCTCGGCATTGCCTTGGTCTCATGCTTCAGCATCGGTCCGCGATAACGCTCATCGCAGCGGGGATCATTGCAGCAATAGGGGTGCACCAGCTATTGCGTCTGATCGTCGTCGGCCTAGACGTCGGCTGGCAAGGCTGAATGAGCATTCCGTGCGCGCTGTGACGAATTTCGTCAAGGGTCACAAGAAGCCGAGCCCACCCAATACTCCCCCGGTCATTAGAATCCAAAGCGGGTTGAGGCGTGTCCCCAGCATCAGCCCCACTGCTGCCGCCGTAACCAGTGCGCTCTGCCATCCAACATCGCCTGCGCGAGCCATCACATAGCCGCCGGCGATGACGAGCCCGATCGTCAACGGAGCAAGGCCGCGGTGCACGATCTGCTGCCACGGCCTATCGCGGAACCGGTCCCACAAACGGTAGGCAATGTAATACATCACGCACGGCGGTCCAAAAGTCGCAACCGCACTGGTGATTGCGCCGAGTATTCCCCCCACCTTCAGCCCGACAAAACTCATCATCAGGATCATGTTGGGTCCCGGCACGACTTGGGAGATCGCGAAAAAATCGGCGAACTCCCGATCGGTGACCCAGCCCTTGGCGATGACGAAGTTATGCACATCGGGGAGAACCGAGGGGAACCCACCAAAGCTGATCGACGAGAGCAGCGCAAGATGCGCGGCCAACGCAAGGGCCGCGGAAGGGCTTTTCATGATGCTCTTGCGCTCGCGATGCCGGCGATGGCGACGCTGATCGGCGCCAAGCCGAGCAGGACGACAAGCAGCGGCAGCTTGGCGACCGCCATACCGGTGAAGGCTAGGACGGCAAAAAGCAACGCCGTCGGTCGACCTCGGTGCGGCATCAGCAGCCGGATCCCGGTCGCGATCATCAGCCCAGCCGCAGCGGCAGAAAGCCCGCCAAGGATATCTCGCAGGACAGTGAGATGGGCGAAGCGGAGGTACAGGCCGCCAAGCGACAACCCGAACGTCCAGGGTATCAGAATGAAGCCCGCGACGGCGGCGACCGCCCCGATCGGTCCGCGGAGTCGCGAACCGACACAGGTCGTGATTCCGACGATGTTCGGTCCCGGCATGAACTGGCATAGCGTCAAGATTTCGGTGAACTCCCGTTCGTTCGCCCATCGCTGTCGCTCGACGACGATGCGGCGCGCCCAGATTAGCCCGCCGCCGAACCCGAGAAGGGAAACCTTGAGGAAGCCGACAAACAGCGCTGCCAGCGTGACCCGCTCCTCGACGCCTCGCGCGTCCACCGTCTGGGTCATCACGATTGTCCTAACGCTTTTCTGAGGGAACTTTAAGCGGCCTCCGGGGGCCTGTCCCGACATGTTTCTAGGCTTGCGAAAGATCGGCTCCATGGCAAGAGAGCGTCGCCGGATGGTAGAGGTGGATTTCGTCTTCAGCGCACACTTCCTGCCTCGGTTTGGCAACGGGCCTGTACCCGTGATCATTTTGGATGAGCAGGGCTGCAAGTTACTCCATGGGAGGATCACGCCATGATGTGGAAAAGATCAGCAATGCACTGCGCCGCGTTTGCGTTCGTCGCAGTGTTGTCTATTCCGGTCGTCGCAGCAGACGACGGCTGGCAAGCCCGGGCGTAGGGAACCGATGCCAAAGGTCTCGCCAAACCACTCGAGCCGCCTGTGCCATGGCCGAAGGCCAAGCGTGTTGACACAGACCCCACGCTAAACGCGGGCGGCTACTCCCCAATGACAAAAGACTTATACGGCACCCGGAGGGGTAAAGGAAGGGCTTTAGGTCAGATAGGAATGAATGATTTCGATCAGCTCCTCGGCAGCATCTGCTGTCAGCGGATCGGCGTCCCCATCAGCCGGCGATAGATACTCCCGAACGTGTTCCTCAAGGACCTCGGCCATTAGGCCGTTGATCGCGCCGCGTGCCGCGGTAATGCGCTGAAGCAGGTCGGAACACCTCGCCTCCCCGGCGAGTGCGCGTTCAATTGCGTCGACTTGACCGCGCAGCCGGCGTACCCGATTGACCAGCCCCCGCTTGTCGCGGAGCCGGCGGGGGGATGGACCTTCGTCTTTTGTATGGTGGCTCATGGGTCTGCTCTCAGTAAAGCACGCGCGCTTGCTCCAATGTTACATGGATCGCGGTTGAATTTGGTGTCGACAGCAGTCGTCGATCATTGATACGGGTATGGTATAACCGGAGTTGTGAGAACGCCAAACCCAACGATACGAGTGGAAGTACGTTTTAAAACTGTAACCAATCATCTACTTTGCCACATATACCAGATACGGTATACGCACAAAACGGTGGTGACGGCGGCGTATATCGGCGCATCCTCTTCGTCCTGGTGGCGAGCGGCTTACTATGCTGGCCAATGATTTGTCGCGGCCAAATGGTCGGTCTGACGCCACAACCTCCAGGCATACCGGTCACCCCGGAATAGGCCGAGCAGGTGCAACCCGAGGACTGGGCCATTCACGGCTAGGCGACGCTTACCTGGCTCCTGCAACCCGCGTTTCGGTCGTCCTGTCAGGGGGCCCATAGCCTCAGTCCAGCCGCCAACGGCAGGGAAACGATCGATGCGACACTCTATGCCGGAGTGCGGCCTTCCGGGTGGCGAAATCTGGATCAATCCCGAGGTCGACCAGGGATTCGGCCTCAGCAAGACCTTTGGCGTGGCGAGATATCCCAGGGGCGAAGCCTACAAAGTCGGCGATGCTGAACCTTATGTTCTGGTCCAGCGGAGGTTTCTGCGCCAGACCATCGATTTGGGCGGCGAGACCCAAAAGCTCGAACCCGACCTGGATCAGCTCGGGGGCACCCAAACCGCCAATCTCCTGGCATTCACGATCGGTAAATATTCGATCGTCGACATCTTCTTCGACCTATCGCAAGCGCCAAACACGATCGCGCTGTCCCACGGCTTCGACCGCGGACAATTCGTGACCGAGCTGGAAGAGAGGCATACCCTTTGGGATCAGCCGGGCAAGCTCTAAGGGCTTTATTGGCTCACCCACGGCTATCTCGGCACTTATCTCGACGCAATTTCATTCGGCGAAGCCACCGGCACGACGCCGTCGACAGCCGATGTCCGCAGTCTCCGCACCAAGGGCGGGTTTGGGCTCAATCTGGAACAGCAGTTCGCTCCCGACTTTGGTGTCTTTGCTCGCGCCAGCATTTCGCAAGGCACCGTCGAGGAGGTCGATTTCACCGACATCAGTCGATTTCACCGACATCAACCAATCGATCTCGGGAGATCTTTCGCTTACAGGCTCGCTCTGGGGGCGGCCGGACGACACCGTGGGATTGGCGGGTGCCTTCAACGGCATCTCGCATCAGGGCAAGCTCTGTCCTGCCGCCGGTGGTCTGGGCGGGATCATTGGCGACCGCCAATTGCCGAATTCGGGCGCCGAGCAGATCTTCGAAGCATTCTACCGGGTCGAAATAACTAGCTTTGCCCACTTCACGGCCGGCTACCAGTTTATCGACCACCCAGCTTACGACCGTGACCGCGGCCCCGTATCGGTTTTCTCCCTGCAGCTTCACCTACTATATTGATCGGCTTTTGGCTTTGCCGCACTGCCCTGCGAATGTCACCTGTTCGTCCATACGGCCTACATTGCCAGGTGAAGTCGTAAGCTTGCTGGAAAAAGGGTTGGAGTGCACCCTCGCCTGATTGGCGAATCAACGAGGTGCGGTTTGACGACCGGCCTCAACGAAGGAGCACCCCGATGGAGAG
>Ga0187846_10000891_pt1 | contig 17101 bp, 17 predicted proteins | sample TC_taG_FD_161473 | JGI IMG/M metagenome (GOLD analysis project Ga0187846, IMG submission 161473) | Biofilm microbial communities from the roof of an iron ore cave, State of Minas Gerais, Brazil - TC_06 Biofilm (v2) | ecosystem: Environmental > Terrestrial > Deep subsurface > Cave > Wall biofilm...
TGCCCGACGTGCTCGACAACGACATCCACGCCGCGGCGGTCCGTGAGGCGCCGCACTTCGTCGCCCACCCGCTGCATCGTGTGGTTGAGCGTCTCGTCGGCGCCGAGCCCCTTCGCGCGCTCGAGTTTCCAATCGGCACCGGCGACCGCGAGCACGCGAGCCCCGAACACTTTGGCGATCTGAATCGCCGCGCTGCCGACGCCGCTTCCGGCCCCCCACACGAGCACCGTCTCGGTCGGGCGGATGCGGGCGCCGACGACGAGCATATCCCAGGCGGTGAGGAAGACGAGCGGGACGGCCGCCGCGTCGGTAAAAGAGAGGTGGACCGGCTTCGGCAGGACGTTCGCCACGGGAACCCGCACGTACTCGGCGTAACCACCGTCGATGTGCTCGCCGAGAATCGCGTACTCGCGGCACAGGTTGTCGTCCCCGGACAGGCACGCCTCACAGCGCCCGCAGCTCACACCGGGATTAAGGAGGACCTCGTCCCCCTCCCGCCACGCCGACACCTCGGATCCAGTCTCCGCGACCACGCCCGCGACATCGCTGCCGAGGATGTGGGGGAGCGGGAGCGTCATACCGGGGATCCCGCGGCGGACATGGATGTCCAGGTGGTTCATCGCGCAGGCCCGGACGCGCACGAGAACGTCGCGGGCGCCCGGCTCCGGCCGGGGGGCTTCTTCGTACACGAGAACTTCCGACCCCCCATGCTGGTGGAAGCGGACGGCGTGTATCGCAGGGCCCTCCCAAACGCTGTATGTCTTGACCGCTTCGCTACTTCTCGGCGCCTTTAGGGCTTCCTGCGGGAATCTGTGTTCGTGGCCCGATCAAAAACTGCGTAAGGCCCCGTCTTCGCCGCCCGCGCCGGACGCGCTTAGGCGGTCTCGAGCATGATCCGCTTGACCTCCGCGGTGAGCCGGAGCGCGTCCGCCATCGAGCGCTGCCACATGTTTCGTCCGAAGATGAGCCCCGTCGCCCCCGCCTCCATGCACTGGCGCGCCTTCTGGAGGAGGTCCTCGTCGCTGATCTTGCTGCCGCCGCTGAAGAGCACGAGGGTCCGGCCGGCGCTCCGCACGACCTTCTCGACCGCCTCCCGGTAGCCGAGGCGCAACGTATTGTAGGGCTTGGGTGATGCGGCGGTCTTGTCGTCAAACTCGGGGACGTTCAACTTGACGACATCGGCGCCGAGTTCGCAGGCCAGCCGCGCGGCGTAGTCGACCGCGTAGAGGCTGTCCCGGCCGCCCTTCTTGTCGATCCCCTCCCCTCGGGGATAGGACCAGACGACAAGCGGCATCCCGTAGGCGTCACACGCCCGCCGGACCTCGGTCAGCTGCCGGATGTCCTCGTCCTGACGGGGCGAGCCGACGTAGAGCGTGTACCCCACGGCGTCTGCCCCCAGGCGCACCGCGTCGTCGACGCTCCCGGTGAGCCCACTCAGCGGCTGGGCGTCCGCGGGAATGTTCGTCTTGCCATTGATCTTGAGGATCAGGGGCACCCGGCCGGCGTAGGGCCGCAGATGTTTGCTGGCGAGCCCACAGTGGCAGGCGATCGCGGAGTAGCCCCCCTCCACACACAGCCGGAACTGGAACTCAGGATCGGCGCTGTCGGGGTTGTCAAAGAAGTCGATCGGGCCGTGCTCGATCCCCTGATCGATCGGCAGAATGAGCGCCACGCCGCGGCCGGGGCCGTGCTCGTAGAGGATCCGGTGGAGCCGGCCCTTCTTGCCCACGGGCAGGTCCATCTCGTCGAGCGTCGGCCGCTTCACACGCTGTACGACCATACAGGCACCTCCTTCAGTCCACCAGATTCCCCAGCGGTACCGGCCGGCGACCCCCACCGGCATACGCGACTGTGCTTAACCTCGCGACGAAGCGCGATCAGGGCGTCCCGCTCTCCACATCGGCAAGCCGGGCGCGCGTCGTCCCCTCGGCGACGATCCGGCGGTCGCCGTAAGAGAGCGTGGCCTGGTCCGCCCACACGGTGCCCGCGCGTTGGGCGATGATCACGTGTCCCGTGAACACGGCGGTCAATGTCTGAAAGGTCACCGCCGCCTGATCCCCGGTAATGGTCGTGCCGTAGAGTTCCGCGTTTACGGGGCCGTGAACCACCGCGCGACCGGACGCACGGAACAGTTCGATCCACTCCCCCTTGAGGTGTCCGTCTTTGTTCGCAACGGCGGCGCCTCCGGTGACGACCGCGTACTGCGCGTGCTGGTCGTAGGCGCCGCGTTCGCCGGTGATGATGACGTCGGGCGCGGAGAACAAGGTGAGGTGACCCCGGGCCGCGAGAAGGCCGGACTGCCGGTCGGCCGTGATCTCGTCGGCTGCGAGCGCATACTGCGGGCTCTCGAACGTAGCGTGACCGGTAACCACAGCCGACGCAACCCGATAGGCGGGGCCTGTGACCTCCAGGGAGACCGCATCTCCCGTGACACGGATCTGCGGCTCGATCACGACCACGTGGCCGGTGAGTTTGGCGGACCCGATGGGCCGGTCCCAATGAAGCTGATCCGCCTTCGCCAGGATCCCTCCGTACGCCACCTGAACATGTCCGCGGGCCTGGAGAGCCGTTCCCCCGCTGTCTGTCGTGACCTCATCGGCGGCGATATTCAACCCTTGGACCAACGGACGGGGCGCCGCACCGGCGACAACGAGACTGCCGAGACCTGATGCACCGGCGAACGCCCGCACGAGCACCACGCCGATGAGGATCAACGCGGGTTGCAGCCGGGGCATGCCCTGTCTGGACGCCAGAAGATGCGGCTTAGGGAGTCCGGGCCAGCGCCGGTTCGGAGGCCTGGCAGGCCGCACAGTATCCATGAAACTCGATCCGGTGGCCCACAACCGTGAATGCGGGGTCGGTGAGGGCTGATTGCTTGCGCTCGAGCGTCTCCGCGACGTCTCCCCGGGACAAGTCCACAACGGCCCCACAGCGGAGGCACGTCCCGTGGTAGTGCGGGTGCAGGTTGGGACAGAACACGCTCCGGCCGTCTCCGTAGGTATGCCGGCGCGCCATCCCGAGCCGTCCGAATAATTCCAGGGTCCGGTATGTCGTCGCCAGATTGACCGTCGGGCACAACGCCCGGGCGCGGCGGCAGATCTCCTCGGCCGAGACGTTCATCCGGCCGGCCCCGAGCATCCCCTCCAGAATGGCACGCCGCTGCGGGGTGGCCCGGTACCCTTCCCGCTCGAGCGCCCTTAACCGGTCGGCGATGGCCCTGGGGCCGATCCGCGGCTCCCCCCGACGCTCCCGGAGTCTTCCCGACGTGACGGACACTGCGGGCCTTCCTTAGAAGAATTCCCGGCGCAGCGCGTCGGCCTGCTGCACTCCGAGCGGGGCCAGCCGGCGTGTGGCGACCGGGCCGGCCTTGAGTCCCGGGACCTGATCCTCATAGGTTGGCTCGCCCTGGACCTGGTAGAGGATGCCGATGGGGATCTTCTCCCCCCACTCGTGCGCCTTGGCCCAGGCTGCGTCGCGGTTGGTTGGTTCGTGCCCGGCTTCCTCGAGCTTATACACACGCTCCCGATAGTAATCATATGTGTTGACTTTGTTGTAGATGACGCATGGCTGCAGGACGTCCACGAGCGCGTACCCGTGATGCTGGATCGCCGCCATGAACAGCCGGGCGAGGTGTTTCGGATCGCCAGAGAAGCCGCGGGCGACGAAGGTGGCGCCGCCGTTAATGGCCGTCGTCAGCGGGTTGAACGCGATCTCGATGCTCCCCTCCGGAGTCGTACTGGTAACGAACCCGCGCTCGCTCGTGGGGGCGTACTGCCCTTTCGTCAGGCCGTACACCATGTTGTTCTCGGCGATGTGCACGATGGCGGGGTTGCGCCGCAGGATGTTAATGAAGTGGTTCCCGCCGATGCCGTACCCGTCGCCGTCCCCGGTGATGCAGATCACGTGCAGGGCCGGATTGGCGAGTTTGGCGCCCATGGCGATCGGGAGAGAGCGGCCGTGGATGGTGGTGAAAGCGTTCGCATTCATGTAGTCCGGCAGCTTGCTCCCGCACCCGATGCCGGAGAAGAACAGGACCTCGTGGGGATGGATCTCGAGTTGCGCCAGCGCGCTCTTGACCGCGTTCAGAATCCCATAGTCCCCACACCCGGGACACCACGTGACCTTGATCGGGTTGTTGTACGTCTTGGCATCAAGCATGGACCTTCGCCTCCTCGAGCTTGGTCAGGATATACTCCGGGCTCAGCGGCCGGCCGTCCCACCGGAGCACCATCTGCTCCGCCCGGCGCCCTGTCATGGCCCGCACGAGGTGAGCGAACTGCCCGGTCTGGTTGCTCTCCACGGCCACGAGCGTCCGCGCGGCCTCGATGAGCGGCGCCGCCTTGGTCTCGGGGAACGGCCAGATGTCCACGAAGTGCAGGAGGTTGGCGCGCGTGCCGCGGGCGTTCAGCAGGTCGACGGCCTCGCGCATCGCCCCGTAGGAACTGCCCCACCCCATCAGCGTCATCTCCGCGCGCTCCGGGCCGTAGATCGTGGGGCCGCGCAGATCCTCGACGATGTTCCGAAACTTCCGCATGCGCTTCCCGGCCATGCGGAGCCGGTTGGCACCGTCCTCGTCCTCGAAGTGGCCGTACTCGTCGTGCTCGTCGCTGCACGCCTGGTGCACGGCCTTCGGGTGGCCGGGCAGGGCCCGCGGCGAGATGCCTGTCGGCGTGTCCTTGTAGCGGAGGTAGGGGCTGCTCAACCGGTTGAGTTCGTCAGGCGTGAGCAGCTCGCCCCGGTCGATGGTCGCCGCCTCAATCGGGAACTCGGACGGCAAGATCGGCCGCATCATCGTGGTGAGGTAGAAATCGGTCATGATGATCACCGGGCACTGCCACTTCTCCGCCAGGTTGAACGCGCGGACGGCGGTCTGGAAGCACTCTTCTTGCGTACCCGGGGCGAGCACGATCCGTGGGAACTCGCCCTGGCTGGCGAACAGGGCAAACAAGAGATCCCCCTGCTCCGTCTTGGTCGGCATCCCGGTCGAGGGGCCGGGGCGCTGCGCCTCCACGATTACGATCGGCACCTCGGCCATTCCGGCCAGCCCCAGGGCTTCGGCCATGAGCGAGAATCCGCCGCCGCTCGTCGCGGTCATCGCCCGCGCACCTGCGTGCCCGGCGCCGATCGTGAAGCAGATCGCGGCGATCTCGTCTTCGGTCTGCTTGACGACGATGTCGTACTTCTTCGCGTGGGAGGCCATGAACTCGAGGATCGAGCTCGCCGGCGTCATCGGGTAGCCCGCCATGAAGCGGCAGCCGCCGGCGACCGCCCCGACGCTCAGGGCCTGGTTGCCGTTGATCAGCATCCGGTCCGGTCGCGCCGCCAGCGGCGTCACTTTCCAATCGAATGCGGCGGCGTACCGCTCCCGCCCCACCCGGTACCCCTCCTGGGCGACCTTCAGGTTGCCCTGGACCACCTCGTCGCCCTTCCGGGCGAAGTTCTTCGTGATCACATCGGCCACGAAGTCGAACGGGTACTCGACGATCCCCGCGAGCGCGCCCAGGGCGCAGGTGTTCATCATGATTTTGTTGCCACCGATGTCTTGGGCGATCTTCGCGAGCGGCATCGCGTACAGCTGTGTGCCGCGTTGGGTGACCGCGTCGTGGTCGAACTTGAGGGCGTCATCGAAGAGCAGGGCCCCGCCGCGCACGATGTGCGGCCCGTAGTCGGTGACCGCTTCCGGGCTGAAGGCGACCAGCATGTGCACGCCTTCCGTCAGGCTCCACAACGGGTGGTCCGACACGCGGATCTGGAAGAAGTTGAGGCCGCCGCGGATCCGGGACATGTACTCGGAGTAGTTGTGCAGCCAGAGCCCCCCGTGGCTGAGGGCTTGCGCAAACCCGGCGCCGCCGGACTCCACGCCCTGCCCGGCTTCGCCCGCGAGCCGGATCGTCACATCATTTACTCGCTTCGCCACGTCGTCTCACCCCCGCTAAAGGTTGGGCCTCGCATACCCGGCCTGAGCGTCCTCATGGGACGCCGTGGCCGCGCCAGGCCCACTGCTCCGCTTCCATCGCTCTGTATGCCCCATCTCTGCCCGCGGCTGCCTATCCCGGCCGTCTGTTCTGTTGGGATCCTCATCGGATCACGCTCCGGAGCCCGCCCGCTTCCTTCCCGTGGGCGAGGCGCCGGCGTTGCCTTTCCTCTCTCCCGGGCGCTCCTTATTCTCTGCCCGGTGCTCCTCCCACATTGCGTCCAGCCGCCGGTACTTCTCGGGGAACTGGCCCGTGTATCTCAGCCACGCCGGAATCGGATAGCGAATCCCGCCTTTCTGCGTTCCCTGGAGTCCGGAAACGATCTCCTCGGCCTCCCCCCACGGGAAGGAGAACGCCATCTCGTGGTCTTCGGTCTGCCCGTAGATCCGGTCGCCATAGCAGGGGAGAATGACCTGGGGCTGGGCGGAGTGCATCGTCTCAATCACCGCGTCCGCGCAGTCCAGCCGGGCGGAGAAGCTGCTGTGCAGACGTCCGCCGCGGCGATAGAGCGCGGCGGCGACGAGCCGCATGACCTGCGCCGAGTTGGCGTACACGAGGGCGACCTGCGGCTCAAACGTCGCGCGCCCGAGCGGGGCGATGACGATCCGCTCGTACTCGCCGGGCGAAAGCTTGTGCACCTCCGCCTCGGTCCGAGCCGCGGCCTCCGGCGTCTCGGTGTACATGCCGCAGGCGAGATTGCCCTCGGCGTAGTACGGCAGCACCGGCTCAAAGCCGAACGCCGTCTTGGCGAGCGGGCAACTCAGGTCATCACGGCCGACCGCGAGCGCCCACCCGTAGCGGCGGGCGATGGAGAACGACTGGCAGATCGCCACCTGGATGCCCATGTCGCGGCTCGGGATGCGCACGTTCTCGGGAAGGGCTTCTCCGGGACGCACCATCCGGATCCCCAGCGGAAACGTCTGCGGGCGGATGTGCTTCTCGATTTCGGCGTTGACTTCGTCCGGCGTCATCATCTCAGGAGCGAGTCGGCGATGTCGTAAAAGACCCGAGCCGCCGGCGATTCGGGCGAGCCGAGGGTCACGGGCAACCCCCGATCGCTCCCTTCGCGGATCGCCGGGTCGAGCGGGATCCGCCCGAGCAGCGGCGCCTGGACCATTTCTGCCAGTTTGTCGCCCCCGCCACGCCCGAAGATGTACACGGGCTCGGCTCCCGGGGCCGCCAGGTAGAACGACATGTTTTCCACCACACCCACGATCGGCGTGTTCACTTTCTCCGCCATCCGGCCGGCGCGGTAGGCCACGCCGGTCGCGGTCGATTGCGGGGTCGTGACGATCAGCATCTCGGCCTTGGGCAGGGTTTGCGCGATCGTCAGCGAGACGTCCCCCGTGCCCGGAGGGAGGTCGATCAGGAGATCGTCGATTCCCTCCCAGTACACCTCGGTCAGAAACGTCGTCAGGGCCTTGTGCAGCATCGGCCCCCGCCAGATGACCGCCTCCTCTTCGTTCACCATGAACCCGATCGACATCACGCGGACGCCCCACCGCTCGAGCGGGATGATCATCTGGTCGATGACCGTGGGCTTTCCGGACACGCCCAACATCTTCGGGATGCTGAACCCGTACACGTCGGCGTCGACGACCCCCACGACCCGCCCGCGGCGCGCCAGGGCCACGGCCAGGTTGGCGGTGACGGTCGACTTCCCGACCCCGCCTTTGCCGCTGGCCACGGTGAGGATGCGCGTCTTCGACGTGGGTGAGAGCAGCGGGGACTGACGCTGCGGACCCGGCCGCAACTGCGTGAGGAGCGCCTGCCGCTGCTCCTGCGTCATGACCCCGAGTACCACCTCGACCCGGTCGACCCCGGGCAGGCCCTTGACCTTGGTCTTGATGGAGTCGATGATCGTTTCCCGTAGCGGACAGCCGCTGATGGTCAGGAGCGCCTCGACCTGGACGGCGCCGTCCTTGATGGCCACTTCTTTCACCATGTTCAGCTCCACGATGCTCTTGTGGAGCTCGGGGTCCATCACATCCCTGAGCGCCTCTACCACCTGTTCCTTGGTGACGGTCACCTGGGGGGTCGACATCAGAACATGTGCCTCGTTGTCCCGAATTTGGCCGCCGCAGCCTACGGTTCGTCTCGCGGCGGGCGTCCTCTGTCGCTGAGAACCATTCTCACTACCAGGAACGAGCCTAGCACTCGGCCTCCTCCCCCGTCAAGGCGTTTCAATTGAGCGGGAGACGAAAACGAGCTAGTTTGTCGGGAATTGTCAAGATGCTTCGCGGAAGTTTCCGGCTCGCCGGCGCCGCAGGACCCGCGCGAACTCCCATCCGAGCGTGACAAAGCCCATCCACCTGCGCTGTGCCGCGCGCGCCTTGCGGGCGCGGTCGTACATGGCGCCGAGGCGACCCCTGAGCTGGCGCGCATCCCGCTGGATCGCTTCCCGCAGCGCGGCTACGGCTTCCCAAGAAGCTCGTTCCGTAGCCAAGACAGGTCCTCCCGGATCTTCTGGCCGACCGTCGCAAGGCGTCTCCATCGCAGCCGCCGGAGTCCGAGAACCACCAGGATTCCGGTCACGAGTACCGTGGCTCCGAGCACGATGAGGGCCGCGGCCCAGAGCTGGACGACGAGGGACAGAAGCACGATGGCGGCGACCACCACGAGGCCCGGAATGGTGACGGCGACCACCGCGGCCGCGCCCAGGAGCCCGAGGCCGATCATGAACCCCTTCGCTACCAGGACACCTTCGTCCCGGCCGAGCTGCGCGTACACTCCGAGCAACGCGCCGATGTTTGACACGAGCCGCCGGATGAGAACAGAGGTCGGCTCCCCGTTAGGGCCCGATCCCGTCCCTGACCGAGCGCCCCCGGTGCCTCCACGCTCCTCGTGTGTGTTCTGCTGGGCTCGATTCATCAGCCGTGTCCCATTCAGGCCGGCGGATGCGGCGCTCCTCCCGGTGAGCCGGGTGCGCCTCCTCCGTGCCGCCGGCCGCGTCTCCGGCGCCGCCGGTGCCGGCCGGTGGGTCGCCCAGCTGGACCGGGTCGGCCTTCCGCCGCGCCCGGCGGACGACCCGCCGGCGCGGGCTGTCTTGGGTGGACGGCCTCATGCGACCGCGGGGCGGATGCCTGCACGGGCTCGTGCACGTCCGCTCCAGGGACGGCTTCGGATGCGGGAGCCGCCGCGAGGCGGTCCTTCTGCTCGACCAGGTCGACCGGCTCCGCTTCTGGCTCGGGCTCCAGGTCGCCGGCCTCAGGAACCGCCGGGGCGCCCGACGCCGCGGCCGCTCGCGCAGGGCCGCGGCGGACCGGAGCCTTTCGTTCCGCCGCCAGTTTGATTCGGTCCAGATACCTCTGGAGATACTGGACCAGGGACTGCCGGGCCGAGTCCTCGGTGACCATCGGGATGCCGGGATCTACCTCGATGCGGTAAAGCACCTCGGTCCCGTCTTCGCCCCCCTGCAGTGTGCATTGCCCGACGAAGGCGCGCAGGGTGCCGCGGACCTGACTCACCTCCAGCGACGTCGGCGCGTGGAGGACGACGCGCTGGATGGACTCGATCGGCAGGCCGGCGAAGTATCCAGACAAGGCGACAACCTGGGTGGCCCCCCGCTTCTCGACCGACTCCGCGGTCATCCAGAGTGGGGACCCGTAACGCGGCAGATGTTCCACGCGGGCCAGGTACGCGAAGACGTGCTCGGGCGATGCCCGGATCACCCGGCGCGCCTCGACCACGAGGACCGTGGGCGCGGGGGAGGCGATCAGCTCAGCTCCTTCCGAACCTGCCGGGTCCCCTCCACCATCACCTCGAGCTTGGCGGCGGCCTCGTCCGCGGTCCGGGTCTTCAGGCCACAGTCGGGCGAGATGTACACCTGGGGGAGCGGGATCACTTTGAGGCTGCGGCGGATGCCTTCCGCGACCTCTTCGGAGGACTCGATGCGGTGGCTGTGGGCGTCGATCACCCCGAGCCCGATGTCCTTGGTGAACCGGGGAGACCGAAACGTCTCCAGCAGCGCGAACTCATCGTTCTTGAGCGCGAGGTCGATTTGGTGCACGGGTAAGCGCAGCATGGCGGGGTAGATCCGGGGCACGTCGCCGTAGCAGACGTGGGTGATCGTGTACGCGGTGAGGCCGCGCGTCACGATCTCCATCGCCTCCACAGCCAGCTCGAAGTCTTCCTCCGGGCGAGTGTGAATCGCCGGCTCATCGATCTGGATATACCGGGCGCCCGCCTTCTCCAGATCGACGGCTTCGTCGTGGACCGCCCGGGCGAGCTCCAGCACGAGTTCGCGGCGCGTCGGGTAGTATTCGTTGAACGACCACTCCGCGATCGTATACGGGCCGGTCAGCATTCCCTTCACGGGCTTCGACGTGAGCCCCTGGGCAAACGTGAACCACGTCACGGTCAGCGGTCCGCGCCGCCCCACCGGTGCTGTGACGGCGGGCTTGGGATAGTACCGGTTCCCGTACGAGCGCACGAGCCCGGCGATCTCGAACCCGTCCATTTGGTCGGCGAAGAACGCCACCATGTCGCCGCGATACATTTCCCCGTCGACCAGGATGTCGATCCCGACCTCCTCCTGACGTCGGATCCACTCCTCGGTCGCCCGGCGCTCGAGGTCTGCGAGCGCTTGGGGATCGAGCTGCTTCCGGGACACCTTCCGGCGCGCCTCCAAGAGATAGGGAGGCTTGGGCAGGCTACCCACGGAGGTCGTGAGGAGCCCCGAATTCGTCATGCGGCACCCTCCCAGGCGCGGCGCACCCCGGCCACCAGCGTTTCCAGTTTCTTCCGCGCGACCCGACGGGGGAGGAATTCGAGGCCGGCGCTCGGACCGACGTGCAGGGAGGACGCGGGCACAATCTCGGCGGCCCGCCGGCACGCTTCGGCGATCTCGTCCGGCGTCTCCAGGCGCGTGTTGCGGGCGTCGACGATCCCGAGCCCCAGTTCTTTCGTGAACCGGGCCCGGCCGATGACCTCCCAGTTGCGCGCCCCGGCGACGAAGTCGAACCCGAGCACGTCCACGGGGAGGTCGAGGAGGGCGGGGTAGAGACCGTCGATGTGTCCAAAGTACGTGTACAGGGCGCGACGGGCGTTGACACCGTCCCACAGTGCTTCCATCGCGCGCTGGAACACCGCGAACCGATCGCGCTGGATCAGGAGCCCGGGCTCGTCCACCTGGATGAGGACCGCGCCGGACCCGGCGAGCGCCCGCAGCTCGCGGTTGAGCGCGGCGGCGAGCGCCATCACGAGCTGGTCCCGGTTGCCGTAGAACTCGTCCTTGCTCAGCACGGCTAGGGTGAACGGGCCGGTGACGACGGGTTTGACGGGACGCGCACTGTGTGCGGCGGCGAAAGCGTAGTCGGACACGGCAATGGGCTCGCGCCACTCCACCTCCGCGGTCACGACGGGCTGGCGGTAATAGATGTTGGTATCGAAGTAGCGCTGCAGTCCGTTGATCGTGAACCCGGTGAGCCGGCGGGTGAAATACGTCAGCCCGTCCTCCCACCGGATCTGGCCGTCGGTCACGACGTCGATCCCGGCGTCTGCCTGCTCACGCAGGACTTCGGCCGTCACCTCGTCCTCGATGCGGTGCAGGTCGTCTGGGGAAATCTCGCCCCGCTGCAGCTTCTCGACGCTCGTGCGCCACCGCCCAGGGGCGGGCGGATCGGGAATCTTGGGGTAGTTCCCGACGACCGTGGTTTGCACCTCACACCTCCGGGTACTCAGGCGAGGACCTCGCGGGAAATGATGAGCCGCTGGATCTCCGAGGTCCCCTCCCCGATCTCGCACAACTTCACGTCCCGATAGATGCGTTCCACCGGGTAATCCTTGATGAATCCGTACCCGCCGTGGATCTGCACCGCCCGGCCCGCCGCCCTGGACGCCGCCTCAGAGGCGAACAACTTCGCCATCGAACTCTGGAGCCGGACCGGCAGTGCGTCCGCCAAGCGCGTCGCGGCCTCCATGACGAGCAGCTCGGCCGCGTCGAGCTCCGTCGCCATGTCGGCCACCATCCATTGAATGGCCTGGAACTCTGCGATCGGATGCCCGAACGCGCGCCGCTCCAGGGCGTATGCGACCGAAGCATCCAGGGCTGCCCGCCCCAGCCCCAGCGCGAGCGCGCCGATGCCGATCCGACCGCCTTCCAGGACGCGCACCGCGTCGTGGAACCCCTTCCCCGCATCACCCAGCATCTGCGTCTCCGGGACTTCGCAATCCTCGAGCACCACTTCGGCCGTATCGCTGGAGCGCATGCCGAGCTTGTCCTCGTGCTTCCCGACGCGCAGGCCCCGGGCGCCCCGCTCGACGATGAACGCCGAGATCCCCAGCCGCCCCGCTTCCGGGTTCGTGCTCGCCATTACCACGTACACACCCGCAATGCTTCCCTGCGTAACGAACGCCTTCGTGCCATTGAGCACCCACCGGTCCCCGCGCCGCACGGCCCGCGTCCCGAGCGCCCCGGCGTCGCTGCCGGCCCCCGGCTCGGTGAGGCACCACGCCCCCAGCGCCTCCCCCGACGCGAGGCGAGGGAGGTACGCCCGCTTCTGCTGCTCCGTGCCGAAGCGCACGATGTGACCGGTGCACAGGGAGTTGTGGGCGGCCACGCTGAGCGCGATCCCGCCGTCCCCCCAGGCCAGCGCCTCAATCGCGAGCGCCAGGCTGACCGTGTCCACGCCGGAGCCGCCGAACTCCGCAGGGACGACCATCCCCCACAACCCGAGCCGGGCCAGCTGTGGGATCAGTTCGCGGGGGAACACCCCCTCGGCATCCCACCGGCGGGCATGCGGCCGCAGCTCGCGCGAGGCGAACTCCCGCACGGTCTGGTGGATCAGGCGCTGGTCCTCGGTATACTCGATGCGCACGCAGGTACCTCCACGATACGGCCCCCCGCATCATGCCTACGGGCGCTTTGGCTCACGCGCGGTCTGGTTCACGCGCGTTTTGGCTCACGCCGTAGGCCCAGGCCCAGGCACAGAGCCAATATGTCGCCCGACGTCCGCGCAGCCAAGCAAAGAGCCCCTCACGTGTTCCATGTGAGAGGCTCAGGGTTCCTCTCGGGCGCCGGAGGCGGCTCCGGCGCTAAAACGGGACCGCTTCGACCGCCTTGATCTCGGGAACCTGTTCCCGGAGCATCCGCTCGACGCCGGCCTGGAGGGTCATCATCGAGTACATGCAGCCGACGCATGACCCGGCCAGCCGGATCTGGACGACCCCATCGACGATGTCGACGAGCTCGATGTCTCCCCCGTCTGCCTGCACGTGCGGCCGAATCGTATCGAGGACCTGCTGCACCCGGTTATGCAGCTCGGTCGGCTCGGCCGCAACTTCTTTCACGAATTGTTCCATCGCCCACGTCCTCCTGCCGTCCCGCTAGGCCTTCGCCTCGGCTTCTTCGCCACACGGCTCGGGCACCCCGGTTTCTTCCCGGGTCTTGAACGAATGTCCGCAGCCGCACGTGGACACCGCGTTGGGATTGCGAATCGCGAATCCCGTCGCCGTGACGGAGGTGACGTAGTCGATCTCGGCGCCCCGAAGCTGGAGTTGGCTGTTCTTGTCCACCAGGACCCGCACGCCGCCCCGCTCGATCACCTGATCGCCTTCCTCCACGTCGGAGGCAAACGTCATCCCGTACGAAAACCCGTCACAGCCGCCCGGCCGGACGAAAACCCGCAGACACAGATCGGGATCGTTCTCCTGAGCGAGCAGTTCCTTCAGTTTGACGACCGCCTGGTCGGTCAGCGTGATCATCGCGTTTGTGTCCTCCGGGGCCGTCCACACGCCCCCGGAACGATTCTACGAGGGCATGGAGGGTTTGTCAAACCGACCCTCCCATGTTAGTATTATTCGGTCGGACTTTTGGCAAACTCACAGGGGCGCGCAGGGAGTGCCGGAGGAGGCCCTCAGGATGCTGCGAACGCTCGCCCCGATGAAGGTCATCACCGACACTCTGACGGTCCTGACTGGGGACCGGCTGGAGATCCAAGACATCACCGAGATCATCGCCCGCCTCCCTGGAGTAGACGAAATTTCCCACGGCTTCGTGCTGCTGCACAGCCTGCACACCACGACGGCCCTCTTCATCAACGAGTTTCAGGAAGCGCTGGTCCACGACATCAAGGCGTTTCTCCTGCGGCTCATTCCGGAGGGGGAGCGCTACCGGCACAACGACCCCACCTTCTCCGACTGCAGCCGGGGAAACGCGTGGAGCCACCTCGCGTGCCTGGTCCTGGGGCAGACGCTGCAGGTGCCGATCGAGCAGGGCCGGTTGGTGCTGGGCACGTGGCAGCGGATCCTGTTCTGCGAACTCGACGGGCCGCAGGCCCGCCGCCTCTACACGCAGGTGATGGGCATCTAGCGTCCCCTGGGATGTCTCGCCCGCCCCCGCGTCGCTCCTACTCGATCGGCAGCTGGGCGTTCGCCCAGGCGAGAATCCCGCCCTTTAAGTTCACCGCTTTGTCATAGCCCGCAGCCCGCAGCATCGTGACGATCTTCCCGCTGCGACTCCCAGACCGGCAGTAGACGACCGCCGGGGTCTCGGGGTCGATCTCCGCAAGGCGGGCCGGCACCTCCGTCACCGGGATGAGCCGGCACCCCGGAATGTGCGCCTCCTCGAACTCCCACGGCTCGCGCACGTCGATCAACTGGGCGCCTTCGCGGTCGAGCATCTCTTTCGCCTCTGCGGGGACCACCTCAGGAATGGCCGGGCCGGCGGCCGCGCGGTCGTGGGCCGGCATCCCGCAGAACTGCTCGTAATCGATCAGCGCGAGAATCGTGGGCGCGTCGCCGCACACGGGGCAGGCGGGATTCCGATTCCACCGGACCACGCGCATCTCGCCTTCCAGCGCGTCGAAGATCACCAACCGGTTGGCCATGGTCTCGCCCACGCCGAGCAGGATCTTGAGGACCTCGAGCGCCTGGCGCGCCCCCATGTACCCGCAGAGCGCGCCGAGGATCCCGCCTTCGGCGCAGCTCGGCACCATGCCGGGAGGCGGCGGCGTGGGGAAGAGGCACCGGTAGCAGCCCTGCCCCGGGAGGAATGTCGTGGCCTGGCCCTCCCACTTGAGGATGCTCGCGTCCACGAGCGGCTTGCGCAGCAGCACGCACGCGTCGTTCACGAGGTATCGGGTGGGGAAGTTGTCGCTCCCGTTCACGACCACGTCGTAGGCCTCGAGGATCTGCATCGCATTGGCGCTCGTCAGCACCGTCTGGTGGGGTACGACCGTCACGTCCGGATTGAGTCCGGCGATGGTCTGACGCGCCGACTGGGTCTTGGGCTGCCCCACCGCCGGCGTGGTGTGGAGAATCTGACGGTGCAGATTCGAGAGGTCCACCTTGTCCCCGTCCACGATCCCGATGGTGCCGACACCTGCGGCCGCCAGATACAGGGCCACGGGGGAGCCCAGCCCGCCGGCCCCGATGATGAGGACCTTGGAACGCAAAAGGCGCGCCTGGCCCTCGATTCCCACATCCTCCAGGATCAGCTGGCGCGCATACCGCTCCATCTGGGTTCCACTGAGAATCTGCGGCAGTGTGCGCTTCTCCTGTACTCTGGTCGTTGCCATTCCTGTCCCTCCGTCCCGCCGTGAGAGCGGCGGCCGCCCTCCGGGTGTTGTGCCCGAAGAGATACTCTTACGATAGGAATTCCTGACGAATCTGTCAAGAAACCCCGCACAGGCTGCGTGCATAGAGCGCGGGGTATAACACTCGCGTGGAGCGGCGTGATCGCCCGCCATATGCGATGCCCTCTTCGGAGAGCGACTGGCGCGACCGCGCACATTCATGGCGCAGGCGATCCTGCCTCGTGAAGCGCGGACCCGGTGCTATAATGGGCTCTGTCAGCAAGGGCCCCGCAACTAGCGACGACCCCCGGGAAGGAGCGCACGTGATGAACAACGACCTTTATGACATCACCATCCTCGGCGGCGGACCGGTGGGATTGTACGCGGCATACTATGCCGGCTTTCGGACGCTCCGGACCAAGATCGTCGAGAGTCTCGACGCGCTCGGGGGACAGATCACGGCGCTCTACCCGGAGAAGGTGATCTACGATGTGGCCGGCTTCCCCCGCATCATCGGGCGGCAGCTCGTCGACGACCTCGTGGAGCAGGCAATGCAGTACCACCCGACGATGTGCATCGGGGAAACGGTGGAGAAGCTCGCCCGCGAGGCGGATGGCACGCTCCACCTGACGACGAACCGCGCCTCGCACGCCACTCGGGTGCTGCTCATTACCGCCGGCATCGGCGCCTTCCATCCCAAGATCTTCAAGAACCCCCAGATCGACTCGTTCGAGGGGAAGGGCCTCTACTACTTCGTCAAGAGCTTCCAGGACTTCAAGGATAAGCGTGTGCTGATCGCCGGCGGCGGCGACTCGGCCGTGGACTGGGCCAACGGCCTGCTCGGCACCGCCCGCGACATCACGATCATCCACCGCCGGGATCAGTTCCGGGCGGCTGAGGACTCCGTGCAGAAGATGCTGCACTCCCCCATCCATGTCAAGGTCTTCTACGAGCTGCGGCGCCTGGAAGGTGACGGACGGGTGCAGCGCGCGGTGATCTACCAGAACAAGACCAACGCCGACGAGACCCTCGAGGTCGACGCCGTGATCGCCTCCCTCGGCTTCTTGAGCACGCTGGGGCCCATCCAGGAATGGGGGCTCGACCTCGATCACGACAGCATCCGCGTCACGACCCGCATGGAGACCAACCTGCCCGGCGTCTACGCGGCGGGCGATATTGTGACGTTCCCGGGCAAGGTGAAGCTCATCGCCACCGGCTTCGGCGAGGCGGCCACCGCCGTGAACAACGCGGCCGCGTACATCAACCCGAAGGCCAGCGTCTTCCCGGGCCACAGCAGCTCCCAGGACGTGCACGCAAAACAGAAGGAGGCGGCGGCCAAGCCATAGAGGAGCGGCTTATCACATCACCGGCCTCTGAAGAGGCCACAGTCTGTCACGGGACATATTCGATCTGCCGCTGAACGCTATAAAACGAACGCCCAGTCGACCCTTCGTTGGAGTTCCTCTTCCCAACTCAACGTGAGCGCCGCAAGCTTGTGCTGAGGGTCCCGGAAGGGCACACACGGGCTTTCGATGGTCAACGAGGAGGGGGCCCACGGGAAAAGCGGGGTGAGCACCGTTGATGGGAGGAGTGCATGCGTCAAAACGTGGA
>Ga0187846_10000892_pt1 | contig 17100 bp, 23 predicted proteins | sample TC_taG_FD_161473 | JGI IMG/M metagenome (GOLD analysis project Ga0187846, IMG submission 161473) | Biofilm microbial communities from the roof of an iron ore cave, State of Minas Gerais, Brazil - TC_06 Biofilm (v2) | ecosystem: Environmental > Terrestrial > Deep subsurface > Cave > Wall biofilm...
CACGCAGATTTCGCTGGCGTAAAGCGCCAAGAAGCAGAGCCCTGCCCGTTAAGATCAAATCGATCAGCCTAAGCGCTCTCTTGGTTGGCCTGATCTGCTTGAAGCCACGAGTCAGCGAGTGGAACTCTCCGCCAGCCTGAGATCTCGAACCCGTTCGGATAACGCTGCATCCAGATGCGAGCGCGATCTTTGAGATACTCAAAGGGCGCGTAGAGCTGTGCTCCTCGCTTGCGTCGCATGATGGCGGTAGTCGGCGCGAGCCGATCCCAAGCTGTGCTGATGGCTTGCGCTGCGGGCAGCAGGATCACATCTTCTCTAAGCATGCCAAGCATCACCATCACGCCGAGGTTATCGACCCAATCGCAGACGACCACCTCGGGATGAGCGCGGTGGTCGACGACGCCGGCCGTCTCAAGTTCACGGCGAAAACTCGCGTCTTCCATCTTCTTCGCAAGCTCACGTTCGATGAAGGTGAAGCCTCGCTGCACCTGCTCGGTGTGCCACATGTCCCACGCCTCGGAGAACGCGCTCAGCTCGTTGCTGGAGCGGATGTGGCGCAACTGAACCAATGCCGCGATAGCGGTAGCAGCGATAATGACGGCGGTGAACCACACGCCAAGAGCATTTACAAGTTCGATCGACACGGACCACCTCCGTAGTTCGTGCTGGCGCCGCGCATCTTTTTAGGCTACCTTGCGGCGTTGTTGTAAGTATGCCAGCATGAATGGATCGAGATCGCCGTCGAGCACGCGCTGCGCGTCTGAGATCTTCAATTCGGTGCGGTGATCGTTCACCATGGTGTATGGCTGCAGCGTGTACGAGCGGATCTGGCTGCCCCACTCGATAGCGCTTTTCTGACCGGCGAGCTGCGCTAGTTTGGCGGCTTGCTCTTCGCGTCGCCTTTGCAAGAGCTTGGCCGCGAGCATCTTCATCGCGCGGTTGCGATTGGCGAGCTGTGAGCGCTCGTTCTGCACGGCGACGACGATGCCGGTCGGCTTGTGCGCGATGCGAATCGCGCTCTCGGTCTTGTTGACGTACTGACCGCCTGCACCGCCGCTCTTGTAGGTCTCGATCTCGATCTCGTCGGGCTTGATCTCGATGGCCTCGCCTTCTTCAACGTCCGGCGTCACGTCCACAGAGGCGAAGGATGTGTGGCGCCGCTTTGCAGCGTCGAACGGCGAGATGCGCACGAGTCGGTGCACGCCCCGCTCGCTTTCCAGATAGCCGTAGGCGTCGCGACCCTGGATAACAACGGTCGCGCTTTTGATGCCGGCTTCTTCACCCTCGAGGCTGTCCACGATCTCTGCGCGGAATCCGTGGCGTTCGGCCCAGCGCAGGTACATGCGCAGCAGCATTTCGGCCCAGTCGCAGGCTTCCGTGCCGCCGGCGCCGGCGTGAATGGTCAGGATCGCGTCGTGGCCATCGAACTCGCCGTCGAAAATCGCGGTGGTCTCGGCGCTATCGAGTGCGGCGCGCAGCTTGTCGAGTTCGGCCTGGATCTCCGGCACGAGCGCCAAGCCATCGTCGCCAAGCGACAGATACTCCGCGATTTCGCGGGCCTTGCCTTCCAAGCGCGCCACCGGTTCGACCTCGGCGCGCAGGTCCGCAAGCCGCTTCATCTGTTTTTGCGCGGCCTGCGTATCGTTCCAGAATCCCGGCGAGTGCGAATGGGTCTCGAGCGCGCTTATCTCTTTTTGCTTCGCGGCATAGTCAAAGACGCACCTGAAGGGTCTTCAAGCGATCGTTGATACGTTCCAAATCGGTGCGAAGCTGCTCGTCCACGCCGAAAACATTCGGCGAAGGGCGGCGGTCGCCTACCTCGCGAAAGATGCGCCCGACGACCATGGAGTTTTGGGCTACCGTAGCGTCTATCGGTACCTTTCTCGTCATTGGCGCTACAGCGATCGCGGCGATGGTCCAGTTGCGTCACATGCGCGCTGGCAATCAAATAGCCGCCGTCATGAAGTTGGACAGCATTCTCACAAGCGCGGAATTCCGGCAAGCTCGGCGTTTTGTCCAGGACGAGCTGCCGCAGCGATTGCGCGACCCTGCTTACCGTGCTGATTTGACTCGGGTTCCCGTTGGCGAGGGGGCGAAGTCATTGCTGATCCTCGGCAACTGTTACGAGGAGATGGGAGTCTTCGTGAAGCGCGGCATCATCGACCGTGCCATGGCCTGCGACCTCTGGTCGGCGCAGGCGGCAGGTGACTGGCGCGAGATGGCGCCGGCGATCGCGATCATCCGGCGCGTGCAGGGGTCGTCTTGCTGGGAGAATTGGGAATACCTCGTCTCGCTCGCGCAAGATTGGTTGAAGCGATTCCCGCAAGGCACGCTGCCGAAGAACTACCGCCGGCAGGTGCTCGAAGACGTCTATCTCAGGGAAGATACGGCACAAAGCGGAGGCAAAGCCGCTCAATAAATCTAGATCGTCACCGAAAGCAAGCCGGTCACCGGACAAATTCTTGCAAAGTTGGGACGTACCGAATCTGTTCGTGCTAAGCGCAAGTTCGTTTCCGCAGAATCCCGGCTACAATCCCACTGGTACCGCAATAAACTTGCAGCAGCGCGTCAAAGCCAGCGACGAACGCGCTGTTTGTAGTCGCGATACTGGTCGCCGAATCTGCGTTCCAAATACTGCTCTTCTCTCCTGACCACCAAGCGGTCGACCACGACCGCCACGGGAACGACCAGAGCGATGGCCCACCATGCGCTCATGAGCGCCGCGGCGCCGAGGTACAGGAACGTCCAGCCAACGTACAGCGGATTGCGCGTCACCGTGTAGATTCCGGACGTGATCAACCTCGCGACCGGCTTCGCCGCGCTTAGGGGCGTTTTCGACCGCGCGAACAAAGGCAACGCTGCAGCCCATGTGGCAAGCCATGCGGCTAAGAAGATCAGGCCGAGCGTCAATGCTACTCGATGAGGAATCGTGGCCAAAGGCCAGAGTCTGCCGAGCGTGAGGCCGACCAAAAAACCCGCGATGTAGATCAGCGGCGGCGGAACCGCTACCCCTGCAGAATCAAGCTTCGGCTCGGTCATTGCTTGCCGTCCAGGTCCTTCCACGGGTCGGCGATCGGCAGTCGCCGCTCGCCCCTCGGATAGTCGCCGGCGGGATGGGCTGCGATCCATTCCTGCGCCTTGACCGCCAGATACTCGAACTGTTCGAAGGCGATGTTAGATCCGTCGGGCGCAAGCGTCAACGCCACGACAGGCTCGAGCAGCGCCCAAAAACCGAGCACGACGCCGGCGTTGTGGCGCATGAACCATACGCGGTTGACCGCCCCCGATCTGTAGTGCCCGCCCCACAGGTCGAAAAAATTGAGTACCGCCATCTCCGGGTGCTTCGGGCGGTCTTGAATTGCGCCTCGGATCTCCTCGCGGAGCGCCGGATCATCGAGCCTCTCTTTGAGCTGCGTTCTCACGAACGAAAAGGCATCGCGCAGCTCGGAACCCTCAAACTCTTGGATGAACATGTTAGCGGCGGCCATCTCGTTGGCCCGCGCGCAGGTGTCGCAACTGGACGAGCGCGGCGACCGCCGTCGCGGCGATGACGACGAACGTGCCGATCTGCGCGAACGCAGCCCAGGCCTCAATCGACATCAGGCTGCGTTAGCGCCGCGACGCTTGTTATACCTGCCAGCAGCAAGATATGCGAGAATCCCGTCCTCGCATATCCCACGTGGTTCAGTCTTTGTTCAGGTGCTTTCGATCAGGTTCCTGAAACGTCTGCGTTCACTGTTACGGGAAACCGACGTTGAGCGCCCACGGGCTGTCGATGCCAGTAGGCGCCAACGAAAACGCCGGGTTGCTGCTCGAAGCAAACGGCGGAACAAAAACAGAAATCACGCTCCCAACGCCTTCCGACGCGTAGAGGTTCCCTGCACGATCGAAGGCCAGGTTGTAGAAGCGCTGCGCAGTAGTCGACGTTGTGATGGTCAGCGCGGGCGTGTTTGAACCAGAGATCGGCAGGTTGAACACATAGATCTTGTTCAGTTGCCCATCGCTGACAAACAGCTGGTTAGTTCCAGAATCGATTGCTACTCCACGGCCGACGTTGGCACCGGCGATGGTCAACTTGACTGCGGCCGTGCTCGTGATTGTCAACGGTAACGAGTACTGCAACACTTGTTGCGCGGAGTAGTTCGCAACGTACAGTAAGTGGTTGACGTTGTCGATGACCATCTGTTGCGGGAGTTTGGTTGTGACGGTAGCATCGAAAACAGAAACGCTCACGACGCTGGCGCTCGTGACTGGCGCGCTCCATACGTCAATGTGGTTATTGCCGCAATTCTCGCCGGCATATAGGTTGCCGCTAGCGTCTACTGCGATCCCGTCGGGCCCGACCCCGGCCGCGGTTAGGGCAAAGGCCTGCGTACTCGCGCTGGTGAGCGGCCGTAAGGTCGCGCGGATCGTGCCGCCAGTGCAGTCGGCGACGTAATCGAAGAGAGCATCCTGTGCAAACGATTCGAGCGCGGAAGTCGCGGTGCCGGCCACTAATGTGAACCCCGGCGTGCTCGTGCTCGTGACCGGAAAGCCGTAGTAGAAAATCTTCGCCCGGTTCCCCGCGGCGACCGCATAGCCGTTTCCGACAAACAGAACCTGCGGCGTGGGAGGAGGGGTCGAGGTAGTACTGGCTGAGCAGCCGGCGAGGCCGAGCGCGGCCACCAATACAAAACCCGGCAACAGACAACGTCTCATTCACGCGTCCTTTCAAGCCGAGCGGTGGAGGCTCCGACGCCGCCCCGTTCGCGCGCGCCGCAGCGGCCCTCTGTGCATATGTTGTAACGGTCAGGTTTCCGTCCGCATTTGCCGACTTGGGGTTTCCGATCCAAGAAGACGGATCGAGTGCGACCGTTCCTGGACCGCACCTCATGGGCGTGCATTTCCAGCGCAAGCGCAAGTCGTCGAACTCTCTCGGCGTCGCCGAGAACGCCGAGGCGAACGCGAGCGCAGGAAGGGACGACAATCGCGTTCTACATCGGTGTGATGTCGGCCGAGTTCTGGACTGCCTTCGGTTCGGTAGGTACGCTCGTCGTCATCGCCGCTACCTTTTCAACGCGTACGAGGGGCCGAAGTATCGCGACGCAGTTCATTTTGTGCGCGCCGCAAGAGTGGCCGTAGGGTGAGCTCGCGAGAGGCCAGCCGCTTCACAAGCACTGATAAGGAGGTTCCATGCTTCGTCTGTTGATCGCATCTGCGTCGCTCATGGCTTCGGCTTTGCTGCTTGCGGTGCAGCCCGCCTCGACGTCAGCCGACAGCATGCAGATGTCGTCACCCGCTCGCATGACGCGCCAACACCACTCGGTGTCGACGACGAATGCGCAAGCCCAAGCGTCCTTCGACCAGGGGCTGACCTTTTTGTACGCGTTCAACCGCATGGCGGCGCGGCACGCCTTCGAACGGGCTGTTGCTGCCGACCCGCACCTGGCAATGGCGCAGTGGGGCATCGCCATGAGCTACGGCTCTAACATCAACGTCACGATCGACGAGAGCGGTCAGCGAGCGGCGTACACCGCCGCAAGCCGCGCGCAGCAGCTCTCGTCGGGAGCGAGCGAGCTCGATCGCGCTTGGATCCAAGCAATGGCCGCGCGCTACACGAACGCGCCGAACCCCGACTTGCGCAAGCTTGATGAGGCGTATGCCAATGCGATGAAATCGCTTTCGGCCAAGTATCCTGACGATCTTGACGCGGCAACGTTTTACGCGGAGAGCCTCATGGATCTGCGGCCGTGGGCGCTGTACAGTTCAACAGGTCAGCCGGTGCCTGGCACGTTGACGATCGTGGCAACGCTCGAGTCTGTGCTGCGCCGCGATCCCTACCACATCGGAGCCAACCACTACTACATCCACGCGACCGAAGCATCGACGACACCCGAACGCGCGCTGGCCGCCGCATCGCGGCTGAGCTCGATGAGCTTCGAGCCGGCAGCCGCGCACTTGGTCCACATGCCGGCGCACACATACATGCGAACAGGGGCCTTTGAAGCGGCGGTCACGAGTAACGAACATGCGACCCAGCACGATCGCGCGTACCTCGCGGGCACGGAAGACCGCGAAGCCTCAAGCTACTACGCGCACAACCTCACGATGCTCGCCTACGGCTACGGCATGCAGGGCAACCACACGGGTGCGGCCCAGACGCGCCAACGTCTCGTCGCTGAGGGCGCATTCGTGCCCGGGATGTTCGTGCCGCTCCGCTTCGCACGGTGGTCCGAGATCATCGCGATGCAGCAGCCGGCGGAGTCCTCTGACGAGCCGATGCGCGTGGCGTTCTGGCACTTCAGCCGCGGCATGGCGTTCGCGTCAACGGGCGACGTGAGTCAGGCCAGCGCCGAGCTGAGCCTGGTCAAGACTGCGCGCGCCACGCTCAAGATGCCGCAGATCCCCGGCTTCACGAATAGTGCATCCAACTTGCTTGGCATCGCGCAGGATGAGCTCGGCGCGAAGATCGCGCACGCCGGCGGCGATAACGTCAGCGCCGAAGCGCAACTGGAGGATGCGGTGAAGCTCCAGGATAGCCTGATCTACATCGAACCGCCGGATTGGTACCATCCGGTCCGCGAGTCGCTCGGCGGCTTGTTTGTGCAAATGGGCAAGTACGCTGAGGCCGAGTCTGTTTTTCGCGCCGACCTGCAATGGAACCCACGCAACGCCCGCTCGCTGTTCGGCCTAGCGGCAGCCCTTGACGGCGAGGCGCGACGCAGCGATGCGCAGCTCGTCCGCCAGCAGTTCCAAGATGCGTGGCGCTATGCCGACACGAGCCTCACGGTACAGGCGCTGTGAATCAGAAAGACCGCACGGTAGCCACCATCCAGGCGGCGCCCGTGATCTGGAAAGTCAGTGCGAATTCGGACCAATTCCCATGCGCTTCAGGATGAGCGACCACGAGCGGGACCCAAACCAACACACCGAAGAGCGCCAGCATCAGGGTCATCAGGCGTATCGCTAGCCGCGCCTGACGATTGATGAGCATGGCAACCGCCGCGAGCGCAAACGCTATCGTCGTGAGTACGGCCCAGAACATCTGATTTGGCGGGATCCAGCTTGGCACCGAGTTAGCGGTAAAGTGAAGATAGAATATCTGAGCCAGCGCGAATGAAACCGCGCAGAGTCCGAGCCCGAGGCGCGCCACTCGGCCAAGCGCGGCCGAACGTGCTGCACTCCCCCCAGTTGACGCGTACACCGCAATCGCGCCGCTCAGTAAGGAGAACTGTTCGAAGAAGCTGCCGTATTGCGCATAGACGGTCGGATGGGCGATGATGCCAGGAACGCAGGCCAGCGAGAACAGCGCATAGACGAGGCCGAGAACGATCGCCGCCAAGCGCGCGGTCCGCGGGAACATCATCCCGATTCCACCGGCAATCTGAGCGATCATGAGACCGTTGCCGATGAATGTGCCAAAGGGCAGGCTCCAGATCCTACGCAAGGCCTGCCACGTGTCGGCGTCGTGCCACATCAGTGCGATGGCGCCGAAGAGCACCGCCGACGCGCCAAAGACGATCCGCCCGTACAACGCCGTTTTCATGCCGAAGTGGTGATCGAACCAAACTTCGGCATCATTTCCGTCATCGGATTGGTCCATCCGAACTCAAGGTCGCGGCTCAGTCCCGGATGTCAACGAGTCTGATCTCTTCTCCCGTACTCAGGTCCCGGGTAAGAACATTCCCGACCCCCGGGGCGTACCATTTATCTTCGCTAAGGTTGGGTTCCAGCGGCGTACTCTCGTTTGAACAGGTTGTGCATGACGATCGCTTGGCTTGCCGCGCGGCCGTGCCGCAACTGAATGAGGCCAACGATGGCCGTGGCGGTGATGACGATCAGCGTGCCGACGGTGCCGAACGCGGTCCAGGCCTCAGCTGTCATAGTTCGGTGTAGAACGCGGCGACAACGGCTTCCTGCGATTACCGGCGTTGCGCGTCGCGCGCGCATCGATTGTGGCGGGAGACGCGTCAGCCCGTCTGTCGAATCGAACGCCCGGCTGCGAGGAAAGGAGAGGTGATCGCGAGAGCGACAGGCCGACGCAAGAGCGATCGTGTTGCCGACGAGCAACGTCCACCTGGCCCAGCGTTCGCCATGGCGGAAGGCCGTGGCAGCGATGGCGCTCCCCATCAGCCCGAACACCAGACAGTAGATGCCGTACATCCGATAAAGCAAGATGATGTACTTGGCCGTCATCGGAGACGTGCGCAGAAGCTCCGACCACGAGCCCCCGGTGTAGCCTTGATAGTCGGCGGGCAGGATCGCCTTGCCGCCTGGTCCGAGCAGGCCATCCGGCACCGCAGCCGCCATCGCGCCCCACGCGATGTATGCCACATCGACGATAAGAATGAGAATCAGGCAATATTGCGGTTCATTTTGGAATTTGACACAAGTAGCGTAGGCGCCGCGTTTCCAGCCGGCGTGAAGAAACTGTGAAATCCAGAAGAAAGAGCAAAACGACGAGTGGCAACTACAACACCGCTACGTGCAACTCGAAGGATTGCAGGCCATCAGCGATAACTACGTTCACCGATCTCCGCCGTCGTCACGAGTTAGGCCTCATCCCTCATACGTCACGCGCCGGGAACACGATCCGGTAGCATAGGAGCAAGTTCGTGCCAGTCACCGGCATAGGCGGCGTCTTCTTCCGCGCCAAAAACCCGGAGGCTCTGTCCGCCTGGTATCAAACCCATTTCGGCATCGGCCTCGAACCACACGGCCTCTGGAACCAGAGCTCCGGGCCCACCGTCTTCATGCCCTTCCCAGCCGACACCGACTACTTCGCCACCAACAAACAATGGATGATCAACCTGCGCGTCGACAATCTGGACGCGCTGCTGCAAACCCTTCGCGCTTCCGGCGTTGAAACTACCACGAACCCCGAGTGGAACACGCCCGAAACCGGACGCTTCGCGCGCGTACATGATCCGGAGGGAAACGCTGTAGAGATCTGGGAGCCACCGAAGAATGGCCAGGACGCCCAATAAATCGCCGAAGGTCGCAAAGAAGGCCGCCGCCAGGCCAGCCCTCCTCTCAGGCGGGAATCCCCATATCGCGAAGGCTGACGGCGACGCCCCGGTGCAGGCTTACATCGCGGCAATGCCGGGCTGGAAACGGAACGTTGGGCGCCGACTCGACGCTCTGATCGTACGCACCGTCCCCGGCGTGCGCAAGACGGTCAAATGGAACTCACCATTTTACGGGGTCGAGGGCCGTGGCTGGTTCCTCGGCATACATTGCTTCACGAACTACGTCAAAGTGGCTTTCTTCCGCGGCACATCGCTGCGACCGGTCCCGCCCGGCGGCAGCAAGTGCGGGGACCGGCGCTACCTAGACATCCACGAGAACGACGAACTCGACAACGCTGCGTTCGCTGCCTGGGTGAAGCAAGCGAGCCGGTTGCCCGGCGAGCAGATGTGAGCCGGGGCGTGCGTCTGGGTGCGCTGCTGGATTAGGCTAAGAAAAGACTTATGCGCCGTGTGACGCGATGAAGGGCCCCTTTAAGGTCGTCTCCACCGTTTGGCTGGCTGTCTGTCTAAGCGTGGCCGGGCTACCCCCGGCCGGCGCCCACCCAGCAAACGCCGACATCGCTGAGCAAAAACCTACTACGATGTCTGACTTCGTACGCGCTGTGCTGCCGAGCGCGCCCGACGACTTCATAGCGCTGCGCAAAGCCAAGATCGAATTGGGTTTCTCAGACACCGAATATGCGCGATACACGCTGCGCTTGGCCGATGCGATCTGCTACGAGTGCACCGTGTCCGGCTACTACGGCAGGGGGGCTCAGCCTGAGTCTTGGTCCGTGTTGAACTTCTACATGGAAGACGGGGCCGAGCTCCATCAGCCGTCCTACGTGTATGGCTTTGCCGCGCCAGCGCCGTCGCCAAGGGCGAGCGTAGCGCCGGGCACCGAGGTGCCACCGCCATTTGCCCAAGTCTCTCCACAACCGGAGTGGCCTGTCGAAAAGACCGAAACATACGTCAAGGCGCAATTGAGCCCGCTGCTTGCCGGGTTTTCGCTGACGAAGACGACGACGATCGGCTCGACCGGTGAAAGCATCCCTCGGCTGATTTGGAGAGGCCCACATGACGTTTGGGTCAAGGCCGACCTATATCCGGTTACTGCACATGGCTTCATCAAGGTCGCTGTCCGAGTCGGCCACGATCTGCCGCATGGCACCCACATGTTGCGGCCAGCTACGAAAGCGCAGATCGAACAGCTACGGGCCGGCGTGGGACGCTTCATTCGAGTCGTCGTGCCGGCGGCTGCTCACGATTTCGCGGGACTCCGCGGGGCCGAGATCGATAGGTCTGAACACCAGTACGCGGTCACGATGTCGTTTGCACCCGCCTTCCGCCCCTGTGCGATCTTGGACATCGCCGCTCGAGTCGGCGCATCGTGGGAACCGAAGTCGATCGGCCACTGGGACTTGACGTGCGGCACTATTCCCACGCTCGGTTCGCGATCAAGCGAGGAGGAGATAGTCCGCTCCGCAATCAGCGCCGCGCTGCCGCGTGGATTTTATCCGGTTTCCGTCGCCAAACACTACGAAGACGACTACCGCTGGCAAGATGGCAAAGGCACGATCGTCGAGCTCGACCGGGGCAACTTGAGCGCAGAAATCGTCAGCTTCCATTTCTCGATCAGGCACTAGGCAGCGCTCCGTGGCCTCTACCTTACCGCGTCTTGCGCTGGTGGATGACGAACTGGTTCCCGTCGGGATCTTTACCCACGGCCATGTGGCAGACCGGAGTCTCGAACGACTCGGCGAGCGCGGCGCCGCGCGAGTTGAACTCCGCCACCGCTGACTTGATGTCCGACACCGCAAACATCACGATTGCACGGGAAAATCCATCTGGGCCGTCCGGCTTCCACACGCCGAACGTCGAGCCGTCGGCGAGCGTGAATTCAGCCCCGCGCCCCTGCTCGTCGACCTCGGTGGGCTGTATGCCCAATACATCGCGGTAAAAAGCGATCGACCGCTTCGAATCATCCGTCGGATACACCATGATGTCGAGGCCAGTGATTGTGCCGGTCTTTGGCGTCGTCTCTGTGCTCATCACGGGTCCTTTCACGAAACGGTGACGTAAACTGGCGACGTGGAGTTCCTCTGAATAGAAGATTCGATATCCGCCTTGACAGCGAGGTCGTACATCAAATCTTCAGCGTCACCAAGGCGAGGGGCGTTGAGTTTGTCAAAGTGGTATCGCGCCTTCCAGACGTTAGCGCTGCAACCGGACGTTACGCTGATGCTCGGGAGGCCGCGTATTGCCTGTCGGTCTCAAGCCACTCGTTCTTAAAAACGATACGACGAACGCCGGCTGGATAGGCGCCATGGGGATGCGCTGCAATCCAATCTTGCGAAAGGACGACGAAAAACTCCAAGTTCTCCCAAACATCTTCGCCTTGCACTGGTCGGACTATCGCACAGACGGGCGCGAGCATACGCCACGCGCCAGTTGCTTGGCTGGATAATGCGATGACGGCAAGGTCACGATCCACTAATCCAGTTCTTACAAGCAAGCCGATGTTCTCGTAAAAGTTGCCGACATCGGTTGCCTTTTGAATGAGCCCCTGATTCTCGCTCGTCCTGGCGGCGGGATTAGCGATCTGATAGCGAAATTCGGGATCCTTGAGTTTACTTGCCAGTTCGGTTCTTATAAGACGTTCTGACTCCGAGAACTGCGGCGTCGCGGATGCCTCCATCAGTTGGGTCAGGGCGGCGATCTGGTTGCTGCCGCGGGCGTGACGTAACTGAACAAGGGCCGCGATAGCGGTGGCCCCGATGACGACGAACGTGCCAAAGGTACCGAACGTGTTCCAAAGCTCCAGAGACATAACAACCTCCGAAAAGCGCGGTGGATTCTAGGAGGATGTTTAAACTCTACACCGGGCTTTCCTTAGTAATCGTGCGGACGCCGCCCGCGGTTGCCTGTGGGCTGCGGTCCTATAGCCGCGCTGCCAATGGCAAACGTTGTGCGTCGGTCCAATTGTACGTACGACCGCCTAAGATAGACATGCGTCAAACCTATAGCCCGCAGGGCGAGGTCGCGTCCTAAACGAAACGCGAAAACCTACTCGGCGCCTTGTATCGGTCGGAGGAAAGCGATGACGAAGCTCGTTACGAGCCTCGGTTTTTTGTGCGTTGCGCTCACCATTGCGGCACTTTCGCCAGCTACGAAGCCGGTAATTGTGCCGGCCGGACGTGAAAAATGGATGCCCGTGCCCGGGGTGGCCGGCGTGTCGATCACAGTCCTCTACGGCACCCCGGACAAGCCTGGCTCTGGCATGTATTTCGAGCGATTCAAGACGAGCGAGGATGCGACGGAATCGCCACACTACCACCCGACAGACGAACTGGCCAAAAGTCTTGAGTGGATCTGCTACGATCGGCTTTGGTGACACGATGGATTGGAAGAATGCCACAACACTAACCGCTGGTGCGTTCATCGCAATTCCTGCGAAAGTTCATCACTACGTCAAATTCAAAGCTGGAACCGTTTTCGAAGTCATTGGTACCGCTCCGGAAACGTCGGTCCAAGTCATCCCGCCAAAGACTTCCCCCTAACAGCGGACAGCTTTGGCGTTATCTCGGTAGCGCACCCCGTTCGTGAGGCACTAAGTTAAGCTGGTTTAGCAATTAACAGTCGTTCCGCAAGCGCCGCCTCGAATTCTGCTGGTGGAACCCAGCCGATCGACGAGTGCAGGCGCTTGTGGTTGTAGATGTCGTCGAGGAAGCGACCGATCGAGCGGCGCGCGTCACCGACGTCGGCGTAGTCACGCAAGTAGACCTCGTCGTACTTGAGCGTGCGGATGAAGCGCTCGCACGCCGCGTTGTCGTTGGGCTTGCCGGCGCGGCTCATGCTGACCTCGATGCCGTGCTCGCGTAGCAGCGCAACGTACTCATGGGCCGCATATTGCACACCTTGATCGGAGTGATGCACCAATCCCGGCATCGGACGGCGGCGCACTAACGCCATGCGCAAGGCACCGAGCGTGAGCTCGGTACCAAGATGCGTCTCCAGCGCCCAGCCGATGCAGCGGCGCGAGAACGCATCCATGATCACGGCGACGAAGATCCACGCCCAGCGCAAGCGCACGTAGGTCAGGTCGGCAACCCACAGCTGGTCGATGCCGTTGGGCGTCAGCTCGGCAGCGCGGTTGGGATAGGTTGCCAGGCCGTGCGGCTTGTACGAAGGCCCGGCGCTGCTGCGCTTTCGTAGGCACAGCAAGTTATCGGAGCGCATCAGGCGCAGCACTTTCTTGGCGTTGACGCTCCAGCCGCGACGGTGCAGCTCTCGCGTGATGCCGCGATAGCCGTAGTTGGGCCAGTCGGTCGCAATGGTCTGGATCGCATCGCGCAGCGCCAGATCAGCGTCGCTCGGGCGCCGCGGCAGACGATAGACGGTGGCTTGACCCACCGCCAAGGCACGCGCCATGCGGCGCACGGGCAAACCGCAGCGGCGATCACGCCACTCGCGGATCAGCGCGCTCATCGCTTGCTGCCGCTGTCGCTCGCCAATTCCTCTAAGCGCTGAATGGCTTTTTTTAAAAGCGCGTTCTCAAGCGCCAGCTGGCCCATCGCCCGCTCCATCTGCGCAGTCTTGGCTTCATCGGTGTAGGCGCGACCGCGTCCGGCGAACGCCCGATCAGCGTACTTGCGGTGGTTGCGCTTCCACAGACGGATCGTCTCCGGATGCACTTGATGCTGGCGCGCTAACTCCGCGATCGACGCGCCAGCTTCGTGCTCGCGCAAGACCTGCAGCTTGAACTCTTTATCGAAAACCCGGCGAGCATGTGCCATGGGTTTCCCCTTTCTCGGGAGAACCCAGTCTAACTTTCTGCCTCATCCCTGGGGTGCGCTACGGTCAATCAGAAAACATCCCTGCTCGAATCCTCCAGCACCTGGCTTCTGGTAAGCTCCAGTTAGAGGATGTCAGCATGGTGCGCACTACCTGGGTCTTCGGGGGCAAGGTGGCTCGCGAAGTGGCAGAGCAACTTAGGATTATCTACCATGGTGGCGTTGAGAATCTCGAGAACGTTAGGAATTCCATCGGACCCGCCCGAGCATACCTCTTGCCACGGTGGGCAAGAGTCTACTTGGGGCACTGAGATGCTCGCGTGAAAAGCGACGTAACGTTCGAAACCGGCGAATACGGGCGGCGGGCCGTTCTCCATTCGGATTGGTCTGGCCGGCTGCTCGCACTGCTATTGACCAAAGACGTCGCGGAGCTTGAACTGAACCAAGGAAAAGGTTGGCGCGGTAGTGATATCGCATTCCTGAGAAACCTTCCAAACTTGCGCGCCTTTGAGATATTCGACTTTAACATCCGCGATATTAGTCCAATTCACTCTTTGCACAATCTTAGACGCTTAGGCATAACTACATACTGTTCGACGCGAATCGATTTTGGCGCCTTCACGAAACTCGAAAGCTGCGCTCTGGAGTGGCGCCCAGGAGCATCATCACTATTCGAGTGTTTGACGTTGAGGGATCTATTCATCAACCGCTACAAAGGTCGAGATGTGACCCCGTTCACGAAACTCGTTGACTTGCAATCGTTAGCGATCTTGAACGCCCCTGTAGCAACCCTTCAGGGACTCAGTGTTCTCACCAAGCTTCGACGCCTGCGTTTGGCGAATCTACGCAAGCTCACCTCACTAGCTGGTATCGAAGGTCTCGCCAACCTCGAGGAGCTGGACATCAACACATGCCGCTCTATTGGATCGATTGAAGAGGTTGGATCTCTCACCCATCTTAAGAGGCTGGAAATCAACAATGATGGTCCGATAAGATCGCTGAAGCCCATTTTGAAACTGCATGGATTGGACTCAGTAGGATTCTATGAGTCGACCGATATCCTCGATGGTGATCTCTCGCCCCTTCTACTGCAACCTCGACTCTCTCGCTTGTCTTTTCAGAACCGAAAGCACTACTCGCACCGGCGAGAAGATTTCAGCTCTTACTCGGAAAGGTCTCTGAATGTCAAAGTCTGATGAACTCCCCATCCCAGATGCCGCGCGCCGCGACGCCAATTCCTTCGAGCTCCTTCGTGTGTGGATTGCAAACAAGGGCCAACACGTAACTCTGAGAACGGGTGCGTGGGAGGACCCCGCGGCATGGGGTGTCATGCTGAGCGACCTGATGCACCACATCGCGAACAGCTATAAGCAGGATCGAGGGCGTGAGCTTAGTGCAACGCTCGAGCGTATCAAGGCAGGTCTCGACGCGGAGTTATCATCGGCAACCGATTGCCCTACTGGATGAGCGCCAAAGCTTCAACCGATTACCGATACAAACACCGGACGTTTGCTTGTCGCGCGATCAGGATGCCGCCGCGCGGTCGCGCTGCCCAACGGGCGAAGTCCTGACGTTCGAGCGACAAGGTTGGGATGATGATCATAAAGCCACCACTGCCAGCACTTTAGTTAGACCGGACGTGACGGTAACGGCACCGGACGTTCGCAAGCCAAGCCCTGGGCAGGTCCCATACTGCTACCGGACGTTCGCCTACGCCTCGGGCCCGGTGGGAGATCACCACCGGTTTACACGTGCACCGGCCGTTGCGGGATGACCGGACGCTCAATAATCGGCTGGCGCTGGGCTAAACCGGAAGATTGTGGCGCTTGTGTATTATCCCCAGGCGTTCGCGATTGTCGTCATCAAGCACTGAGACACCGGACGTTCGCGCCGGCTGATACGGCTCTGACGGACTATTTGGCCGGTTTGCGCGCGGCGATTTCCAGCACCGTGCCGGCCGGGTCCTCGAAGAAGATCGCCGGGTAGTCATCCACGAATTCCCCGCGCTCGATGTTCCGTGCGCCGATCTCGTGCAGGAACTCTTCCCACTTAGGAAGCTCAGCAGGTGACTCGATGCGAAACGCGATCCGCGTTTTGGTGGGCGTCATCGCGGGGTCTTCGATAAAGCCGATGAAGAATGACGCATGGCCGGGTTGGACTTCTTCATAGTACTCGGCGACGTTGTAGGCCTGCCCGGGTTTGAGGTCGACCCAGTTGCCGTCGGCGTCAACGAAGCAGTGGCGTTTCCGAGGCAGGCCTAGCGCCTCCATCAGCTGATCGTAGAACGGCTCGACCTGGGAAAGCGAGCGCACCCGTGTGTCCACGTGATCGAATCCGAAGAATTTTGGCATGCAGCGCTCATTGCTCGACGCCTGGCCCGGTTCCCGGTCGTATTGTTAGCAGAGCGAAAACACGCCAACGACCGGCGTCGTTGTGTCATATTGACGGGTCCAAGTCTGGCGTTTCTTTGGTCGAGGCCTATCGAGGCGACGTCGTGTTGGTCCCTTACGCCCGCGTGTGTACCTCGCCTATCGCGGGCTCCCTACCCGGCACCCGGTCCACGCGGTGACGTGGCCCTACAGAGTTATCCCAGCGGAGATGGGCAACCTGGAGGCGTACTGCCATCCAGGAGGCCATCGTGCGAAAATCTCGTTTCAATGAATCGCAGGTCGACGTCAAGACCCAACGATTGATTTCGCAGACGTCACGCGTTCAGAGTTCCAGGCGCCCATCGAAGAAGAAACGCTAGAGTTTTCCGGCGCGAGAGTCTCGGTGAATTTATGAAGATCCAGCGCGAAGCGATCAGCCAACTCAAAGCGGAGAATTTCGAGTATCTCTATCTAAGCACGCGGGCTTGGGGCGCCCTATTCTTGAACGCGATCTAGCATAAATTCATAGACATTCACACAACAAGGGCGCCGCTTGCCCGAGGAAAGCTGTTCGAGGGTCCGTCTCACGCGGCGGGCTCGGGTCTCGGGCGTCTTGGCCGACTCAATCCAGCGGATCCAAATGCGACGACCGTCTTGCGTGAAGTTCTTCCACAACGTCTTCGCCTTGCGGGAAGCGGCGAAGGCGACCCTAAGATCTGCCGGGACTGTCGGTTCAGGTTCTGGTCCCAAGATCGCGAGTTTCACTATGTCGCCCACGTCGGCACCTGCGCCCTGGCGCATGGCCTGGTTCACACGCAGCCAGGCATTCCCCGATGCGTTGGATTCCAGTGGCGCTCGGAAAGGATGACCATTGATCGTGCCTTCGAGCTTGGTCATGCCACGCAGTTTCTTCGTGATTACTTTCGGGACGTCGAGCAGCGCCCACGAGCC
>Ga0187846_10000893_pt1 | contig 17088 bp, 15 predicted proteins | sample TC_taG_FD_161473 | JGI IMG/M metagenome (GOLD analysis project Ga0187846, IMG submission 161473) | Biofilm microbial communities from the roof of an iron ore cave, State of Minas Gerais, Brazil - TC_06 Biofilm (v2) | ecosystem: Environmental > Terrestrial > Deep subsurface > Cave > Wall biofilm...
ACGGCCCCATGCGCCCTTAGCGCACAGGCCGGCGAGCATGGCAGCGCTTCGCAGGAGTAAGCGCCGACGCCGTGCCCGAGGCAGATTCGTCATACTCGTTTTCTAACGTAAGCGGATCTGCACATCCTGGCTTTCAGGGGCAGTGTCAACCGTGAGGATGTCAGCTCGGCGACCGACCGGCAATCGCCGCGCGACAGACTGACGAATTGCCATGACAGAGTGCGGGCGAACGGAATCTTTGGACCTTGCACGATGGAAGTCAGGTTCGCTGCTGGCACGAGCGAGCCCGTGCTAGGAATCGGCACTTTCGGACTGCGCTGCGCGGCAAACCAGGTTTCCCAAGAGCTTGGCGGACCGCTCTGCGAAGTCATTCTCCGGGACGCCGAACAACGGCTCGTGGCCGAACTGAGTCATCCAGCATGGTCGGCTCCGCCAACACGTCGGTGTCGGTACACGTTATGTAGCAGACATGCTGAACGGCGGTCCCTGCGCTACTTGGCGGGTGGCTGCGACAGCTCGCAGCCCTGCAGGATGCCCTGCGAGTCGAACTTGATCCGCAGCGCGCCAAAGCGGCCGTTGATCAGCGCTTATCGCGCGTTCGTCTAGGTGACATTTGTCACCCAGTGGTGTACCATGGCGTCTATGAAAACCGTGACGATTCGGGACCTGCGGAGCCGACCGAGGCAGATTCGAGACGCCCTCAAAAGCGAGCGCGAAGCCGTACTGACGGCCAATGGGCGACCGGTTGCGCTGATGATTCCGGTTGACGCGGGTTCAATTGATCAGACGCTCGAAACGCTTCGTCGCGCGCGTGCCCTGGAAGCATTGCGAGCGATCCGGGCGGATTCCCCACGGCGCGGCGTGGGCCGGATGCCCGCTCGAGACATCGAAGCGGTTATTGTGAAAACCCGCCGAGAGCGCAGCCGTCGCAGCGCGGGATGAGGGTCGTCCTCGATACGAACGTCCTCGTCTCGGGACTGCTTTCTGCTGCTGGGCCACCCGGATGGATCCTCGAAGCGGTGCTCGCGGGCGACCTGGAACTCGCCTTCGACGCGGCGATTCGCCACGAGTACGAGGAGGTCCTGCGGCGCGCGGAATTCGAGTTCGAGCATGCCCGGATCGACGAAGTTCTTGCCGGGCTTGACCAATTCGCCTTCGTCGTTACCGCTGCCCCGCCTTGGCCGGTCCGCCTTTCCGATCGAGACGACGAGCCCTTCCTCGCGGTTGCGTTGGCGAGCGCGAGCGTACTCGTAACCAGCAATCTTCGTCACTTCCCTTCCCGCGCCCGCGCAGGCGTAACCGTACTCAGCCCGCGCGAGTTCGTCGATCGCTGGCGCAGATGCGGCTGCCCCTTCGCTGTACCGTACTGACGGGCGGTCGTCGCCCCGCTACTTGGCGGGGGGTTGCGACAGCTCGTAGCCCTGCACGATGCCCTGCGAGTCGAACTTTATCTGCAGCGTTTTCAGCGTGGTTTCGGACAGGTGTGACAGCTGGCCTTCGCCGAAGTAATAGTTCCACTTGTCGTAGCGTTGCCCGCTGGGCTCCACGTCGACGCCGGTCGACGCCGGCGCGCCGAGCCATTCGCGCACCTGATCGCGCGTCGTCGCGCCACGATTGACGCGGCTGGTAAACGCGTTCAGGTCGAAGTCGTTGCCCACGTGAAACCACGTCGTGCCGCAGCCAGCCAGCACGATCGCCAGCACGGACGCGAAACCGGCCCTCAGGATCGACGCCATCATCCCCTCCGATTGGTCGTTGGACATTCTAGGCGCGCTGGGCATCCAGGATCCACTGTCCGATCTGCGGCCAGTTCATCCGCAGCGTCCGCGACCCCATGAAAAGGCCGATGTGCCCGCCCGGCGCGATGGCTTTGGCGATCCGCGCTGCGGGCGTGCGGGCGCCGGTCGGTTCCCGGCAAACTTCCGGCCCTCAACCCAGCGGTTTGAGGCTCTGCAGCAGCGTCGGGATCAGTTCCGAGACGGTCGGATGGATGTGGACGGCGCGCGAGATTGCGGTATACGGCGCTCTTGCGTACATGACGTCGAGGATCGAATGTACCGCCTCGTCGCCGTTGACCCCGAGCAAGGCGGCTCCCAGGATTTGCTGCGTATTGGCGTCAACGATCACCTTCATGAAGCCGAGGGTTTCGCCACGCTCCCGCGCGCGCCCGACGCGAGTCATCGGCATTGTTCCGACCAGGGCCCGCCGGCCGCTGGCACGCACCTGGTGCTCGGCGAGGCCAGCCCGGCCCAGCGGCGGATCGGTGTAGAGCGCGTAGGCGGTGATGCGGTCCGTCACGCGGCGCGGATCGGCGTCGAGCAAATTGGCCGCCACGATCTCGTAGTCGTTCCAGGCCGTGTGAGTGAACGCCCCGCGGCCGTTGACGTCGCCCAGGGCCCAGACGCCCGGCACGTTGGTGCGCAGTTGATCATCGACCTTGATGAAGCCCAGCTGGTCGCACTCGATGCCGGCCGAGCCCAGTCCCAGGTCGTCGGTCACGGGGCGCCGCCCGATTGCGAGCAGAACATGCGAGCCGACAACCTCCGGCGGCCCCTCCTCGCATACCGCCGACACCGCGATGCCGCCTTCGTGGGGGCGCGCGCCGATGCAGCGCGCGTTCAAACGGATCTCGATTCCTTCCCGCGCCAGGATATCCCGAACCGCCTCTGAAACGTCTTCGTCCTCGCGCGCGATCAGGCGCGGCCCCATCTCGACCACCGTCACTTGCGCACCGAAACGCCGATACATCTGGGCGAACTCCAGGCCGACGTAGCTGCCGCCGATGACGATCAGGTGTTCGGGCAGGAAGTCGACCTCCATCATCGAGATGTTCGTCAGGTAGGGGACCGCGCTCAGGCCGCGCCAGTCGGGCACGACGGGCCGCCCGCCGACGTTGATGAAGATCCGATCCGATTCCAGCTGCTCGCCGTTCACCTCGACCCGGTGCGCCGCCGTGAAACGCGCCTGGCCCCAGTAGACGCGCAGGCCCGGCATGCCCTTCACCCAGTTGGTGAGTCCGTCGACGGATGCCTTGACGATCGCGTCCTTGCGAGCCTTGACCGCTCGCATGTCCACGCCGATCGGCCCCCCGACCGTGACGCCGAAGTCCGCATGGCGCCGCGCGACAAAGGCGGCCTGTGCGCTCGACACCAGCGCCTTGGTGGGAGTGCATCCGTCGTTGACGCAAGTGCCGCCGAAATGTTCGCGCTCGATGAACGCGACCGACATGCCGGCGCCGGTCAAGCGCCCCGCCAGCGCCGGGCCGGCCTGACCGCTGCCGATGATGATCGCATCGAAGCGCTGCGTCATCCGCTTCCCTCCTCAGCGGCCCGTAACCGCCACTTAGACCGGCGCGCTGGCGCTATTGTGCGGCTTTTTCCAATTGCCAAGCCCCTAGTCCCAGCGTCCCGTCTGGTCAAGGTACGGCGACGATTCGATCAGACGCCAGCGCAGCGGCCAGGCCGCGGGCCGCAGCAGCGCCTGCTCGACCCTCATCCTGACCAAGTGTTGGGCGCCGGTGAAAGCGCGCACCTCGGTGCCCTCCCACACGATTTCGCAGTGGCCCGAGATATGCAGCAAGTCGCCTCGCTCGAAGTCGGGCACCACGACGGCGGCAGCCGGCTGGATCAGCAGATTGCCCAGCGTGTTGAAGTACAAGTTGCCGGCAAACTCCGGCCACGTCACCGTCGCGCCGTCGTCATCGACCTTGATGAACCCGGGGCGGCCGCCCCGGTGGGACATGTCACAGCCGCCGCTGCTCTCATCCGGCGCAGCGTGCGTGGCAATGAAGAACGTGTCGGCAGCCCGCAGCAATGCGCGGGCCTGCGGATCGAGCCGCTCCGAGCTGCGCGCCGGGAAAGCGGCTGCGTGCACTGCCGGCTGAAGTGACGCGAGCTCTCTGGCCTGTATGAAGCGGGGACAGTTGCCGAAGCTCTGCAGCACCTGCATCGTGAAGCCGTGCTCGCTGGCTTGCAACACGACGCCGTTAGCGCGATTGCGCCGGCGCGTCGGCAGCTCGATGCCGAGCAGCCCCACCGACGCGCCCGCATGAAGCAGCGCGGCCAGCGGGTCGTCGCGCGGCGGCAGCGCATCGATGCGCAAGGTTCGCTCGTTGGGAGCCGTCACGAAACCAGGCCCCGGGCCGGCCAGTAGCGTTGCCCGCGGCCGACCGGCATGGTCGCGAGCCGACAGGGCGACGAAGGGCAGCAGCGGAAAGAATTCCCGATGCTGCAGCGGCATCGCGGCGCGGATCGTGCGCGGGCCGACCTGCGCCATCCGCTCGCGCACGCCGTATCGTGCCTGCGCAGCCCGCTCCCCGGAGTGAAACGCCTGTGCGCCGTGCGCCATGTCAAAAGGTTTCGTCATGATGTCATTGTTGACTGGGAACGCCCTGATTTAAAGGTGCTGATCCGGATTAGACTAATCCACTATGCGGAGTAATCCGGCATCACTGGACCAGCTGCGAGCGCTGCACACGTTCGTCGCGATCGTCGATCGGGGCAGCCTGACCGCGGCCGCCCGATCACTCGGCTCCTCGCTGCCGGCGGTGGTGCGGCAACTGGCAGCCCTGGAGCGGCATCTGGGCGCTCGGCTGCTGAACCGCACGACCCGCCGCCAGTCGCTCACGGAAGACGGGCGGCTATACCTGGAGCGGGGGCGGCGCGTCCTGGCCGATCTGGACGAGGCCGACCGGTTGATCGCAGCCAAGCACGCCGAGCCCAGCGGAACGCTGAGCGTTACTGCGCCGGTGATGTTCGGGCACATGCACGTCGCTCCCGCGGTCACGCGATTTCTGCAGCGCTATCCGCAGATGCGGGTAAGCCTGATGCTGGTCGATCGCGTGGTCGATCTGTTGCAGGAGGGGCACGATCTGGCGGTCCGAATCGCGCACCTTCCGGACTCGACGCTGGTGGCGCAGCCGGTCGGCCTGGTTCGGCTGGTGGTGGCCGCCAGCCCCGGATGGTTACGCCAGCACGGAACGCCGCGCGATCCGCGCGACCTCGCGCGCATCAATTGCCTGGTCGGCGGCGGGGATGCTCATTGGAGCTTCATCAGCGGCGGACGCGCGACGGGTGTGCCGGTGCGAGGGAATTTCGAATGCAATCTGGTGGCGCCACGTCTGGAGGCCTGTGCCAGGGGTCTCGGAGTCGGGCGCTTTCTGTCCTATCAAACGGCGCCGTACGTGCGCGACAAGCGGCTGCGGATCGTGCTGGGCGAATTCGAAGAGCCGCCGAAGAACGTCAGCCTGGTCTATCCGAGCGCTCGCCTGCTTCCGTTGCGCACGCGTGTGCTGATCGAGTGGTTGAAGCGCGAGTTGAAAGCAACGCTCGGATAGCGTCGATCCGGCGCACGTCTCCGGGCCGGATGCGCCGTTCGCATCGCGGGCTGGAGCTCAAGGCGGGCTTTTGGCCCCGAGACTGGTCACGCTCCCGGAACCGGAAACCGACTGCTTCACGGTCGGTGACCCGTAATACCGGATGCCGCCGCTGCCGGCGATGCGGGCGTCCAGCGTGCGCTCCGCCCACAGCTCAACGTCGCCCGACCCGCTGATCGCCACGGTTGCGGTCTGGCTCTTCAGGTCCGGCGCACGGTAATTGCCCGAGCCCGCAATCCGTATCTTCTGGTTGGTGGAGGAACCGGCTACGACCACGTTGCCGCTGCCGGCTACTTCGCACGTAAAACGCGTTGCCGTCAGACGATCGAACTTCACATCGCCAGAACCGGAGAGGCGCACATCCAGCGCATGATGCGTCCAAGCGGCGGAGTGGATGCTGCCGGAGCCATCCAGGATCAGCCGATCGATGGTCCGGACCGACAGGGACACGCGCGCGGACGGGTGCCGGGAAAACCATTTGAACGGGTTCAGCCCTCCTGCACTCCCCCACTGCAGCGTCAGCACGCCATCTTCGATATCGCTTCGTATGTTGGGCAGATCCTCGGGTGCGGCTTCGATGATCGCGTCGGTCGTATCGGTCTGGACCAGCTCCAGGTCGAAATCTCCCACCAGGCGCACCTCGTTGAACGGCTGTGAAATGTTTCGTGTGGCTCGCCCAGGCTCGTCGGCGGCCGCACACGCGGCCCATCCGATCAAGCCGGCTCCCACCAGCCGTATCGCCCATTGCTTCCAACCTTTCATGTCGATGCCTCCGCGGACCTGCTTGACGAGGATTGTAGGAACTCGAGGCCGCGGTTCCAGCGCCAGGCGACAGAGTGCTGAAATCGAGCCATCCGCTGCAGTCCGGCAGGACAGGCGAAATACCGGGTTGTTATTCTTGCGTCAATGAGGAGCCCAACCGCCCGGGTCGCCCGACCCGCATTGGCGACGACCAGCGTGGCCGCGCTCGGCGTCGTGTTCGGAGACATCGGCACCAGCCCTCTGTATACGCTGAAGACGGTGCTGGACCTGATGGGACGCCATGAGCCGCACGCTGTGCTGGGGGCGCTGTCGTTGATCGTCTGGACGCTGATCATCGTCACCTGGGTCAAATACGTCGGCTTTGCAATGCGCGTCGACAACGACGGCGAGGGCGGCATCCTGGCGCTGATGTCGCTGCTCGGCGTGAAACGCCACAAGCGCCCGATTATCGTCGCCGTGGGATTGTTCGGTGCGGCGCTGATCTACGGCGATGGGGCCGTCACGCCCGCCATATCGGTGCTGTCGGCCCTGGAGGGCCTCGACATCGCGGTGCCCGCCCTCGGCCCCTACGTTCTGCCGGGCGCCGCCGCCGTTCTGGCGGTGCTGTTCGCGGTGCAGCCGTTGGGAACGGCGCGCATCGGGCGGGCTTTCGGCCCGGTGATGGCGCTCTGGTTCGCGACGATCGGCCTGCTCGGTCTGTGGGGCGTGGTCAGACACCCGTCGGTGCTGGCCGCCCTCAATCCACTGATCGGCCTGGATTTCCTGGCGCACGAGGGCGCGACCGGCTTTCTCGTCCTCGGGGGAGTGTTTCTGTGTGTGACGGGCGCCGAGGCGCTGTACGCCGACATGGGTCACTTTGGCGCGGGTCCCATCAAGCTCGCCTGGTCGGCCATCGTGTTCCCCAGCCTGGCGCTGAACTACGCCGGACAGGCCGCCATCGCGGTATCCGGTGAGCCGATCGCCGACAACATCTTCTACCGCCTGTGTCCTGCCTCGCTGCTGCTGCCCCTGATCGTGCTGGCCACAGTGGCCACGGTGATTGCCAGCCAGTCGATCATCACCGGCGCATTCTCGATGACCCGCCAGGCGATCCTGCTGGGCTGGATGCCTCGCTTGAAAGTCACTCAAACCTCGCAGGAAGGCTACGGTCAGATCTACGTGGGCGCCGTGAACTGGATTCTGATGGCGGTGACGCTGGGTCTGGCACTGGGTTTCCGAAAATCCGACAACCTGGCAGCGGCCTACGGCATCGCGGTGTCCGCCACGATGCTGATGACCACGGTGCTGCTGTTCATCGCGATGCGTGAGATCTGGCAATGGAGCCTCGCCGCCAGCACGGCCGTAGCCGGCGCGTTTCTGGTCGTGGACGGTGCCTTCTTCCTGTCCAACATGTTAAAAGTCGCCGAGGGCGGCTACGTGCCGCTCGCGCTGGCCGCGCTGGTGTACCTGCTGATGTACTGCTGGCACCGCGGCGCGGCCGCCGTTGCAGCCCAGGTACTGGCGAACCCGATCCCGATCGGTTCGTTCATCGCGAAACTGCAGCAGGACCGGATCGCACGCGTGCCCGGCACGGCCGTATTCCTGACCCGTTCGGTCACCGACACGCCGCCGGTGGTCACCTGGTACGTCGAGCACAGCCGTTCGCTGCATCAGCGGGTACTCGCGCTGACCGTGCTGACCGAATCGATTCCCTGGGTGGCCGAGACCGCGCGGGTCTCGCTCGCGCAGGTGGCACCGGGGTTCTGGCGCGCGCAGGCGCACTACGGGTTCATGGAGCACCCCGACATCCCTCGCCTGCTCACGAGACTGCAGGGACAGTGCGATCTGGGCGACTTGAGCACGGTCACCTATTTCGTCGCGCACGATACCGCGGTTCCGCGGCGCGACGGTCATGGCCTGCCGCGCTGGCAGCAGGCGCTGTTCGCGGCGATGCAGCGCAATTCAGCGCGGCGGACCGATCTGTTGCGCCTGCCCGAAGACCGCGTGGTCGAACTCGGCGGCCTGGTTTCGATCTGATCTCACTTTGAACGGAGTCACACATGCGCCAACATCACCGACTGGCTCTCGTTGCTGTACTGCTGTCGACGGGGTGGCTTTCATCCGCAGGGGCGGAGCCGACCGTCCACGATAAATTGAGCGCGCTGGCTCGAGAGATCGTCGACACCTCGGCGCGCCTTCATCCGATGCTCGCGACCGAATTGGGCATCCCAGGACACGATGGCGAGCTGGAGATGCCAACGGAAGCCGGCCGGGCCGCGGAAGTGGCCCAGCTGAAAGCGTGGCGGCAGCGACTGTTGAAAATTACCTCGCCTGATGCGTCCAAGCTGTCGTTGGTCGACGCCGACGATGCCAGGCTGATCAAAGCGCAACTGGATCGCTCATTGAACGAGCTGCTGGTTTACCAGATCGACCGCAAGAGCTACGGCAATGCGGCGATCCGGTTGATGGAGGCCATCCATACGCAACTGCAGGAGCTTCCGGTCGCCGGCCGCGATGGCGCGACCGAGGATCAGGTCAACGCCGCGTGGCATGACATCGTCGCGCGCCTCGCCACGACACCCGCTTTCCTGGCCGCCGCGCAAAAGCTGGCGACCCACCCCGGGCACCTGTATGGCGTGTTCGGCAGCCGGCAGCTCGCTGGTGCGCCCGACCTTCTCGGCGACGCGCTGACCGATGCCGCAAAGAGCCACTTCGGCGAGCAATCGGCCGACTTCGGGCGCTTCGTGAAGGTGCGCGATGCGGCACTGGCGGCGATTGCCGCCAGCAAGGACCATATCGACGCCCACGTGGCCGCGTGGCCGGAGAATTTTTCGATCGGGCGACAGGCCTACGACCGGATGCTGCGCGATGAGCAGTTGCTGCCGTACTCGACCGACGACCTGGTGCGGATGGGGCAGATGGAGCTCGAGCACGGCTGGGCCGAGGAGGCATGGCTCGAATCGCTGTCCCAACACGATAAGGTGCCTTTCGGGCCCGCCAGCGGCGGGGGCCTCGCACCCTCGGGCGACGCGCTGGTTTCGTATTACGCAGACCGGATCGCGGAGCTGCGCCAGTTCAATATCGACCACCAGGTGATCACCATTCCGGACTGGCTCGGCGCGATGAAGATCGAACCGACGCCCGTGTTCATGCGGCCGCTTTTCCCCGGCGCATCGATGCACCCGCCGCGGCTGTTCTCCAGCTCCACCACCGGCCATTACTACATCACGCCGCCGGATTCGCTCGAGGAGGCGGCCAAGCGCCTCGACATGAACGAGGACTTCGACCGGGACCGGATCCTGTCGACGGCCGCGCACGAGGCGCTACCGGGACACTTTCTGCAGCTATCGATCGCAAAGCGGCATCCGGACTTCGTGCGCAAAATCCAGGACAGCGGCGTATTCGCCGAGGGTTGGGCTTTCTACGGCGAGGAAATGTTCGTCCGGCTGGGCCTGTACGGGCAGGGCCTGGATGCGCGCCTGTTCACGGCGCGCTGGGAGCGGGTCCGCGGCGCGCGCGCCATCGTCGATTCGATGCTGGCGAGCGGAAAATGGAGCTTCGAGCGGGCGGTACAGTTCTACGCCGAACAGACGAGCTTCACTCCGCAGGCTGCGGAAGCCGCGGTGGCCTCGATCGCGCTATATCCCGGCTATGTGATCGCGTACACCGTCGGCCGCGCTCAGCTCGAGGAGTTGCTGGGTCAGTATCTGCTCAAAGCCGGCGAGCGCGCCTCGCTGCTCGATTTTCACGACCGCCTGCTGTCCTACGGGACCGTTCCGTTCTCGATCGTGACGCCGGAGCTGCTGGCCGATCTGGACAAGTCGAGCGATCAGGTCCGGGCGGCCGCGAACTACTGATCGCTGTCGCGGTGCTTACGGCTTCAAGGCCCGATACAGGAATGGCAGACTGACGTCCATCCTGTAATCGACGCTCGAGTGGGTGTCGTCGAACTCTTCGTAGCGGTGCGCAATCCCGGCCTCGGACAGGCGTTTGGACAGGATCCGGGCGCCGTAGTGCAGCCGGTACTGGTCGCGCCAGCCGCAATCGATGAAGATGCCTTTAAGGCTCTTCAAATCGGCTCGATGAGCCTGCACCACGTGGATCGGATCGTGCTCCAGCCAGCGCCGCCAGCGCGACTCGATGCGCTCGCCGGTCTCCAGATTGAACGGCAGGCGGAATCCGTTCGGTGCGCGCGGGTCGGGGTCGTAGGTGGCGGCCATGCACAAGTTCATGATGCAATGGACCTCGGCCTGGGACGGTTTGCGGCGCTTGTCGAAGGCCTCCAGGAACCGTTTTACGCGGCCGTCGTCGAGCCCTGAGCCGGCGCCGCGCTCCATGCGCTGGACGTCGACCGGTCCCTCGCGGCGCGGGCGCGCTCGATACTTCGCCAGTTCGTCCAGCGTGCTGGGCCAGTCGGCCCCGTAACAGAACTCGAAATAGCAGTCGCCCGAGTGGTCGGCGACGGCTCCCCAGCAGTTCGCGTGGCGCATCCCGTGCACGATCGCGCCGTATCCACCGGATGACTTGCCGAAACAGCCGCGGTGCTCGCGAGACGCCAGCGTCCGAAATTCGCGATCGACGAACGGCACCAGCTCGCGCGTCAGGTAGTCCGCATAGCGGCCAATCGCGCTCGAATTGATGTACTGGTTACCGCCCAATCGAGTGAAGCAATCCGGAAAGACGATCAGCACCGGCCCCATCTTGCGCTCGTGAACCAGTCGGGCGGCCTGTTCGGCGACGTTCTCCTCGAACGGCTTCCAGTTCAGGTGTGACAGCCCGGAGCCGGTGAATCCGACCAGATCGAACAGCACCGGAAAGCGCCGCCCGCCGCCATCGCGCCGGCCCTGATCGTACTGGGGCGGCAGCCATACCGACAGTTTGCGCACATGCGGATCACCCAGCGGGTTGTCCGCCAGTACGCGCGAAACGTGTTCCAGCGTGACGACGGTGCCCGGTGGGCTCTGGGGCCGCTTCAGCGTCATCGGGGAGCGTGGTCGGTCTGCTGGAGTTTGCGCATCATCGCCTCCCGATCCGGAAAGCGGACACACTCGACACCGCTCAAGTCGGTTTCGACCAAGCGGCGGTGCGGCACATCCGCTCGCAGCGCTCCGTGGGCGCCGGCAAGACGCAGCTCGTGTCCCGAATTGCGCCAACGGGCACCGTAGACGACGATCGCCGATGCGTCGCTGGACGCGGTGCACTGCACGCTCAACGATTCGCCGGTGGTTTCCCCGGCCAGCTCGCGCTCGTCGACTACCTGAAAGCGGACACGCGCCTCACGCGCGTTCAACATTTCGACGATCTGCCGCGTCAGCAGCCAGACCCGCGCCACCGAGTCGCAATTCACCACCCACAGTTCCATTTCTCCGGCGACGCGTGAGCGCCAGGTCGGTTCGACGACGCATTCCGGTGGCAACTGCAGTCCGTGGGCCGGGTCGCTGTAGATCGGACGGCCCGCATACGCGGAATTACCTTCGGCCGCCGACGACGGCTGCGTTGCCGACAGCACCCCGACCAGCAGCGCAACCGGGAGGGCGTCCAGGTTCCAGCGGATCGGGCGTGGTTTCACGCAGCGCTCAACGCGGTCGGTAGAAGATGAACTTGGCCGAGAACGGCACGCGAAGTACCTGGTTGACCTGGTCGATCTGGCACTGCGGCGGGCGCATGCCCCCGACCGTGTCCACCCGTTGCACGTAGCTCACCTTGTCCAGCTCGCCCTGGCCGAAAGACTGGGTGCGCAACAGCAGCCAGCCCACCGCATCCTCGCTTGGTGCCGAATCGTAGCCGACGATGGTGCCGAGCAGGCGGCTGCCGTCGACATGCTCGAACGAGTAATTGGCGCCGTGATGCCCGACAACCTGCCCACGCGCATCGCGCAGCTCGGCCTCCGGCTGCCGGAACGCCCAGTGATACCCGTCCTTGTCCTGCTCGCAGCGGAAGATCTGCACTCCGCTGGCCGCAAGCTCGAACGCCGGCTCGACCTCGCTCGGAGCCCTGATTTTGCTGAAAAGGCCCAGCGATGGGCGCGTCGGCGTCTCGGCCGCCGCCGGCGCAGGTGCCGGTGCAGGTACCGGTGCCGCGGCGGGCGCAACTCCCTCGGGCGCGGCGGTCGGGGCGGGCTCCGGGCTGACGGGTGCGGGCTTCGGGCCCGCGCAGGCGGCCACCAGCACCGCCGCCGCAGCGCACAACGCACAGCGCCTTAGCTCAGCCCGCATCGATGTCATCTGCATTGGTGATCCGCCCGCCCTCCAACGCCGCCGCTCCGGCAGCGTAGCATCGGCCGCGCTGGTAGCGCTTATTTCGGATCGGGCTTGCATTCGGTGCGGGCGGACTGCGACCGGCGCCAGCGCAATTGCTCCCAGATCAACCGCCGGCGCGCGTCGTCGAAGCTGGCCCAGCCGGCGATCTCGTCGAGCGTTCTGAAACACCCGACGCAGTAGACGCCGTCATCATCCATCCGGCAAACCGAATTGCACGGCGAGCCGACGGGGCGGTCGCACTCTGCGCCGCCTGAAGGGTCGGCCTCCGGACCCGCGTTCATCGATCGTGCGCCTTTTGCTTGGGCTGCAGGCGCCGGTTGAAGCGCTCGAAGTCGATCACGGTGCGCTCGTGGGTGCCCTCGGAGATCAGATCGTGCTCGTCCGAAGCTCTGGCCCGAAAGCGGATGCGCCGACCTTCGACCTCGATCACCTCGCACTGGACCGTAACCACCTGGCCCGGAGGCGTGGCCGCAACGTGCGACAGGTTCACATGCGTGCCGACCGTCTGCTCGCGCGGCCAGTCCAGGTAGGGTTTCACCGCCAGCAGGCAGGCCTGCTCGATCAGAGCCACCAGGAAGCCGGTCGCAAACACTTCCGGCATCTGCTGGAATTCGGCGAACTCCGTGTAAACGTTCGGCACGGTCTTGCCAGCCGGAACCCGGTACTGGAGCCGGTATGTGATGCCGGGCTGAAGCTCTGGACTCACGTCGGGGCCCCCGCGAAGCGGCGCAGCCGCGCATCGTAACCGACGCCAGAGCAACCCGACCGTCAGTCGAGTTTCGCCCCTTCCTGACGGATCACCGCCGCGGTCAGCGGGAGGTATTTTCCATCCTTCATCACCAACTCCTGGCCGTCGCGACTGAGGATGAAGCGAAGGAACTCCTTCACTTTGGGATCGACCGGTTTGCTCGGATCGCGGTTGATCCAGAAAAAGACATCCGCGTACATCGGATAGGTCCGATCCCGCACGTTGTCCATCGTGAGTTCGTAGTAGGGTCCCCCGTTCTGGACACCGAGCGCGACGGCCTTGATAGCCGGTGTCATCCACGCCTGGCCACCCGCAACGTAGGCAATCCCGTATTCGTCCTTGGCCAGATCCTCCAGCATCAGCTGGCCAGCCAGCTTGAAGCTGCCGTCGGGCTGCGCCAGGTTGTCGTATTCAACCAGCTTCTCGTTCCATTTCTTCGACACGCCACCGAATGCGCGCGACTCGATTTCCTGCGGAAAGTTGAATTCCAGGTTGTAGCCGTAGACGTGAATCGGCTTGTCCGCCCAGTCTCCGGTGAGTCCGAGCTGGCCCCAGGTCCGGATATTCTTCTCAGGCCCGCGGGCGAGCGACTTGTCCCACGTAAGCCCCCGCCAGGCACCGGAACGCTCTGAGCCGAAGATGCCGTCCAGCTGCTGCAGCGACAGCTTGGACAGCGGGTTGTTCTTGTTGAGGTACACGCCGATCGGCGGATTCCAGCCCGACACGTCGAAGCTTCCCGTCATTCCGATGATCCCGGTGGGCAGTCGATTGAATTCGCGCTGGAACGAAAGCAATTCGCCGAACTGGATCTGCCGCCCCATCGGTCCGATATCGGAAACCCCGAAAATCAGTCCCGGTATCGCGTGCAGCGTGGTGTGCAGGTGCAGGTCGAATTTGACGCCAGGATGGAACTTCTGGAATGCCTCCACCCACCACTGTGCCAGCGGGCTGTCGGCGAGATAGTTCGACCCCCACATTCGAATCGTGCCGGCCACTTCCTGCTCCGGCTTGTAGGCGGGCAGATCGCTCAGGTCGTAGCGCTTCGTGTAGTAGACGCGGTGACCCTTGGCTTTCACCCACTTGTCGCGCGCAGCCTGGACCTCGACCGAATCGGTCTCGGCGGCGAGGACCGGGGTGATCAGTGTGCCGCACAGCACCGCAATCAGCAGTGGGCGAATCATGTCAATCTTCGTTCCTCAACAATTCGCGCTCGGGGGGAATTTCCTGCGAGTCGAGCTTCCTCAGTTGCTCCTTGACGACGACGGGCGTGAGCGGCAGGTAGTCCGCCTGCTGCGCCACGGCCTGTTGCCCCTGCCGGCTCAGGATGTAGCGCAGGAACTCATGCACCTTGGGATCGACGCGGGGATCGGCGATCTCGGTTTTCTCGTTGTCGATCGTGTAGTAGATGTAGACCGGTCGCGCCAAGGGATAAGTGCGATCCGCAACGCTCTTGCGCGTGAGCTCCACGAAGGGGTCGGTGCCGGTTTCGGCCAGCGCCACAGGCTTCACGCCCGCGCTGCGGTAACCGAGCGCAGCATAGGCGATGCCGTACGGATCGTTTTCGAGCTCCGCAATCATCCGCTTGCGGTCGGCGTACTCGCGCAGATCCTCGTTGAAGATGGCGCCGCCATGCATCACGCGCGCCTGGAAGTACGTGATCGTGCCGGCGCCGAGATTGGGCGGGCCGTACACGTGGATGGCTTTACCGGCCCACGCGCCTTGCAGGCCGAGCTGTCCCCAGGTGCGGATATTGTCGGCTTTGGTGCGCGCTGCGGTCTCGTCCCAGGTAAGCGCCTTCCAACCGCCGCCGCGCTCGGCACCGAATACGCCGTCGAGCTGCTTCAACGTGAGCCTGGCGATCGGATTGTCACGGTGCACGAAGATCGCGTAGGCGGGTGACTTGTGCGGTACCGCGTAGCTGCCCGTGGCCACTTCGATTTCGACCGGGTAGACCCAAGCGCGCTCGTAGGTGCCGTAGCGCTCGTACGGATTGATCGGGCGGCCCATGACGGCAATGTCGGCCGTGCGCATCTCCAAGCCGTACATTGCCGAGGCGCTTGCCTTCAGCGTATCGGCGAACCGGATGTCGGGTTGGTATTTTCGAAAGCCGTTCTCCCAGCTTCTCATCAGTGGCGCCATCTGGTCGCTGCCCCGGCTGCGGATGACGCCGGAGAGCCTGTGGCCGGGCCGGTATTCGGGCAGCACGGAGACGTCTTGCGCGAAAGCACAGTACGGCACGGCGACCGCGATCAAGAGGATTCCGACCAGGGCCTTCATATCAATCGAGCTTTCTCAACTCGGCCCGCACCTGCTCCGCATTCAACGGAATGAAGATGCGGCTGTCGGCGACGATCTGCTGGCCCTCGTGAGAGAGCACAAAGCGCACGAATTCCTCGTCGCGCACCGAAAGGCGGTGCCCGGGTTTGCGATTCAGGTAAAGGTAGGCACCGTTGTGCATCGGATAGCTGCCGTCGAAGAATGTCTGGGCGGCAGGTGCCACGGATGGATCGGCCCCGGTGCGGGCCAGCCGCAGCACCTTCACGTCCGCACCAGTGGCGTTAACGACGCGCTGGAACGTAAAGCCGATCGCGAACGGATCGTGCTGCACGCCTTCGATGATTTCCTGGTCACGCGTCTTGCCGCGAGCCTTCAGGCCGATATCCGCGCGCGGCCCTTCGATCAGAGCCGGATTCCATTTCTTGCCGCCCTTGCACGCCTCGCGCTCGATCAGGTCGGCCCAGTTGCTCAGCGTCACATCGGAACCATGCGGTCGGATCGGCTGGTCGGCCCATTCTCCCGTGAGCCCGAGCTGGCCCCAGGTGCGGATGTTCTTCTCCGGCCCGCGCGCCGCGGCCGCCGACCACGTGGTGCCGTCCCACCCACCGGTGCGCTGGGCGCAGAAAATCCCGTCGATCTGCTCCAGCGTGAGGTCGGTCAGCGGGTTGCTCCGGTGCACGACAAACACGAGGCCGGGCGTCGACCCTCGCGGATCGTCGTACGAGCCGGTGGCGAAGCGGATCTCCAGCGGCGCGTAGCCGAACTCCCGTTCGAAGGCCACGAGGCTCGTATGCCAGGTGCGGTGGCCCATCAAGCCGATATCGGCCTTGCCGGTCACGAGGCCCGCGAAGGCTTGCGAGGTATTGATCAAGTAGGCTTCGAGCCGCACGTGACCCTGCCTGGCGCGGAACTCGCCCGCCCACCGACCCACCAGAGATTCAAGCGGCGTGCCGTAGATGCGCACGACGCCGAGCGCCATCCGTGCCGGCTGGTACGACGGCAGAGCGCTCAGGTCGTATTGCGGCGCCTGGTATTCCTGCGCGGCAGCGGTGCCGATTGCGAGCAGGATGGCGGCGAATCCGAGCAGACGACACGCACGACTCGGAGTCGAGATTCGTGACATCTTGCTACTCCCCGAGCTTGCCCAGCTGCTCGCGCGCCACTTCCGCGGTCAGCGGCAGGTACTTGCCATCACGCATCACTTCAGCCTGACCTTCCTGGCTCAGGACGTAGCGGATGAACTCCTTGGCGTACGGATCCATCGCAGTGCCGGGGCGGACGGTTACGTAAAAGTACTGCTCCTGGAAAAGGGGATAGGTTCGGTTCTGAACACTGTCGAGCGTGTGCTCGACGTACTGCGATCCGTTGCCGGCCGCCACCGCCAGGCGCCGGACATTCGGACGCTCGCCGCGATAGCGATTGAAGGCGATGCCGTACTTGTCCTTGGCGAGCGCATCCGTGATCTGGTCGGCCTGGATGTAGCGCTTGCCGTTGGGTTGAACGATGTGCGCGTAGGCATGGATATTCTCGTTCCACTTGTCGCTCGCCTTCAGGACCTTGTCCGCGAAATCCGTGGCGGTGTTGTAGCGCAGGTTGAAGCCATAGACGTTGATCGGTTTGTCCGCCCACTCGCCGGTCAGTCCGAGCTGACCCCAGGTGCGGATGTTCTTGTCGGGTCCGCGCTTCCA
>Ga0187846_10000894_pt1 | contig 17084 bp, 15 predicted proteins | sample TC_taG_FD_161473 | JGI IMG/M metagenome (GOLD analysis project Ga0187846, IMG submission 161473) | Biofilm microbial communities from the roof of an iron ore cave, State of Minas Gerais, Brazil - TC_06 Biofilm (v2) | ecosystem: Environmental > Terrestrial > Deep subsurface > Cave > Wall biofilm...
TCCTCCCTCATCCAGCCAACGCAAACGTGTCGGTAAACCCCAAAATCGGTGCTGAGTGCTTCCCTTCATACCGGTGAAAACGACTCCCTTTGAAACCGGTGCCGACAGTTTTTTAGTAAAGGGCGGAATAGCGGCGCCGCAACGCGCTCAGTCGAAGTGGAATACTTCTTCGAATGGCGGCGAGTCGGTCTCTTCAAGAAGGCCGGACATAGCGCGGTCCCATCTCCTCTTAACGTCGGTATCCATGACGGACTTAAGGGCAGCTTCGATATCTTCGGCTTCCATGTAAGCTATGACGTCCCTACCGGCCAGGAAACAAGAATGATTTCTAACTCCCGCTTTGCGCGCAACCTCGATCAGCTCCCGCCACACCGCCGCGTGCGCGCGGCGATACGCCCCCTCTTGCCCTTCCCGAACCCGCAGCAACCAAGCCCTACGCTGCATTCGACTGACCCTCCTTCGAACGTTTTCCCGTGCCAAATCGTAACCCCCGCGAGCTACATCCAACGAGAACGGGACTGGCTTCAATCGTTCACACTACAACAACGTCGATCTCAAGCAGTTGACCAATGGCTATCAAATCGGTTGCCCAGTGCCCGATGGTTGTGGCTGCATGGTGCACGGCGCCCGCCTCCAGCCATCGCCGGTAGCCCGTTCGCAGATCTCCTGTTTGGAAGCGAAAAAACCCGGCGAGGGCGCCGGCGTCTGACAGCGGCTCGTCCAGGATATCACCCTCCGCTACGATCAGGCGAAACGGACGCTCGCTGTTCGGACCCGGTGTAAAGCTGACGATTGTGGCGGGACCCGCACGGAGCGGATAGGAGAAGGAGGCACCGCGACCGTGCAACCCGGCAAAGTTGGTGGTGCCTCGGACCGTGGAAATAGATCCTACATGGCGGATCTTATCCTCTCCTTCACCGGAGTTCGCAATCACCAGGGCTCCCCGGACCTCATCCATGACTTGCACTTCCGTGTACATCGCCACACCGGTCAAGTCCTTCAACAACAGGAGGGCCACAGCCGTGCAGAGGTCTCCCGTGCAGGTAAACGGACGACCGAGCTGGTTCTGGACGCCCAAGCTGTAGCAGGCAGTGATGCCAATGGATGGGTTACGCAGGCAGACAGTGCCATGGCAGTTCAAGCTGCCGGCGGTCGCTTCGTGTCGTTCGACCAATCCCTGAACCGCTTCGCACAGCCGAACCGAGCGCTCTAGTTCCTCGACGGAAATATCTTCAACGCGATGCTGCTCCCGCAGGCGGCCGATGTGCGCTGCAATTTGCTCCTGGGAGACTCCACAATAATGGCGCGTCAGCTCCTCAATACTGACGCGCGCTACCGTGGCACCCGTACAACGGGCCAGCGTGTTTTCGTCGAGCAGAATATCGGTCATCAAGGGAAACGGGTCGCCAATCGCCAGCAACCGGGCAGTCTTGAGTGTCTGTACAACCCTGAGAATGCGAAAGAACCGGCTCAATTCATAGCCGGTTTCCTGACTATATTCATACCCGGTGATTACGCGAAACCAATGACCGTGACGGAAAAGCGTGTTGGCCAGAGCTTGAGTCCCAATCTGCCCGGTATTGCGCACGATCTCTAGCATGGTGTACCCGGCGCCGACGGTCTGGATCTGCTGCGCATTCCAGATCAAGACCGGCTTGCGCCTATGCTCCAGAGCTGCCCAAGGTATCCCCGCAAAAACTGCAATCGTTGGCAGGACAACAATGCAGTCCGCCTGCTGCGCCGCAAAGCGGCGGCCGGCAGCAGATGCCCCTTCGACGTCCCGAATCAACTCGCCATCCCAGAGCAATTCGCCGAATTCCTTCAGAACCCCGGCGCAGCGTAGCGCCACTTCTCCCTTCTCCCTGGGAAAGTCGGGACAGATTCCCTCGTAATAGTCCACGTAGAGTGGAAGATACCCGATCCGGAGAGGGGGTTTTACGCTGCTAATTGTCGCGCCAGCTCTCGTAGACATCGAATCACGCTGCAGCATGGGATGATTCTTGCACGGCCAAAACGCACTGCCCCCATATTCGGATCAATCACGTGCCAGAAATCCGAGCTATGTCTGTTTTTCTGATGTCTCTTTCCTGCCGGTTTCGTCTATTGTCGAAATGCGTACAAAACCAGCTCGACGTGGCCAAAGAATGGAATTGTGTATGCGTACATACGCGGCTCATGATGGCGACGGAAACACTGGAAAGTCGTAATAAATCTTGTTCCAGGCCACTCGCTTGGTGTATTGGCGACCGTGGTGGTATGCGTCGACATCTTGCATCGTCTGCTCCACCAGCTCCAGCCCGGTGACTAGAAACAGATTCGCCCGGTACAGAGCACCGAGATCGGATGGGTGGTCGATCACCTCGGCAAACTTCTCAGTGGTCTTTCTCCCGAGTTGTCGCGCATCACTAAATAGTCCCATGCTGTCATCCAGTTTCCTGATGAACTCCGGCTCGGCGGGGGTCTTGCGGAGGCGGAAGGCTTCGTCAAACGTTATGTAGCCGCGACGCGCAGTAATCAGCGTTTTCAAAAGTAATGCGTAGGACTCGGTCTTATTTCTCAGATAATTTAGTTCTTGTCGGCCGTGAGGCGCAGTCTGTTCCGAAGCCCGATTGAGATTTTCCAGCGCCCGATCAAGCAATTCCACGCTGTGAGAAAAGTAGCGGACCTGATCATGGCTGGTGCTGATGAACTGATTCCACCCTACCGGCCCATCAAACGGGTTTGGCTGCCTGTATAGGCGATACGCCATCGCAACTTCCGGAATAACGCCACAGCAGCCAAAATTGTCGCGGCCCGTCCAGCCCAAGTATTCCTCATTTTCTTCGAGCGTGTCGAAAGCGGCTATCATCTCCTTCTGGGCAGCTTGTCCAAACACTCGAAGCGAATGGTCGGCATAGAATTCTTTGGGCGTGAGATGAGGATTCCAGGAGCCCTCCGCCAAATAAAGGTAGTTCTGCTCCGTTCCCCGCGGCCGGTTCAACTGGCCCGCAAAACCGGACACCCCATTCTCGAGCGAACCCTCCAGCATTCGGTCTTTGTAATAGAGGTTGAGATTGAATTGCATACCGAACATATCGCTGTCGTCGTCCATCCTGGGGACCAGGGTGCGCTCGCGCTCGCCCATGCCGCCGAAGTAACCCATCGGCACACCAGTGGGAGTCCAGATCCCGCGCGACTCCATATCTGTAAATGGCACGTTCTTTGGGAACAGCTTGTCCATGAACGGGAGCACATAACCTCGGCCAATCCCACCGATTCCAACTCGGGCATTAGGTGCGACGCGGTCTCGCGCGCTAAGCACCTCCTGGACGATGTGCAGGGAGCCGATGTTGGAATCCAGCACGATGCTGGGGTCTCGCTCGTAGCTCGTATAGGGCGCCCACAGCCTCAACAAACCCTCAAACTTCTCTCGCTGGCTCAGCAGAAGACTACGGTCCTGTTCATCGGGGCAATTCGGATACAACTCGGGGATATAGAGAAAGTAGCCCTCGGCTTCTGGGTAGGTCTCGGCCAGGGCTTTCAGTCGGCTCTCGTTGATCTGATATAGCACCGGATCAGCCGGGCACATGTGCGTCCCCAGAATCGGGTGGAACGGCAGCTCCAGGTTCGTCGCCCTGCGCGCGTATCGCGCCAGGTTCCCTGGCAGCGTCGTCGGATCGATGCACAGCCACACCTTAATCTTCCTGGTCCTGGCGTAGCGGATGATCTCGTTCAGAAACTGTTTCGCTACCCGGAATGCCTCGTCCGGCGTCTCCACCTGCTGAAACTCGGCCGGGGCGATCTTCTTCCGCCCCTGAAACAGTTCCCGCCCTACCGCCAAGTCCTTTACCAGATAGGAGCCGTAGTTGTAACGCCAAGTCAGATAGCCGCTCTCTGGCCCCGTTGCATCCCCCAGCAGCTTGTGTTCCCCCCGATAGCTGAAGTCGATCCATGGCTCGTGCTCGAACCAGAAAAACTGCAGGTAATTCATCTTCAGTCTCGCCATCTGGTCCAGCATGTACTTTACTTCCGAGAGGTCCATCATGCCGCGGTTGGGATAGATGTTGGAGATGAACAGGCCGCGACGCGGAAAAGGAGTTTGAACGCGCACCTGCAGAGCTGGCAGCTTTAGATCGGCAGAGTGTTCAGGCAGGATGTCCTTGGCCAGCAGAAAGGTGACACCCAGGCGGTGGACCAGCTCGTAAACGGCATACATCGTGGAGGCTTCGTTGTTGCCTCCGACTACGAGAGCATCGCGGCCGCCCCTCCGCACCTGCCATAACAGAAAATCGTCCGACTTCAGGCCGGAGAAGCTGGCCAGCTTTTTGTCAACCGCCTGGCGAACCAGACTGTTCGCATCCGGCCCTCCCACCAGGATCTGGAGGCTTTCAGGACCGCCCGCCTGGCTCGCACTAGTGACCCGCAGGGAGGTGCCGGTAATCGAGGAGACGTAATGGTTGAGCTCACCGGCAAGAAAATGGTAGAAGGGAGCCGCATTATCATCTAGCACAACAACAGCCCGCGGCTGCCTGCCCTGAACGAGGTATTGATCCTGCTGTACTACACTTGATTTGGGTTCTGCGAAATTCCGGAAGACTAGGAAGCTCAGGCAAGTGGTGAATGCAATCAGGATTCTTCGCATTAGAGATCGCTCCAATAGGCAGAAGCACTTGCCGGCACGACGCGCTAATAACTATAGCCTCCTTCGGTTTACTGTCAAGAAACTTTTTAATTCCAAGAACCGGGATCAACCCGGAATGCCTACCGACTCGGATGGGGAGGTTGACAGAATTGACGGCGAGCTTCGCGGCCCCAGAACTTGCTTCTTCTCGGGCTTTCTCTTATGACCGCCCTTCATCACCGAGAGCCGTGACCGTCCAGCGCGGATCTCTTGGCGGCCTCGGCCTGGATCAGAATCTGGCGCGCTCTCCGTGCGACCGCTTCATCCACAACGGTACCATCCAACCCCAGGACTGCTCCGCCGGCGGCCGCAAAGGCGTCCAGGACTCGGCGTGCTGCGGCAACCTCAGACTCGGTCGGCGAAAACAGCTCGTTTATCACGTGGACCTGGGAGGGGTGAATGGCGAATTTTCCTGTAAATCCGAGATATCGCGCTCGACGTGCGGCCGCGCGTATCTTTTGCGAGTCTTGGAAGTCCATGCACGGCGAGTCGATCGGCTCGCAGCCAGCCGCCCGGCAGGCAGTGACCATTGCCGAGCGGGCATAGAGCAACTCAATCTCCTCCTCTGTCCTGACGATTCTAGCTTCGGCTGAGAAATCCTCCGCGCCGAAGCCGAGCCCCAAGACACGGTTGGAAGAAGTGGCGATGGAAAACGCGTTCACAACTGCTGCTGGCGATTCTATCAGAGGGTAGATACTACACTGCGCATCGGGGTTCTTCCGCCTCAAAAAGTCTTCCAATTGGGCGACATCAGCAGCGGAGCGGCATTTGCTCAGAATGATGCCGTCCGGAAGGGAGCCGGCTAAGGTCTCGCAATCCTCAAGAAACAAAGGACTCGACACGGGATTTACGCGGACCATCCACGCAGGTACTGTCCGCCGCCCAAGAAATTCCAGGGTCAAGTTCCTGGCTGAGCCCTTGTGATCTAGCGGTACGGCATCTTCCCAGTCGACCACCAGCGCGTCCGCCCCGGTGGCGGGACCTTTTTCCAACTTCTTCCGGCTGTCTCCTGGCACAAAGAGGAGAGAGCGTAGCAATAATGGGAGCGCCATGTCTTCTGTTAATCAAGAATAAAAGGAATTCGTTGCAGGAAACCAAGCATTCTGGTAATATGCCTCGCGTTATCGCCACATATTTATAGAAGCATGCCTGTTCCCGTGATAATACCGAAAGCCACGATCTCCCTGAAAGAGGCCACCATTCTACACTGGCTGAAGGCTGAAGGCGACACTGTTTCCAAGGATGATCCGCTCTTCGAGATGGAAACCGACAAAGCTGTCACGGAAGTGCCCGCCCCGGACAATGGGACGGTCCTCCGGATCTTGATTCAGGGAGGGCCGGTTAAAGTCGAGCAGGTGGTGGGTTGGATTGGGCGGCCTGGTGACCCGATAGAGATTTCGTCCGAGGTGACTAGCGAGCCGCCAGTGGTGAGACCTAACGTGATGGGGCCCAACGTGGGGAGGTCCGAAGCGGGTGCAGGAACTCCGGTAATCGCCACCCCTGCAGCACGACGGCGCGCTCGGGAGCTGGCCATCGACCTTCGCGCGGTTGCCGGCAGTGGGCCGGAAGGCAGAATTATCCAAGAGGATGTCGAGCGGGCGGCTCAATCGACGAGCGCTGCGCTGGCGCAAGGATCGTCCCAAGGGCAGCAGAATCGCCGATCGCCAATTCAGCATCTCACCGTGACCTGGCAGACCGTGCCGCACATTCACATCGGACGGCTTCTCGATGCACGCGGGTTGATGGACGCCAAGACCGCGGCGCCCCTTGCGGTTTCCGTCACGGACCTACTACTATTCTTGCTGGCCAGGCTTTTACCAAAATTCCCGGAACTGACAATGATTTGGAGTGGCGACGAGCTGAGGCCGGCTTCCGGAATCGATCTCTCATTCGCCGTCGATACTCAAAAAGGCGTGGTCGCCCCGGTCATCCACAACGCCAGCTCACTCAGCCTGGCACAGCTTTCCCAATGTCGGAGGAGCCTGGCGGAAGCAGCACGTGCGGGAAGGCTTTGTCTGCGCGATCTGGAGGGCGGCGTCTTCACTTTAACTAACCTCGGCATGCACGAGGTTGATTTCTTTACGCCGATTCTCAACGCCCCACAAACGGCAATCCTGGCCAGCGGACGCATCGCCCAACAACCAATTGTCGCCGAAGGTGCCATCACCGTGGGTTGGAGGATGTGGGCCAATCTGGCAGTGGACCATCGTGCGGCCGACGGGACTGCGGCAGCGAGGTTTCTAACTGAACTGCAATCCGAAATTCACCGCCTTCCACTGGAACTGAGCAAACCCTGATGGACACCCGAATTACCGATGTCCGTGCCATTCCTCTCGAGCGGAACCTCGATAAGGTATTTCAGGGGGGCACCTATACAGTCAGCTCCCGATATACCCTGGTTACTGAGATCCGGCTGGCTGACGGAACGGTGGGACAAACCTATGGCGGCGACGAGGAGAAGCACCAGAAGGAGATCACACGCGTCATTAACGGGCCCTTCCGCGATTTGCTCCTCGGCCAGAACGTATTCGACGTAGAGCGGAACTGGGAGACCATGTTCCAACACCCCTCTCTGGACCTTGACAACCGTGGCATTCATACGCTCGACCTGGCGAACAGGGCCATCCTGATGCAGGCGCTTGCGGCGGTCGACATCGCCTCCTGGGACGCGATCGGCAAGAGCCTCAACATGCCGCTGTACAAGCTATTGGGGGGCTACCGGGATGCCGTCCCGGTGATTGCGATTGGCGGATATTACGCCGATGGCAAGGGCGATCAGGAACTGGCTGAGGAATTGCTTTGCTACAAGAATTCGGGCCTGGCAGGTATCAAACTAAAAGTGGGCAAACTATCGCCCGCGGAAGACGCCGACCGCGTGCGGTTCGCCCGGCAGACGGTTGGGGACGAATTTGTGATCGCCTGCGATGCCAACCAGAGCTGGACTGTGGCTGAGGCGATCGAGTTCGCGCGGCGAGTGCAGGGGTCACAGGTACGCTGGTTCGAGGAGCCGGTGCAATGGTACGACCAGCTCCGGGGCCTGCCGGAGGTCCGCAACTCAGGAGGAATTCCTGTGGTTGCTGGGCAGGGCGAGATCTCCCGTTTTGGATGCCGCGATCTGATACTGGCCGGTGCCGTCGACATTTTGAACGTGGATGCAACCATCGCAGGCGGAATCACCGAGTGGAGAAGGGTAGCGGCCTTGGCTTCCTCGTTCAACATCTCCATGGCGCACCATGAAGAGCCCCAGGTTTCCATTCACCTCCTGGCCGCGATTCCGCACGGGCTCTACGTCGAAATCTTCCCCGAGAGGGCACGAGACCCCTTGTGGTTCGAGCTGCCATCCACTCATCCAGTCATCGTGAACGGCTGGATGCAGGTTCCTCGGGGTCCAGGGCTGGGAATTCCCCTGAAGGGGGAAGTGATCGAACGCTATAGCGCGGCACCACTTCGTGGGTGAGGAGGAAATCCGATGCCATTCGGGAGATATTTCGAAGAATTCGAGCCGGGACAGGTATTTCAGCACTGGCCGGGGCGGACCATAAGTGAGGCGGACGATACCTGGTTCAGCCTGCTGACGATGAATCAGAATCCTCTGCATATCGATGAACACTATGCCCAACACACCCAGCATGGGCAGCGGTTGGTGGTCGGAACCCTGGTGTTCAGCATCGTGGTTGGCTTAAGTGTGGCCGATATTAGTGGCCGGGCGATCGCCAATCTGGAGTACGAAGAAGTAAAGCATACTGCGCCTGTCTTTCACGGCGACACCCTCTACGCCGAAAGCCGCATCCTAGACAAGATTGAGTCGAAAACCAAGCCCGACCGAGGCATTGTTTGCGTGGAAACCCGAGGGCTGAATCAGCGCGGCGAGGTGGTGTTGACTCTGAAGCGACGGGTGCTGATTCCCAAACGCCCGGCGGAGGCCTCGTGAGCCTGGAACTGCCCCTCCACGGTGTCCGAGTGGTTGCGCTAGAACAATTCGGCGCCGGGCCGTTCGCGACGCTGAACCTGGCTGACATGGGCGCCGAGGTGATTAAGATCGAAGACCCGCATACCGGTGGCGAGGTTTCCCGCTTCGTTCCACCCTACCGCCTTCAGGGTGACAGCCTCTATTTCCAGTCTTGGAATCGAAACAAGCGCAGCTTGGCCCTTGATCTTCGTAAACCCGAAGGCAAGGAAGTCTTTCACGACTTGGTAAGAATTGTCGACGTGGTGTTCAACAATCTCAGGGGGGATCAGCCCGCCAAGCTGGGCCTCACTTATGAAGCGCTCGGCCATATCAATCCGCGGATCATCTGCTGCTCTTTAAACGGGTTTGGTTCACGCGGTCCGAAAGCTGCCGAGCCTGGGTACGATTATTTGATGCAGGCGTATGCCGGCTATATGAGCATTACGGGTGATCCCTGCGGCCCGCCGGCTGCTTGTGGGGTCTCGTTCATCGATCATGCCGCAGGTTTTGCCGCAGCGGCGGGTATGATCGGCGCGCTTTACGCGGTCCAGAAGGGCGAGAAAGGAGGAAATGTCCAAGTCAGCCTAGTCGATACTGCGTACTCGATGTTGAGTTATCTGGCGATCTGGAACCTAAACCGGGGCTTTGAACCGAAGCGGTATCCCGGTTCGGCCCACCAGACGCTGGTTCCCGTCCAGACTTTCCGCACTGCTGACAGCTTCCTCACCATCTTCTGCGGAAAGGGAAAATTCTGGGAGCTGCTTTGCGAAGCCTTTGAGGATCCGGAGCTGTCCGCTGACCCGCGTTTTTCAGGTTTCGAGCCCCGATTCAAAAACCGGGATCTGGTCATCGAGGCGGTCCAGAAGCATTTCCTTCGAAAGACAACCGCCGAGTGGCTGGAGGTGCTTGCGGGCAAGGTGCCTTGCGCGCCGGTGCGGAGTCTCACAGAAGCGCTTTCGGATCCAACTCTGCATGAGCGGGGCGTAGTGGTGCAGGTGGAACATCCTCGGTTCGGCGTGCTCCGCGAGGTCAACACGCCTGTACGTTTTGGCGAGCCTCGAAAGGACCATGCTCATGCCCCGACGCTGGGGCACGATACAGTAGCGATTCTGAAGAATGACCTGAATTATCCGGATGCTCGGATCGAAGCCCTCCAGCAAGCCCGGGTGATTTGCTTCTGACGTCCCTAAAGGGAGTTGCCTGATGCCCGTCGTGACGATGAGGGAGGCCATCAACCAGGCCATCTGCGAAGAGATGAGGTCTCAGCCGAACCTCGTGCTGTTGGGACAGGACATCGGCGCATATGGAGGAACGTTCGGCGTCTATCGGGGTCTTTTCGAAGAGTTCGGCCCGGAGCGCGTGCGCGACGGCCCGCTGTGTGAATCGGCCACCGTAGGCTTTGGGATTGGCTTGGCCATCAGCGGGATGCGTGCGGTGGTGGAGTTGGAGTTCATGGATTTCGCCACCGTCGCGATGGACCAGATCGTGAATCAGGCTGCCAAGCTGCACTACTTCATGGGCGGGCAACTGTCGGTCCCGCTTGTAATCCGAACCCCGATCGTCAGTCGTATGGGGATGGGTCCACAGCACTCCCAGAGCTTTGAGGCATGGTTTATGCACGTTCCGGGATTGAAGATCGCTATCCCATCGAACGCGTTCGCTGCCAAGGGACTCATGAAAACGGCGCTTCGGGACCCCAACCCCGTGCTGTTCATTGAGAATGTCAAGCTCTACGGAGCCAAGGCTGAGGTGCCCGATGAAGAATATCTGATTCCCTTCGGCAAGGTGCGCGTGCTGAGGCCGGGAAAACACGTGAGCGTGGTAGCGATCTCCGGGGCGGTCCCGGATGCTTTGGCGGCCGCCGAACAACTTCAAGCGGAGGGAATCTCGGTAGAAATCATCGATCCCTGCTCGCTGAGCCCGTTGGACACTGCAGGGCTGGCCGAGTCGCTTCGCAAGACGGGCCGCATGGTGATCGCCCACGACGCCTACCGCACATGTGGCGTCGCCGCTGAAATTTCTCAGCGGATGATGGAGGAGGCGTTTGACTACTTGAATGCGCCCATCGTGCGTGTCACTGGACTGGATGTGCCGGTGCCTTCCGGACACCTGCACACTCAGGTTGTCCCTGACGAGGAAAAAATCGCTCAAACCATCCGCCAGTTGATGAATCGTGGAGACTTGAGATGATCGCGGCCGCTGGACGTTCCGTTGAGAAGTTAGTGAGCCTATATCACCGTATGGTTATGATCCGCGCCTTCGAGGAAAAAGCGATCGAACTGTTCGGTAAGGGATTGATCACCGGTTCAACGCATCCCTGTATTGGGCAGGAGGCGATCGTAGTGGGCGCGTGTTCAGCGGTCGAACCTAGCGATTTGGTGCTTGCGACTTACCGCGGCCACGGTGCCGCGATCGCCAAGGGCTGTGATCCGAAATTCCTGATGGCTGAGCTACTCACCCGCGTCACGGGGTGCTGCAAAGGACGCGGAGGTTCCATGCACCTTTGCGACAAAGAGAAAGGTTTCTTGGGGACAAATGCAATTGTAGCTGCTCACATCCCTATCGCTGGGGGCGTGGCTCTCTCTTGCAAGCTGCGAACCAGTGCGCAGGTGGTCTTGTGCTTCTTCGGCGACGGAGCCGCCTGTGAAGGCGAATTTTTCGAAACGCTCAACCTATCGGGGCTGTGGAAAGTGCCGCTTATCTTCATTTGCGAGAACAACGGGTACGCGATTTCCGTTCCCACCGCTCTCTCCCAAGCCACTCCCGATATTGCCGACCGGGCACGGGGGTTCGGTATTCCCGCGGTCAGCATCGATGGGAATGATTTCTTGGAGGTGCAGGCGAAGGCGGGCGATGCCGTGGCCCGTGCCAGACAGGGCCACGGACCCTTTATGATCGAATGCAAGACCGTGCGATGGGAGCGCCACAGTGCATTTTCCGCTGGTAGGTATGAGAACCCGGAGGAAGCACAGCGCTGGAAAAAAGTGGACCCGATCCCGCGGTTTGCCCATCACCTGCTAGAGATGGGCGCCACTGCGGAACACCTCAGCACCGCCGAAGTAGCGGCCCGGGCAGTGATTGATGAGGCGGTCGAATTCGCCATCAACTCACCGCTGCCTGAGCCGCGTTCCGTCTATGACGGAATCTTCGCTGAGGGCCAACGTGCCGAGTTGCCTTAGGCCACAGGCGGCTGTACGGCTGTGGAACACGCATCAACTGCCCGAAAAGACCACCAGATAGTGCGCTTTCTGGTTCTTTTGCAGCTTGGGGCCATGGGGCATTCGGGCGTCGAAGTAGAGGCAGTCGCCCGGCTCAACGGTATAAGTCTTGTCTCCCACCACATATTCCATGAAGCCTTGCAGCATGAAAATGAACTGTTCGCCGGGATGTTCCTGGAGGGCAAATTTGGATTTTCTGCCGTCGATCGAGATGATCATGGGCTGCATATCGCGGCGCTTTCGCCCGGCGATTAGAAGCTCATACTCGTAATTCAATTCGCTGCGGCGCCCTTGCACGTGTTTGCGTTTGCTCTTGGGGAAATACACGCTGCCTGCATCCAGGTCATCGGTTTCGAAAAATTCCCCAATCGGGACATCCAGCGCTCTGGCTAGTTTGGCAAGCGTCGCGATCGGCGGGGAGACGATGCAGTTCTCGATTTTGGAAAGCAGACCTTTGCTCAACCCAGTCGAATCGCTGACTTGCTGGAGCGTCTTGCCCTGAGCATTGCGTAATCTTCGGATCCGCCGGGCAATATGGTGTTCGATGACGTCTTGCAAACGAATTGCTCCTGTTCTTCTATCTCAATTCAATCCGCACATTAGAATTAGAATAGCACCCGTAGACTGACTCTCTCTACGGCTCGCTCCCCTCTATATCATCATCCATCCGCCGTTCATGTCCAAGGTCGCTCCGGTAAGATAACTGCAATCGGCGGCAGCCAGAAAGAGAATCGCGCTCGCGACCTCTTCTGCCTTCCCGAGGCGCTTGAGCGGAATGGTCTCGATCAGGGCATCAAGGCGCTCCTGTGGCAAAGCGTGGACCATACCGGTATCAAGCGCGCCCGGCGCCACCGCATTTACCAGCACGTCCGGCGCCAGTTCGCGAGCGATCGCCTTGGTCAGGGCGATGACGGCGCCTTTCGTGCCGCTATAAATGGAGGCATTCGCCGCGGCGCCCGCTCTGCCCGCATAAGAAGCCAAACTGATGATGCGACCCTTGGTCTGCCGCAAAAATGGGGCGGCAAACTGGGAACAGAAAAACATGCTCTTCTGATTGACGGCCACGATCCGCTCCCAATCCTCTTCGGTGGAATCTAGAAAGGAGATTCGTGGACAGATGCCAACATTGTTCACCAGGATGTCAAGCTGGCCAAAACGCTCGACGGCAGCTTCAATACAGGCGCGACAATCGGTCACTCGCGAGAAATCGGCTTGGAAGGGGGCTGCCCGGGAGCCTATTTCAAGCGCGAGCGCTTTGACCTTTTCATCGGCGAGATCCGCCAGCAGCAGGCGGGCATCCTGCCGGGCAAACAACCGGGCCGTAGCGGATCCGACTTCGCCAGCCGCGCCGGTAATGACGGCCACCTTTTTGTCCAGCCCGAATCCCGTCATCGGTATCGGTTCGCCAAGTCTCGCATCAGCACGGTTTCAGAAAGGGTATCCACATCGTTGCAGTTCTCCCAGTCGATCCACACGTACTCGATGGCAAAATAGCCCCCGTAGCCAACCGTCGTCATCGCCTGGAGCACCCGGGCATAGTCGATCGCATTGCGTTTCATCGGGGCCTGGAGGCGCCCTCTGTGCCCGCCGCGCGCGTGAAGATGGCTGGCGCTTGGCAACAGGGCTTCGCAGTCGGCGTCGGGAAAGCCCTGGTAGACAAAATGAGTGTAATCCAGGGTCAACGTGAGGCCAGGCGTCAACTCCAGCAGCCGGCGTGCTTCGGTGGGCGTGGGTACGATAGACCCGAGATGCGCTTCCACTGATACCGTGACTCCCAACTTCGCCCCTTCTTCTACGCGCCACGCCAACTCGTCCGCCGCTCGCTTCAGCGAAGTTTGTCCATCCTCTCCCGGCCAACAGACGCCCGGGAGCATGGTAATGTGCTTACTACCGGCACGAACGGTGAACTCCAGCGCACGATAAAACCATTCCTGGGCCTCTTTGCGGACCGCGGCATCAGGATGGTTTACCGTCCGGGTCTTGAAGTCCCCGCCGGGAGTGAAGTTCACATCGGCAAGGGCCAGTCCCCGCTGGGCCAGCTTGGAATGGATGAGTCGGGCCCATGTGGGCGGGTCAGCCATGACCTGTTCCACCGGCAGGTGGGAATTGGTCAACATCAACGAAACGTCTATTCCCTCGATTCCCAAACCCGCGATCAGGTCTAATGCCAAGTCATGGGGGAGAAGGGGAAAACTGAAATCGGCACAGGCCAGGGGAATTTTGCTCACCGATGCCTCCATCACTGAAAGGCGTACTTTCGCACAGCCTCCTCCACAACCTCGACCCCTAGCCCAGCTTTATCCCGGACCTCCAGGTATCCCTGGACCTGGTCCCATGGGTCCCAGACCAATTCGTGCTGCATCGGTGACCAGTGCGGCTTGAAATCCATGCAGTCGCCGTGAGTAGAAGAAGCCAGGAGGTGTACACTGGCCGCCGTGTTTAAAGCGCTGCTCCAGGTATGCATAGAGAAGCTGAGGTTTTCAGCTTCGATCATCTTAATCACCTGGTTGCACCCAGTGATTCCCAAACAACGGCCGGGATCCATCTGGACTACGTCTACGCCGCCGGACCGGAGCAGGCGGTGGTAGCCCTCGCGGTTCCACTCCTGCTCGCCGGTGCCGATCCTGGTCGCGATGGCGGCGCGCAGACGTGCATGGGCTTCCAGGTCATGAGGAGGGAGCGGTTCTTCGATCCATCGTAACCGATACTGCTCCAGTTCACGGATCATTTGAATAGCATAAGGCACGCTCCACTTCACTCGCGCTCCCAGGACGTCTATCACGAACTCAATCTCGTCGCCAATCACTTCCCGAATCCGGCGAGTCAACTCGATGTCGCGACAGCGGTTCAAACCGAAGACCGCATCGGGGGTCGCTCCCCATCCACCTTTTACTACCCGGTAGCCCATCTCCCGGAAGCAGCGAAACTCGTTCAAAGTCCAATCGAGGTCGGTGATGTTGAAGTGGATTGATGCCATGGCCACAACCCGGGCGTGCAGTTTCCCCCCAAGCAGTCGGCACACGGGCAGCCCCAGAAGTTTTCCTTTCAGATCCCATAACGCGATGTCTACCGCGCTCACCCCGAAGGCAGCGATCCCCTGTGGACCATACCACCAGATGCGGGCCAAGAGCCTGTTCCAGAGCCGCTCCACGTCCATCGGATCTTCGCCCATCAGCAGAGGCGCGTATCCTCGTTCCACCACAGTCTTCACTGCTACGGCCGACTCGGGAAATTGTGAGATGCACTCGCCCCATCCAACCGTCCCATCATCGGCCTCGACGCGGGCGAGCGTGATGTGGCGGATAGTATTGTGATCGTGGGGCTCCGGATACTCAAGCGGATGTGCAGTGATGGACTTGATGCGCACTTTCCCTCAAACCTCCTCCACTTTTCCGGTGCATGAGGAGCGGAAAGCTGCATCAAGCAACTCGACTGTGCGCGCGCCCAAAGCAGCAGGGGAACGATTCTCGACGGGTTTGCCCTGAACCAAATCGACGAACGTGCGGAGGGGTTCGACGCACTTGTATTCTCCTGCCGCCGTGGTGACCGGTATAGAGATATGCCGTCCGTCATTGCGCCGCACTTCCAGTCTGGGCCGCTCAATGTCCAGGAGCAGCATTCCTTGGCTACCAAAAAGGCGGAGATCAACTTGGTATGTCGAACCCGGCGGCATAGTCGCAGCGCCGCCGAGCATTCCCGTTGCTCCGTTCTTGAAACGGCAACTGATCGCCTGAAAGAGATCCGCGCCGGTCTTGGAAGCGCCGAAAAGGGCAAATACCTGGGCCGGGTCGAGATCGGTAATCCAAAACAGTAGCGCAAGTGCGTGTGTGAGTTGCCCATGCCCGAAGCCGCCACCACGGGCCGGATCGCTCCAGGTTTCCGACGCGGGCTTCTGGAAAGCAGCCTCGGCAAACCCGGCGCCTTCGCCGCTGAACAGGTCACGTAGGGCGCTGGCCATGTGTAGGTGAACGTGCTGAACGACGCCGATTTCACCGCTTTGAACCAGCCGCTTCGCCTGCGCGGCGACAGCGGTGTAATTCCATCCATAAGGGATCAAGAAGTGCCGCTTTCGTTCTTCTAACAGGGCCAACACCCGCCTGGCGTCGGAAGCGGAGAGCGCCATCGGCTTCTCGCAGAGCACGTGCAACCCTTGTTCCAGGGCAGCGCAAGCGTGCTCGACGTGCAAATGGTGCGGCGAGCTAATCACGACTGCTTGAACCCGGTCCAGTGTCAGCAGTTCCCGATACTCTTCTGTGACGAAGGGGATCTGAAACCTATCTTGAATCCTCCTGAGCTTTTCCCTTGCGAGGTCACACACAGCAGCGACTTCAACGTCTCCAAAGCCTTGGAGTACCGGGATGTGGTTCTCCGTTCCCCACCATCCAGCCCCAATGAGACCAATCTTCAGCTTCTCTGACATCTCTTTTCCGGGACAGGGCCGCGCGGCAGAAGGGGTAAGCGCCGGTCTTTTTACTCATCTGGTTGGGGCCATGATCAATCGTCCCTGTCTGAATCATTCTTTCCCCAAGCGAGTGCCCAAGCATCCCATCTTTTCCGTTCACTGTCAAGCAACATTATTCGTTATGGTAACTATAATTTGATGTACCATCTGTTGGTCGGGCTCACTGCCCAGCCATACTTACGAATGGTTGTCGTTTCTCGTCAAGCTATTTGTTCAATTTGTTGACTGGGCGTCAATCGAGTTGTCTGAAAGTAAAAGTCTTTCTGTAAAAGTCTTTCTTGACAGCGAACATCGTGCTAGGGTATAAGCCCAGAGCTGATTCGTATCGCCAACGAGGCTCCCGGATCATCGGGTGGTTCTAGGCAGGCAACACGCAGTTGGCGCGAATGCTTTTCCCCGCGCAGTGCACCGCGATGTTTTGCGTCAACTGATCAAGCAGCCGGTCGCATGACTCCATCGCACGAGATTGACCTTCTTTAGGAGGAAACAATGTCCGGGACACTGTGTGCCGGCGCCGCCCGCCGTGTCATTAACCCGCTGCTTGGCACAAAAAAGGCGGGACTGCGCCTTTTTGGCGATCCGATCCAGGCCATCGAGAGCGACCTAACCGCGACGGTGCTTGTTCTGAGCAACGAGGATTCCAAGGTGGTCATTGTTGGGATCGATTTGTGTGTCATTAGTCGACGGGAGGCTGCCGAGTTGCGCGCTCGCGTAGCGCAGACGCTGGGCGTCGCGGTCTCGCATGTCATGCTCAACATGAGCCACACCCACAGCTCCCCTGCGATGCCCGAGTTC
>Ga0187846_10000895_pt1 | contig 17078 bp, 13 predicted proteins | sample TC_taG_FD_161473 | JGI IMG/M metagenome (GOLD analysis project Ga0187846, IMG submission 161473) | Biofilm microbial communities from the roof of an iron ore cave, State of Minas Gerais, Brazil - TC_06 Biofilm (v2) | ecosystem: Environmental > Terrestrial > Deep subsurface > Cave > Wall biofilm...
GTCCTCGTGGCAGGCGCTATTCGCGTCGAACCACATTCGACCGTGCGCGGCCTCCAGCTGAAGCTCGACGAGCTGGGCGTGCGGATGACGGTGGACGCGATGCGGGCGCTTGCGACCGGCGCACCCGTCTGGACACCGCAGGGCCAAGGCGGACACACTTTCCGCAAACCCACGCTCAAGGAGGAAGCCGACCTCAACCGGCGACATCCCGCGTGGCCCGCGGCAAGGAGCGTGCGCGATTACGCGAAGGATACGTTCTTTCGCGGGTACACCAACCTGTTTCGTCCGATTCCGCGGTATACGTTGAGCATCGCCAACCGGCAGCGCGTCATAGTGTTGCTCTACCACCGCGTCAACGATACACAGCGCGATAACCTTACCGTGGGCATCGAGCAGTTCGACGCGCAGATGGCGTGGCTCGCACGCCGCTATCCGCTGGCAAGCGTCGACGAGATTGTGTGCGGCGACTTCGATCGACGCGTCAGCCGACCCATCGTCGTCGTCACATTCGACGACGGCTATCTCGACAACTACGAGAATGCGGCGCCCATTCTGCTGCGGCATCGCATCCCGGCGGCCTTCTTCGTTTCCACCGGCGTGATCGGCGGCAATCAAGGTTTTGCTCACGATCGACATCTTGGTCCACTGCCCACGATGAACTGGGATCACCTGCGAGCGATGCGCGCTGCAGGCTTCGTCATCGGCTCGCACACCGTCAATCACATCGACTGCGGACGCGCCGACCTTTCACTCGTGGCTCGCGAACTGGAGGAGTCACGCGACGCGCTCGCCGGGGAGCTTGATGTGCGCGAGTCGATCTTCGCTTATCCCTTCGGCGGGCGCGAAAACATGAGGCCCGCGGCGCTCGAACTCGTCAAGCAGGCTGGCTACGTCGGTTGCCTTTCGGCCTACGGCGGCGCGAATGAGGGCGCGCTCGATCGGTTCAATATCCTCCGAACGGGGATTAGCTGCAAGTTCTCGATGGCGGCGTTTCAGGCACGCGTGGAGGGATTCGCGTGAGACCGCCGCTCATCGCGCATGTCATCCACCATCTGGTGGTCGGCGGACTGGAGAACGGCCTTGTCAATCTCGTCAACTGCATGCCGGAGAGCCGTTATCGCCACGCGATCGTGTGCGTCAAGGACTACTCCGATTTCCGAAATCGCATTCGTCGCCCCGACGTAGAGGTGATTGCGCTTCATCGCGAGGATGGGCGGCCGTTCAAACTCTATCGGCAACTGTACCTGGTCTTCAAAGCGCTGAAACCGGCAATTGTGCATAGCCGAAACATGACGGGGCTCGACAGCTTGTTACCGGCAACGCTTGCTGGCGTACCGATTCGGGTACACGGCGAGCACGGCCGCGACATGAATGATCCGGATGGTAGCAACCGCAAGTATCTGTGGTTACGCCGGCTACATCGACCGTTCGTTCAACATTACGTCACCGTGTCATCGGACCTCGAGCGCTATCTCGTGCAACGCGTCGGGATCGCTGCGAGGCGAATTACCCAGATCTATAACGGCGTGGATGCCAAACGCTTCGCGCCGGCGCCGGACTACCAGCGTCTAGCGATCCCTGGTGGGCCGTTTAATGGCGAGGAATTTTTTGTGATCGGCACCGTGGGGCGGCTCCAAGCGATCAAGGATCAAGTTACGCTCGTGCGCGCATTCGCACGTGCGCGGGCCCTCGATCCGCGGGCTGCCGGGCGGATGCGCCTCGCGATTGTGGGCGACGGCGCCGAGCGCGCCGCAATAGAGCGAACGGTGCAAGAAACCGCCCTAGGCGAGTTCGTGTGGATGCCGGGGGCACGCGAGGACGTGGCGCAAGTGCTGCGGGGATTCGATCTGTTTGTACTGCCCTCGCGCGGCGAGGGGATCTCAAACACGATCCTGGAGGCGATGGCGAGCGGGCTGCCGGTCGTCGCGACCCGTGTAGGCGGCAACCCGGAGCTGGTCGCCGAAGGATCGACCGGGTTGCTGGTTCGGCCGGGCGATCCCGATGTGATCGCCAAAGCGATCCTCGAATACGTCCGCGATCCGGCTCACCGGCTTGCGCACGCGGCCGCGGCGCGACGCCGCGCTGAGGAGTGCTATAGCCTCGAAGCAATGGTTGCGGCCTATGGCGCGCTCTATGATCGGCTGCTTGCTCGCGCCGGGCGCGCCACGAGTCCGCATGCACAACCACCGCGTTTAGCGAGCTAACGACCGAGACACCGCGTATGTGTGGCATTACTGGTGCGTTCGCGATCAACGACCGGCGGGCGATCCCGCGACTGCTCATCCACCGCATGAACGAAACGCAACACCACCGCGGACCGGACGAAGGCGGGATCCATCTCGAGCCAGGCGTCGCGCTGGGGCATCGCCGCCTCTCCATCATCGACCTCTCGACCGGGCAGCAGCCGCTGTACAACGAGGACTCGAGTGTATGCGTCGTATTCAACGGCGAGATCTACAACTACCAGGCGCTGATCCCCGAGCTCACGCGTCTCGGCCATACATTTCGGACCAAGAGCGACACGGAGGTGATCGTCCATGCCTGGGAAGCGTGGGGACCGGACTGTGTGAAGCGCTTTCGCGGCATGTTCGCGTTCGCGCTCTGGGACCGAAACAGCGAGACGCTCTTCCTCGGGCGCGATCGGCTCGGCGTCAAGCCGCTCTACTACGCACTGCTGCAAGACGGCAGTTTGATATTCGGTTCCGAGCTGAAGTCGCTCATCGCACACGGTGGCCTTGAACGAGCCCTCGATCCCTACGCCATCGAGGAGTACTTCGCGCTAGGCTACGTGCCGGAGCCGCGCACGATCTTCACCTCGGCGAAGAAGCTGCCGCCGGCACACACGCTAACGATCAAGCGCGGTCAGCCGCTTCCCGAGCCGGTCGAGTACTGGGACGTCCATTTCACCCTGGACAACCCTATCGCAGAGGTGGACGCCCAAGAGGAACTCGTCGCGCGACTGCGCGAGTCTGTCAGGCTACGGCTGATCTCGGAGGTGCCACTGGGCGCGTTTCTCTCGGGCGGTGTCGACTCGAGCGCCGTGGTCGCAATGATGGCGGGCCTCTCGTCGGAGCCCGTCAATACTTGCTCGATCGCGTTCAGTGACCCAGCGTTCGACGAGTCGAAGTACGCGCAGATGGTGGCCGACCGCTATCGCACCCGTCACTTCGTTGATCGCGTCAAGAGCGAGGACTTCGATCTCATCGATGCGCTCGCACAGTTGTACGACGAGCCGTATGCGGACAGCTCGGCCATTCCGACGTATCGCGTGTGTCAGCTTGCGCGCACCCACGTCACCGTCGCGCTCTCGGGCGACGGCGGGGACGAGAACTTCGCAGGCTACCGTCGCTACCGGTTGCACTTGCTCGAGGAACGGATGCGCTCGCCGCTGCCATTGTCGATTCGGCGCCCTTTTTTTGGCCTGCTTGGCAGGGTATATCCGAAGGCTGACTGGGCGCCAAGGGTATTTCGCGCCAAAACGACGTTCGAGGCGCTCGCGCGGACCTCGGTCGAGGGTTACTTCGACGGCGTCTCGGTCATGCGCGATTCGATGCGACGCCAGCTGTTCAGCAACAGTTTCAGGGCGAAGCTTACTGGCTACTCCGCAGTTGAGATCTTCTATCGATACGCGAGGCGCGCCGATTGCGACGACCCGCTGGCACTGATCCAATACATCGATCTGAAGACCTATCTGGTTGGCGACATCAATACTAAGGTCGATCGCGCGAGCATGGCCCATTCCCTAGAGGTGCGCGAGCCGCTAATGGATCACCCGCTGGTAGAGTGGCTCGCGACCCTCCGGTCGACGCTCAAGGTGCGTGGCAGGGGGAGCAAGTACGTGCTAAAGAAGGCGATGGAACCGCATCTCCCCGCCGAAATCCTGTACCGACCGAAGATGGGGTTTGCCGTACCGCTTGCGGGTTGGTTTAGGGGCCCATTGCGCGAGCGGGTGCGCGGGGCGGTCCTGGGGCCCGGTCTCATTGACACGGGTTTGTTCAATCCAGGGTATTTGCGCCACTTAGTCGATGCGCACCAATCCGGTGCGCGTGACTACAGCGCCCCTCTTTGGTCGCTGGTGATGTTTGATAGCTTTCTGCGTAACGTGCTCGGTGTCGCTGGCTCGGCACCGCTCCGACAGACGGCGTGATCAGGAACACGTGGGTTTCAATGTGGGTTGGCACGCATGCATGAAGGAACGATAAGTCGTGAATCCTGCAGACTTCAGCGGACAACTTGAGCAAAAGAGACTGCTGTTCGTGTCGCCGCGATTTCTATTTCCGGCAGATTGCGGCGGGAAAATACGCAGCCGAGACATCCTTCGCGGGATGAAGGGAGGGCGGTTCGAGATCACGCTCGCGTCACCCGAGCCCCTGGATGGCACACGCCAATTCGCCGATGAACTTCGGCGGGTATGCAACCGGTTCGTCGGTTGGCCTGAGCTCAAGCGAGGCGCACTCTGGATGGCCAGCCGATGCGTGTCGCTTTTGTCGCCCTATCCGGTTGCAGTTGCAAGCGATCGGTCAGAGGTCGGACGGAGAATGCTGCAGGCCGAACTCGCGCGTCGTCCCGATGTTGTCGTCGCGGATTTTCCGCATTCCATGGTGCTCCTGCCGGCGCGAGTCGCGAGCCCGTCGCTCCTCTTCACCCATAACGTTGAGGCCGAAATCTTTCGCCGTCACGCAACGGTTGCCCGACACTTGCTCCAGCGCGTGATGTGGCAGCAGCAGGAGGAAAAAATGCGACGGTTCGAGCATGCGGCTGCCCGCCGGGTTGACGCCGTGGTCGCCGTGTCGGAGCGCGATGGGAAACACTTCGAGCACGTCCGCGGCCAGGGCAGGGTGTTCGTCATCCCAACTGGTGTGGATCTCGACTACTTCTCCTTCTACGAGGGCGACTCGCCTGTGCCATCCGACGGCGGCACCGTGGTGTTTACGGGGTCGATGGATTGGCTGGCGAATGTCGACGCGGTTAGGTACTTCATGGACGAAGTATGGCCGCGCATTGTGCGTGCGCGGCCAAAGGCGAAGATGGTCGTGGTTGGTCACAGCCCGCCTAAGGCCCTGACCCAGGCCGCACACGACCGAGGACTCGCGTGGACATTTACCGGGTTCGTCGATGACGTCCGCCCCTATGTCAGAGATGCGCACGTGTACGTGATTCCGCTGCGGGTCGGCGGCGGTACGCGGATCAAAGCGTACGAGGCGATGGCCATGGGACGCCCGGTCGTCTCGACGACGGTTGGAGTGGAGGGGCTTCCGGTGGCACCGGATCAAGATTTTCTGTGCGCCGACAGCGACGAAGGCCTTGCTGTCGCGGTCGTGCGGCTGCTTGAGGATGCGTCGGCGCGACGCGCTCTCGCGGCAAGCGCCCGTCGATTCGTGGAGCAGCGCTACTCAGCGAACGTCGCGGCACGTGCGTTCGAGGAGGCATGTCTCCGCGCGATCTCGCTGACTGAGCCCGTAGCCGCGTGAAGAAGCCGGGCAGACCTAAGACGGATTGTTGACGCCGTGTGCGGTATCTACGGGATCTACGACTTCTCTGGCGCGACGGTTGATGTCCGGTCTTTGAGCGCGATGGGCCGCGTAACCGCCCATCGCGGACCGGATGACGAGGGCGCGCACGCGGACGGCCCTTGCGCCATTGGGATGCGCCGGTTGTCGATCATCGACCTCGCCGGCGGGCACCAGCCGATCAGCAATGCTGACGGAACGCTATGGGTCGTCTGCAACGGCGAGATCTACAACTTTGGCGAATTGCGCGCAGTGCTGGAAGCGCGTGGCCACCGGTTCAAGACGCACTCCGACAGCGAGGTTGTGTTGCATGCCTACGCGGAATACAGCGCTTCCTTCGTCGAACGGCTGAACGGCATGTACGCATTCGCGCTCTGGGATGCGCGGCGAGGGCGCCTCTTCGTCGGGCGGGATCGCCTGGGCATCAAGCCGCTCTACTATATGGCCAACGGCACGCGACTCGCCTTCGCGTCCGAGGCAAAGGCGCTGCTCGAGCTCCCCGGCATCGAGCCGCAAGTGGATACCGCCGCGCTGCAAGCGTATCTCGAGCTGGGCTATGTCCCGGCGCCACTAACGATGTTCCGCGGGATCCGAAAGCTACCTATCGGTTCGACGATGTCGGTGACGCGCGATGGCACGAGTATTCGCCAATATTGGCGCCCGCGCGGCGAAGTCGATCTCGCGCTCTCGGGAGGGGATTGGACACGCCTTGTTCGCGAGCGGATGGAGGAAGCGGTCAGAATGCAGATGGTGAGCGACGTGCCTATCGGCGCGTTTCTCTCTGGCGGCATCGACTCGAGCGCCGTACTCGCGTTCATGGCGAAGCACAGCGATACACCGGTGCATACCTACTCGATCGGCTTCTCCGGCAGCACTGCGGACCAGTACTACAACGAGCTGCCATATGCGCGCCAGGTAGCCGAATTGTTCCGAACCGATCACCGCGAGATCCTCGTGCGGCCGGATGTTGTCAGCTTGCTTCCGAAGCTGCTCTGGCACATGGACGAGCCGATTGCCGACAGCGCATTCGTGACGACGTATCTCGTGGCGGAGTTCGCACGGCGCGAGGTGACGGTGATCCTGTCGGGCGTTGGCGGCGACGAGCTGTTCGGCGGCTATCGACGCTATCTCGGCGAGCACTACATGAGATATCTCGCAGCAGCCCCGCGCCTGTTGAAACGAGCCGCCGCTGCGTTGGCCGATCGCCTACCCAGCGATCGGCATTCCCCATTGCTCAATTTCTCCCGGTACGTGAAGAGCTTCCTTAGCACGGCCGATCTCTCCTTCGAGGAGCGGTACCGTGCATACGTCGGCGTTTTTGCGCCGGCCGAAGCGCGAGAACTGCTAGCGGTTGCGCCATCGGATCGCTTCGACGCGATCGGCATGGCCTTTGATGTAGCGGAAGGAGACGATGCTCTCAACCGGATGCTCTGCGTCGATGCTCTCACTCAGCTGCCCGACGATCTGCTATTGCTCACCGACAAAATGACGATGGCTACTTCGCTTGAGTGCCGCGTGCCGCTGCTCGATCACGAACTGGTCGAGCTTGCGGCGCGCATTCCGAGCGGCGTGAAGGTGGCCAGAGGCGAGCTAAAGAGTCTGATGAAGAAGGCCCTAAAAGGTGTCCTGCCAGAGGAGATCCTCAACCGCCCGAAACGCGGCTTCGGCGCGCCGATGGGCGCTTGGCTCAAGGCGGAACTATTGCCGCTCGTCGAGTCCTTGCTGTCGCGCGCGGCGGTCGAGGCGCGCGGGTTCCTGCGCTACGAGCCGATTGGTCGCCTGATCGAGGACCACCGAGCGAACCGCGTGGACGGCACGGACCGGCTGCTCGCGCTCCTCAACTTCGAGGTCTGGTCGCGCATCTACCTCGATCGCGTTGCGCCGGTCGCGGCGGCTGATCAACTGCGCGAGGCGGTGGGGTGAAGATCTTGTACGTCTGTCACCGCTTTCCTTATCCACCGAAGCGGGGCGGGAAGATCCGGCCGTTCAACATGATCCGCCATCTCGCCGCGGCGCATGAAGTCACGGTCGCCTCGCTCGTGCGGTCGGATGCCGAAGCGATGGAAGCAAAGGGCATCGCGCCGTTCTGCACCGAGTTCCACGTGGCACGCGTGCGCAACTGGGCGCAGGTCGCGAGGATGGCCGCACGGCTCCCGACAACGGTGCCGTCGTCGATGGGATTCTTCTATTCTCCGCAGCTCGCCCGCACGATTCGCCGCGTGCTGCGTGAGCGGCGCTTCGATTTGATCTTAGTCCATTGCTCCTCGGTTGCGCAGTACGTCGCGTCCGTGCGGGACGTCCCGAAGATCCTTGACTTCGGCGACATGGATTCGCAGAAGTGGCTCGAGTACGCGCACTACAAGCCCTTTCCCTTGAGCACTGGCTACTGGCTGGAAGGGGTGAAGCTCGAAGCCGAAGAACGCCGTCTCGCCGCAGCCTTTGACACTTGCACGGCGACTACGCGCGCGGAATGGGAGACGCTGTATGAGTATGGCGTCAAAACGCCCAGCGACTGGTTCCCGAACGGCGTCGACACCGAGTTTTTCGCGCCCGATTCGGAGCCGTACGATGCCAATACGATCTGTTTCGTTGGGCGTATGGATTACTACCCGAATCAGGAGTGCATGTTCGACTTCTGCGAGCGCGTGCTGCCGCTGGTGCGCGCCCTGCGCCCGGCACTGAAGCTCATCATCGTCGGTGCCGACCCGTCGCCGAAAGTTCGGCGTCTGGGCGAGATCGCAGGCGTGACGGTGACGGGCTCGGTGCCCGATGTGCGGCCGTACGTCCGCCGATCGGCGCTTATGGTCGCACCGCTCAACATCGCACGCGGCACTCAGAATAAGTTGCTCGAAGCGATGGCAATGGGCGTGCCAGTGGTGACGAGCCGAGTTGCTGCTGGCGGCGTGGACGCGATCGCAGGCGAGCACTTCCAGGTCGCGAGCACGCCGCAAGAGTATCGCGACGCGATTCTCCGGATTCTTGCGGACGCGTCGGAGCGCAACCGACTTGCTGCAGCGAGTCGGACGCGGATGCTGTCGCACCACGCTTGGCCGAGCTCCATGCGCCGGCTCGACTCGATCATCGCGCGCTGCATCGATGGGTTTTCGCTAACCACAGCCAAGGAACAGCTCGCTTCATGAACATCAGCATTTTTGGTCTCGGCTATGTCGGTGCGGTGTCGCTCGCGTGCCTTGCCCGTGACGGGCATAACGTGATCGGCGTCGACATCGACCAGGCGAAGCTCGATCTGATCGGCGCCGGCAAGACGCCGGTCGTCGAACAGGGCATGGTCGAGCTGATGGCCGAAATCGTCGGGAGCGGGCGCGTCGCTGTGACGCGGGATACGCGCGAGGCGGTGGCCCGCAGCGATCTGTCGCTCATCTGCGTCGGCACACCATCGGCGCCAAACGGCAGCCAGGACCAGTCGGCGATCCTCCACCTCGCGAAAGACTTCGGTGTTGCACTGCGCGAAAAGCGCTCGGTGCACGTGATCGTTTTCCGCTCGACGCTAGTCCCGGGCACAGTGGAAGATGTCCTGCGGCCGATTATCGAGCGCGAGTCGGGGAAGAAGGACGGCGTCGACTTTCACGTCTGCTTTCAGCCGGAGTTCCTGCGCGAGGGTACTTCGATCCGCGACTACGACAAGCCGCCCTTCACCATCGTCGGTGCAGCAGCCAAGGCGCCGCTTGATGTCCTGCGAAGCCTTTTCGGGCACCTGCCCTGCGAGTTCCATGGCACGTCAATCCGGGCGGCCGAGATGGTGAAGTACTGCTGCAATAATTTTCACGCTCTCAAAATCACGTTCGCAAACGAGACCGCGCGCTTGTGCGAGGCGCTGGCGGTCGATCCGTTTGAAGTTATGGACCTTGTATGTAGGGACACGCAACTCAACATCTCACGCGCCTATTTGAAGCCGGGATTCGCGTTCGGAGGATCGTGCCTCCCGAAGGATCTGCGGGCGACAACGTACCTCGCAAAGACACGGGATGTTGAACTGCCGGTACTGGGGAGTCTCCTCGAATCGAATCGCGCGCACATCGATCACGCGATCGCCAAGGTCATTGGATCCGGCAAGCGCCGTATCGGAATGATTGGACTTTCGTTCAAGACCGGAACCGATGATTTGCGCGAGAGCCCGCTCGTCGCACTTGCTGAGCACTTCATCGGCAAGGGACTGAACCTACTCGTGTACGATCCTGATGTCCACCTATCGAATCTGTTGGGGGCCAATCGGCGATTCATAGAGCGCCACGTACCGCACATCGGTCTGCTGATGCGCGGCGAGATCGAGCCCGTGATCGCCCAATCGGAGGTACTGGTAGTTGGGTTGAGCGACGCGCAGGTGTTCGAGGCTATCCGCAAGCGCACGCGCCCCGACCAGATTGTTGTCGACCTGGTCAACATTCCCGATCGGCGGGGGATTGCGGCACGGTACGTCGGGCTCTGCTGGGGGTAGTGCTGAAATAGTGTGACGCAATCGGCGTCTGCACGGGTTCAGTCACTAGCTACGCGCGACCGGCCGAGTCACAACCAGTGCTTGAGAGTTTTTCCTCCACGGCCACGAGCGGACTGGCTGCAAGCGGGACCGGCGCCGATGATGCACGCTCGCGCAAGCTCCAGCTGCTAACCTTTACGACGCTATATCCGAGCGCTGTGCAGCCGCGGCATGGAATCTTCGTCGAGACCCGGCTCAGACACCTCATTGCCACGGGAGCCGTCGAGGCCCGAGTCGTCGCGCCTGTTCCTTGGTTTCCGTTTGGTGCGACCGTGTTCGGACGATATGCCAAGTTCGCACGAACTCCGCGCACGGAGGACCGGTCGGGGCTATTAGTGCATCACCCACGCTACATCGCGATTCCTCGGATCGGGGTGCTTGGCCAACCGAGGAGCCTTGCATGGGCGGCCGCTCAGAAGATTGCAGCGATGGTTGCCGAAGGCTACGAGTTTGATGCGATCGATGCTCACTACTTCTTTCCAGACGGAGTGGCCGCTGCGTACCTTGCAAAGCGCTTCGGTAAGCCGTTCGTCGTGACTGCGCGCGGCAGTGACATTAACCTGATTGCCCAGTCCGCCAGACCTCGCAAGATGATCCTCGACGCAGCCCGCACCGCGGGACGCTTAATCGCGGTGTCCGCAGCGCTCAAGCGCGCGATGATCGAGCTGGGAATAGAAGCGGAGCGGATCGTCGTGTTACGCAACGGCGTGGACCTCGAATTGTTTCGGCCGATCCCGATGTCCGATGCACGCCACCGGCTCGGGCTGGGACCTGGGCGGCTCGTCGCGTCAGTTGGCAACTTGGTGCCCGAAAAGGGACATGATCTCGTTATCCGCGCAATCGCAGCTATGCACAGCGTTTTTGGCGTTATCGTCGGCGAAGGCCCGGACAAACGGCGGCTGGAACGATTGGCGATAGAGTCGGGAGTCGGCGATCGTATTCGTTTCCTCAAGGTTGTACCTCAGGACGAACTTGCGATCCTCTATAGCGCTATCGACGTTCTGGCGCTCGGCTCCGTGCGAGAGGGTTGGCCCAACGTGCTGCTTGAGGCTATGGCGTGCGGCGCGCCGGTAGTCGTCACGGATGTAGGCGGCGTGCGCGAGATCGTGACAAACATGGACGTTGGAAGAATCGTCGGCGGGCGTGATAGCGCTATGTTCGCCGCGGCCATCGAGCAGGTGATCACAATGCCGCCCGACCGGACACGCATCCGGCGTTACGCCGAGGGGTTTGGCTGGGAGCCGGTTTCTCTGGGGCAGCTGGATCTTTTCGCGGAGTTGGTGAACCGGAACCGAGAAGAGACTCGAGTCTAGCCATGATCCTACAGCTGATGTATCGGTTGGCTGCTCCTGCGGGACGGGACTCGCGCCTTACGGTGATGATCTATCACCGCGTAATGCGCCAACCCGATGCGCTGCTGTCCTCCGAACCGGATGAACGTGAGTTCGAGGCGCGGATGCGCAACGTCAAGAGCTGGTTTAACGTCCTGCCGCTCCCCGAGGCGATCATGCGCCTGCAGGAGGGCACTTTGCCTGATCGACCGCTCGCGATCTCCTTTGACGATGGGTACGCCGATAACTTCGAGGTCGCGCTACCTGTCTTGCGTAGGCTGGGACTCTCCGCGACCTTCTTCGTCGCTACCGGATTCCTCGATAGAGGGCGGATGTGGAACGACACTGTAATTGAGACGGTGCGGCGCTGCCAGGGCGACGCGCTTGATCTATCAGCGCTCGGACTTGGACGCTATGAGACTTCCACGATCGAACAGAAACAACAGACAATCGATTCGCTGTTGAAGCATCTGAAATACATGGAAGACGTGCAGCGCACGGATGTCGTGGCACGCATCGCCGAGACCTGCCCATCGCCCTTGCCGCACGACCTGATGATGACCTCGGCGCAGGTGCGTGAACTGCACCGTGCCGGCATGACCATCGGCGCACACACTGTAAATCATTCAATCCTGTCGGGATTGAGCACAATCCGCGCTCGGGGCGAGATTGCACAAGGTCGGGAGCATCTGTACGAGATTGTCGGCGTGCCGATCACTTTGTTTGCGTATCCGAACGGTAAACCGGGTCAGGACTATGGGCCGGAGCACGTCGCGATGGTCAAGGAGCTCGGCTTCAGCGGCGCCGTTTCCACCGCTTGGGGCGCGGCCCAGACCGGGTGCGATATCTATCAGGTCCCACGCTTCACACCGTGGGATCGCAGCGCATGGAAGTATGGCATTCGACTGGCGCAAAACCTGCGACGTTCGCACTATGTCACAGTGTGAGTGGACGCGGATTCGCGGCGCGCTTGCGCGCTTGACCCTCGGGTTCGCCGACGCACGCCGGGGCGAGGGAGAACGTTCTTTCAGTTGTGGTCCCTGCGGTGTATGAACCAATAGATGAACATCACGGCGAGATGGATCAAGGCATTGGTGTCGTACCTCCCGCGGGCAATTCAGTTCGAACTCAAACGGGCGTATTTCCTCGTCCAAATCTGGCGTGGCACATTTATTCCTAACGAGCCTGAGATCGCTGCGATTCCGAGCCTCGTACGCGTCGGGGATTGGGCGATAGATGTGGGAGCCAACGTGGGCTACTACACCTGCCAGCTTGCTCGGTGTGTCGGCCCGAGCGGGCGTGTCCTTGCGTTCGAACCCATTGCGCAGACATTCGAGCTTCTCGCCGCAAACGTGCGAGCGCTGAATACCAGAAACATAACGTTGTTCAATGTTGCCGCGTCTTCGTCCGCTGCCATCGTTGGGATGGACATTCCGATGTTCTCCGAAACGGGTCTCGACAACCTCTACCAGGCCCGCCTTACAGGGCAAGGCGAGTATGCTGTCCTATGCTTGCCGCTTGACGGGATTCCAATTCCTGAACCGGTTAGACTGGTGAAAATCGACGCCGAGGGCCACGATCTCCAGGTCCTCAAGGGAATGGAATCCCTCATCCGCAAGGACCGACCAGTGCTGATCGTTGAAGCATCAGAAACTGGTGAGATCGCAGACTGGCTCAGGGAGCGCGGCTATGCGATTAGCAAGGCCCCGGGCTCTTCCAACATCCTGGCAAAGCCTAGGGGGTAGGCGCAACCAAACGAGGTTGCGATTCTGTACAGGACCATTGAAAGGCCCTCGACTAAGGAGCGCCGATGGTGATCGATCGGTCCTGACGGGGCGCCGGCGGGCTTGAACATGTGGGACTCAGTTCCATGCCGGCAAGTCGAAGCGTCGGCCTGAGTAGACATTTGACACAGAATCCGGCCTGACCTAACCTCCGCCCGCGGGTACAGTGCCATCATGACGATGGCATGACATGTGGATTTTTCACAGTCGCCAGCAACTTCTGAGGCTGTTGCAATTGTAGTCGCCTATTATGACGCCGTCATCGCTAACAGTGTCAATCCGCTTCCAAAGCTGACCCCTTTTCCGCGTGCAATTCTGACCCCGGCAAGCTGATGTGCGGGGCAGTTTGTTCGGTTTGCGCTGACTGCGTGGGTCGGCCGGGACGACGACGCGGTTGCCTCGGTCCTCATCGCCTCTATTGCGCCTCCTAGGTCGCGCGTGAGCTGAGTTAGCGCGCTCCAGGCCGCTGGAGAATCGTGCCAGGTCGCTAAAACCGCGGGAATCGTGGTATGGGGTGTGCCGGCGCATGGTCAATCGCGATGCTTGAAGCGCCAGGATTCGTTGCCGGTCTCGACGATGTCGCAGTGATGGGTGATGCGATCGAGGAGCGCCGTGGTCATCTTCTGATCGTGAAACACCTGCGGCCACTCGGCGAACGCGAGGTTTAATGCGGTGACGGTCTTTATGCGGAGTTCAGTACCGCCGGGGTAGCGACGCGGCGCAACTCTCCGCAGTATCGGGCAGTACCGCTGCTGGCAGAGCACTCCGCATAACAATGACCTCCTTCGCCTGGCAACAGGTCTATCGAAGGAGGTCGCCATGCTATCCGAGTACTTCGAGGCACCCGAGCGCATCCGCGCCATTCGTAGTAGCCCCTCCGGAGCGCTGATTGAAGCTTTCGCCGAACAGCTGTTCCGGCGTGGCTACGCGGAGATATCCGCCCGCCGCCACATTCGAGCAGCAGAACACCTCATGCATTGGGCCAAGCGCCGAGCTCTGTCCAATCATGATCTGGACGACCGCGTGCTCAAGCGTTTCGCTGAGCACCTCAGCCGATGCCGTTGCGGCGGCTATTCTTGCGCCAAGCATGGGGAGGTTGTGCACGGTGCGAGGCTGTTCTTGCGACATCTACAGAGCGTGGATGCGCCAGCCGTGCGCGAGCGGCAGCCCGTTCCGGCAGAGCCAGAGTTGTTGAAGGCGTTCTACGCGTGGATGCGCGCTGGCCGCGGAACATCTGACCAAGGACTCTACAACTACGGCCTTCGAATTCGTGAACTGCTCAAACACATTGGTGGTGACCTCCGTGAGTTGGATGCGCGTTGCTTGCGGCAGTTCGTCCTGAAGCAGAGTCAACGTGGTCGGTGGGTAGCGCAGGGGTGCAGAACTGCAGTACGCATGTTCCTGCGGTTTCTGATTGCCGAGGGCCACTGCCGCGCTGGCCTCCTGGGCGCCATCCCGGTCGTGCCCCATTGGCGCCTGGCGTCCCTGCCGCGCTATCTGCCCGCGGAGGACGTGGAGCGCCTCATTGCCTCCTGCGACCGATCCTCGTCCGTGGGCGAGCGCGATCGCGCCATCCTGCTTCTGCTCGCTCGCCTTGGCCTGCGCGCAGGCGACATCGTGCATATGCGCCTGCCCGACATCGACTGGAAGAGCGCTTGGATTTATGTGAGTGGCAAGAGTCGCCGGCAGACACGCTTGCCGCTGACCCAGGAGGTGGGGCAGGCGATCGCGGCCTATGTGCAAGCCGCACGGCCGCCGGCGAACACGGACGCGTTGTTTCTTTGTTCGCGTGCTCCCTTCCGTGCCTTGGGTTGCCACTGCACCGTCTCGATGATCGTTGCCAGCGCATTTCGGCGCGCAGGCATCCAGCGTCCCAGCCGCGGTGCCGCACATCTATTGCGCCATTCCGTGGCCAGTTCGATGTTGCGGCACGGGGCATCGTTGCAGGAGATCTCGGTTCTGCTTCGCCACCGCAGTATTGAGACTACGCAGATCTATGCCAAGGTCGATGTCGGCGCGCTGCGGCAGATCGCGCAACCTTGGCCCGAGGTGCCGTCATGTTAGCCCCGGCCGTTCGATCCTACCTATCGTTGCGCCGCCGCCTTGGGTTCGTGCTCAAAGAGGTCGGTCAGCACCTCACCAGCTTTGCCGCCTATTCGGATGCCAGGGGGCAGCGCTACCTGAACGCGCAAACCGCAATCGAGTGGGCCAGTCAAGCGCCCTCGGTCTATCAGCGCGCGCGGCGGTTGGCCGATGTCGCTCGCTTTGCTCGTTACCTGCAAGCCGAAGACGAGCGCCACGAGATTCCGCCCGCCGTGTTCGGCCGCAACCATCGTCCGCGCCGGCCCCCGTATGTGCTCTCGGACGAACAGATCCGGCGACTGATCGAACTCGCCGCGCAGTCGGGTTACCGCACGCTACGGCGGCAGACCTACAGCACGCTATTCGCGTTGCTGTCCTGTACCGGGCTTCGCGTCTCCGAAGCCATCCGCTTGAGATACAACGACATCACGCCGGACGGACTGGTGATTCGCGCCACCAAATTCCAGAAGAACCGGCTCGTTCCGCTGCATGACACGGCGCGCGCCGGCCTCGAGCGGTATCTGCAGCAACGGCGCCCATATGCACCCTTTGATGATCACGTGTTCATCTCGCTGCGACGCAAGCCGTTGTTGATCTCAGACGTTGAGGCTGCATTCGAAACGGTAGTGGCCAAACTCGGCCTGCCAACCGGACGCGGCCAACGCCATCCCACACCCCACTCGCTCCGGCACGCCTTCGCGATCCGGGCGTTGCAGACCTGCCCCGATGGACGCGATCACATTACCAAGCACATGTTGATGCTGTCGACCTATCTGGGACACTGCAATGCGTCGCTCACCTACTGGTACCTCGAGGCGGTACCGGAACTCATGCGTAGTATTGCTGAGCGCTGCGACGAGCACCTCGCCGGAGGTGCATCATGACCGCTCTGGCCCCGCAGCTCAGTGCCTTCTTCCAACAGCGCCTCACATCGGAACGCCGCGTGAGCCCCAACACCTGCGACTCTTATGCCTATGCCTTCAAGTTGCTTCTCGAGTACGCGCACAAGCGCCTTGGGGTCGCGCCCTCGCAGCTCGAGCTGGAACAGATCAATGCGGCCCTGGTGGTTGGCTTCCTCAACGATTTGGAGACCACACGCTCGAACGGACCTGCGTCCCGCAATGTACGGCTCGCCGCTATCAAATCCTTCATGCATTTCATCGAGTATCGCGTCCCATCGGCCCTCGACCAGGTCCGGCGCGTCCTCGCCATCCCGATGAAGAAGACCGACACACGGCTGGTTAGGCACCTCACGGCTACCGAGATCCAAGCGCTGCTCGATGCACCCCAGCCGGTTGATTGGGCGGGTATCCGAGATCGCGCCATGCTGCACTTGGCCTTTGCCGCCGGGTTGCGCGTATCCGAACTGATCGGCCTTCGGCTCGAAGATTTGTCACTGCAGCCACACGCCAGCATTCTTGTGCATGGCAAGGGACGCAGGGAGCGTTGCCTGCCGTTATGGAAGCAAACGACAGCGGCCGTGCGGGCTTGGTTGGCTGTCCGCGGAACACCTGCAGTGCCAGAGCTGTTTGTCAACGCGCGGCGCGAAGCCATGTCGCGTGCCGGCTTCGAGTACATATTGGAGAAGCACATTCGCACAGCGAGTCAGCGTTGTCCCTCCCTGTCAAGCAAACGCATCTCCCCCCATGTGCTGAGACACAGTTGCGCGCTGACAGTACTGGAAGCAACCAAAGATCTGCGCAAAGTCTCGCTGTGGCTCGGTCACGCCAACATGCAGACGACCGAGATATACACCCGCGCCGACCCATCCATCAAACTCGAGGCACTGGACGCGGCAACAGCACCGCACCTGCGGTCGGGTCGGTTTCGCGCGAGCGACAAGCTGATTGCGTCTCCGATGGCCCATTCCATTATG
>Ga0187846_10000896_pt1 | contig 17072 bp, 11 predicted proteins | sample TC_taG_FD_161473 | JGI IMG/M metagenome (GOLD analysis project Ga0187846, IMG submission 161473) | Biofilm microbial communities from the roof of an iron ore cave, State of Minas Gerais, Brazil - TC_06 Biofilm (v2) | ecosystem: Environmental > Terrestrial > Deep subsurface > Cave > Wall biofilm...
GTTTGCCTGATCGACGCGCTGCGCGATGACCTCCAGACTTCCGAGAGCGCAAACTCTTCACTCTTGACGCTTCCGATGGGACTATGTTTGCGCGCATCGTTGCTGGGTGCCCAGCCCGGCGCACCGATACTGTTGCTCTTCGAGCCGTTCTCGCACATCGAGGAGCGGAGTCTTTCGCCGCGCGAACGCGAGGTTGCTACGCTCGTCGTCAGCGGCCTTTCAAACCGGGAGATAGCAGCGCGATTGGTGTTGGCCAAACACACCGTCGAAAGCCATCTCAAGCGCATCTTCTCAAAGATGAACGTTCGGACGCGCGCAGGTCTTGTCGCCAAAATGCTCGGCTGGCCGTATCTGGCGGAGCCCGAAGAAATCAACTAGACGCGCGGCCCGCGCTGCGATCCGCGCGCCAGCAGCGCGCCAAGTGCGCCGCCGGCCAGTCCCATCGCGACGTCAAAGGACTGCTGCTCAAGCGATTCCCGAGCGCCGGAAAACAATCGCTGGCACAGCTCGATGAGCGCGCTGTAACCGCCGACTGTTACGCTCACCTGCGCCGTGCCCCACGCCCGACCGAACGCGTGCGCCGTTCGCGCGAACAAGAAGCCGATCAGCCCGAACGCGACGACGCTGTAGCTCTTGCGCAACAGTACGTGCCAAGTCAGCCAACTGGGTGACGTCACCTCGTATGCGGCGTTAGAAACGGCCACCAGCAAGAGGAGCGTCGCAGCCAAAGCGCTGAGCGCGAACCAGAGCCAAGCCCTTTTCGTTTCGAGATCGGCCACTAAAGTGGAGCTTTAGCGCCAACGCGTCGCTCGTCCGCTTTGATGCGAGGCTCCCCTCTAGGCCCGGCTCTGGGACCTCTGGACCGCCGTGCGTGGTGTTCCAGGCCCACAGACCCGCGCTTGCAGGACGCTAGCATTCTTCAAGCTGCGTCCATTTCTCGGTAAGATGATTGCGTGCTGAGCCTGATCTTGACTTTGGCGCTGGTCGGCGACCCAGGCAGCCTTCCAGGCAGCGTGCCAGGCAGTCAGCCGGTCACGGCCTCAACGCCGGCATCGACATCCCCCGCGGCTTCCATAGATAAGGTGCCTCAGCCACAGACGGTTCAGGATCCCGGACCGAGCAACGAACCGTATAGGATTCATGTCGGCGATCAGCTCTTCGTCGAGGTCTTTGGGGATGCCACGCTCACTCAGGCAATCACGGTGTTGCCTGGCGGCGACATCTTCTATCCCCTCGTCGGGAGAATCCACATCGACGGCCTGACGCCCGGCGACGCCGCGTATAGAATCCGCGATGTGTTGCGCACTTACGTTCGTGATCCGATCGTGACGGTTTCGGTGACAGCACAGGGACCGATCGGCGTGTTGGTGCTCGGCAACGTCAAAAACCCGGGCAAGTATCTGATACCTGCGACATCGCGTGTTTCGGACGCCCTGGCAGCGGCGGGCGGCCTCGGGCCAGTTGATGGCGACTTTCCCAATGCTCGCGTCGGCGCGCTCAACGGTACCGTTCAAACGGTCTCATTGCAGAAGTTACTGCACGACGGCGACACATCAGTCGACGTGCGCCTCAGCAACGGCACAACGTTGTATGTGCCCGCCCCCGCGGTGTTCATCGTTGAGGTTCTTGGCAGTGTCGAGAAGCAAGGCGACGTCACGCTGCATGAGGGCGACACGCTCGCAATGGCAATCGCTAAGGCGGGCGCCACACCGAACGCCAATCCCGATCTGAACCACATCGAGATCAAGCGCACGATGCCCGATGGAACGACTAAGACAATCAACGCGAATCTCTACGATGTGCTCAAGCGAGGTGACCTCTCCAAGGACGTAGCGATGCAAAAGGGCGACATCGTCTATGTGCCGCAGGCGAAGCATCCGATGTTGAACGGCATTTTCAACGCGTTGACGTCACTACTCTTGATCTTCAAGTAGGTGTTATGAGCGAAGAAACCGTTCGACTGCCAGCGCGCCAACTGAACCACGCCATCACGACAGGCTTGCCCTTAAGGTTTACAGACGAACATCAGGCGCCGGATTTCAATTGGCTTACGAACCTTTTCTGGCGGCGGCGGCTCGTATTCGTCGGGATTCTCGTAGGCTTCCTAAGCTTGGTCGTGCTCATGACCCTCGCCACGCCAAAAACCTACACCACGACTACCAAGCTCATCGTCGGCAATTCCTCCGGGCCAAGTCTGCATCCGGCCGGCAATAACGATACGTCCCTGCCGGTCCTCAACGCCCTCATCGGTGGCCCCACCGGACGCACGCCTGAAACTTACGTGGAGCTTATTCAAGAGATTCCCGTGGCGCAGCGCGTCATCGATAACCTCAATCTGCACACCTCAGCGAAGGCGCTCCTGGGCAATGTCATCGCCAAGCCGGTAACGGACACCTCGATCATCCAGTTGTCAGTCTCGTGGACCAATCCGCAAACTTCGGCGATGATCGCCAACGAATTCGCTAATGTCTTCGTGGAACGGGAGCGTGAGCTGATAGGCGACCAGGCAACTTCGGCAATCAAATTCCTGTCGACGAAGATTCCAAACGCACATGCTGACTTGCAAAAAGCCGATGCTGAGCTTGCCGACTACCAGCGCACCCATACAGGCGCATTCGTTAATGGCGCGACGCAGGGCGTGATCACGAACCTCTCAGCCTTGCAGACGCGCTTGGCGCAGGTGCAAGTCGACGAGAGCCAGGCGAAGGCCCAACTTTCAGACGTCCGCGCGCAGCTCACTTCAATGTCGCCCACTGAGAACGCCGCGACCAACACAACCGTGAATCCCGTCGTTGCAAGCCTGCAGCAAGAGCTAGCGCAAGTTGATGTCCAGCTTGCCGCAGCACGCCGCCAATACACAGAACTGCATCCGACAGTCGTGGCGTTGCGGCAGCAAAGATCTCAGATACAAAACCAGATCGCAAAGCTGCCGCAAACCGTCGTGGCGGGCCGGACAATCGCGGTGAGTCCGACGTATGAGAAACTACGCGAGCAAGCGGCGGGGCTAGAGGCCCAGATCGCGTCCGACGAGGCGCAGGCAAAGGCGCTGAAAATACAGGACGCGCAACTCACGCGAACCGTCAAGGATCTGCCGACGGAAGCAGTCCAGCTCGCGGACTTGCAACGTAAGGAGAAGCTAGCGGAGGCGGTCTATACCTCACTAGAAGACAGATACAACGAAGCCGTGATAGCGCAAACCGCTACGCTGAGCGATGTCTCTATCACGCAGCCGGCACTGGCGATCTTGGCGGTCAAGCGACCAAGCCTTACCGTGAATGCGATCATCGGGCTCTTGATCGGCTTGGTACTCGCGGTGAGCGGCGTCTTTCTTGTCGAGTATTTCGACAATACGTTCAAAGACGAACACGACATCGGCCGCAGACTGCCGCTGCCGGTCCTCGCCAGCGTTCCGCGTGTTACGAAGAGCGATCTCAAAGCGTTGCCGTGGTTGAAAACCATGACAGCGGACGCTTTCTTGCAGCTTATCACCGCTTTGCGCTACTCTTCGGATGAGCCCTTGCGCTCGCTTGCCATCACGAGTCCTTGCCGCGGCGACGGCAAGTCGACGCTCGCCCTCAATTTCGCGATTGCGCTTGCGGACGTGTCGCCCGGCAGCGTCTTGATCGTCGACGCGGACTTGCGCAAGCCGACGTTGCACCGCCGAGTCGGCATCGCCGCGCCTGAGGTCGGGCTTTCGGATGTGTTGGTTGGTCCGGTAAGACTTGACGAGGCCGTGCAACCTACGAAGTACAAGGGACTCGTGATACTGCCGGCCGGCCCTACGGTGCCGAGTCCGATGCGGTTGTTCCAGACAGAGCGCTTCGAGCGGCTGTGCGTAGAAATGCGCGACAAATACATGTATGTCATCATCGATACGCCCGCGGTTTTAGAGGTCTTCGACGCGACCCTCATAGCGTCCAAGTCCGACGGAACTGTCGTCGTGATAGCCGCGGGGCGAACGGAAGTTCCTCAAGCTGCCCGCGCCGTCGAGCGATTGTCGTCGATCGGCGACCCAAATGTACTGGGCATCGTGCTCAATCAAGTGCCACCGGCGGCGAAGGGCTACGGATACTATTCACACGGCTATTACTCGCAAGACCTGGCGCCGCTCGTGTCTGAGGACGCCATCACGCCGGTCGTATGAAGACGGCGACGCACTCACTCGCACTGATCGCATGAGCGGTATGCCAGGCGCAGAGTTGTCAATCCGAAAGGCAGGTTCGTGGTGACGCGTGCGCCGCGTGTCGGTGTCATCGGCGCAGGCGAACGAGGTCGTCAGCTGATCCGCATTTGCTACGAACTGGGTGCATTGGCCGGTGTGTGTGACGTGTCGCAGCCCTCACTCCGGGAAATCGCGGACACCTATCCGGATGTCGAGCTTCACACAGGAGCGGATGATTTGGTGCGCGCGCCACTCGAAGCGGTCTTGATCGCCGCCCCAGCCGAGCTGCACGCTGAGCTTTCGCTTCAGGTGCTCGCAGCCGGTAAGCACGTCTTCGTGGAAAAACCGTTCGCGCTTTCGGTGGTGGACGCTGAGGCGGTTGCGGCCGCGGCCGTCGCGACTGGACTGCAGGTCTTTGTCGCCCATTTGCTCATCTATCACCCGGCGGTCCGCAAGTTGCGCAGCATCATCGCGTCGGGCGCAATAGGGCGACTCTGGCATCTGCGTTCGCGCCGTTCGAGCCTCGGCAAGCTGCGACAGCTAGGGAGCGTTTGGTGGAACGTCGCGCCGTACGACGTTTCGCTCATGCTCGCGCTCATGGGCGAAGAGCCGACCAGCGTGGTCGGCGCTCAGGCAGGCTGGTTGACCACCCGTTCACCCGATGCCGCGTACGCCGACTTCCAATTCGCGCGTTGCAGATCCGCGCATATCGAAGTCAGTTGGCTAGACCCTAACGAGATGTGGCGTTGCGACGTGTTCGGCTCCGAAGGGGTAATCACGATCTCTGAATCTCCGAGCGGATCGCGCATGACGCTGACCGGATGCGGCGCACGCTCGGACGAGCGCGGCATGCTGTTCGCATGGCGCGGCGACGAGACCGAAATCGAATTTGAAAGTGTCGAGCCCCTGCGCGAGCAGGTAGTCGCGTTTCTGACGTCCATGCGGTTCGGCATCGCGGCCGAAACGGACGCCAGCGAAGGATTGGCGGTTGTACGCGCGCTCGCACGGGCCGACCGTGCTTCTCACGTCAACGGGGCAGTGGAATCCCGGGCGTAGCTTGTCTGGTGTTCTAGGCGACGACCGGTTCGAGCCCGCCGATTGCGTTGGCGACGCCAAGGGTGCGGACGGCGAATCCTGCGGCGCGCCACGCCTCGCGGTCGAGGAAATTGCGGGTGTCGATCAGGACTTTGCAGCGGACTAGCGGTGCGACGGCGCGAGGATCAATCTCGCGGAACACTCGGTGGTCGGTAATTAAGACGATAGCATCGGCGTCACGAACCGCCTCTTCAAGGTCCCTCGCCAAGGGAGCCCACGATTCGCGCGCCAGCGGATCATACACCGCGACGCTGTGCCGGCGCTCCTGAAGCAGCCGCAGAACGGCGAGCGTTGGACTTTCCCTGGTGTCGTCCACATCGGCCTTGTAGGCGGCCCCGAGTAGCGTGATCTTAGGCGGAATGGTCGACGGTGAGAGCATCTCGTCGATCAGTTTTGCGACAGCGTGCGGCATGCGCTCGTTCACGCGTCGAGCCGTCTGGATGAGCTCGGTGATGAACGGATTCGCGTTGGAAAGGAAGTGCGGGTCGACCGGGATGCAATGTCCGCCGACGCCGGGCCCGGGATTCAGCACGTGAACCCGTGGGTGTTTGTTGGCGAGGCGGATGACTTCCCAGGCGTCGACCCCCAACGCTTCAGAGAGCAGTGCTAGCTCGTTGGCGAAAGCGAGGTTAACGTCGCGGAACGTGTTCTCGACGACCTTGATCAGCTCAGCTGTAAGGCAGTCTGTAATGCAGATCTCGCCCATGCAGAAGGAAGCATACAGCTCGCGGGCGACCTCGGCGTCGACGGGGCGTCGGCCTCCGATGACGCGCGCGTTATGGCGTAGCTCTCGTACTATCGTTCCCGGGATGACCCGCTCGGGACAGTGCGCGATGTGGATGCGGTCGGGCGACTTGCCTGCGAGTTCTAACTCCCGGACGATGATGTTCTCAACAGTGCCCGGAGGAACCGTTGACTCCAACACGATGAGGTTTCCGTCGTCTACCCGCCTCGCAACGCTCGCGACTGCGACCTCGACATAGTGCAAGTTGGGTTTGCGCTCGACCGTTGGCGTCGGAACACAGATGATAAATGCGTCCGCCTTATCGGGCAATGACTCGCTGACCTCCAAGTTGCCCGTCGCGAGCGCCGCGCGCGCCAGCCGGCGAACGTCGACTTCCGCGACGTGGCCGGATCCCGAGCGGACGCTTTCCAAGACGCGCTCGTTGAGGTCGTAACCCACAACCCGATGGCCGGCATTTGCCAGCATGGCTGCGGTTGGCAAGCCGATATACCCAAGGCCGAGGACGACGACGTTCATCGCCTACACAATACAGGGGCCGGCGCGCGCTCTGGAAGGGCCCGCACGTCTGCGCTGGCATAGGCATAGGTCCTAATGCGCTCGCAAGCCGGCGCAACAGCGCGTTCCGACGATGGCAAGGCGATTACGGACATAGTGGGTGCGTGTGACCCGATTCAGTCCCCTGATGAGCGCGTGTTTCAGCAGTTTGGGCGCAGAGCAGCTCGAGCAGGTCGGTGCCGCCGTGTCCGACGTGATCACGCTTGAGCAAGCCGGGGATCAGTCCGGCGGCGGTGTTCGCGAGCACGCGCCTTCGGCATATCCTTGAGGCGGCGTAGCCTTGCCAGCGGTCGGCGATCATCGAGAAGTACTCATCACCGCTCAAGGCGGCGGTCACGCGCAGTTGCGCGATGTGAATTGCGTGATACTTCAGCAGTGCGACGCTGCGAAAGCCTGACTGCGTGCCGAGTAGATTATAGTACGACCAATAACCCGCGTCGAACAGCTCGAGCCGGCGTCGCAGCGTGTTCAGCGCAGCGTTGGCGAGCTCGGTAAGCCAAGGCTCCGGCTTCACTGCCGCAAGCTCGAGCACGCCCCACATCGCGAAGATATGACCGTTGAGGATGTGGCTTGCCGGCAGGACAGCCACCTCTTCGAAGAACGTATCACCGTACCCCGACCGAAACACCACGCCCCCATCTGCCACGTCCGATCGAAACGGTTGGGCGACCTCGAGAGCGGCGTCGACGTACGTACCGTCCTCTTCGGCCTCGGCGGCGCGCAGCAGTAGCGAGATCGCTTCGCCTTGCGCCATAGCAGAGATCCAGCCCACTCGCGCTCCGTACTTGGGCCACGGGAAATCAAAGAGGAGGCAGCCGGCGACACCGTTACTTTCGCGCACATTCCCGGCCAGCCACCGCGCTTGCGCGAGATACGCTACGCGATCAGTATTGGCGCGCGAAAGGCACCAGCGCGCGTGGCTATGCAGGCCGAACTGCGCAATGCGAATCGGGTGGTACGCCTTCGCGCTTCCGGTGAGGAGCACGCCTGTGTCGTCACGCCCGGCGCGGTGCCAGCGCTCGCCATACGGCCCGGCGCCCGGATCCCACTCGATATAATAAGGACCAACGGTATTGCTGGGTTGGCGGTATTCTCGCTTCGCATCCCAACCGAGCGGAAAGGCGCGGAGCAGCGACTCAAGATAGTTTCTCGGAAGCACGCGTGAGAAAGCGCTCGGCATAACGCTAACAGCGGCTTAGCCGAGCCGCTCATTCGCGACCTTGAGTCTAAAGGTCCTAAATACAGTACTTTTTCCGGGCCGGTCGGCCTGTGCGGCTCGGTTTAGTCGCTCCTACACCGTTACGTGCGCGGCGCGGTAGAATGAAGCGATGCGAAGGTTCTGGCTCCCAACGATTGGGTTCGTCGGACTGGGTTGGGTGTGCGCTTCCTTGACGATATCTGGTTCGAAGCTCGGCCCCGTGGCCGCGGTCGTCGTCGCGCTACTGCCGGTGCTTGCGTACTTCGCGCTCACGCGGCCGTTCATCGTGCCCTACGCGTTTTATGTCTTGTTGTTGCCGTTCGATAACGTACTTGCGGTCTCGTCGGGTGCGACTCTGACCAAGTTTATCGGCATCGCGAGTACTGGTGCTATTCTGCTGTGGGGTTTGGGCCGGCGCAGGTCCATCACTCCTTCAGTCACGTTCTGGCTCGGTGCGCTGTTGATGTTCTGGATGGCGACAAGCTTGTTGTGGGCGTACGATCTCAAACTTTCGATGAACATCATCCCGACATACGTTGGGCTCTTTTTGCTGTACGTCATCCTCTCGATTGTCCGCGTAGACCGGCAGGACTACATCTATTTACTCGTTGCGATGGTGGTAGGCTCACTTGCCGCGTCTGCATATGGCGTGATCGTCTTCCACGATCAATCGGCTGCCGATGCACAGGCGCTAGCCGACAACCTCGGACGCATGACCGTTCACATCGGCGACAACACGATCGATCCGAATGCCTACTCCGACGCCATCCTTCTGCCGTTCTGCATCCTATCCATGTGGGGCCTACGCTCAAACTACTTACGTGTCAAGGTGGTGGCACTTGCCGGGCTCGCGGTCATGCTGGCAGCCGTCTACGTCAGCGCCTCGCGTGGGGCAATCCTCGCGACCGCCGCCGCGATCGTGTATCTCATTGTCCGCTCACGTTACCGGATCCAACTGCTGGCTGTCGCGGCGATCCCAGCGATCCTTGTGTTCGCCACGCAGAGCTCCTTGATTGACAGGTTCAGCGACGCGCAGCGGACGGGCGGCGCCGGCCGCATGGCGATCTGGTCCGTCGGCGTGGAAGCGTTCAAGCATCATTGGCTGACGGGTTCAGGCGTCGGCAACTACCGGGCCCTCTACGACACGTTCTTTATTCATGTCTACCAGAGATATTCCGGCGGGTGGGATCGGCCCGCGCACAACTTGATCGTGCAAGTCGCGGTGGAGCTCGGCATTATCGGACTGGCCCTCGTGCTGGGTTTCTGGTTCAGCAACCTCTTCTCGCTGCGGCATATCAGGCCTGATAATGAATGGTACGACTACCGGCTTGCGTTCGAGGCGGCGACTGTCGGATTGTTTGTCGCCGCGCTTTCTATCGATCTGTTATGGTTCAAGTTGACGTGGCTGCTCTTCAGCACTGTTGCGCAGCTTCGCACCCTCACGATAGGGGCGAAGGCACCCGTACGTGCCGAACCCCGCACCGTCGCTCGCATCGGTCTTCGCACACGCACTCTGCGCCCTGCGTTGCAGGCCAGGCGCACGTGATTACCGCATGACTGACGAACCCCGCGTGCGCATCATGCATGTGATCGCGTCGCTTTCGGGCTACGGCGCCGAGCATTTTGTAGCCGGTCTATTGCCGTTGCTCGCTGCAGCCGGCGCAGAGGTCGGCGCGCTGACGCTCTATCCTCCGAAGAGCGCTCAATCGAACGGCGATCTGAATGGCGTACCGGTCTTCTGCGCTGGCCGGCGCAGACGCGTGCAGATAGACTTCTTCCCACGCATGGTGCGCGCGATTCTCTCGTTCCAGCCCACGATCGTGCATACGCATATGCACAACGGCAAATATTGGGGACGGCTTGCAGCGGCCGCCGCGCGCGTGCCCTGCATCGTGCACACCGAGCACGACTCGAACCTTCACCGCCTGGCGATCGAGCGAGTCGCTGACGCGCTCTTGCTGCCGGTTACTACGCGATTCATCGCGTTTTCCGAGGACCAACGTGAGCGCCTAGCGCGCGCGGATCGCATTCCGTTGTCAAGGATCGTCGTGATTCCCAACGGCATCGTACATCGGCCCGTCGAGCCGCACACGCGCGAACGAGGGCGCGCGTTACTTGGCATCGCGCCGTTTCAACGTGCAGTGATGATGATTGGCCGGTTGGAAGCCCCTAAGAATCACGAGCTCGCGCTGCGCGCATTCGCTTCACTGCCTGCCCGGCTCTCAGCTACAACGAAGCTGTGTTTGGTGGGTGACGGCAGCCGAGGCGAGGAGTTGCGCGCAATGAGCGAGGCGCTGGGAATCGCGAATCGCGTCAGTTTCTTTGGGTTTCGCTCTGATGCTGCTGACCTGCTCGCCGGAGCCGATGTGATGTTGATGACGTCGCGAGCCGAGGCTATGCCAATAGCCATAATCGAGGCGATGGGCGTGGGGACCCCCATCGTCTCGACACCATGGTTTGGCGTGGACGCGCTGTTGGAAAGTGGGCGGCTGGGATACATCGCTGCTGATTTCGAGCCGGAAACGGTCGCGTTGACGCTCGCGGAAGCGCTGCGCGATCCTGAAGGCGCGCTTTTCAAAGGGCAAGCAGCGCGGCGTCGGGCTTTGGCGAGATACGATCTCAACGAGGCTGTGCGCCGGCACCTCGATCTGTATCGCTCGTTGCTCAAGAGTACCTGATGCATCCCTTCCGGATCGGTATCGTGACTTCGGGCTTTCCGCACTCAGAAAAGGAGGCGTTTCTGCTGCCCGAAATCCGAATCTTCGCTAAAACGGGCGTTGCGATGTGCGTCTACCCCACGAATCCAAGGCTCCTCAAACCACCCGTCGCATGCCCAGGCGAAACCGTGCGCATGCCGCTGGCGTCTTTAGCGGTGCTCGGGCACGCGTTGCTCGAATGCGCGACAAACCCGCGCGGGGTCGCAAGCGCGCTGCTGGCGGTCGCAACGCGTGGTTCGTGGCGCGTGCGCTTCAAGAATGCTGCGGTATTCCCAAAAGCTCTGGCGGTAGCGCGCGACATGCGCCGTCGCGGCGTGCAGCACGTCCATGCATACTGGGCATCGACACCGGCCACTGTTGCCTATATTGCTTCGCTGCTCAACGGCGTTCCCTGGAGCTTCAGCGCACACCGCTGGGATATCTACGAGGACAATCTGCTCGCCGACAAGGCGGAAAGTGCGCGGTTCGTGCGCGCCATCTCAAGCCGTGGCCGTGCTGCGATAATGGAGCGCACGCTTGGGGCGGCGCACAAAGTCCGCTTGTTGCATCTCGGCGTTGCCAACGCGGGGCAGACTAATCGCGGCAGCGCACCCGCAACGTGCACGCTCATTTGCGCTGCCAACCTCGTTCCCGTCAAGGGTCATCGTTTCCTGATCGAGGCGCTACGCCTCGCCCGTGCGCGCGGCGTCGTCGTGCGCTGCACACTGGCAGGCGACGGGCCGGAGCGTGCCGCGCTCGAGCGCGCAATAAGGGCCGTCGGCCTTGCCGATACTGTGACGTTCGCCGGGGTTGTTGCGCACGACCGTTTGCTCGCCAGCCTGGCGGCGGGGGCATTCGATGCGGCGGTGATTGCGAGCATTGAAGAGGGCGATTTGCACGAGGGCATTCCCGCGTTTCTTATGGAGGCGATGGCGGCCGGCGTGCCGTGCATCGCCACCAGGACGGGGAGCATCGAAGAGCTGGTCGACCGTGACGTTGGCCTGCTGGTCGAGCAGAAAAATCCGCAAGCGCTCAGCGCGGCGATCGAAATGATAGCTCGCGACCGCGAGCTGCGTTGCCGCCTCGGAGCAGCAGCTCGCCAACGCATTGCGCAGCGTTTCCTGGCGGAACAAACTGCCCTCGAGCTTCTCGCATGGATTCAAAGCGACGGCAGCATTCCCACCCGCCGCGCAATATCGAAGACGACCTTCGCGCGATCGTAATTGGCGTGCACGTACGCCATACCGGATCTACCGAGTGCTTCGCGCCGCGCTGTATCGGCTGCCAATTCGCGGATTGCCTCCGCCAGCGCCGTCCCGTCTTCAGGAGGCACTGCAATTCCCCCGCCAGACCGCTCGATAAATGCCTTCGCCTCACCATCGGCACATACGATCACCGGCGTGCCGTGAGCGAGTGCGTCGAAGAGCTTGCTGGGCAGGCTGTCGTCGACGCCGCGCTTGAGAGGAACCAGGCAGACGTCTGCGTCGCGCACGATCGCCGTGGCGACATCGCGCGGCTGCGCACCGAGCAATGTCACGTTGCGTAGGCGCTCGCGTTCGATCCGGCGCGCCAATATGTTGCATTGGGCGCCGCCGCCGACGAGCACGAATTGGAAATTGTCGTTCGGCTCAAGGAGTTGCGCTGCGTCCAACACCACGTCCAGGCCGGTGGCGACACCCATGTTTCCCGCATAGGCGACCACGAACTTGCCGTTGGGGCGCCCTTGAGCCGGCCGACTGGTTTCGTGTGTCCGATCAAAGCCGTTCGGTGCGATAACGAGTTTATCCGGTGAGACGCCGTGCGCGACAATCTCGGCGGTCGCACTCTCCGTCACCGCGAAGATGAGCGACGAGCGTCGATAGAGCCATTCGCTTACGGTTCCAACGAGGCGTGCCAGGACGCTGTGAGGTTTCCAGATGCCTAGTTTGACGGCGATTTCAGGATAGACGTCGCGGACGTCCAGCACGAGCCGTGCGTGGTGACGCGCCGCGGCCACGAGCGCCGGCAAAGCCAAGGTAATCGGCGGCGTGGAGACAAGCACGACGTCTACCGGTTCGCGCCGCGCAAGCAGGTGAAGCGTTGCCCCGACGCTGACTGACATCCAGTTCAGCAATCGGTCGATCGTGCGCAGCCTGGGCGAGGCGTATGTCCAGACGCGTTGGATGCGGATCGGGCCGTCGCACTCGTCGCGGGCAGCGCGGCCCGTGTATTTTTCAGGGATTACGCCGTCAGGGAATGACGGCTGACCGGTGACGACCGCCACGACTTCGCCGGCTTGCGCCAGCGCGTGCGCTATCGCGCACACGCGATTGCTTCCCGCAGTGGTTTCAGGCGGATAGAACTGCGTGACGATGACGATGCGCTTGGGCGTCATGCTCATATTAAACCGGCTCAGCCGGCGTGAGCCACAGGTCCGAACGTCGCTAACAACCGTGCGGCATTCCTAGGCCCTTTAGGCCCTATGGGCCACACATCGGCTCCTCATCTCGTTTACACTAAAGATGACCTAATGCAGCGCACACCTCGGTTCATCCGGCTGCGCCGTCTCTTTCTCGCGTGTGCGGCCCTCTCCGCGTCGGCGCTCTTGATGCAGTGCGGACACGGCGTCGGCATTCCAGGAATCCCAACCCCCCCACCGACTCCGAAAAAAGCATACCCGAAGGACTCGACGGCGTACCAGAGCGCCGTGCTCGCCAGCGGGCCAATCGCGTACTATCATCTCGATGACACGGGGACGACGGCGACTGACAGCTCTGGGAACAACCTGACCGGAACGGTCGGCACCAGCGTCACGAAGAGCGTGCCCGGTCTGGTCCCGAGCACAACTGACACCGCGATGTCTTTCCCTGGGATAAAGACGCCGAACGGCGTGGTCAACGTGCCGCCCAATGCGCTCTTCCAGGCACAATCACAACTCAGCCTCGAGCTCTTCTTGGAGTTCACGTCGACGCCCACGGCCTATGTCGTCCCATTGTGCTACGGTAACGACTTCAGCACGCCTCCGTACGGACTATACTTCACCGCCGGCGGGGTGCTGAACGTGCAGTTCAAGCTCTCGTCCGGTGTCTTGGTTGTCACCGACCCGACAGCGTTGCAGATCAACACGCCGTACTACATCGTCGCGACCTACGACGGCGCGAGCGGCAGGTTGTATGTCAACGGAACCCAGGTCGCATCCGGCTCCAAGAGCGGCACCCTAACGTCGTACGACAACATCAATGGGCTCGGAATCGGCGGAGATGCCAGCGCGTCGGATCCGAGCTTCTCCGGCGTCATCGACGAGGTCGCCGTCTACATCAAGACGCTTGCTGCGACCGACGTTGCTGCGCATTACAGCGCTGCGCAGGGTGGTCCAACGCCGCCGCCCACGGCCACGCCCACCCCGACGCCGACGCCGACACCCACGCCGACGCCCCCGCCGGTCAGCGGCGCCTATGCGCAAGCCGTGCAGAACAGCGGACCGATCGCATACTACCGGCTCGACGACACCGGCACGACGGCGCTCGACAGTTCCGGCAACAGTCTCACCGGCACGATCGGCGCGAGCGTCACGAAGAGCGTCGCAGGCCTCGTCACCACCAGTTCAGACACGGCGATGTTGTTCCCGGGGACCAAAGCGCCAGGCGGCGTGGTCAACGTGCCGCCCAACCCGCTCTTCCAAGCGCAATCCCAACTGAGCCTCGAGCTCTTCTTGGAATTCACGTCGACGCCCGCGGCCTATGCGGTTCCGCTGTGCTACGGCAACGACTTCAACACGCCTCCGTACGGACTGTACTTTACTGCGGGCGGCGTGCTCAACGTCCAGCTCCGGCTTACGTCGGGCGTCCTGGTTGTGACCGACCCGACCGCGCTGCAACCTAACACGCCGTATTACGTTGTGGCGACATTCGACGGCGCGACAGGCAGAATGTACGTCAATGGAGCGCTGGTAGCATCATCAGCCAAGACAGGCACTCTGACAGCTTACGACAACACGTTCGGTCTCGCGATCGGTGGTGACGCCAGCGCCTCGGACCCGAGTTTCGCCGGCACTATCGACGAAGTCGCGGTCTACACCAAGACGCTTTCTGCGACGGACGTGTCGGCACATTACAGCGCGGCACAGGGGGGCCCCACGCCGCCGCCGACCGCCACGCCGACGCCCACGCCCACGCCAACGCCAACCCCGACGCCGACGCCCACGCCGACGGCGACCCCGCCGCCGACGCCCACGCCGACTCCACCGCCGGTCAGCGGGGCCTACGCACAAGCCGTTCAGAACAGCGGACCGGTCGCATACTATCGCCTCGACGACGCGGGCACCACAGCGCTCGATAGCTCCGGCGACAACTTGAGCGGCGCAATCGGCATTGCCGTCTTCAAAGGTGTCGCTGGTCTCGTGGCGAGTAGCTCCGATACCGCCATGTCGTTCCCCGGCGCGAAGACTCCGGGCGGCATTGTCAACGTTCCCCCGAGCGCATTGCTCCAGCCGCAGTCGCAGGTCAGTCTGGAACTGTTCGTAAAGTTCAGCTCGGCGCCGACCGCGTGGGCGGTTCCCCTTTGCTATGGCAATGACTTCAGCACGCCGCCGTACGGCCTGTACTTCACCGCCGGCAGCATACTGAACGTCCAATTCAGGCTCTCGTCGGGCGTCCTTGTCGTGACCGACCCGACAGCGTTGCAGACCAATACACCCTACTACATCGTCGCGACGTTCGACGGCACGACGGGCAGGGTCTACGTCAACGGAACGCAGGTCGCATCGGGTTCTAAGACCGGCACGCTGACCGGCTACGACAACACGTACGGCCTCGGCATCGGCGGCGATACGAGTGCGTCGGACCCGAGCTTCGCCGGCACTATCGATGAGGTCGCGATCTACGCCAAGGCGCTCTCCGCCGCCGACGTGAGTGCCCACTTCAACGCGGCGCAGACCGGCACGCCGCCAACCCCTCCGCCACCGACGCCGCCGCCATCGCCTACGCCTACGCCTCCGCCGGTCGTCAGTTATGTCGACTGGTCGACGTTCGGCTTCGATCTCGCGCGAACGGGCTATAATCCAAACGAAACTACAATCGGCACTGGCAACGTGGGCTCCCTGAAGCTGTTGTGGTCTACGAACCTGAGCTCAACTGGCATCGTCGGGCAGCCGGTGCTCGCGAGCAACGTCAATGTCGGTGGTGTATCACATAATCTGCTCTTCGTCGGCACACTCTCCGGTAAGTTCGCGGCGCTCGATGCGGACATCGGAGCAATCGTTTGGCAGAAGAACATGGCGGTGGCGACCTATCTTTGCGGATCCAGCTTGCCATTCGGTGTTGGGCACACGGCGACGTTTGACCGTTCGCAGAATCGCGTCTTCGTCGCTGATGGCAACCTCGCGCTCCATTCGCTCGACATGGCGACCGGCGTTGATGGCGCGGGCTGGCCTGTCGCAATCCCGCTATCGCCGATCGACATCACGCACAACTTCGTCTATGCGGGACTGACGCTCAATCCGAGCAACGGGATCATCTATGCAGCGACTTCGTCGTCGTGCGATATTTCGCCGTGGTATGGTCAGATCGACGCCTTCGACTCGCACAGCGGCGCACGCCTGGGTTCGTTCTTCCCGGCACAGGGTCAAAGCGGCGGCGGCATCTGGGGCTTTGGAGGTGCGTCAGTCGATGTGGCCACAAATGACGTCTACATCGCGACGGGGAACGCCGACAACCTCAATTTCCCGATCCCGCAAAACTATGCGTACTCGGAAAACGTCGTGCAGTTGACGCCGACGCTCAGCCTGCTGGCAGCGAACTATCCGATGCTGCCAAATTCGTCGGACGCGGACTTCGGCGCCACACCCATCCTCTTCCCAAGCGGTTGCACCGCTGCGATGAACAAATCCGGCGTCCTCGCCGTTTACAATCGCAGCAGCGTCGGCAGCGGACCAACGCAAATTATCGTTATGGCGCCGGCTACGGATGCCGGGAACTTCATCGGCGTACCCGCTTACTCGCCGGTCACGAATCTGCTGTACGTACCCGTTCCCGGCGACTCGCCGACTGGGACGTATCAACACGGCCTGGCTGCGCTCTCCGTCCAAGGCGGCTGTACGCTGGCGTTCGCGTGGAACCAGGTGTTCGGATTGAACTCGGCAACAAATACCACGATGGACCTGCCGCACTCGGCGCCGAGCGTCGCGAATGGCGTCGTTTACGATACCGATGGCCCGGGCGACACAGTCTACGCTTTTGATGCAGTTGGGGGGACACCGCTGTGGAACAGCGGCTCAATTGTTACGAGCCCGATCTACGCGCAGCCGGTGATCGACGTCCATCTTTTCATCGCCGGTTTCAACGGCACAGTGTACGCGTTCTCGCCCAATGGGTTGGCGGCGGCCGTCCGCCGGCCGACGCCGACGCCGACGCCGACGCCAACGACAACCCGGCACGGCCGCTGAATCCGCGCTCGGTCCCCGCTAGTGGCCGGTCACGTGCTGGATCGTCGGTGTCGAGAGTACATCGAAATCGGTGAGGTGCATGTTCCCGAGGGCAGCGAGGTCAGACGAATTCCAGCCAGACGACCCGGACTGCGCTTCGATGCCGTAGAGCGCGTTCTCGCCCGAGCCCGTGTCGGCCAAGTACATGCCGTAGGTCTTGA
>Ga0187846_10000897_pt1 | contig 17071 bp, 15 predicted proteins | sample TC_taG_FD_161473 | JGI IMG/M metagenome (GOLD analysis project Ga0187846, IMG submission 161473) | Biofilm microbial communities from the roof of an iron ore cave, State of Minas Gerais, Brazil - TC_06 Biofilm (v2) | ecosystem: Environmental > Terrestrial > Deep subsurface > Cave > Wall biofilm...
GACGGGCCCGGTGAGTTCGACACGCCTCACGGCATCGCGCTGGACCTTGAAGGCCGCGTCTATGTAGCTGACCGTTCGAACAGTCGTATTCAGGTCTTTGCGCGTGATGGGAAATTTCTCCAGCAGTGGAAAAGCGCCGAACTGGGACGGCCCTGGGCCATCACCTTCGCTCCTGACGGTTATCTCTATGTGGTGGACGGAGGGGACCTGAAACCCTGGCCGCCCGACCGTTCTCACATTCTCAAGTTGGATCGGAACGGCGCCATCCTTGAAAAATGGGCGTCATTTGGAAACTACGATGGTCAGTTGTTTTGGGGACATGACATCGCCGTGGGAAAGGATGGATCGGTCTACGTTGGTGACATTCTGGGACGACGCGTGCAGAAATTTAGCCCGACAAGGAATGATGAGTGATGGGTGATGAACGATGAACAACGCAGGGCGAAAAAATCTTCGCTCATTTTCATCGTTCCGCATTCAGCAGTAGCTTTTGCTGCTATTGCCACTCCCGCCGCTGTTCCCAAATCCTGTCTGCACAGCGCAGCGCCAGCGCCCCAATAGTCGAAGTGGGATTCACCGCCGCGCTGGTAGTGAACGAACTTCCATCCACGATAAAGAGGTTCTTCACATCATGCGCTTGGTGCCAGGCATTCACCACCGAGTTCCTCGGGTCATGACCCATGCGTGCCGTGCCCATGAGATGGAAGGCGGGGTGAATAATCCCGCTGTCGAGGATTTGCACTGCGCCTGCCGCTTCGAGCGCCAGCCTTCCCATCATCGCGCCGTGTTCCAGCATCTTCAGACTGTTTTCGCTGTAAGTGTAAGTGACCCGAGGGGCGGCAATGCCGTTCGAGTCCTTCGCTTGAGGATCGAGTTCCACCCGATTCGTTTCCTCAGGCAAGTCCTCCCCCATGACGGTGAGGCGAATGAGGTGGGGAAAGCGCTGGCGCATCACCCGATGGTGCCCGGCGCCCCAGGGCACCGGCTGATTCGAAAAGCTGCCCCAGGCGTAATGCAACGGGCCGAAACTCCGTTCCAGCAGGAAGGTGTACCCGCGCACGAAGCCCCGCTGCGGGTCGGTTTCATAGAATTGCTGGCTTAAGGCGGGGATTCCAAAGGGTCCGTCATAGCCATTCATCTTTGCTTCAAAGACGCCTTCCAGCGTCCGGAATGGATGCATCATGAAATTATTGCCGACCACGCCGTTGGAGTTTGCCAAGCCCTGCGGAAACAACTTCGACTTCGAATTCAGCAACAGGCGCGGGGTGCCGATACCGTTGCAGCAGACGACCACCACGCCTGCCGGTTGCTCGTGAAGGTTCCCCTGTCAATCATAATAAATGACGCCCGAAACGCGGCCTTGAGCGCTCGCGCTGATCTCACGGACGCGTGCCCAGGTCTTCAACACCGCGCCCTTGCGCAGCGCCTTGGGCCAGTAGGTGAGGTCGGTTGAAGCCTTCGAGCCCATCGGGCAGCCGAACATACACTTGCCATGCAGTTCACAAGCGGGCCGGCCGTCGTACTGCTGGGACACGATGGCATTATCCGAGACCCACCAGTGCCACCCCAGCTTGTCGAAGCCGCGGCCAATCGTTTCGCCCAGCACACCCAGAGGCAGCGGCGGTGTTGGACGAGGCGAGCGAGGTGGGTTAGCGGGGTCGCCCGCGAGTCCAGCGACGCCGGTCTCGCGATCGTTCATGTCGTAGTACGACTCCAGGTCCTGGTAGCTGACTGGCCAGTCGTCCGCCACGCCATCCAGCGAGTGCACGCGGAAGTCGGAAGGATGGAAGCGTGGGAAGTGAGTGGCCCAATGGATCGTACTGCCACCGACGCCATTGAACATCAGGACTTGAGGCGGATGGCCTCCGGCCTCGACCACCGGGTAGTCCTCCAGCCGCCGGCGCACGTTCGGGCTAAAGTTGAAGGGGCCACGGCGAATCTGGACTTCCCAGTCGGGCTTGGCGGAGGGGTAGTCACTCGGCTTCACCCAGTCGCCCTGCTCTAGACAGACGACCTTGGCGCCCAAGTCGGTCAGCCGCTTCGTCACCGCCGCTCCCGACGCTCCCGACCCAATCACCAGAACGTCCGCTCGCTCCTGCGGCACCTATCTACCCTCCAATTCGTCCGCCAGTGGGCCGGCGTCATACACCTTCCGCAAGGCCTCGGTCATACCCGCTGTGTGCACTGCCACCGCCCGATTACTCTCCTCGCTGTAGATGTAGTTTCCGACCAGGCTTTCAATATTGCCGTCGAAGATCAAACCGACGAGCTCGCCTGCCCGGTTGATGACCGGCGAGCCCGAATTCCCGCCGATGATGTCGCAAGTGTTGACAAAATCCAGCGGGGTGGACAGGTCGAACTTGTTCTTGCTCTCCACGTAGCGCTGAGGCAGTTGGAAGGGTGGCTTCATGTCGAAGCTGTAAGCCCGGTCGTAGAGGCCGTAGAAGGTGGTGTGCGACGGCGCCTTGGTGCCGTTCATCGGATAACCCTTCACGGTCCCGTAAGAGAGGCGCAGGGTGAACGTGGCGTCCGGATAGGTCGTCTTGCCGTAGACGGTGAAGCGCGCCTTGCCGATCTTCTCGCCTGCCGAGGTCTCCACGCTCTGCACGTTGTCCTCATACCATTTGCGAACTTCGCGCATGATGGGGTCGATCTTGACCGCCAGCACTACCAACGGGTCAGTGGACGCAGCCACTGCGGCTGGCCCTCCCTCCAGCAGGGACTTGCGAAACGCGGCGTCACCCAGTTTCGTATGGGCTGTAACCTCGGTGGCCACTTCCCTGGGTGACCGTCCATTCAGCACGGTTTGGATGAACACGTCGTTTGGCCCGAGTTCTTCCAAGCCCTCCTGAAGGCTGTCGACCAGCAAGGCTTCTTCCATTTTCGGGTAAACCGGCGCGGGAGAAAGCAGGCGGAACCGCAGTGATTCGAGCTCAGAGTCATGGAAACCGTCCAAACGCTGGCCATCAGGTTTCTGCACCTCCGCCACGTACTGCACGATGGTCGGGGCGTTCGCCGCCATGCTCGAAGCTCGTACGGAACGGAAGCGGGTGTCCTTGAGTCGGGTCATGTAGAGCTTTTCCGCCTTGGCGATCTCGTCCCACGCCGAACCGTAGGCGGCTTTCCACTCCGGGTTCGAGTCCACCCGGGCGCGGAATTCCGTTTCTTCCTTCTGCCGTTTAGCCATCAAGTTCTTGTCCTGCAGGCCCTCATACTCCCCGGTGAACGCTTTCAACGAGTTCTCGATGCCGAAGATCTGCCGCGTTGCCTCGCGCGCCTGCTCTGGCCCGAGGGCGGCATACTGCTTGAGTACGCCTAACCGGCGCCTATACATCTTGAGCAGCAGTGGGTAGAAACAATCGCGCTGATCCTCGAGCTGCACCATTGTGCTCAGACGTTCAGTGGAACCGGGATTGCCCGACACGAAGACCAAATCGCCGTCCGACGCGCCCTGTGGGTCCCACCTCAGGTAGTTGGAAGTGTCAGCGGGCTTATCATTCTCATAAACGCGGAACATCGCCATGTCGAGATCGTAGCGCGGGTAGGTGAAGTTGTCAGGATCACCGCCATAGAATGCGATCTGCTGCTCAGGGGCAAACACCATGCGCACGTCGGTATACTTCTTGTAGCGGTAGAGCCAGTACTCGCCCCCTTGGTAGAGCGAGATGACGTCGGAGCGAAGCCCGGTCTTATCGAGGCTCTCCTTCTCGATCTTGGCGATCTCCGCCTTGCGCGCGTCGTTCGTTTCCTTGTCGCTCATGCCCGGCTTCAGAACGCCCAGGACTCGAGCGGTGACATTCTCCATGGAGATCAGGACGTTCAGTTCCAGATCCGGGCATTTCACCTCCTCGGCCTGGGTGCGGGCATAGAAGCCGTCCTTCACATAGTCTTTCTGCGGTGTGGAAATCTTTTGCAACTGTCCAAGCGCCACGTGGTGGTTGGTCAGTGCCAACCCGTGCGGGCTCACGAAGGAACCCGAGCCCCCATCGTTGAAGCGCACACTCGACAGGCGAACGTGATCGAGCCACTCCTCTGTCGGCGTGAAGTTATACCTCTGTCGAAGCTGTTTCGTCGGAGGGTTGTCAAAGGTCCACATGCCTTCGTCAGCCCAAGCGCCTGCATTGGGCAGCAAAACGAGACTACACAGAGCAAACGCCTGCACAAACTGAGACCGAAGGTATCGCGACTCTGTTTTCATGAGTCCCTCCTTTTCATTATTACACCACAGTCGAGGTCCGCTGCCCTGCCTGGGTGAGCTTACGCGAGCACTAGCCACAGTCAGGGTTTTTCTGACCGCGGGTCCAGGACCACTCTAATTTCGGATCTCGAAGAGCCGTAGGGATTGGAAGGCAAGCCCTGTGCTACGCTTGTTCCAAGTTCACTTCAGAACAGGGATGAGGTCGGTATGCTTGAAATCGTCCCCCTTAAACAAAATCGGTTCACCGGTCACCTTGGCTAAGGCGTAAGCGAAACAATCCCCAAGGTTCAGACCCCCAGGGTGTCCGCTGCCCTTCCCGAAATCACGGTAAGCCTCCCGAGCAATCCGTGCTTGCGGTTCCGTAACCGGCTCAGTCACGACCTGAGCCTCCCGGAAGAGATCGTCAAACCGCCGGCTCGCGATAGGATCCCGGCTCCCGTCGATGACAAGACGTAGTTGACGGCCGAAATGCGGCGACTGCGCGCACTGGCAATCGCCTGGGCTAACGATAGCGCTTCCGGCTCGTCCCGCAGGATAGCGATGACAGCGGACGCATCAACAATCATCGTGGCAGCCCTTTGTCGTCGTAAAGCAATTCTCCATGATCGACACACCGGAAAGGCTCGCGCAGGTGCGCCGCGCAATCCTTGCCGATTGTTACCAGGCGCTGTGCGAGTCCGGCTCCTTGCTCACTTTGCACCCTTTGGAGACGTTCGCGAACAGCCACGGTGATGGCAGCGGTCATGCTCTCGCCCGTCAGCCTCGCCAGCTCTTTGGCCAGCTTGTGAGTCTCTTTATTCTTAATAGTCAAGTCCATCGTATACCTATCAACCTTCCGCCTCTACCATTCTACCACCGGTCTCCCTGCCAAAAACTCCGAGGCCCGCGCTACCCTTACCCTCCGGCCGGAGCACGTATCGAATCGGGCCACGCCCCGCAAGACGCTTGACTCAGCGGATTTTGCCTCGCGCCTCAACGCGCCAGGAGCCCACCACTTGTTCTTGGCGAACGAGGAAGACCTCATCGTGCATGTTGACGCAACTGCAGACATGATTGGGAATCACCGTGAGAACTTCACCCACATGAAAGCGGTGATTGGAGCCGGTGATGTCCAGGTGACCGTGCTCCTCGTTCAGTTTGATCAGGCGGGCATCCGGCGCTTCCGTAACGTAACCGTGTCCGGTCTTGGGGCCGGAGCTGAGCAAGTCGGACGAGAGCGTCTTCGACCCCGCGTCGATCATCGCCCGGCCCGGTACTGCAGTCGAAACCACCGTGGTTACTACCCGTGCCGCGCAGTCTGCCAACTGGCAAGTGCCCTGATAGAAAGTGTTGAGGTCGTTGTAGACATAGGTGCCTGGACGGATCTCGGTGAGTCCGGGAATAAGGTCTGAAAGCCAGGCCGACGGCGTGGACCCACCGGAGACGATCTCGACCGGCATTCGCGCCTCCGCGAAGGCTCGCAACGCGCGCTCTACCAGTTGTGCCACGCGCTTCGCTTCCTCCCGGCGTTCCTCCTCTGTTCCCCAGATGTTGCCGCTGTAAGTCATGAGCCCGCGGAACTTCAGCCCGGGCATCTTCTCGACTTTTCTGGCGAGTTCGACGCACGCGGGGCCGGGCTCCAGGCCGCAGCGGCGAAGGCCAACATCAAACTCCACCAGGATGCCGACTATGGCCCCCTGCTCGCTTGCTGCTCGCGAGAGTTCAGCGGCGGTTGCCTCCGCGTCGAGCGAAACCAGCAGTCGGCGAGCCTTGGCGATGTTCACCAGCTTCCGCAACTTCTCCACACCATAGATCGGGTAGGCCACCAGGATATCGTTGAGCCCCGCGTTCGCCATCACTTCAGCCTCGCCCACTTTGGCAACCGTGAGGCCGAGAGCCCCGCCCTCAACCTGCATGCGAGCCACTTCCGGCGTCTTGTGGGTTTTGGTATGGGGCCGCAGGCCAAGTCCGTGCTCCCGGCAGTAACTCGCCATCTGAGCGAGGTTACGCTCCAGAACGTCAAGGTCGATCGTCAGGGCAGGCGTAGATAGTTCCCGGTAATTCATCGACAGTTCTCCACTATGAGTATGCAGTCGGCAGGGGTAGCGTTTTTGAGGTCCGCGGTTCTTGCCCAATAACCGCGTTTACAGGGTTTGGGAGATTTGAAACAAGCTGACCCGTGCTTGAGTTTCCCTCGCCCCTTGTTCCTCTCCCGCGTGGGGGAAAAACACGCGCTGCGAGCGGTAGCGGTTCTCGCCCTGTAGCCGCGTTCACAGCTAATGCGAGATAAGAACTCATTTATAACTCATAACTTTGAACCGATAGCTCAAGGCAGCCGCGCGATGCAGTCAATCTCCACCTTGATCTTGGGCAGCGCGCAGCCAACCGTGGTTCGGGCCGGCGGGTCCGCAAGGAAAAACTCGCGGAACACTTCGTTCATCGCCTCGAAATCGTTCAGGTCAGCCAGGAACACTCCCATGCGCACGGCGTTCTGCAAGGAAGTTCCGGCAGCTTCCAGAATGGCCTGGATATTCTGCAGCACGCGTCGCGTCTCAGAGCGGATGTCGCCGAGTTCGAGTTGGTTGGTCTGGGGATTGATGGAGCCCTGACCGGCGACGAATACAAATCCATTGGCCACGATAGCCTGCGAATAAACACCCACGGGTTGCGGGGCATTCGACGTGCGGATGACATTTCGCATTCTAGCTCCTGTCAACAGTGAAACTGTGAATGGTGAATAGTGAATAGCGAATTGTGAGCTGTGAATTGTGAAACCCCTATGTCAGATGGGCCAACGATACTCGCTTGTAAGCGAAGAGCTCGGTCCCGCCTATTCGCTATTCACTATTCACCATCCGCCATTCAGGCAAGCTGCCCTCCATCCACGAACAGCAACACGCCGCTTACGTAGTCGGCGTCACGAGACGCCAGAAACGTCGCCGGCCCGGCGACGTCATCCGGCTCGCCCAGCCGGCCGGCGGGAATGAGATTCTCGTATTTCTTCATAAACTTCGGATCCTTGAGCATGGGCGCGGTCAGCCGGGTGCGAATCAGCCCTGGCCCCACGGCATTGGAATTGATGCCGAAGTGTCCAAGCTCGCGGGCCAGAGTCTTCGCCAGCAGGTAAAGTCCGGCCTTGGAAGCGTTGTAGGGAGCCAGCTCGGCCTCGGCGTCCCAACTATTGGTGGAAGCCATGAAAACCAGCTTCCCGGACCGGCGTTTGATCATGTGGGGAACCACCGCCCGGGCGGCGAGGAACGCGCCTCTGAGATTCACATCCATCGTCCGGTCCCAATGCTTGGCGTCGGTTTTTCGAAAGGGTAAGGACTCGCCGACGCCGGCAATGTACATCAGAACATCGATACGCTTGTGGGGACGCATGACGCGAGCGATCAATTGATCGACATCACGGCGCACGCGCACGTCGCAGAACATAGTCGTTAGGTCACAGCCGGCAGCTTGCGCTTCACGAGCAGCCTTGACCATCATCGCGCGGTCGATGTCGCCGACCACCACCTGTGCGCCTTCACGAGCCAGGCGTATAGCAATCGCCCGACCGATGCCCTGCGCGCCGCCGATGACCAAGGCAACCGAGCCGCGAAACCGATCGGGAATAAAGTTGTGGTTGACCTCCATGCATGAGACCTTTCCGCTAACCTAACGGACTTCGGCGCCCCTCTGAAGCCGCGTTAGCGGCGTCATCCTGTGGCCCACGGCGCAGCAAGCTGTGGGGTAGGAAGCCTGCCGCATCGTGGAAGCCCCGTAAGGGGCGGCGTAGCGCAGGCCGCTTTCGCGGTCTGCGGCTTGTAATCCCGGATTCACGGCAAGCCGCGGACCCCAAAACCGGAGGTCCGCGCTACCCAACCGGATGCCGCCACTGACAGGGCTTAAAGAGTCCGCCGTGGATGTTCCTTTCCCCACGGCTCGCGCCGTGGGCCACAGGATGGCGCCCGCTGTGCGGGCTTCCCGATGCTCACCGGCGTTTAGGTTAACGCCTGTGTTGCTGGTGCCGTGCGCTAAGTCATGTCGCTCCTCCGGAGCTGAATTCTTCCCAAAGGGGACACTGACGGTCCAGTCCCGGTAGCGCCGTCCCGGACGTCGAGATGACAGTCGGCTATTCCGGCGATTCTGCTCACGGGCCCGTCACACTGACCCCCTCGTTGTTCCACCCCGACGAAGCTGCAGAGAACCTTCCCCGTGCCCAGGGCCGTGCAACTAGCCGCCAATCCCGGTGCTACCCAGTCGCTCAAGCGGGCCCTAAACGGTTCCATTGAACTGATCCACATACAGTGCGTTTGTGGGGTCGGTGATGCCAATCACGGCGCATGCATGCCAAGGATGTTCAGGAACGCGTTCCACAAGCTTCCGTTGAAGCGAGTGACCAGCGTAGATTCGTCGGCCGAGAGCCCGTTGGGGACAACTTCCGAGTAACCGTCATCCGGACGTAGGCCCCGCCCAAGATGCTGGTTACGCGCTCCCGCGTAGCGCCGGCCCTGTTCAAGGCAGACCCCATCTGAACGTGCAGGGCCGCACGGGCGAAACAAGTCCGCTGGATTGTCTCTCAGTGCGACTTAATCATACCGATGTGAAAATTCGGCAGGTCGGTTCGCGTTCGTTTGTCGTTCCCATACTGTAAATAAACAGGAACGTCGTCCTCCAACTTCCGCCAATCAAATAGAGTGAAGACCAGCGTTCTGTTCGAAATGTCGGCATACCGGTACTGCCGCAGCTCGACCTTGCCCACGTACAAGATCGGGTCCAAGGCCCTGGCCGGAAATACATCTTGGCTCGTGACCACGAATTCCAGGGCTGGCACCCTAGGCGCGCTAGGTCCGGAGGCGGGGTCCGAGGCCAACACCTGTCTAACGGTGTAGTTTGCTCCGCGAAATCCCGCAAGTGCGAAAGCTACCGTACCCAGCACTAACAGAGCAATGACAAAAATCAATTTAGTTCGACCCATAAATGTCCTCCCTATTGCAAGCTTCAGATGGGCACGCGCCTCCACAGTTGGTGTTCAGCCCAGCGCTGAATCATGGCGTAAATCGGAAATCGCTTAGGTAGATGGCGCCCCTGGGCCGCCGATTGAAAACATAACTGACTTCGACGATATGAGTGAGATCGACAGGCACGAAGGCCGCCAGCGGAATCCGGGCTGTCGCCAGAATCGATTTACGGTCGCCAGAACCGACGGGGAACTTGATCTCCTTGTACGTACTAAGCTTCACGGTTGTGACCCTGCCCTTCGAATCCTTCAGTGAGACGCTAAAGTCGAGGAGGGCAGGATTCGGTGGATTCAGCGAACTGTTTTGTTCTGCCACCCGGAAGGACAGAAACTTGTAACCAGAAATGCTGATAGGGGTTCTGCCAGGGGAGAGTGCCTCTGTCCATGTGGGCACTCCTGTCCCCCCTTTCGGCCAACTCATCTCCGCGGCATGCTGAACCGGATCGTGCAGCCAGAGATTGGGTGGATTGCTGCAGGCTGAGCCGAAACACGCGCTAACGTTCAGGTTGGTAGCCATATTTGCGCCGCCCAGGTTATTCACATTCGGAGCCTTTGGAGTAGTGAAATCATCAACCAAAAGAACGTTTCCGCGGCTCTCGGCATAGGAATCGTCCACGAATGTCTTGACCGATGGAGGTGGCGGCTGATCTTTCGTGAAAAGCGCTTCGAAGTCCTCCCCTCCTATAAAGGTTCGGATGAACCCCATGAAGTACACACTCCCAAGCTTCTGTTGAGTGGGCCGAGTTATCGGCGTCTGGTCGGCCCCATAACAATTCGCGTCATCAAATGACCATTCCGAATTGAAGAAATTATGACTGGCGCCCCATACGAACTGCTGCGCCTTGGACGAGGGAAAAATCTTCTCGCGTGTGGCTTGTGCGCGGTCGTAGGCTCTCATGCCCTCGTTATCGCTCACATCACCGTCGCAGCCGGGCAACGCCACCGAGAAATCGGCGTCGGTATCGTTAAACTGAATGGGGACCTGGAAGTCTGTCGGCGCAATCTCGAAAATCGCCGGGATATCGATTCCAGGAGGGTCGCCCTCAGCCCGCCAGTAATCGTAGCCCGCTCGGACGCCTTCGCCACCTCGGCTGTGCCCTATCAAAGCTATCTTGCTAAGGTTAACCTTTTCCGAGAACTGAGTCCCAATCGGCGGCCCGCCTCCGGCAGAATTCCAAGCTACCCAGCGGCGCAGGTGTTCCTGAATCAGCCGGCCCCGGTCATCAATGGCATAAAACCTGCAGTTAATCGCGTTCGCATTTATCGAAGAAACGATGTATCCCCAACTGGCAAGATTGTGGGTGAAATAGCCGTACCCCAGATGGTTGGGCGTCTGCAAGTAACCCGCAGGGCAATTGGGCGGGTCAGCGGGACAGAAATCATCCGTAGTACCTGGAAGCCGACACACCCCGTGATTGCCGTGCAGCACCAGCACAAGTGGAAACGGACCCTTCGATAAGTCGGTCGGATACCAGACCTCTGACCAAATATCCACCGGATACGCGACGTGAGGAATCGTCACAGACGCGATTTTGATTACTTCACTGCTCACCGCATAGGGGCCCACGCCGGACGGGTCTCCTACGGCGAAAGCCGTCGTGCAACAGATGCCAATGGTGCCCGCAAGTATCAGCGCCTTCAGGACTGCCTTCATGGCTCCTCCCTCGAACGGTGAGCTACTTTGTCACTTTGCACAGCACTTCTCTTAATCGTCTTTAGGATGACGACGCTATACTAACATCAACGAACAAGGATCAATCAACATAGTTTGGACGCCGGGCAACGACATTCGATAGATACGCGCGTGACCAGACCCACACCCAACGGAAGTTGCCGCCGGGTTCAGTGACGGACCATCTCTGTGCCCTCCGTTTTTTCTACATCCAGACGCTGAAAGAGCCGTGGAGTATCGCTGACACTCTCCGCTCTTCTTTGGAGGTAAGAGTTCGGACAAAGGGCTCTTTATGGCCAGTTGGCGCAAACACGCCCTTTCATTTGATGGGAGTCCAGGAATAGTACACCCCGCTGAGGGCGCTGCAACGCTTTGAAAGAAAGGTCAACTCACTCCTCGCGCATCAGCATCGAAGGTTCAATCGACAGCGCGCGTCGCGCGGGAATCCACGTGGCCAGGAGGCCTAGCGATGACATCGCCAGCACTGCACCGGCCAATACCAGCGGATCGCGAGGAGTTGCCTGATATACGATCAAAGCCAGCACACGGCTTGCCAGGATTCCCAGGAGCAATCCTGCGGCGGAACCAACCGCGAGCAGTTTAAAGGCTCGACCGAGCGCCGCCTGCAAAACTTCTTTGCGCTGCGCGCCAAGGGCCATACGAATTCCCAGTTCCCGCCGGCGCTTACTCACTGAGTAGGCCGCCAAGCCAAAAATGCCGGTGATGGATAGCAGCGCGCCCATCGCGCCCAACACGCCCAGCGAAATCGTCGCCATACGCGAAGCAAACAGAGCTCCGTTCATTTCGTTGTCCCACGTCTGGATGAAGGAAGGCAGCCCGGCATCCAGCTGCTTCAGGATAGTCCTGATAGCGGTGCCGAGTTGCTGTGCATCGAGATTCGAGCGCACCACCAGCCAGACTCCATTCGAGGGTGATTGCAGGATGGGGAAGAACATCGCCGCTTGTGGATCCTCAGCGATGTTGGCGGTGTATTTTCCATCTTCGACAACGCCGACCACCTGGATGCGCGTTCCATCAGGCATCTTGTAATAGCCACCGATAGCGCTCGACACCGAGCCGAAGGCTTTGCGCGCAAACTCCCGGTTTACCGCCGCGACGCGTGGCGCATTTTTGTCGTCGCGCCAGGTAAACACCCTCCCGGACAGCAAGGCGGTGCGCGCCGCCTGGAAGTAATCAGGAGACACACTGTACATGATGGCGTCCGCGGCGGCGTTCGATGGCCTCAGGTCTGACGCTTGGCCGGTAAAGACCTTCGAATCGAGCCAGCCGAGATGCAAGGGCGGATACTGGCCCACCAATCCCACGGACGTTACGCCGGGAATCGCCTGCAAAGCTTCAATCATCCGCTTTTGCATTGCCGGGATTGCGTCGCCGGTGTAACCGGCCTCGCTCGGATCGGTCTCCACCAGCAAGGCGTGGTGTGGATCAAGACCCAATTTGCTTCCGAGCGAGCGTGCCAGTCCCCGCACCCCGACCAGCGAAGCGGTGACCAGCACGGCGCAGATGGCAATCTGCGTGGCCAGCAACAGGTCGCGGAGGGTAATCCGCCGCCCGCGCCTGCCACTGATCGAGCCGGCTGATCCCGCCTTGATGATCCCGTAGGGATCAGTTTGGAGTACCTGTTTCACTGGCACCGCGCCGAAAAGGAATCCACTCGCCAGGCTCAGCAGCAAAGCGACGGCGTAGACGTTGGCGTCCGGCTCCACCGGCACATGGATGGGGAATTCGGGAAACGGATCCCAGGTGCTCAGCCCGCGCAACAACACGGCGCTGCCCCATAGCCCGATTGCGCCGCCGGCGACAGAAATCAACAGGGCCTCGGTAAGGAGTTGGCGAAGAACGCGCAGGCGGCCTGCCCCCAGCGCCAGCCGCAGCGCCACCTCCCGCGACCGGTCGGCGGCGCGGGCGGCAAACAGACCGCCCAGGTTGGCGCAAGCAGCCGCGAGGATTAACCCTGCCAGGAGCATCAATCCCGCAAGAAATGGCCGGACGGCGTCAGCCAGACCGGGGCGCGTCAAGCCAAAGGTCATTTGGGCATCGTCTTTGGGATAACTCTTTTCGAGATCGGAGCCAACCGAATTCAGATCGGCAACCGCCTGGGCCGGAGTAACCCCCGGCTTCAGGTGCCCCAACATCTCACTCATCCAGCGGTTGCCGCGGGCGCTCAAGAGATTCACGCCATCCACCTGTTCCTCGTTGACGATGGGCACAAAGAAATCGGTGAAGAAAGCCAAGAAGGTCCCGCGGAATCCGGGCGGTGCTACACCGATGATGGTGAAAGGATATTTGTTGAGCCGGACCGTACGGCCGATGACGCCGGGATCGTCGTGAAAATGGTTGTGCCAATAGTCGTAGGTCAGTACCAGATAGGGAGCGCTGTTCGGACCGTGCTCATCGGAGGCGTGGAAGAAGCGGCCGAAATACGGCTGAACGCCCAACACGTCGAAGTAATTCCCACTGGTCTTGTAGCCCCACGCGCGCTCGGGACCTTCGCCTGCATCGAGCCCCACCCGAGCGAAGTCGTCCGCAGACAGAGCGTCAAAGCTGCGGTTGCGATCGCGCAAATCGATATAGTTTGGATACGACTCGTACCCAGTCTGGTCGTTGGCGCGCCCAACAACGTAGAGGCTCTGGGCCTCGGGCACATTAAGTGGGCGCAGGACCAGAGCATCCATCACACCAAACACCACGGCGTTTGCGCCAATTGCCATGGCCAGCGTCGCAACGGCCACCGCGGTAAAGCCCGGAGCTTGACGCAATCTGCGGAGGCCGTAGCGCAAGTCCTGGAGGAGGGTATTCATGGGTTCTCTCCTGGTACCTTCAGCCGAGATGAGCTCTGAGTTACTGTAACCTGCGCCCGACCGCCGCAATACAACTCAGAGCTCAGAACTGAAAAAACCCGACTGTCTCTATCCGACCTTAGAAGCCCTCAAGGGCTTCTCTGGCAATTTCAACACCACCCCAACTCGTCGATAAGTCCTGTAGGCAATGTGCAATACGCATTGACGGCCTGACTAGTTGGACGGCCCACTGTTCACTTGTGGGATTCGTGTGCTCGCAATTGGGACGGAGAAAGACTAGCTGCTCGCTCTGAGGCTGACGGCTAGCCACTCGGTGCTCTAGTCGTTCTATCGCTGGCCGGGTTGTCAATAGTTGGAGGGAAGAGGATTCGCACCAGGTTGGGGCCCCACTCCCCAGACTGGAGTCGTGACCGCGATTTTGTCGAAAGCGGAAACGATCTCTTTGGCTTGGGGTATGGCATTCCTTACGGACGGTAATGACAAGGAGGCGTCATGACTGGTCGCGCTATCCCAGACTTCAGTAACCCAAAGCACATTTTCGTCCGCCGAGTCCTTGGCCACAACGTAGCTGAAGCATCCGGCATACTGGCGGCGCTCTCTTTGAGTATCCTGATCATCTCTTCGCGCTTTCCCGGGGCAACCGTCAACTTCACGATTAATCCGTACCTGTCGTTGGCTCCTTGAACCCACCAGAGCGGCCTGCCCATCCGTGGGGCCCGATTCACATTGCGGCACCTAATCAACGAGCGGGCCTAAAGGGTAATCAGACTCAGCCCTCCTGATAAAGCCCTATCAAGTTTCCTGCCGGATCTCGAAACGTCGCGATCCGGCTGGTGCTGTCCGGCGCGTCGGGGTGCGATCGCTCCACAATTGCGCCACCCTGCGCTGCGACCCGGGCCAGGATGGCATCGATGGCATCCACCCAGATGTACGGCAACAGGCCGGCCTTGGCGGAGATGTCTCGGCCAGTCACCCAGGCGCCGCTTACGTCTCCGGTGGCATCATCGAAGCTCGGACGGTCGCTATCGCGGTGGCGGATGTTCCACCCAAATACCTTTTCGTAGAAAGCAGCCGATTGGTGCGCGTGTACTGCGGGAATCTCCAGGTAGCACCAGCGGGGCCGGGGCAGGAGCGCGACTCGGCTCGCGGCCCGCGAGACGGTGGCTCCCCATTCCTCCGGACGCAAGTCCCGAGCGTGCCGCGAAAAAAGCCAGTGATGGCCATCGAGGTCCTCGACGCCGTACTGCCGCTCGCCATAGCAAGTCTCGTTGAGTTCTTCAACAATCTTGGCGCCTGCCGCCTTCGTTCGCAGGTAGTGGTCGTCGACATCCTCGACGAACACGGTCAGGCTCTGAGTTCCGTAGCCCAGTTGCGCGGGGCTGGCGTCACCGGGGCGCGCTCTTTTGAGCATGATCCAGGCGTTACCGAGGTGCATCTGCGCGCCGCTGATCGGCCCGCCAGGTTCGCAATAGCGATAGTGCTCGCTGAATCCGAATGTCTTGGTGAGCCAAGCAATCGCCGCGGCAACGTCCCGATACATAACGTGCAGCAGCAGAGTGTCAGTTGGTACGGAGCAATTGGTGATCACTGGATTGCCTCCTGACGAGGGGCCGCGAGGCCGTTTGAGTTCGGCTTCACAACCATCCACGATACCGAGTCGCGAGGAGGTTGTATTGTAGAAAAACGTCACCTTCCGAAAGACATGTAAGACCTTCAGGACCTGGGAGGCACGCTTCGATGACCCGGTCTGAAGGTCACGGCGTCGACCGGCACCACAGGGACTCTTAAGCTCGAATAACGTTGGAGGTCAGGCGATCGGCGGCTTGGTCGACGCTGGAGACCAGGGTAATCAGATTCATGGCCGCGGCTCGTCGATCAGCGGTTGATGAGGCGAGCGTGGCCTCCTGCTTCAGGCAGTCGATCACCGGCCTCCAGTAAGCCTCCATCACCAGCAGGGGCTTACCGCCGCCGACCGTCCTCGACAGGCTCGACTTGTTCATTATTTCCCACGCCAGGGCCAGTTCGGCAAGGGTGCCCGTGCCGCCCGGAAGCACGATGTAGGCATCGCCACGCTCGATCAGCGTGATGATGCGCTCGGGGAAGGAGCGGGTACGCACTTCCTCGGCTACCCAGCGGTTGGGGGCTGAGGGCCAGATGGAGCAAGTCACGCCAACGGTGTGTCCGCCCGCCTCGCGCGCGCCCCGAGACGAGGCTTCCATGAGGCCCGCGTATCCGCCGTTGCAAACCTCGAGGCCACGCTCCGCCAAGAGCCTTCCCAGGCAGCGAGCCTCGGCGTAGGCAGCGCTGCCTTCGCCGGGAAGAGAGCTACCGAAGATGGTTACGGTCCTCATCAAGTCAGAAAGAGTGGTTAATGCCTAGTCTAGTACGAGCAGGCTGCAGAAAAAAGGCCAATTCGGGCCTCGGAAGGGCGGGGGCTTCAGCCCCGCCGTACCGACGCTCTCAGCTTAAGTTATTGAAAATGTTGGGGCGCGCTTAGCGGCGGGGCTGAAGCCCCGCCCTTCCGGAGCGCGCCACAACATTTTTTCAGCAACCTGCTAGGCTAGAAAATTGCCGGTTGCCGATTGAAAAGACGCGGGCAATTCGAAAATGGACAACTGAACTAGCCACTCGCCACTAATCACTAGCCACTGTCATTGAGCAGCCGGGCCACATCCTTCGCGAAGTAAGTGAGGATGATGTCAGCGCCGGCGCGGCGTATGGACAACACCGATTCCATGATGATGCGCTCGCGGTCGATCCATCCCCTCTCGGCGGCGGCGGCGATGAGTGAGAATTCGCCGCTTACCTGGTAGGCGGCCAGCGGGACATCAAACCGCTCGCGTGCCTTGGCCAGGACATCGAGATAAGGTATAGCCGGTTTCACCATGATGATGTCCGCACCTTCCTCGATGTCCAACGCGATCTCGCGCATGGCCTCGAGCCGGTTGGCAGGATCCATCTGGTACGACTTGCGGTCGCCGAACTTGGGCGCTGAGTCGGCCGCCTCGCGGAAGGGGCCATAGAAACCGGAAGCGTACTTGGCGGAGTAGGCCAGAATGGGAATCTGGATAAAGCCGTGGGCGTCCAGTTCTCGCCGGATGCGCCCCACGCGCCCGTCCATCATGTCGGACGGGGCCACCATGTCGGCGCCGGCCTCGACCTGGGTCAGGGCCGTCCGGGCCAGCAGTTCCAGTGTGGAGTCGTTGTCAATCTCCCCGCCTTTGATCAGCCCGCAATGGCCATGGCTGGTGTATTCGTCTAGACAGACGTCGCAGATGACAATCAGATCCGGCAAGGCCTTCTTCACCGCCCGCACCGCCCGCTGCACGATTCCGCCGGTGTCGTAAGCGCCCGACCCCACCTCATCCTTTGTCTCCGGGATTCCGAACAGGATGACG
>Ga0187846_10000898_pt1 | contig 17070 bp, 17 predicted proteins | sample TC_taG_FD_161473 | JGI IMG/M metagenome (GOLD analysis project Ga0187846, IMG submission 161473) | Biofilm microbial communities from the roof of an iron ore cave, State of Minas Gerais, Brazil - TC_06 Biofilm (v2) | ecosystem: Environmental > Terrestrial > Deep subsurface > Cave > Wall biofilm...
TGATGAAGTCGCCCACAGGAAACACCGTCCCGTTGATCGTGAAACTGATGGCCGAGAAGTCCGGCTTGCCCACGACCGCTGCGATCAGCGGCGTCAGCAGGTCTTTTGTCAGCGCACCCACCACCCCGCCAAACGCCGCGCCAATCACCACGCCCACCGCCATGTCCACCACGTTGCCGCGCAGGATGAACTTCTTGAAGCCATCGAGCATACGCGCCTCCGGAATGCGAAGATGGCCGCCAATGTAAGGCAGGCGGGCGGGAAGGTCAAGCGCGCGCGGCTTCGGCAGCGCGCGAGGGCGCAGCCGAGCGAGCCTGCAGGCGAAATCCCGAGCGCTCTTTGCGACGAAGCTGAACAGAGGATTGGTCGGCCCTAGCGGATGATTTTAGAACTCTGATGTCAATTTGCAGCTCATTTCTCTTGAAAGGTTGGGTCAGCGCGGAAGGAATCGAATCCGCCTAAGAACGTAAATTCAACAAAATGCAGGGCTACGGATGGCATGAAAGTACACGCAACTCGCCGCAACGCGTGATAACGGATCGCGGGTGGATTGCAGGCAACCGACGGTTGGCTGCTTTTGAACAGCTTGCTTTTGAAATTTCAATAGAACTGGACGGTTTTCATGGTCTCGGCTAGCGCTTGCAATTTATCTGGTGAGTTGGCTACAAACGCGAACGACAAGAGCTTGCCCTTGCGGATCGTGGTCCAAATAACCGCACCCTTCTTGATTGGCCCATCTTCTTCAGCAACCACCGAGACCGCAAAGTTTTGACCGTTGAGTGAAACGGGATCTTGGCTTGTCAGGCAAAACTGCTGACACCAGCTACCCAAGCGCTCATCTTCGCTTCAGCGTTGAGGTCATCGAGGTCGCTGAACGCTCGACGAGGGTACGTCTCGATACTTAGCAGATGCCAGTCAAGTGCGGCAGCATCGGGACCGGAAGACATTCCAAGCAACAAATTAAGAATTTTGGTCGTGTGTTGCGCTGCTGCACGGGACCGAATGTCCGCACGGGCGCTGGCGGTCTCGTTGATCATCTCGCCTGGAAAAATATAGCCGAAACCTAGGTCTGCGTTGGAGTAACCCTTAGCCGGAATGGGCGATTGGCCCACCGCCGTCCCTGCCGTGCTCCACAATGTTGCCAGGCAGATCCCGCAAATGCAAGCAATCTCGACCAAATTGCAAAGCCAATGTGAGAACCTAGTTCTTTTATACATGGTGGTGACCTTGCTACCGATCTCACCTGCGCACACGCTGCGGAAACGCAGTTGCCAGCGAAAATCCCTTACTCACTCACAGGGCCAATACATACACGGTGCGAGAATTACGCTCTTCTCCTGCCCGCGTGGGCGAATTTCTCGCGCTTACTGGATTTGGACCACGCACGAGGTGTGGGAGATCCCTTTTGTGTAGGGTGCATAATCATAGTGTCGGCGCTCCTTACGGCGGAATGGATTAGAGAATGTTCGGAACCCACCTATGTTTCGCATACTGCCGTCAATTTTAATGATTCCTAGGGACTTCACGATCTTGCCGTCATGCGTCCATACGTCTTCCGAGAAACTGCCCTCAATCGCAGCCCGTACAATCTTCTCTAGCCTGTTTAATGCTTCCTGCTCCTTGTGCCATTTGATGAAAATCTCTTCTGATGTATTCCGCCCGAGTAAGACATAGATCCAGTCCGCCATCGGGCGTATATAAACAGGCGCACAGTCTGAATTCTGTGGAATGATTTTTATCTCCTCTCCATCTTGATTTTCGACATGCTGCCTCTTCACTTGGACCGCCATTTGCGGCATCCCACGAATTAGCCGCTGGCAAATGGCGTATATTTCGTCCGCAAGCATGGCTGTCGTTTTCCACTTTACCAGAGTATCGAAGACCACTGGAATGGCGCTCCGCCTCTCCATGCCCAGTCCAGGAGATGCGCTCCACCAACCACCCTACCAGTAATATCACGTTGCCTGGGCCGTCATACGAGAAACCGGTGGTTGTGAATTGATTATTGGCGGCGTTTACCGTGTATGACACGTTGAAACCGCTCCCCGCCGTCACGGTCTGGGCGGTGCGGTTTCCGTAGCGGTCATAGGTCCACTGTCAGCCCCGGTCGCTTTCTTCGGAAAGCGGGAATCAGGTCACTACGTCATCCTGCCGAAGTCAAAGTCCGACATCAGGTTGGCGGCTTCTCTCACCGAAATTGTAAAGAACATGTCGAAGGTTTCGGCGGTTACGGGGAGGCCTAAGTCGTCCGGCGTAGCTTGAAAAAGGGCGGAGTTCTTTCCGAAGTAACATCGGCTTCACTTGGTTGAGGAACTCCTCGAACGAGCCGGGTTTCCGAAAAATCGATCAGCCTTGGGAATGATCAATGCGAGGTCTCCCTCGGGGTAGTACAAAACGATACTTTTCCAATCCCTTCCGCGCCACATGCGACTTCAGCCACTCGTGAAGACTCCGGTCTCGGATCAACAAGGAGAAGAGAGAAGTCATGTCTCGTCGACATTTATTGTGCCAATTAATCGGATGATATCCATATTGGACCGTTACCTCCTCCTTCTTAAGGGAGAATCGTGAGGCCCTGCTGTTGCAGCGCCGAGACTATCTGCTCCTGGATTTCAGGTGGGGCCATATAGCTCGGGGCTTGATGGTCACATTGCCATTCGAGTCGTAACTGGTGCCTGCGAGCGTGTAGTGATTGTTGGCGGAGTTGTAGCCGGGCTTCCAGGTGATGCTGCCGGACTTGGTGAGATTGTCGTATTGATCGTAAGCTGAACGTCTGCGCCCACACCGAGCCGCAATTGTCATTCACCAGGAATACCACCCTTTGCAAAGTGGCGCAGAGGATGGGATTCCCGCCCTCACTCCACCTTTAACGGAGTCGGGTTCGGGCGATTGATGTATGCATCGAACACCTTGAAAATCGTCCGACCACAATCGGCAGAAAGATTTGCGTTGCACAGGGCTACGTTTAAAGAAAGGCCATCTATGACGGAGTGGCAAACGGTCATGCTTTGACACTTTGCGATGCCGAATTGTGTTGCTACCGCCGTTACTTCCTTGTTCTCGGCGCACGTCAGATGGATGGTCTGCACGAGGTCAAGACGGCCATTGTCGTTCAGACTCGAGGCTAGTTCGTATTTCTCAGACGCCTTGGCTGCTTCTTTGAGCGAGGATAGGACCACCGAAGAAAGCCTCCCGTCACACTTTGCCATGATAAACACGGGTTTCTGGCCTGTCGCCGCGCGAGCAAGAAACGATATTGAAATGACCATTGCGATCAGAGTGAGATGATGTCTCATTAGATTGTCCTCGCTGTTGGCGGTCATATTTGCGATTTTCATACGGTTAGGACTAATCTGGCAAACCTTTCGAGTCACTCCTGCCGCGTTCCGGGGGCGGGCTCTTCCAGGCTCCAAGCACCTCATTCTTCCAAGATCAATCCCGGACCTTCGAGATTGAAAAACCAGAAAACCGGGCACCGACTTTTCATGTCAGAGCAAAGGCAATCTTCATAGACCCAGATGCCGGGGAAGGTCTTAAGAACTCTGTCCAAAGCTTGCGAAAGAGTCAGGTCATCCATAGACCCTGCAATGTGGGGCGACTCGGCTGGGTACGGGCCGGTAGGGCCTATTATTCCTATGACAGGAGGGGGGATTACGATGCTGTGTGCTTTCGCAAAAGCCAGCACCTCAGGTGTGTGCACGATCGCTCGAAGAGCATCGTACGGAGTGAAGGCTGCGTACTGAAAAGCAATGCCATTAAGCTCAAACGGGAGGTGCCTGATCTTGACATCCAGCAGGTCGGTCGGAACGCCGGTTTCGATCATTCGGATCGTCCCGTCTGCGTCTTGCGTCACCTGCATGACCGGATCATCGGCGAACATTTCCCGTAAGACTTGAGGAAGGGGACCGACTGCTGCGGGAACTCGCAAATTCGGTAGGTGCGGGGGCGGCCCGAAATCGCATCGTGACAGTTCGAGCGACCCCGACACCTTTGCCCTACGCAGAACTTCCATCAAGGGTTGCAATGGCGCCATGAATTTGGGACTAGCGGGAGGCGCCGCTTGTCTCCAGGAGCAAGTAGTGATGCCTATGATAACGACTCCCAACGCGCGATATCGCATAACAATATCTCCAAAATCCCGCCACGCCACGGCAGACTCGACCCACAGACCAGGCAACAACTTCGGCGGCCCGAATACTTATTCCTTCTTTGTTTGCTCGTCGAGGTCCACCCAACCCTATTACACCCGGCCCCCTCCTACGCCACCAGCCCAGAAGGCGAATCTACGGGGTGTAATTAGCCCCATACATTGATGTCGAAAGGCTGCCGTTATTATAGTGTATGGTCTGAATGTTAGTGGTGGGTACAAAAGCACCGTCCACGGCGTAGTTTATGACGTTAAGCTGGGAATACGTGTTTGCGCTTGGACCGATGTAGCCAACAGGGTCGGGAAAACTCCCATTCGAATTAGTGACCCATGTGTACTCAACTTGCAATCCCGCTGACTGGGGTGAGACTGAGTTGCCGTACGCGCTCATACCGTATTCAGTTACCGTGAAGTTTCCCTGCAATGGCGAGGTGTCGGCGTTTACGACCTGTAGAGAATATACGTTAACGACGACCGTGGCATCGTATGGCGCGCCAGGCGCGACGTACTGGAGGTTGCCGTCGGAGTCAGTGTAAGAATTCGGGCCGTTGTACTGGAACATGAGTCCCACTACTTGGATTCCAGCGGGCATGCCGTCAACGCCGAACGTCAGGCTGCTAGAAACGCCCGACGGTCCTAGATCTGGCAAAGTAGGTGGCGGGTTCCCGAGCGCTCCTGAGGTCACGTCGTCGGCGCAAAAGCAGAGTTGGCCGCTGCTGGCAACGCCTGAAGCGCTCGCGGTGCTTGTAGCGGTGGAGGAACCGGCACCGGAATCCGCCGCAACAGTCCCGGCGGCGGTGAGGCCGTAGAACGTATAAAATACGAGGTTAGTCGTCCCGAATTCATCGAGTTCTTGTAAAGGATCATAACCATAACCTCCGGTGCCTGGCGCTCCTCCGCTATCACAGCCCGGTATGTCCTTTTTGCAGCCTGCAAGTCCCGTCGGGTCGACGTTGCTGTTCGGGTTGGTCGCATAGGCGTAAGCATTCCATCCCGCTCCCGCCGGGTCGGGCGACAGCCAGCGGCCCTGATTCCCGCTCAGTTCGCGGTTGGGCGTGTCGTAGCAGCAGTTTCCGGTTGCCAGGATGTCTTGGGTGTCGCCGGTGAACATGTTCTCGTTGGCGGCGGTCGAGCCGAAGTTGTTGTACAGCTCGCCGTAGGGGGCGAAGGCACGGTCATCGACTACGGTCTGCGCGCCCACGCGCGACGATAAACAAGAGGCACAAATCAATTTTCTGGCTGACTCAATCGCCGGTCTCAACACGTTTACACCGCGCTCTTCCCGTGATATTTGCGAACGAGAACGGCTCCGGATTAAGCAGATTCATCGCATCCTTTGTTATGAATACTTATGTTAAGTGCTCTTGTGCCTACAAAGGTCCCTCCAAGAATCATGCATGTCCAAAGTGCGAAGCTGAGATTCAATTCACGACAGCTTTGCCCTTTGGGATTCAGTATTAGCCTTTCATGTCGAGTACATAACGTACGTGCGTAACGTTGTTCTGCAAGATCGCTACACGAACATATAGGGAAAACGAACTTCCTAGGCGCGAGAGACTAACCTTTCTACAGTGACTTAAGTCGGGTTATTTCTTGACCACATTCCTCAGGGCAACTTAGCACTCAGGCAATGACAATGTCCGAATGACGCGCGGACTCGGGGCGAGAGACTGTCCAGCTTCGAAACGGTCTACACTAGCGCAATTATTCTTCTTGACTTTCCACAGGCCGCAAGCGTATGCAAGTTAGAATTCTATTCCGAATGGCATTTCGGAAAGGACACTAGGTAGCCGCCTCTTGAGACAAGCTTTGCTCTTGAAGAAATTCAGTCAAAGGGCTTGATCTTGTCTGTTCCGGTTTTATGGGCCGATTATGCGGGATGTGCTTGCGTTGCTGACCCGCATTAAGCGCTGTGTGGCAAGGAGGCTGCATGTCTTATACACGAGCTTTGTGGTTAATGACTGTATCGATCACTCTATCGCATCTGGCGTCCGCACAGCTTGCGCCTTCCACCCTCTCCAAGCGAGATACGCAGGCCATCGAGATCCTCGCGCGAGCCGAGCAGGCGGCGGGAGGCATGCAAGCTCTCGCATCCTCTCATTACATCAGGGAGACGGGTGAGATTACGTTATGCCGAGGCAAGGAAGATGAGCAATTGGAAGGCCCGGTGACTATCCAACTTTCGGGCGGCAGCCATTTTCGTATGGATGCCGATTTCCCGGAAGGAAAGTGGACTTGGATTGTGAAAGACGGTGGTGGCTCAAAAGAGGAAGATGGGCGCATCATACCAATTTTTCATAAGGCCGCAATTAATCTCGGTGACCTAACCTATCCTCTCGGATATATTGCGCCGGCTTTGGCGGACAGCGCGACAGATGTTTCTTTTATCGATGTGGAGAAGCTTAATGGCCGGGCGGTGTACCGACTGCAGTTAAAGGGAGGCCTAGGCCTAACCAGTCAGCCCAAATCTCGCGACACAATCATAAAGGATTTGCTCGTAGATGTATTGAATTTTGACATTCTAGCTGTCGAGGACCGTCCGTTTGAGGCTCATCGTCCTGGGATGACGCCAGACTCTCCTACCCGAACCGTAGAGTTCTCTGACTTTCGGCAGGTCCACGGAATAAGATTCGCATTCTCCATCCGTACAAAACTTCTTGGTCATCAAGTTCTGGACATTCGGTTAAACGAAGTCGAACTCAACACCAGCCCAAGCCAGAACGCTTTTCAAATTCACTGGTGAAACAAGTCTGGACACGTGTCTTGAGGACACCGTTGCGAGTTTAGAGGAGCAAGGAGCAATGAAAACGAACTGTGCAAAAAGGTGTGCTTGCATGATTCGGACTTCAACGTCTGCAAGCTGGACTTTAAGTCTCGGGCGGTGGGCGCTCATCGCTTTCCTTCTCCAGGGACTCTGCAATGCTCAAGATTACCTTACGAGCACAGGCGCTCCCAGCTTCGCCGCCCCGTACCCTGTGGAGATGGGCTTCGTGGATGCTGCATCTGGGAACCTTCACCTGGAGATTCCTCTAGCAGGATGCTGAAAAACGACTCCCAATCCACAGGGTGACGTGATAGTAGTGGCAGCATGCGAGGAGACGATCAGCAGCAAGACGGGATGTTCAGCTATATCTCACCCGACAAGAGAGTGCCGCAGGACCATCCGTTGCGGATGATTCGAAGCCTGGTAGACGGAGTCTTGGAGCAACTCTCACCGCGGTTCCATAAGCTCTACGCACCAGCGGGGCGGCCATCGATCGCGCCCGAGAAGCTGCTGCGGGCGTTATTGCTGCAGATGCTGTACTCGGTGAGAAGCGAGCGGCTGCTGATGGAACAGCTGGATTACAACCTGCTGTTCCGGTGGTTCGTGGGATTGAGCATGGACGATGAAGTGTGGGATGCCAGCACGTTCTCCAAGAACCGGGAGCGCTTGCTGGAGGGAGACATCGCCGAAGCTTTCTTTCAAGGGGTGTTGGGAGAAGCCCGGGCGGGAGAACTGCTGAGCGACGAACACTTCACCGTGGATGGGACGTTGCTGGAGGCGTGGGCATCGCACAAGAGCTTCCGGCCGGTCGAACCGGTGGCCAAGGATAAGAAAGACGACGAACCGAAACCGCCGGCGCCCCGGTGGGACGAGAACAACCCCACGATCAACTATCGGGGGGAGAAACGTAGCAATCAGACGCACTGTTCGACGACGGATCCGGAGGCGATGCTGGCCCGCAAAGGGCAAGGCAAGGAAGCGAAGTTGAGCTACCACGGACACCTGATGTCGGAGAATCGAAATGGGCTGGTGGTGAACACGCTCGTGACCACAGCCTACGGTGCGGCAGAATGCCATGCCGGACTGCTGATGGCGGAGAAGTTGCCAGGGTGTGGACGAGTGACCTTGGGAGCGGATAAAGGATACGACCAGCGCGAGTTCATCGAAGAATTGCGACAGATGGAAATCACGCCCCACATAGCGCAAAACCAGAGTCGACGCCGGAGCCGGCTGGACCAGCGCACGACTCGACATCCCGGTTATGAGGTAAGCCAGAGAAAGCGAAAGCGGATCGAGGAAGTCTTCGGCTGGATGAAGACAGTCGGGCTGTTGCGCAAGCTAAGGCATTGTGGGTTAGAACGAGTGGGTTGGATGTTTACGCTGGCGGCGGCGACCTACAACTTAGTTCGCATGCGGACGCTGATGCCGAAGTGTGCCTGAAACACTGGAAGAAGCGAGGCAACAGCCCCTTGCGACTCACTATCGGGCAAATCGGCACGCCCCAGCACCCATAAAATCACCAACCAAGTGAACCGAATCGCATCGAAGCACATTTTTCAGCGTCCTGCTAGGCAGGTTTCCGCAGAGGGCTGGCAAGAGTTTGACGCCGCGCTTCGTATACGACAGCCACAATGTATGGACAATTCAAGCGGATGGAACGGGTTTCCAGTGGCTACCATACGAGCCGCCCACCTTGTACGGCCAGGGTGGTTGGACGCTGAGCGAGGGAACCTCGTACTCCAAGGCATATTGGGAACTCCCGCTCCAGAATTGCTATGTTGACCAAAAGATTGTGGACACCGCCGGAACCCAACATTGGTTTCGCCTCAATATTGGTCCCTCGTCCTACGGCTGCCCATCCACGGGGAGCGCCTACGCGACGGACTCTTCCGGAATCCAATTGCAAGCCACCGGCGTTAATGGATCGGTGACGTGCGTGACGGGTTCGGCATTTGCTCCAGACGGAACACTCGTATGGCAAAACACAAGCCTGACCAGTTGCTCCACACTGACGCAGGGTTCGATTCTTTCTGAAGATTCCAATGGTAACGAAATCAGTATAACCGGCACCTATGCTGACTCCCTGGGTGGGCTAAACCTGCAAGACACGCTCGGGCGTGCTCTTGTGACCCCGACGTCTTGCAGTACCGGGTATTGCTACGCCGTGGCCAACGCATCCGGCGGCACTTCGATGTACACGCTCACATTTGTTTTAGTGCCCGTGTCATCGAATTTTGGCGAGTCGGGTGTTCAGGAGTGCAATACTTCTTGCAATCTCAATGTGCTGCAATCCATCCAGCTGCCGGATGGTACAAGCTATACTTTTAAGTACGATTGTTATCAGGCGGGAAATTCTGCTTGTAATTCCCCGGCGGGTCAATCCGGCTACTACGGGCTGCTTACCGCCATGACTCTGCCGACCGGAGCGACGATTAGTTATGGGTATACCACGTTCGGCGGTGTGAGCTGGGGAAATGGAAACAATCAATACCCGAGTCGCTGGCTTACATCGAAATCGTCAAGCGCCGGAACATGGTCCTTTACGCCGTTAGTGACGGCTGGAGCGGGGCCGGGAAATACGTGTCTCCCGAACTTTAATGTTGGCTGCATGCAAACGGAGGTTCAGCGTCCTGATTTCTCCATAGAGATTGTGTCGCTTATCGTTGATCCGCTGGGCGGCTCCTGGCCCCAGGAGATTACAAGTTACGATGTCGATCAGGCCATCCTATCGACTGTAACCAATACATGGGATTTTTCGAACTTGTGCACGTTGGCGGCATGTTTTGGATCATTCCTCGGTGGCATGCCGCACTATTATGGCTATCAGGAGGTCCGAAAGCTAACCAGCACAACATATCTGCCGGTGCCCGGAGGAAGCGTCGTAAAACAGACGACATACGCGTACGACTCCCCTCAGACGGGAAATATCACGGCCATTAAAGAATGGAAATATCAGCCGACTGCTAGCTTTTCTTCAACGCCTGACCGGGCCACATATATCACCTACACTTCAATCGGCATACACAACAACATCAATCATCCCACCATTCTTGTGGTTTGTAATAATACAGGCACGGACTCGGACTGTCCTGGGGGCGGTTCGAAAGTATCCAAGGCTACCGTCACGTATGACGCGTATGGCGCAAACGGTTCGCTGGCACTGGCTTCCGTGGCCGGCGCTGTGAACCACGATGATACCAATTTTGGAGGGACTTACACAGCACGGGGGAATCCGACACAGGTAAGCCGATGGGTAAGCGCGTCTTCAACTGGGAGCACGTGTGGTTCCACCTGCCTGACAACGGCTCTCTCTTACGATACGACAGGCCAAGTCATCCAAAGTGTGGATCCAAACAATAATCCAACGAGCTATTCATACACGGATGCCTACTACGACGACAATGGCGCGGATCCTCCAGCCGCTCATACAGGCGCTCCCACAACGAACGCGTACGTAACCACAGTGACGGACGCCATCGGAACGAATTCGATGGGCTACTATTACGGGACCGGCCAGTCGGCCCTAGCGACCGACTACGACGGAGATACAACGTATTCGCATTATGTTGATCCGTTTAGTCGGCCTACCAAAACTGATTACCCGATTGGATGGAGCCTGAATACGTACACCTCTCCCACGCAGGCAGACTCTTATGCAGCGGTTGGCGATACGACAGCATCCACCGCATGTGTGAGTTGTACGCATACTCAAGCCTTGCTCGACGTTTTTGGTCGCGTTACCAGCCAATTCCTCGTCAATAATCCGGCTGGACAGAGCCAGGTGACTAGTACGTATGACAGCCTGAATCGGGTAGTTTCGGCAAGCCATCCAAATTTTGGATCGACCGACCCCAACGACGTATCGGAAACATTGCAATATGATGCCCTTGGCCGAACCACGACAGTCATCCATCCGGACGCCGAATCATCACACATGGCCTACGGGGCGAACGTGGTCAACTTTGGAGGTCTCAGCACACAACGAGGGTCCACGGCAACTTATGGCTACGGTTTCCCGATTGTAAGCCTCGATGAGGCGAGCAATCCTCGGCAGGAGTGGCTGGACGGGTTCGGGCACGTTATCGAGGTGGATGAGCCTACCGGAAGCCCTACACATTCGACGGGATCCTTCTCGATTGGTGGGGCATTTAGATGCATTCAACCGCCGACTGCGTGTGATGCCGGAACGGTCAAGTTTACTGTAGGCACCTACACTGCGTCCGTGGTGTACAGCGAAAGCACTCAACCTACGACGTCTAATCTGGCCAGTGCCATAGCTACACAGCTAAACACCTCCGGTCTAGTTACGGCCACTGTGTCCGGGGCCCAGGTCACGATGACAAGTGTCGGTACAGGTTCGCTAACAGACTACGTGTGCTCGGGTTCGGTGACCAGCTCGTATGGATATAATCCTCCATCATTTTCGGTTAACATAAGCAATGGGTGTATGACCGGCGGCGGAATTCCGCTAAGTCTGGCGACGTTTTATACATACGATGCTCTCGGAAACCTGACGGGGGTCGTGCAGGGTTCGCAGACGCGTAGCTACCAATATGACGGCCTTAGCCGGATGACTCAGGACAAAACTCCCGAGGCTGGAACGGTCACCGTATCCTACGTTACGACTACAGGCGCATTGTGCAGCGGCAACCCCTCAAACGCATGCTCAAGGGCTGCACCCGCTCCTAATCAGAGTACAGGTACCGTGACTATCACCTACACTTATGACACCGCGAATCGCTTAAAGCAAAAGACCTACTCCGACACTACCGGTACAGTCACATACTTGTACAAGACTGCAGCGCTAGGAAAGGGTCTTCTTTCCGAAATGACAGACCCTTCGGGCACAGAGACCTATCAGTATGACAAGCTGAAGCGGGTCTCGGTAATAACCAAGACGATTGGCTCCACTTCTTATGGCATTGATTACACATACAACGCGGGAAGCCAGCTGACAGAAATCGTCTACCCCTCAGGGCGAAGCGTGTTCTACAACTACGACCATGTGGGTCATCTATGCCAGGTGGCGACCGCGTCGGCCAGCGATTGCAATGCTGTCTCTCCCTACCTGACCATGTCCAGTGCCAATTACGATGCGGCTGATCGACCTCTGAGCGCAACCTACGGTAACGGGGTCGTGGCCTCGGCTGTTTATTCCCCCCAAACCGCCGAGCTCACAAGCTTAAGTTATGCCAAGGGAAGCACCACTCTCTTCGGGCTAAACTATTACTATCAGCAGGATTCGACCCACTGTCCTGCCGGCAATACTATAAGCAACAATGGGCAGATTCAGTGCATTGCAGACGTTTCATCCGGTACGGGCGCTGCCGGCCGAAGCGTGGCCTACACCTACGATCAGCTTGGCCGCTTGCTCACGGCGAACACGAATGGCTCCACGCAATACCCGGCATGGGGTCTTTCCTGGACCTATGACCGCTACGGAAATCGTACCGCCCAGACCGTGACGGCGGGGAGTGGTTTCAATGTGTCATACACGGTAAACGCGGCTAACAATCAATTCACCACCGCCGGTTTCTCATATGACGGGCCAGGCAACGTGATTGCGGCTCCGGGTGGGGCCACTTTTACCTATGACGCTCAGGAATGCAACACCGGTTACACTGGGAACGGCAGTGCCACGTATACCTGCGATGGCAATGGGTTGCGGGTCAAAAAAGTCGTTACGGGGTCGAATGCGGTGACAACTGTGTACATCCGCTCGGGCGGGCAGGTGCTTGCCGAATATGACAACGGTGCGGCGACCGCTTCCCCAACCCGCGAATACCTGTACGGCAATAACTTGCTGGCAACCGTGACCGGAAGCAGCGGCGGTTCGGGCGGGACGATTGTGTACCAGCATCGCGACACCCTCTCGCCCCGCCTGTACACCGATGCCAACGGTAACGACATCGGAGAGCAAGGCACGTATCCCTTCGGCGAGTCGTGGTACAACAACAACTCAACCTCGAACTGGGTCTACACGTCCTACGAGCGCGATGCGGAGAGCGGAAACGACTACGCTTTGGCCCGCAGCTTCGCGAGCACTGAGGGCCGGTTCCTCTCCCCGGACCCGTTGGAAGGACATGTGGGCGACCCGCAGTCGTGGAACCGCTACGCGTATGTCGAAAACGACCCGATCAATCTGAGCGATCCGAGTGGACAGGGATTTTGGGAGGATTTAGGACTCGCGATTGCATCCGTTTTCGTGGACCTATTGTGTCAGGCCTGTATTCCGGCCATGACTGCGGTCGATGAAGGCGCGGCAGCTGCACAAACTGCAGATCGAGTCCTTCAGGGCATCCTTGTGGCGACACGAGTCGTCATGCTCTCGTGCACCGTCGTAGGAACTGGGGAGGATTGTGGAGGCGGCGGGCCTGGCGGTGCCGGATCGGGAGGAAATACTGGAACCGTCGACACCAATCCCGGCGGAAACACCAGCTCTGGAAGCTCAAACCCAGGCGGCGGTCCCGGCGCTGGAACAGCACAAGACACCGGAGCGTCCGGTCAAGGTCCAGGAGGACAAGGCATTGGCGCGCCTGGCTCTTGGGGTGCGGGCGGAGCTGATACTCCTATTCCAGGTTCTACACTCCCCAACGGAAACGGGGTTGTAGAAATGGACATATGGCACAACCACGCTGGGTGCGAAGGTTGCGGCGATCTTTGGGGGCACGCGGCGCGTACGATGAACACAGTTACGAAGGTTTATGGTATTGCCTTTGGCAGCGTGATGGTTGGCGCGGTTGCGGCTCTTAGCGGTCCCACTCTTGGGGGTAGCGGGGCGCTCCTCGATCCTCTGGTCGCAAACTCGGAAAAGGTCCTTGTCCAGACAGACACGTACCACAACTTCGGCGAGCTCGTCGGAAGGCAGGCAATGAGGTACGGAGAACAGGCGGTTCAAAACGGCTGGTACCGGCAGTGGAATATCTCAGGTATCGTAAACGGAGCGAGGGGAGTCCTCCAGTACGGAGGCACGCTTTCCCCGCTGGGCACGGTGGTGTACATAACACACACTTTCTTTCAGAGATTCTGAACGTACGGGGGCAAGCATTTGGAAATCAGGACTTCATTTCGTGCAAATTATGAGGTGGAAGACCCATTCGAACTGCCGAGCTCCGGGCGGGGGGTGCTCTATTTTCCGCCAGTATCTTCCGACAGGGGCCGTACGTACTCGACACGCTTGCGGTTTGCCTACGTGTCTCAGCCGCCATGGTACGGTGTGTTTGCCACGGAATTTGATGAGGGCGTGAGTTTCGTCAGCACGATGCCCGATCCTGACTGGACCTGTGTTGCAGCTGCCGGGACGGGGTATATTCTCAACGTGTTGGACCCACAGCAGTGGAATGGGGTACCGGTTGGGCCTGTCCGGCAGCTCGTGACTGCAGAGGATCACGAAATCCTCCTTCTTAGCTGCTTCACCCGAGTCGTTTCCTACGGCAAGGAAGGGCAAAAATGGATAACGAGCCCCCTCTGCTCTGACGCGCTTCGGGTCGTAGAGATCAAGGGCGGTATTATCGCCTGCACCGGCTGGGACGCTCCAACGGACAACGAAGTTTTCTTCAATCTTGATATACGCTCAGGAAGAAAGAGATAAAGGTGTTACTCGGAAGCAAACTAAAGCTTACCTGCTTTTGCGGTTGTCGTTTATTCCTGGATCACGAATCCAGGATGCTCGCTAATGTGTTTCCTGAGTCGATACTAATCCCCGTGCGTTCGAGAGCTGGATGGATGCTGTGGCTAGCTGTGTTGGTGCCGACGTTTGCTTCCGCCCAGATGGTGAAACCGGCGGTCCACAGCAACGACTATTCGAGCTCAACTCTCGGATTCAAATACACTCCGCCGCCCGGGATGCGAGATGAAACCGCAAATGGTAGGTTAGCTGTGCAATCTAGGGCCAAGGCGCTCAAAACCAATCACGTCTTCGACGTGTTACTGACGATGGAAAGTGGTGAGGATGATTCACAGCCTTGGTGCTCGGTTACGATCGAGACCTACCCGCGCGGCGCCGTTTCTGAACCAGACGATACGAAAGCTGCCATGCAGATGAACGCGTGGGTGGCGCACAGCAGGGACACGAGCGTCTTGCCGAAATCGGCGGTTATTTCGGGTCAAAGCTTCACTGTCTCGGTGTTCTTCCTGCAAGAGGGATCGGTCAAAAAAGGTGCGACTGTGTTCACAACAATCCGCAAGGGGAAGTTGCTGTCGTTCGCCTTCGTTGCTAACTCGCCCGAGCAACTGAAAGCGCTAACAGAGACCATGAAGAGTGTCCAGTTCTACTGAGGCGGTGCAGCATGAGGCGCATCAAAATCGCGGGGGCCGTGCTGTCGATTCTGCTTGCTTTTGGCGCTGCTCAGCCGCATCAGCGATCATGCGGGATTGCCGCCGAAGAATCGCGACCGTCCACCAGTAGAAATGCACGCCGACACAAAACTACTCGGCAGCGAAACCGTGGACCCGAGGACTGGAAATCTCCATCTGACGATTCCGATCCGGGCCGCTCGCAAGAAGACGACCGTGCCGCGATCCAGCCAGTGAGCAAAGGCAAAGCTGTCGTATTCTAACGTGAACGAAAGCAGGGGGCAGGTCAAGAGAGTTGGGTTGTAGGACGAACCGTCATCTTCCTAAGGGCAGAAGTACGTGGGTTGTGAACGGGAGATTAAGGAACAACTTAGGGAACTTCGAGCAAGTCTGAGATTGCGAGGGCGAGGACGCAAATCACGGAAGAAGTGCTAATCGGATTTAATGTTGCATGGGTCAGGCTTAGTGCCTATTAACTATTAGCGCGAATGCTCGGCTTCGGTGCCAATTTCTTCCATCTGGTGCATGTAGACACAACTGAAGAAGTGAACAGCGGTGAAGAGAATGACAAAGCCATAGGAAAGATAACGCACCCATTTCTTCTCGACGGTTGCGGCCATTTCGAGGAAGAGGTTCCAAGCACGCCCAGCAACGCGCCTGGATGCAACCTGCGACTGCGAAAGAAATCCGTAGCAAACTAATGGCCGTCAGGAGACATGTACACGCACAACTGGGTGCAACCCGGCCCAAGAGAGTGGTAACTACCAAAAGCTAGCAGGAATTACTCTTTCTCATGTGCCCTCCCAGACATTAGGTCCTGACTTTCAGAAATCACAGCATTTTCCTATATCGTAGGACAATTGTTTCCACTGCTATAGGAGAATGCAATGCCCTGTTACCTCATTGTCCGTTCTCACTACTATGGTCCGAAAAGCGGCCCATGGCGCTTGCTGGTAGATGAATCTGGCGAGCCCCTGACATTCGCCAGTCGCAAGGAAGCCACTGCCGCAATCGATCCTGATGGTCTCAATCACAATGAATACGCCTTCGAAATTATGGTTCTCAGCGACGGCAACAGAGCGCCTGTCCGTATTGAGAGAAGGCGGAATACAGGATCGCCAAACCGCCGCCTTTGAGCACGCTTTTTCTTACTTGACGGACCGGGCACGACCCCAGAAGACTTGGCAGCAGTGCCTTGATCTAGTTGGCTCTCCCCGACTCCGCTCGGAATTATGAAGAAAATGCACGGATGGTCTTTGAATCATGCTGTTTTGAGGGGTGGTAACCGGTGACGATCTATGCTAGTTTCGTCTTGTTTTCACATTCGGCGCTTTCGCAGTTCCCCTCTGAGCTGGTCCTAGATAGTCCCCTCATAGCAATAGGTCGAACAGGTTTGTCCATTTTCTATTGAGCGATCCCCTCATCGCGCGGAGAACGCAATGCGCAATGAGGAAGCAATTCAGGGAGCATCGGTTCATCATGGTCCGGGGTGTTCTGAAAGCAAAGGCGGTCGCAACGGCGCAAGTTCAGAAAAGCTTGCGATTCCTAAGCCCGAGGGCGGTGAAACCGGCGGTGATGCACTTGCGCGGAGTGACGTTGCATTGTTGCGGCGATTTTTCGAACTGCTGGATCGCTGGGACCGCGAATCGGATGGGCTTGACATCTCTGAGGAAGCTCACTCAGAATCTCCAAGTCCTGAAAGAACGAAAATTGACCCAACACGATGAAGGTTAACCGGGGAGGAAGAACCATGAAGGCTGTCTTATACGCGCGAGTTTCGAGCCGAGAGCAAGAACGTGAGGGTTATTCCATCCCCGCGCAGCGGAAGCTCTTGCGCGCATACGCGGCAACCGCCGGTCTAAGA